>MPLZ02238042.1_pt1 | contig 43810 bp, 21 predicted proteins | sample 1617311 | NCBI WGS metagenome assembly MPLZ02 (sample SAMN05944806, study PRJNA350692) | marine metagenome | biome: marine; feature: ODZ; material: water; isolation source: 160 m water sample filtered on 0.2 um supor filter | place: Pacific Ocean | collected 2012-04-08 | depth 160m m | reverse complement strand
CATCCCCTGGGGTGGATTCCCGGTCCTGATCAAGACCTTCATCGTGGCGATCGTGGCGGTGTTGATCACCCTGGGAGGGATGCGATTCCTGACACCCAAGGCCATCCAGGATCCGCTCAAGGAACAGTTCTCGATCTTCAGTGAAAAACACAACTGGATCATGACCTATCTCTATGTCATGACCTTCGGCTCCTTCATCGGCTACGCCAACGCTTTTCCCAAGCTCATCGATGATGTGTTCGGCGTCTACGCGGTGGGCGCCAAGGCCGGTGAGCCCACGGGCCTGTCGTCAGCAGCCTACATCTGGATCGGCGCGGGAGTGGGTGCCCTCCTCCGTCCCGTCGGCGGATGGATCTCCGACAAGTTCGGCGGCGCCCGGGTGACCCACTGGGACACCATCATCATGATCATCTCGACCATCGGTGCCGGCTACCTGGTTTCGCTGGCGATAGTTTCCGAGAATCCGACCCAGTATTTCATACCGTTCCTGCTGACCTTCATCGTGCTCTTTGCCACGACGGGGATCGGAAACGGATCGACCTTCCGCATGATCGGCGTCATCTTCGACAAGGACAAGCGGGGACCGGTGCTGGGGTGGACCGCGGCCATCGCGGCCTACGGCGCCTACCTCATCCCCAAGATCTTCGCCACTCAGATCGAGGCTAAAACCCCACAGTATGCGCTGTACGGATTCGCCGTCTACTACGCAACATGCTTGGTGCTGAACTGGTGGTACTACTATCGAAAGGACGCGGAGATCAGTTGCTGATCCGATTACCTGAGGACATGGTGCAAACAGAAGAATGATAATGAAAAACAAGTTGCCGCGTTTTGTATTCATTGCTGGCGCCATCATGGCGGTGGCCGGCGCCGTTGCCGGGGAGATTCCGTTGTTTGACGGCAAAACCCTGGACGGTTGGGAAACCGTTGATCGGGACAAGCCGTTTTGGCGAGCGGAAAACGGCGTCATCATGGCCGACAGCCTGGGCAAGAAGATGCCACGCAACACCTTTCTGTTCTCGAAGAAACAGTATGCGAACTTCGAGTTTCGCTGCAAGTTTCGCCTCACCGGCGATCCGAAGACCGGCTTGGTCAACAGTGGCATTCAGTTTCGCACGGCGAAGCACGGAAAAGGAAATGCGATCGGTTACCAGGCGGACATCGGCGAACCGAACTGGTGGGGTTGCCTCTACGACGAGCACCGTCGCGGGCTCATCGCAAAATCGGACGTCAGCCGACTGCGAGGCACGCTCAAGCCCTTTGGATGGAACGACTACCTGATTCGGGCGCAGGGGCCCGTAATCACCCTGTTCATCAATGGCATTCAAACCATCCAGTACGTTGAAAAGGATCCCAAAATCCCAAGCAAAGGCCACTTCGCCCTCCAGCTTCACGGCGGCGGCATCTGTCGCATGGAATACAAGGATATCAAACTTACCCTCCTGACCTACGACGCTACCAAGGCACCGCCCCCGGCAGAGGCACCGCCCTCGACAAAAAAAGCACCGCCTCCGGCAAAGGCCAAGCTGGCCGAGGGCGAAGTCATGTTCGAGGATTTTGAAAGCGGCATCTACAAGGGCTGGATCACCACCGGGACCGCCTTTGGCACCGGCCCGGTTGAACAGGGCAAGGTTCCCAGCTATCAGGGCGATCTATTCGCCAAAGGCAGTTTCTGCGTCAATAGTCATGCCAGCGCCACGGGCACCGTTCACCAACGCGACGGAGAAACCGGCACGCTCACCTCTGCCCCTTTCAAAATCACCCATGACTACGTCCGACTGCTGGTCGGCGGCGGTGGCCACAAGGACCGTACCTGTGTCAACGTCATCATCGACAATCGCCACGTCGTCGCCTCCGTCACCGGCGACAACGACAATCGCATGAGCGAGAGGAGCTTCGATCTGCGCAAGTACAAGGGCAAAATGGCCAAGATCCAGTTCGTCGACGCAGTCTCCTCCGGTTGGGGCAATATCGGCGGCGACAACATTGTCTTCACCAACCTCAAACCCAAGAAAACCAAGCAGACGCGCAAGGTTGGCAAGAAGACCCAATCCGGACGCACCGGCGCCTATACCCCCGAAAAACAGCTTGCCGGCTTCACCGTTCCCGAAGGCTTCGTCGTTGAGCTCGTCGCCAGTGAAAAAGACGGCGTGATTAACCCCATCGACCTGACCTTTGACGACAGTGGCCGCCTCTGGAGCAACACGGCCAGGATGTACCCCATGGACCCCAACCCCAAGGCCAGTTGGGGACAAACCCTGAAATACATGGACAACCCCGGTCTGCAGTGGGCCGACGAACGCTTTCGCAAGGTCATGGACCTCTACAAGCGCAAGACCAAAGGCCAGGACCAGATCCTGATCATCGAGGACCCCGCGGCAACCCCAACCAAGGCAACGGTGTGGGCGGACGGACTATCGATCCCCCAGAGCTTCCTCCCCTACAAGAACGGCGCCTTTGTTGCCCACGGCTCCGAGATGCTTTTCCTCGAGGACACCAACAACGACGGCAAGGCAGACAAGTGGAACACCGTGCTGAGCGGTTTCGGCTACACCGACACCCACACCATGGCCCACCTGTTGATTCGCGCCCCAGGCGGCTGGGCGCATTACGGCCACGGCGCCCTCAACAAGGGCGACGTCGTCACCACCAAGACCGGTGAACGCGACCGCGTGGATTTCGCCAAGATAGCCCGCTTCTCCCTCGATGGCATGAAGCACGACGTCATTGTCTCGGGACTCAACAACATCTGGGGTTACCACCTGCGTGGCAACGGTCAGTGGTTCGGCAGCGAAGCAAACGACCTCGGGCATTCCGTCACCCCTATGGAACCGGGCACTGGCTACAATGGCATCGGCAACGCCAGAATTCGTCCCTACCAGCCCATGCTGCCCCCGCCAAACAACTTTCGTGTCGGCGGCACCGGTCTCTCCGGGCTGGCGTTTTCAGACGACTCCGCGGAGGGCTTTCCCTCCGAGTGGCGCAACGTTGGGTTTCTGGCAAACCCGATCAGTTGCACCATCAACGCCGTTCGCATAATCCGCAATCCCGACGGCAGCATCACCTCCGAGCTGCTCGAGGATCTTCTCCAGTCCGAAGACGATTGGTTCCGCCCCGTCAACCTCGAGTTCGGCCCCGACGGTTGCCTCTACGTGGCGGATTTCTACAACAAGATTATCTCTCACAATGAAGTCTCTCGCGAACATCCCGATCGCGACAAGGCGCACGGCCGCATCTGGCGCATCCGCTATCTAGGAGCCAAGCCGCCAAAGCCCGTCAATTTCCTTACCTTGCCCACGGCTCAATTGCCTGGTCACTTGAAGGCTCCGATCCTCTGGGCAAAACGCGCCGCCTGGCACCAGATCGTTGATCGCGGGGCCAAGGAACTGGCCCTGGAAGTGGCGAAGATCTGCGCCGATGCGTCGCAGGACGAAACCACGCGCATCATCGCCCTGTGGTCTCTCGAAGGACTGAAACACTATGATCGGACATTGATGGCCACCTTGTTGAAATCGGACCTGCCCGACCTGCGTCGCGAAGCGGTTCGCGCCTTGGGTAGCATGCCCGTACTTCCGAACGAGTTGGCCACGCTCCTTAAACCCTTCATCACAGAGACACACGTCATGGTGCGCTCACAAGTCCTCCGCACCTTCGCCGACTACGGCAGGTCGAATCCGCAGCTCATCGACTTGGTCGTCAGCTTCTGTCTGCCCGACACAAAATCCGAAAAGCTAGGTGGCGACTACGAACGCAAATTCGAGCGCTACCTTGCCCGCATGGCACTGGAGCAGTATCCCAAGGAGTTGGACCGCTACCTCAATTCTCCCCTGGCGGCCAAACAGCCCGAAAGTCACTTGGCTTGGGCCGAGCAAGCGCTATCCATCGACGATCGAGCCAGGAAATTCCTCGTCCGCTGGACCAGTATCAAGGACCAACCCCTGGGCGAAGACGACTTCAGGATTGCCTGCGGACTTCTGCGGAGCACGCAAGTGCAAGCCGCCTTGAAACCACTCTTTGATGCGCCGGAAGCCGACGCCCTTGTTGCTCTGGCCAAGAAACATGCCTTGGACGTCGCCTCCCCAGTTCTCGGCAAGCTGCTCCAGCCAGCCTGTGAACGGATGCTCCAGAGCGGCAACACAAACCGCGCAATGGCCGCCGCCGTGGCTGCCGATCGCCTCAACGTCGAAGGCCTTGGCGCGCTCCTTGCGGAGGCTCTTACAAACCGGCTGTCCGATGCAGACTTTGTGACCGCAACCGTCAACGTTCTGGCCCGCAAGGCACAAGCCCATCCAGCTTCCTTCAAAGCCGTTCTGCAACAGGATAAACTGGGGGCTCAGGCCTCCATGACTGCCTTGGCCGCGCTTGCAAGCATCGATCCTGCCGCCGCCAAGTCCTTCGCGGCTTCCGTTGCCGGCAAGCTGTCGCCCATGGCCCACGCCGCCCTCGCGCATCGCCTCACGGAATCTGCCGCCGGCGCCAAGCTCCTCCTCGATCTCCTGGACGACGGCAACATCGCCAAAAGCGTCGTCGATCGCGCCCTGGCCGAACGCATTGGCGCAAAAGCGAAAAACGACAAGCGCGCCAAAGCCCTGCTGCAAAGCCAACACACCGCCCGCGCAGCGCAAGTGAAGACCTTCAAGACCAAACTCGAGACCTTCATGCATGTCGCTGAGCAGAAAGGCGGCGATCCGGCCAAGGGGAAACCTGTCTTCACGGCCATTTGCCTCAGTTGCCATGCCGTTGGGGGACAGGGCGCCGGCTTCGCCCCAGCCTTGGATGGTGCTGCCCACCGCGAAACCGAGCATCTCTTGACCGCCATCCTCGATCCGGACGCCGCCGTCGAAGGCAACTACGCTCTCTACCGCATTTTCAAGCGGGACGGGGACGCCATCGAAGGTTATCTCGAAGAAGAAAACGCCCGCGGAGCCACCCTCCGCTTAATGGGCGGCGGCAAACTCTTCGTATCCCGCGACCAAATCGCATCTGCCAGCTTCCTTAACGGACGGTCCGTCATGCCCCGCGGCCTCATTGACGGGTTCGACAAACAGCAACTCGCCGACTTGTTGGCCTATGTTCGCACGTTGAAGTAACTTGGAAGATTGCGGTTGAACCACAACCCTGCTGCGTTCAAGTGGTGGAGTGGGTTGGTTTAAGGGAATGGCAAACTTTGTGCCCTGCGTTCAGCCGCAATTTCTACACCCGTCTTGGCTCCGTGTTTGCGGAGGAGGTCGGCGATTTCGCCTTCGGCCCAATCTAGTGGTGTAATGCCATCATTATTTCACAGATTCACATCCGCACCTGCGGCGATAAGCAGTTCAGCGATTTCCTTGTCACCACCATCAGCCGCATAATGCAAAGGAGTCCAACCCTCCTCTCTCTTTTGGCCAAGAGCGGTCAGCGTGGGCGGTGTTCGGGGCGTGGGAGTCTTCGCATTCACCTCCAGAGTTCTTGTGTCGGTCAATAAAATGAATCAATTCGAGGGCTACAATTGTTAGTCGATTGTTCCCCCACGACTTTTCCTGCGCCCCCACCAATAATTTTGACCCGATGTGCAGTCTGTTTGTCACGAAATCTCTGGACGGTTTTGCCAATTTAGCATTTGGGGAAAACAGTAACCGGTTTCACTGGACCGGCCCGGCCTACAAGTTGCTCGGAAAAAAAGGTGACGGAGTCCGTGGCACATGAGTTGAAGCCGCACCCGTTCGATAAATTCAGAGTCGTTGTCACTGCGAATGTGCTCCGGCGTTCCGTGTTCATCTAAACTTCAATGCACGGCTAAGGGAGGAGTGCCTGAATCGAGTAGGGTTATGGACGCTGACAGAGGCGCGGGGTGTGATTGAGGACTGGAGATGGAATTACAACCTCGTGCGTCCTCATCGGCTCGGGTTGCGCCCTTCCTGCGTCCCTGCATTGACTTACTCTATGAGATCGAGCAAATAATCATCCCGTCCAGACTAACGAAAGCTTTGGCCCAGTTTGGATAACTCGATCAGGTTCATATTTCGCATTGTCCTGATTCTTGTCGGGAAGATCCGAGGCAAAATTGAAAGGCATACTCAATCTTGGCAAGTGGTTGCATAGAAACTATCGGTTAATGACGAAAGCACCAATTACTGCTGATCGCAACCTGCAATCTGGACCTCATCCATGTCTATTCGTGGTTTCGTTCTGATTAACCTGGTCATTGAATCGAATGTTTTCATGATGGATTGGTAATCCGGATCGCTTTTCGATTTAAAGACGGGTTTTCCACAAAGCTGAGTTCCTCCAGATTCTTTTGCCAATGGAGCAAGAAGGAAGCTATTGTTCTCTACGCGGGTAATACGCATATAGGATTCTAATGGAACGCCCTTCTCATGACAGGAAACACAACGCCTCGCAGCGACCTCTTCCATAACCTTTCCAAACGTCTCAGGATACAACTGTCGGCATCCCATCAAATTTTCGTGCCGGGAGGTTGAAGCACCATAGTAAGGTACGTCAAGATCGATCCATGCAAAGATCCTTCTCTTACTGTCGTCATCAAGTTCCACGCGCTGTTGCTGTTTCTTGTCCGGATGCCCCGTAAGGACTATATCTGCCAACTTGCTGGCAGGAGAACCCCAGTACTTTGGCGTCACCTGTAAAATGTTATCCTCCATTCCGTTGAAAGTTGGTATCCATTTTGTATAAGGATTTTCGCCCGGCCTGCCTTGTCGTGCCAGTGTCTCGTATGCCACGTTAAAGAAATCCGTCCTGTCACGGCTCAAGTCCACGTCTCCTGACTTCTCTCGTGCGTTGTGACATTCCACACAATGCTTGTCCAACACGGGTTGGACAATGTGAGCAAAACTGAATCCTCGGACACCCCATTCCGGTTTCTCCAGATCCCGGGCCAGTCGCAAAGTAGCCGTGGGTCTCGGGTTATTAATGGGTACCGCGTAGTTACGGTCGGCATGACAGCCAATACAACTTTGCTTCTCACCTGGCATAAGGTGCGTGAAAGACCTCATTCTCTGAAGTGCACGGCCATGTTTATCAAGGGCCATGAAGTAAAGGGGTAAACCTGGGGGCACCTTGAAGTGCGCAGAGCCATCCTCCTCAACCTTCGCGTATCCCCATATCTTTTTCGGAGCGTAGGTCGCCCCACACGATACCACGGGAAACTGGAATCCAAATGCCCTCCTCTCGAGTGGAGCCAGTTTACTCTTCTCCATTTCCTGCACGACGGCTATTTTCTTTATCTCACCCCGTTTCACATGCGGCTCGAGTCCCACATAGACATCCTGCATCGCCAGAGTCGCCCATTCCTCGGCATTCTTACTTACGAGAGACGGCCGAACCGGGGGGCGCAGTCTCGCCACTACAGGGCGTGCGGTGTAGTAACCTAATTCTCCCTCTTTTCGCAAGATGGACACCTGCCCTGTTCCCTGGTAATCACGTAAAAGTACCGTCCCGTCACGTGAAACCAGGAAATACTTGTCATCTAGGGGATACGGGCTCTCATACGGTCCTCTGATTCTGTTGCCATCATTTCCTCTATTAACCTGTCCAATGTCAATTTCGGGCGTAATGTTCTCGATGGCCTCCTGGGCATTGCCGCCCTTGGAGTAATCGACAATACCAATTCCACCACGACAGGGACCATTATGCGAGGTCAGCACGCAGAGCACCTTACGCGTGCCGGGAATCTGCCGTGCTTCCATAAAGGTGGCCGGACTTAGAACGCGATTACCAAAGTACCCGGACAGGCCCGTCCCGTCCTGATTGATCGTCCACAAGCTTTGAATGGGGATTGCCGGTTTGTCCACATACTCCCAGCGACTGTATAGTATCCGACCATCATTCATCACGGCCGGAGTAAAATCGTTGAGGTAATTTGCAGACAAGCGCACAAGTTCGCTGCCATCCACCTTGGATCGATACAAAATGGGCGTAGTCGTTTTCCAGCAGTAGGCGAAAGCAGGTTTGCGATCAGACAGGAATGCAATGCCGCCATCCGGAAGCCAACAACCGTTGAAATTGTTCGAATCGTGCACTGTTACTTGCTTGAGATCCGTTCCATCGATTGTGATTGTGTAGATCTGAAACGTCTCAGACATGCTTTTCTTCCAGCTGAACATCATCGTCTTGCCATCAAAGGAGATGTTTGCATCAAGGATCACCCCTTCTGTTGCATCTACGAACTGTTCGAGCAATCCACCTTCTTCATTCAGGGTTAACCGATAAAGTCCACCTCCTGGTTTCAGGCCTTCCTGATGATAGGTATATACGTGGCTCGGGTCTATCGACGGGCGCTTAATCAGCATGAGTTGGTTGAATCCAAGCTCTCCGGAGTAGAGGGTCGTCCTGAGTGATTCTGATTCTGGAACAAGCGCAGTTCCTTCCTGCTCACCTTCACCGATCAGGGATGATGGCAACATCAGTGCAAGACCTGCCACTACAACCAACAGTATTGTTGAAAGAAATTTGCTTTTTAAAGGTGGAGTTGTAGGAGTGGTTCTTTGCTCAAGCAACCATTCTTCGTAACGGGTAATCCCGTTTGCAGACATGGTCAAATTCGCCGCTGGGATTCTGGGATCGTCCACCTGGGGATGATGGCTGTTGGAAATCGAAAGGATCATGTGCATGTAGTCTCCATTGTTGTTATGAACTTAAAAAAGCTATTGGCCACCGCCTGAAAAACGGATCCAAAATGGGTGAGAGGATTTGAACAACCAAATGGCGCTTGTTCCATCATGACCCAACCCTCTACTTTAAGGACTGCAAATAGGAGAACAGATCATCCAAGATTTCCGCTCATTCCTCCTTGATCTAGGTCAATGCTTAAAGGCGACGCAAGGATAACCACGAACGCGCAACGACCTTCGATACAATCACAGTTACGCTCCAGAAGGTCACTTGAAGGTGAAGGATTCCATTCTTTATTTTCAGATCGTTCTTCAACCTATTTGGCATTCCATGATGGGAGGTAAAGGATCATCTCAACAAAGGGATGCGATCATTGAATCGCCGGGATCATTCGATGACCTGATACGTTCCGCCTCATTCACCCCAGGGCTTTTCCCGTTCAACGACGAATTGTCCATGAATTACAACTACTCTTGCCAATTCCCAATTGCACTCCCCACTCCCATGCCGCCTTGAGTGATTCGAGGAAGTTGGTTGGATGCATTCTTCTGACGTTGGCAATGTATTTTGCTCCCATATTCCAATCCAGAGTCAAGTGCCTGATAAGGGTTTCCTTTTGAGCTGTTATCAAATTCTGCAGCTTTCATCGTTGTCTCAAGCAAACAGCTTCATTCCAAATCTGCACAGGCGCCATCAAGTTTGCCCGCGTTTGGTTATGAAGATGGATTACATTCAAAAATCGTTGTTCGAAGTTCAGCCCAGACAACCAGAACAGGTTGAAGTGTCGATCGAAGCGCTTGATGAACCATGTCCTGATCAGTCCGACAGAAGGTTGTTGAGGGTGTAATAACCGTGTGCTGTTCCCAGGGCTTGCCCCTTCTCGCTTTGGACGCCTTTCAATTGAATCCCATAAACCTTGCCCGTTTCAAGCGGCACGCTGAATTGCAGCGACCTGCCATCCACAGCGACCGATTCCAGGTCAGCCGACAAAATCTTCTCGTCGACTTTTGGTGATCCGTACTGACCGTGGTAGTGGTAGTGCCATGACGTCACCTGAATCGTCTCGTTGCTGAGCGTGGACACATCGGTTGCTTGGGTGAAGTTCACTTGAAACCCGGTTGAGGTGAGCTGAATCGAGTGTATTTCGAAAGGCGTCGTTTTCCCATCCCACTTGATGCGCTGCAAACCGAACATTTTACCGCCTTTGGAAGCCCAACCGCGTCCTGTTTGTCCCACCCATAGCTTACCTTGTGGATCAAGCGTAATGCGTATGCAACCACTTTGAAGATGGTCAATAAAATTGAATACAGCCCCCTGGTACTCACCCTTCACCTTTTCAATATTTCCGCGAACGATGGACGAACGTGTCTGGCAGCCAATGAACACCTGTCCATCAAACGGGCCGAATTTTCCCCCGGTTTCGTCGAACAACGGATTGCCGGGTGAGTTGACCAGTTCACCATGAGGCAACCAGAGAACCGGCTGCTTCCGCTGCTGGCTGAATTCCTCAATATCCAGCTTTTTTCCGGCACGATATTCGGCCTTGTCCAACAGGGAACAGGGATAGCCATAAAATCCGCCTTCCACGATTTGGTGCAATGTGGAGGAGCCCACCCATCCTCCCTGGTTGTCGGTGTAGAACAACTCATCATTGGAACGAATCCCAATCCCGGCGGGTGAACGTAATCCGCTGGCAAAGGGAATGAACTGGCCTTCCGGAGTGATCTTTGCAACCCAGCCGTCATAGCCAAGCGTTGTTGCCATGGCCGCTCCTCCACCTTTTTCGGACGCAGGAAATCCGTTTCCATCGGCCAGGTTGATATTTACATAGTAGTTTCCTGTAGAATCAACCACGGGACCATGGACATACTCGCAATAGTTGCCCGCATAGCGCCATTGGTCACAAAGGGTCCGATATTGATCCGCGACACCGTCTTCATCGAGATCCCGGATGAGAGTCAGCTCAGGTTTCTGGGCCACGATGACGGAGCGCGTGTCCTGATCCGGCAAGTAAATTCCCTGTGGATCATGGATACCATCAGCGAAGCGTGACCAGATCCCATTTTGATATTTCCAGATCCCCGCCGTCCGTGCAGCAACCACCACGGATCCGTCCGAAGCAATGGCAATCCCTCCAACACCAAATTGAATCTCTCTTCCCTGTTCATCGATCGGCGTGGGAATCGTAACGACCGAATAGCCATCGGGAATAAGTTGGGGAAAGTATTCGGTCTCTTCTGCAGCCATGCTGTCAGCCAGGCATATCAAAATGAATGCGGACTGAATCAACCAGGGCGATGTGCTCAATGGACTTTTCATTGAAGGAAAACTTTCAATTCCCGAATTGCCGGGCTCCTGCCGTAGTAACCGGTAATTTTCAATTGGATAACTTTTCCTTCCACCGGATCAAAACGAACTGTCAGCAGGTTGTTTTTGTATTGAGCATCCTGAACCGTTTTGACCACCTGCCCATCCACCAATACCTGGAAATCTCTTGGGGCAAAGTTTTGGTGCTGCCACCCCATGAGGATCAGGGTGTTCATCCGTTTTTCGAACGGCAAAGAAAGTTCGAGGGAATACTCCTTCAGATCGTTGGTTTCATCCCAGTATGTCTCTATGTTCTCGTCGATGGCAGCCATCGCGTCCCCGCCATTGCCGTCCGGCGTTCCTGGACTCGAAGCGATGGCAAGACGGGTGAGCATGGCAGGCCCAGAGGGATGTTTCGGCGCCTTTCTTCTGAGCCGTACGGACACGGAAAAGTTGCCAGCATCTCTGGCGGATATCTCCAGCAGACCGTCTTTCAATACACCATGAGATGACTGAACAGATTCAACTCGGTCTTCCAGGACCTGAAAACGGATCGGCGCAGTGGCACCCCGAGTTTTGAAATGGTAATGAAATACTTCATCACTCTCAAAAACAAGCTGTTGGTCATATTCAACCCCGTCGATGCGAAACTGAAAAACGGGCGGTTGATTTTTCAGGCGGAGATAACCAAGAAACTGATAGTCCCCATCCGGTGCCTGCTCAAGAAACGGTTTGGGATTTTTAAGATCCTCCTGAAACCGCTTCAACTGCCAGTCGCGGTCATTCAAATAATCCTTATAGGAAAGATCGATGGGGCCAGAGAGGCCGAGTGGAGCAAGGCATTCTTCAGATAAAACGGATTCATGCTTGATTCGATTGATATCGTTGAATCCGCTGCCACGTCCTGTTCTTTCTTTAGCCAGGTTGATAAACCCTCCTTTCCAGGCTTTTCTCACGCTGAATGTGCAGGGATCGAAAATGTAGTTGTACCCCCCGGGCAAACCGACACTGATCGCGCGGGTGGACACATCCTTCATGGCAACGCGATAAACCAGAGGCTGGTCCTCAACAACAATTTCATGGGGATCTCTCGTATCGACGGCTTGTATTTCATTCTGCCGCCAAACTGTCAAAGGACCCCGGTTGGGAGCCTCGTTCAAGGTCTTCATATAAGCGATGACCCCATCAATCTCCAGAGGCTTCAACATCGGATATGGGGGCATGATCGGCAGGAAGGGTGTGCCTTTCTGTGGTTCATGTTCGCGAATTGCCATTTGGGCAGTCGGTTCGAGAATTGAACGGCGGATATATGCCTCATCCACGCGTACCCGAGCTTCCTCCCCTTGTTGAATGACATTTTTTTCTGAAGTCTTTTTTCCTATCAACCCGAACCATCCGGACCCCTGTTTGCCAAGCTCCGGTTCTTTGGTTATAGAATGACACTCCACGCAGGCATAGTTGGTGGCGATCGTTTTACCGAGTTCAACCAGGTCGATCCGTCGGTTCGCACCCTCAGTTGATCGTGCAGCGGTTTTCGGGTAGTCACTAGAAAAATCACGAAACTCCTTTTCAATATTTTCGATTCCAGGGAGTCGGCTGTGGACCTTGATACGGTAGATCAGATCCAGATCTTCCCCGGCATCCAGAACCATGCTGTTTTCAAACAGGAATGCCGGACTGAAATAAGGCATGCTGGGAAACACAAACCAATAATTCGGAAAGCGGGGATTCGAGGGATGATCAAAGATGCTTACGGATGCGTCCCCTTGGGTGGTATGGCCGGAGAATGACATCCAACGGGCGCGCTTACCGTGAGAATCCTGCCTGCCTTCACTGTCCAGAAACTTCCATTTCAGAGTTTGCTTGTTCAAGCGCAGGGACATTCCGGCATAACCGCCATGGGCAACGCCATTCGGTTCACCGATCCGGGGTGTTCGCCCGAGGACCACTTTCTCCTTGGCCTTGAAAGAATGCCTCCAATCCATGCTGTAGCTTCCATCCTCATTGGGTGAGCTGACATGGATCTGTCGTTTTTCTGTGAGAAGATCCGCCTGATCGGGCAGATGATAAGAAAGCGTCATGCGAATCAGTGCGGAAAAATCTTCGCGGGTTGTGATTTGGTAATCGATCACTTTTGTCCGCCCATCGGAGAGCAGCGTTTCCCGATTCTCCTCCCAGTAATTTCTGTTGTTGATCAATTTGAAACAGAACCAGAGGGCGGTATGCCAGATGTGATCCGCCGGCCGGTAATCGCTCAGTTCAAAACCGTCAACCGTGTTCAGGGGATGGATGCAGGGTTTGCAGTCTCCCTTTTGAATCTTTAACGCCCAGACGGTTGCATCACCATTACGCAAGGACAAACTTCCACCTGACCGATCCCAACGAAAGGATTCGGCCTGTAACGCACTGATAAGACTCAGTCCGACCAACAGGGAAACAAATCGCCTTTTGGGGTTCAGTTGAAACATTGCCGTTGTCACATCACGAAAAGTTCGCCCGGCGAGGCGGCAGAAAGTGTTGGCGCCAATCAGTCTCCCATCCCGCATTCGCGCAGATAGTCCACGCTTCTTTTATAAATATCCTGTTCCCCCATGATCTCGAGGGTTGAGGTGTCAATCTCGCAATCTTTGAGCACGGCGCAGACACCCTTGATGTCAATCACTCCGTCGCCCAGGGCAATGGTGGAAAAACCGCATCCATACTGCGTTCCACGTTTGGATTCCCACTCCGTCCCCAGGTCCTTCCAATGGATATGATGAATCTTCTTCTTGAACACCGTTGCCATTTCGACAGGATCCGTGCCACCCAGCCAGGCATTACCCGTATCTAGGTTGACTCCCAGGGACTCCGGATTGCCAAGTCGGTCGAAGACATCCTGCAACCCACGGATGCTGTCAGTCACCGGTCCATGCGGCTCCAGAAGAATTCGCACCCCATAGTCCGCCGCCATCTTTACCGGGGTATGGAGCTTTTCCGCGATGATGAAAATCTGCTCTTCATAGGAAAGACTTCGCGCCCATTCTGATCTCGGATCTGTTTCCGTCGTCACCACATCCTTGACGCCGATGGCTGCCGCAAACTGAACCGCCTTCATGATCTCCGCTGTCCCGTAAACACCCGGGTTGCTGGATTCCAACAAACCCGCATGGGCACAAATCGTCGAAGGAGAGATGCCATGTTTCTTGAACAGCCGCTTCACCTCAAAAGGATCTTCATCCAAACTCACCGTCGGTGAAAAGCCGGCTGTTCCCAGCATGCTGCCCCCTGCGTTGGTATCGGTAATATCCGCACAGGTAAACCCCATCTCCCTCGCATGGCCCAGTTGTACATCCACACTGGCAAATGGCTTTATCAGCAAAAAAACTCCAACATTCATAGCAGATTCTTTTTATATTTAACGCTTCACAATTTCTTCAGGACAGTTGGCAATATGCTTACAGAAGCAGCCCTCGTCGTGCCGATTCTACCAGTGAACGGTTTTGAACATATTGCTTCGTCCTCAAGGATTTTCCATTCCGGATTCTGACAGGTAAGTTTCATCTGGATTGCCTGGACGGATCGATCGTTTCGAACAACAGAATGACCCCTCAGCAATTAAACGAGTTAATCAGTGACCAGGCGTTGACTTAGGTCAATTTCCTGATTGAAGGATCATGCTGAACTTTTTCAATTGAAAGACAAAGCTGGGAAATCAGTGATTAAGTTGAAATCGTTTTATTGGAAGTTTTTGATATTGCTGCTGTTTCCCTGGCATCTGGCGGCGGAGAAGCAAGATACCTTTAGTGGTTTACGCCCCAGCGGAACAGGGGGGATTACGGTTGTGATTGAAGATCCTACCGGTACAGGCAGCCCGGTATGCATCCGAATGTTGCTGGAAGGGAAACTGCTGAAATTGAGCATTGAAGGGAAGCTTTACCTGACCGAGAAACGAGACGGTCATTCCTCGCAGATTACCGTTCAGTATGAACGGCGGGCAGACGCGCCGGAAAGCGGCTTCTTGAGTTGGCAAATGCCGTCGGGAAGGAAGGGGCAGCGAACTTTCGTGCTAGAGGGCGGACAGGTTGCCGCTCCGAGTGTGATGATGGCGAGCAAAGACGCGGAGAGTGGGCAGCTGGACATTTCGGAATCTGGCCAGCCGGTTTTACGATACGTATATGAGACCAACGGCCCCGGAGCTATGCTCAAGTCAATCCACCCTAACAATCACAAATATGCCTGGCCACGCAGCGACTACATCCATCCTCTCTATGGACTGGACGGTGAGGTGTTGACCAAGGATTGGGCAGTAGATCATCCGCACCATCGTGGGATCTACTGGGCTTGGCCGGAGACGTTTTACCGGGGGGAGAACGGCGATTTGCACGCGCTGCAGCGGGTTTTTGCCCGACCGACCGGGAAGTATCGTTTGACGCAGGGGCCTGTCTACGCGCAGATCGAAGCGGAGAACACCTGGCTGTGGGAGGATCATGAACCGATTGTGCATGAGACAACCATGATTCGTTCCTACGCACTCGGTCCTGAGGGGCGTTGCATTGACGTGAAGTTTATCTTCACGGCCCTGAAGGAGAGCGTGACGATCGCCCGTCGTGGAACAGACAAGTATGGCGGGTTGAACATTAGGCTGGCGGAGACGGCGCAACAGGAGCTCTTGGTTCACACGGACCCGGCCCATACGAAACCGAGGATGGCTTGGTCGGATTTTTTGGGAGTGTTCAGGGAGCGGAAGAAGTGGACGGGCTTTGCAGTGTTACAACGGCAGAGTAATCCAGAGTATCCCGGCGACTGGGTCCAGTATCCAGCCCTCCAATGGTTGCAGCCTACTTTTCCTTCGGCAGGCAATCGTTACGAACTGAAGAAGGGGCGTCCGATAGAGTTGCAATACCGGTTTTGGATTCGGTCGGGAGGCAAGCTGACCAAGAACGTTTATGCCGATCAGTGGCGGAACTATAACCAACTGGGAGGACTATGATGAGCAAACTAAAGATTTCGGACAGTAATGCAGACAAACATCTGAGCAAAGTGAAAACCAAGTTTTCATCCAATTCGTTACGATCAACTCGGCGTCAGTTTCTTCAGGGCACCTTTGCCGCGACAGTTGCCGGGCAGCAGATTATCCCATCGACGGTGCTTGGCCGGGCGGGCAATACAGCTCCGAGCGAACGAATCAATCTCGGTATTATCGGGACCAATGGCATGGGGCGCGCCAACCTTGCGAACTGCGCCAAATATCCCGACGTCGGTATCACTGCTGTTTGCGATGTGTGGGACAAGCGCCGAGATCCCATTGTGGCGATGCACAGGGCATCGGCGAAGGGTTACAGTGATTATCGTGAGTTGCTGGCGCGATCGGATGTTGACGCGGTGATTATAGCAACCCCGCCGCATTGGCACGCGTTGAATGCGATTGATGCGGTTAAAGCAGGCAAAGATATCTACTTGCAGAAGCCGATGACAATGTTTCCTGACGAAACACTGGCGGTGCGCAACGCGGTCAATCGTCACAAACGTATCAGCCAGATCGGCACACAGATTCACGCTGGGGCGAACTACCGGAGAGTCGTTGAATGGATCAGGTCAGGGAAGATGGGGCCGGTCAGCGTGGTTCGCACCTTCAATGTGATGAACCAGGGAATCGGTGGCATTGGACACGCACCGAAGCAGGCGGCGCCGAAGGGTTTGGATTGGAAGATGTGGCTGGGGCCGGCGCCCGAATGTCCCTATAATTCTCTCATGGCGGCGAATGCTCACAATCATTGTTCATTTTGGGATTACTCCGGCGGTTGGACGCCAGGCATGGCACCGCACATCATTGATCTCCCCATCTGGGCACTGGATTTGGGAGTACCGACGGTGACCAGCTGTTCCGGCGGTCGGTATGCGATCAGCGACGATGGTGATGCTCCGGATGCGCAGGAAGTCCTGTGGCAGTATCCGAACATGACCATGACCTGGATGATGAACATGGCCAACAGCTTTGGATTTGACTTTGGGCGCGGATCCCGGGCGCGACGCCTGGGGATATATTTTCATGGCGTGAACGGAACGTTGTTCTCCGACTATGGCAAACACGAGATCATCCCTGAAGGGCAGCTTCTCAAGGATAGTTCACCTCCCGGCGAATCCATTCCCCCTTCGCCGGGACATGAACGCGAGTGGCTGGATTGTGTCAAGTCCCGCAAGCAACCAAGTTGCAATGTCAACTATCACTACAAGGTGGATTTGGCAATCACGCTGGCCAACCTCTCTTACAAGCTTGGACGATCGATTCGCTTCGATCCAAAGACCGAGAAAATTGTAGGCGACAAGGAAGCGGTAAAACTGGCCCGGCCAGTCTATCGAGACCCCTGGGAATTCCCAGACAATTACATGTAGCCTTATGCCGCTCCTGGGCTCCGTTGAATGGGGGCAGAACAGCTTGAGTTCTCCCCCGTTCATGATGACTCACGTCATTATAAAAATGTAAGGCCTGACATAGTTAAGGGATAGAAAGAACTATGCCGAAAGCACGTAAGAAAGAGTCGGTTAAGCGGAAAAGCTTAGAGCAAAGTTGATAGAAATATTTGCTGCAGGAACCACGGCAAGAGCAATCGCAGATCGGGCGTTGACTTGAGTCAATTTCTTAGGTGAAGGATCATGCTTATATTTTTTCTATCTAGTGACAATCAAGTGACACCTTTTGGCGTTAATTCTGGAGAAGGATAGAAAATCGCTGGGGGAGAAATGAAAATTTCTGTTTCTCCATTCATCTTTTTTTCAGGCAAATGACGGCAACCATTGGAAATAGACTAATGGAAGAAAACGAACCTAAAATTTTTTGTGAATACCACGCCCAGCTTGAGCTTTGGCCGTGAACTACGAAGCGGCCGAACTGCTTGGACAGACTCTCCGGACGATTTGCAGGTGGCGTCAGAAGGATTAGTGTTAAGCGAAAAAGCAAATTCCTATCAGTGAGTCAGTCGATGAACAAGGCCATCGTGTTAGCGATTCAGGTTCTGTGTATCGCAGCGTGCAGCCGACTGTTGGCGGTGGAAGGGGCGGGTGTGGACCTGGCCAGACTGGACGGCTGGGACATTGTCGTCGCCGGTGACGCGATACCCAGTGAGCGTTACGCGGCCGGGGAGTTTCAGCATCACTTCGAGTTGGCCTCGGGCAAGCAGTTGGCGATTGTTGAGAAGACGGATCGACCCGACCGGCACGTGTTCATCGGGCGGTCGCGTGCGATGCTCGCGAGCAACGTCGGGTTTGACCCGGAACAGTACGGTGAAGAGGACCTGCGCATCATTGCTCGCAATGGCAACATTGCGATCGCGGGCGGTCGCCCGCGGGGCACGCTGTACGGCGTGTATGTGTTTCTCGAAGACTACCTGGGCGTGCGTTTTCTTACGGTCGACCACACGCACGTGCCGCCGGTCGGCGATTGGCGCATCGTCGGGCCCGTCGATCGTTTTTATCATCCGCCGCTGGCAATGCGATGGAGCTATTACGGCGAGTTGAACCGGAACATGGATTTCGCCGCACGTGTGCGCGTCAATACCGTCACGAACGACGAAAAGCTCGGCGGCATCGCAGGGCTGATCAACATTAATCACAGTTTCGCACAGCAGATCAACTCAAAACAGTATGGCGAAGAGCACCCTGAATACTATTGTCTGATCGATGGCAAGCGTCGCGCACAGGTTAAGAATGATGCGTATGGCAACGAGCCATGCCTGACCAACCCTCAGGTGCTTCGCATTGTGACTCAGAAGGTCCTTGCCGAGATCGAAGCCGAACCTCATCGCAGGAATTTTTCCGTCAGCCAGAACGACAATGACAAGTATTGCCGTTGTGACAAGTGCGCTGCCATCGACGGGCCGGAGGGAACACCGATGGGGTCGCTGCTGACGTTCGTGAACAGCGTCGCCGACGAAGTGGGCGAGCAGCACCCTGACGTGTGGATCGGCACGCTCAGTTACTGGTACACCCGCCAACCGCCCAAAACGCTGAAGCCCCGCTCGAATGTGCAGATTCAGTTGTGCAGCATCGAGTGTTGTCTGATCCACCCGATCAACGATCCAAACTGCGAGACGAATGTGCGATTTTGTCAGGACTTGTCCGGATGGGCGGAGCTGACGGACAAAGTCTCGATCTGGAATTACAACACGAACTTTCAGAACTACCTTCTGCCCTGTCCGAATCTTCGCGTGATTGAACCAAACGTCCGCTTCTTCGTGGCCAACGACACGCGCGCGATTTTCATGCAAGCGGCGGGCAACGGCGTCTCGGCGGAACTGTCCGAACTGCGCAACTACATGATCGCGAGTCTGATATGGGACCCCAACCGAAGCGGGCAGCAGTTGATGGATGAATTCTTGAGTTTGCACTACGGCAAGGCCGCTGCGCCGATCCGCCGTTACATCGATCTGATTCACGACGCCGCTGAAGCTAGCGGCGTGCACCGCCATTGCTTCGCGAAAAACCCCGAACAGTACGGCATTGATCAGACGCTCGCACCACAGGTGCTGGACCTGTTCGCCCAGGCACTCGCGCTGGCGAAAACCGATGAGATCAAACAACGCGTCGAGAAAGCGTCGATCCCCGCCTACCGCCTGGCGATCCATCCAGTTTGGGATGCGAAGAACCCGGCGGACGTCGATTCCGCGCTACTGAAGAAGATGCGCCCACTGGTCAGGCGATTCCTCGAACTTGGCACCCGATTCAAAGTCGACCGCGTAGCGGAACACACCAAATTCGAGGACGTAAGCCTGCGACTGGGCCGGCTCATCGATGACGCGCGTGGACAGGATGCGGATTGAATTGCCGGGTTGAGCACGTCGGGTTTTACTTCGAGTCTGTGGCACGGTGTATTGAGCGGGTATGCGAGGCTGTCCCGACACTGCACGGGCGACCCGATTGGCAGCTTGGCAGCCACGGGCCTGGGTGCGTCAAACACTTTTGCAACGACCGTGTCAGGGGAAACCATGGCAAAAACGGATAAATTGAAAAACTTTAATGCAAGGCTACGGGAGGAGTGTCTGGATCGTGAACAGTTATGGACCCTGACAGAGGCGCGGGTGGCAATAGAGGACTGGAGATGGAAGTATAACCACGTGCGTCCTCATCAGTCTCTGGGGCACATAACGCCAAATGAATTTGCACAGGATAAAGTTGGAGAAGATGCGATATGAGAGGGCCCACCATGAAAAAATCTGTTGTTTCCGGAATTTTGTTTCTTATTTCCTTCTCGAACCTTTTGGCGGAGAAACCAAGCCTTGTTTCGATATTCAATGGCAAGGACCTGGCGGGTTGGGAGGGTGACTTGAAATTTTGGCGTGTGGAGGATGGGTCGATTATCGGTGAGACAACTCCGGATAAAAAATTAGCTCACAGCACCTATCTCATGTACAAGAAAAAAACTTATGAAAATTTTGTGCTGACCCTCGAATATAAAATCAACGTTGGGAATAGTGGAATACAATATCGTTCACGATCTAAATCTCCAACTCATGTTGAAGGGTATCAGGCCGATATGGTCGGGCCTGGCTCCGGTCCATACAATGGCATACTCTATGAAGTGGGAAACCGTCGCATCATGGCGAAACGCGGAGAAAAAGTCCGTTTTGAAGCAAAAAAGAAAGGCGAGGTATATGGGAAGGTTGGAGATGAGAAATTATTGGAGGCAGTTATCAAGAGGAATGACTGGAACAAATACGAAATCATTGCGGATGGACCCCAGCTGACTCATAAAATCAATGGTAAAGTCATGATCCAGGTACTCGACTTAAACCACATAGAGAGAATTACCAAAGGTTATATCGGCTTTCAGTTGCATCAGGGGGCTCCCATGAAAGTGGAGTTTAGGAACGTTACGATTACTGAAACTCCATCAAAAAAAGCGAGCGGTCAGGCCAAGCCTGACCACCCACAACCTTTACCCATCGAGAAGCCCACCCCTGACAAGGCCAAGCCGATCGAATCGAAAAAACCGGTTTCTGCACCTGTTCGCAGGGTTCCTGTTGCGTCCGGGAAAGTCGATGAAGCGAAATGGATCTGGCATGCCAAGCCGGCGAACAGTTCGGAGTCGCGCCTGAGAAAGACCTTCGAAGCGCGGGGGGTGAAGGAAGCCATCCTCCATGTCACCTGTGACAACGGAGCGAAGATCTATCTCAACGGCAAGCACGTCGTCACCAACCCGGACTGGAATCGCCCCACCACCGTGGATGTGAAGAAATACCTTAAATCCGGCCGGAACGAGCTGCGAGCCGAAGCCACGAACGACGCGCCAGGCATCGGCGGTTTCATCGCCTCGCTGGTCATCAAGGACACCGCAGGAAGGGAAATAAAAATTCAAAGCGACGCCACTTGGCAGGCCGCTGCGCCGAAGACGGAGAACTGGCAGGGCGCAGTGGTTCTCGCCAAGTATGGTGATGCGCCGTGGGGACGAATTCTTGACGATGGTGAAGACAGCCCGGTTGTCCCAGCTGCAGGTCTGGATCTTCTTCCCGGATTTGAAGCGGAGCATCTCTATTCGGTGGACGGAAAGACTCAGGGCTCGTGGATTTCGATGACCTTTGATGACAAGGGCCGACTGATCGCCACGGCCGAACGGGGATGGCTCTATCGTCTGACTTTTCCGAAGGCGGGCGAATCAGGGAAAACAGAGGTGGAATTGCTTCAGATCAAAGAGGCGAAGGATACACGTGGACTGCTCTACGCCTTTGACAGTCTGTATGTGGCGACAGACGGCGTGTATCGGCTCCAAGACACGACGGGGGATGATCAATTCGATAAGGTCACAAAGATTCTCAGCAATGTCACCAGTCCCTCTGAGCATGGATCACATGCGATGATCGTCTCTGCCGATGGCAAAGGAATAAATTTTATTAACGGAAATTTCTCGACGTTTAAGAATAACATGCCAAGCCGGCAGCCGCCTGTGTGGACAGAGGATTCACTTCTTCCGCATTTTGAGGTTGCGCATGCCAACGGCGTCAGGGCGCCGGGTGCCTGGGTTTGCCGTTTCGATCCGGACGGCAAGAATCCAGTGATGCTCGCGGGAGGGATGCGCAATCCCTGTGACTTGGCTATCAACAAGGACGGCGAGCTGTTTACCTATGATGCAGATATGGAATACGACATGGGCAATGCCTGGTATCGTCCGACGCGTGTCAACCACCTCACTAGCGGCGCCGAGTTCGGCTGGCGCACGGGCAGCCAGAAATGGCCGGAATATTATGCCGACAGCTTGGGCTCTGTGGTCGACATTGGCCCTGGCAGTCCCACCGGCATCGCGTTTGGCACAAAAACAACATTCCCGCAAAGGTATCGCGATAGTCTTTATTTATGCGACTGGAGCTACGGCGTGCTCTATGCGGTACACATGGAAGAGGCCGGCGCCAGTTACAGGGGAACGAAGGAAGCGTTCGCCACCAAGGCAGGATTTCCGTTGGTCGATGTGGAAGTTGGACCTGACGGCACCTTGTACATCATGACCGGCGGCTGGAAGAATCAAAGTGAAATCTATCGAATCCGCTACACTGGCAAGAACCCAACGGCATCATCCATCGCACAGACTGATCCGCATGCAAAACAGCTGAGAGCGCTACGGCGGCAGATCGAATCGTTTCATCACAAAGTGGGAGCTGAGGCTGTTAACAAAAACTGGCAGTATCTGTCGCATGCTGACCGCCACATTCGATACGCGGCTCGTATTGCCATTGAGAATCAACCGCTCGAGCTCTGGCAGGACAAGGTTTTTGGTGAAACCAACCCCTTCGGCGCGATCCATGCAGTAATTGCACTGATTCGTCACGGTGACAAATCCATTCTTGAGAAGACGGCTGACAAGTTGAACACAATCAACTTCAAGAAGCTCGACAAGATCGGTCAACTGGGGTTGCTGCGAGCTTATAGTCTGATGTTCGCCCGCTGGGGACAGCCGTCGGCAGCGGGCGGTCAAAGTATCATAAGCAAACTCGATCCGCACTATCCTGCGAGTGACAGAACCGTCAACAAGGAACTGTGTACGCTCATGAGCTATCTTGATTCACCCAGTGTGGTCGGCAAGACTGTTTCGCTGATGGCGACTGAGAAAGCGCAATTGGATTCCTACTTCACGGAAGCCGGGGAAAGCGGAACGCTCAAGCGCAGTATCAGGCACTATGGAGACCATGTTCAGAAGATTCTGGACAACCAACCTGACCCTCACAAGGGGCACTACTTGTATGCGCTTAAGAGTGTCAAGCAAGGCTGGACTCTGGAGTATCGCAAACAGTACTTCTCGGCGCTCAAGAAAAGCATGACGCTCAGTGGCGGCATGCGTTACCATTTTTATCTTGATAAGATCAAGCAGAGCGCATTGGAAAACACCGCAGATGAGCACAAGAGGAGTCTTGATTTCTTGCTCAAGCGCGCTGATAAAGCTGTCGACATTGCAGCTCTTCCCAAGGCCAAGGGGCCGGGCAAGGCCTGGACTAATGAAGAGGTGGCGTCCCTCGTGAAGGACGGCATGAAGGGACGTAACTTCAAACGTGGACAACTGATGTTTCAGGCCGCGCACTGTTTCGCCTGCCACCAATTCAACGGCAGCGGCGGCATCGCCGGTCCCGACCTGTCGACCCTTGGCAAGCGCCTCTCAGTTAAGGACATCATGGTGTCGATCAACGAACCGAACAAGGTTATCAATAAATTCTATGAGGCATCTGAGATCACCTTGAAAGATGGCTCCACTGTGTTCGGGCAGGTGATTGAGAAGACATCGACCGAGCTCAGCGTCATGGTCAACGCCTACGATTCATCGAATTTGAGATCGGTCAAGCTAAGCGATATCAAAAAGATAAAGCTCTCCGCGGTCTCGCAGATGCCACCCAGACTGATTGCTATGTTCAACAAGGAAGAGCTGTTGGATTTTATGGCGTACATCCTTTCACAGGGAAACAATCGGCATCACTACTACAAGAAAAAGGCGCTATGACGGGCCTCGAAGCTGCGACAATCGTTTCTTGTTGTTGGCATGCGGGATACTAATGACGAGTCGACTTTTGTTAAGTAAAAGAGAGAGCATGTATAACAATATATTACTTGGTCTAGCTGTGTTAAAGAACAAACTACATCTTCTGATAGACCGATGCCAACTTTGATCATAAAAGCAAAGTTTTTTCTTATAATCATGAGGGATAAAAAATGAGCAGAAATGAGGTCATATTTGATGCGATATGCAATGGCAATCGTAACAAGGCGAAAGAAAGCGTGCAGTGTGCTGTTGATGATGGCTCTAATGTGGAACTATTGCTCACTGAGAGCATGATTCCCGCCATGCGTGAAATCGGCGATCGTTTCGCTCGCAATGAAGCCTTTATCCCGCAGATGTTACTGGCCGCTCGGGCCATGCAGGAAGGTCTGGCAATTATTGAGCCTTTACTCATAGAGAGTGGGCACGAACCACGTGGGAAAGTTGCCGTCGGTTCAGTTGAAGGAGACCTTCATGACATCGGAAAAAACCTGGTGGTCATGATGTTGAAAGGGGCTGGCTTTGAGGTTGATGATCTGGGGGTGGATTGCAAGGTTGAACGTTTTCACAAAGCTGTCGCAGACGGCTCGAAGGTTATTTGCTGCAGTGCGCTGCTGACGACAACCATGCAGAACATGAAGGACGTCGTCGATAGTTTCGCCGAGAAAAATGATGTCAAAGTGATCATCGGCGGGGCGCCGATCACGCAGGAATTTGCCGATACCATTGGGGCGGATGGATATGGGAAATATGCAACAGATGTGACGAAACTTGTCTGTGAAAGTATGAATCTCGAGTATTAAGAGAGGCAAAGATGAACGCGCAGCAAACAGACAACATGGAAAAGATTTATCAGGAAAGATTAACCCGATACATGACAGCCATGCGCAATGAAAAGCCCGACATGATTCCCATTCGGCCTTTTGTTGCGGAATTTACGGCAAAGTATGCCGGCTACACCTGTCAGCAGGTATGTCATGACTACAACAATGCATTTGCGGCCGCAAAAAAATGTGCAGCCGACTTCGACTGGGATGCGGTAGTCAGCAATATGGTTTACGTGTGGACAGGAATGACGCATGCCATGGGCCTGAATTACGTTGGTGTGCCAGGCATTGATACTTCGGCGGACGTTGGTTTTCAATACCGTGAACCGGGGGACGACAAGGCGTTCATGAAATCCGATGAGTACGACGAGCTAATTGATGATCCGACGGGATTTCTATACAATGTCTGGTTGCCAAGGGTTTCGGATAGGCTCTCACCGATTGGCGATCCGGTCAGTTACGGACACAACCTGGCTCTCGTTAAAGGAGCTATGTCAATGATGCAGTACTTTGGAGGATTCGGCGCGCAGGACCAGCAACTGCGCAGTGAATCCGGTACGGTCTCGGCAATTGCCGGCATCCTCAAGGCGCCCTTTGATATTATTGGAGATAAGCTTCGAGGTTATCTTGGGTTGACCATGGATATGGAGGAGCAGCCTGAAAAAGTGTTGAAGGCCTGTGAAGCCCTTGCACCACACTTGCTGAATGTCGCTCTGGGCACAGCCGATCCAAACAAGCAAGTTCCGGTGGGATACTGGATGCACCGTGGCTGTGTGCCTTTTGTTACACCGGATCAATTCAATTCACATTACTGGCCGACACTCAAACCCATCATTGAGGAGTTGTGGATGAATGGGCACCAGACTTTGTTTTATGCAGAAGGTGACTGGGGGTACCACCTCGACAGTTTTGCTGAACTTCCCGACCGAAGTATTGTATACCACGTGGATCAGGGAGACATTATTGAAACTCACCAGCGACTCGGTCAAAAATTCTGCCTCAGTGGAGGTATCCCGAACCATATTTTGGGGTTTAATGGGCCGCAAGAAGTTCGTGATTACTGTAGAAAAGTCATTGATGGTGTTGCCCAGGATGGTGGATACATCATGGATGCGAGCGCAATCATGCAAAATGATACCCAAGTTGAAAATATGCAGGCGCTAACGGATTTCACGCGAGATTATGGAACCTATTCTGTTTCACCATACAAGGAACCTTTGAAACCATGCGCCAATGCAGATACATCCGGTTGCCAAGGTAAAGCTGCCTTGCCCAAAGGCAAAACGACTCCGGGCACCTGTGTTTCCTGGCAGGAGGAGGTAAAAAATATTCCTCATGCGTCTGGTGACGTAAAAATGCTTGAAAATGTATGGAATCAAATCGATGGCTTGGGAAATGTTTTTATCTGGCAGTGGCTATTGTCATTTTAGGTCATCAACATTTAACATCCAAGTAATTGAGATTGTGAACAGTGAGACGAATATGCGAACACTACTGACATGGGCACAAACAGTGTCGCATTTCCTGGTAACTGCGGCGGGCTTTCTGCAGTCCCGAAGGGCGGGAGAAAGTCGGCGCAGTGTTGTGAGCGGCAAGCGCGCTCGCGCATCTGTCCGGATTAGACCACAAAACGCATCATCACTATTGGCCGCGTCACTGATGCCGATGTCGGTTTTTCTCTTCGCCACCTCCTCATTCTCTGCCCCTCCTATTGACTCTGTCTGCTGGGAGTTCGACGGCAGTTTGAAGGATTCAGCGGGGGCCCATTCGGATACGGCTCAGAGTGTCGGCCGCGTTCGTTTCTTGAGTGCGGCCGAATTGCCCGGAACAATCGGGAAGGCTGCCGCGTTCGGTCTTATCCCCGGTGATGCAGCCTATCTGCATGCGGCGGCGTCAACGGATTTCCAACTGCCGTCCGCCTACACGATCGAGGCCTGGGTTCTGCCGATGTGGAGGGGGAATGCACCGGAATGGAATCGGCTTGTACTGAACTGGGGCGTGGCGCCGAATTACGCCTATCACCTAGCCTTTCACAGGGGGCGACTGAGCCTCTACCACGCGCAGGCAGACGGCGAGTTTGCGGTGGCGGAGGGCGGGCAGATTCAGGCCGGCCGCTGGCAGCATGTTGCCGCTGTCGCCCGTCGCAACGATGCTGAACCTGGCAACAGCCGACTCGAGATCTATCTGAACGGCAAGCAGGTGGGGGCGGCTGCCTACGACGGCACCATCGCCGTCCTCGACGGCGAAGGCCTTGGTATCGGCGACTCGGCCGGAGTTTCCAGCGCCGGCGCCCGGTTCACCGGCTATATTGATCATATTTCCATTCGCAAGCATCCGTTGTCGGCAGCGGAAATCAGCGCCATGCATCAGGTGCGCGCTGGCGCCCTGGCCAAGCTCAAGCCGCTCGCCCCTCCACAGCCTGCGCAGGTTGCCCAAGTGGCGCGGCCCGTACAACCGCTGCCCAAAGAACTCGGCGTCGAGGAGATCGTTTTCTCCGAACGCCACCCCGGGCGCGATGTCGGTGGCCATTACTACGCAAACTTCGGTTATAACTGCACCGACGGCAATTATTGGATGCACGGAGCGGATGGCACCCGCCTGTGCCGCCTGCGGGTGGCGACGGGCGAGGTGAAAGTGATTCTGGAAGACCACGGCGGCGCCGTTCGTGATCCGCAGGTTCACTATGACGCGAAGAAGATACTGTTCTCTTATCGTAAGGGCGGGACGCACCACTACGACCTCTATGAGATCAATATCGACGGCTCGGGACTGCGTCAGATCACCTATGGTCCCTGGGACGATGTCGAACCCACCTACCTGCCGGATGGTGCCATCATTTTCTGCTCATCCCGCGCCAAGCGTTACATTCCCTGTTGGCAGGCACCCACCGCGCTGCTCTATCGCTGCGACGCTGACGGAACGGACATGCGCATGCTCTCATCGGGATCTGCCACCGAGAACACGCCGGCAGTACTGCCTGACGGCCGTGTCATCTACACGCGTTGGGAGTACGTCAATCGCGATGCCGTGGTCTTCCATCACTTGTGGATGACCAACCCGGACGGTACCGGTCAGAAGATCTACTACGGCAACATGAATCCTGGCGGCGTGTTCATCGACGCCAAACCGATTCCGGGCACGGACAAAGTACTGTTCATCAACTCGCCGGGGCACGGACAGAACGAGCATATGGGCAGTGTCGCGGTGGTGAGCAACAGCCAGGGGCCGGACAGCCGGTCGGCGCTGCGTGCGATCACCAAGCAGGGTTATCGCGATCCCTATCCGTTGTCCGAAGACACTTTCCTGGCGGCGTCGGGCAACAAGCTGATGCTGTTCAACAGCGGCGGCAAGATGCGGGTGCTCTATCAGGCTCCGATGATGCTGCACGAGCCCCAGCCATTGCGCCGGCGCGACCGGGAGCGGGTCATTCCCTCACGAGTCGACACAGCCAGTGACAGCGGCACGCTGATCATGGAGGACGTGTATGTCGGCCGCAACATGGAAGGCATCAAGCGCGGCAGCATCAAGAAGCTCCTGGTTCTTGAGGACCTGCCAAAGCCCGCCAATTACCATGGCGGCGGTTCCTCGCCACTGGGGCACGGCGTGACGTCCACATTGAAGCGTATCCTTGGCACGGTGCCGGTGGAGGAAGACGGGTCGGCGCATTTCCAGGTGCCGGCATCGCGCAGCGTCTACTTTGCGGCGCTGGATGACCAGGATCGTTCGGTCAAGCAGATGCGCAGTTTCGTTACCCTGCAGCCGGGCGAGACAATGAGCTGCGTGGGTTGTCATGAGCACCGCGTGTACGCTCCCGAGGTCGGGCGCCGCAACCAGTCGCTGGCGTCAGTACGCCCGGCCAGCAAGATCACCCCGATCCCGGAGGTCCCGGACGTTCTCGATTTCCCCCGCGATGTACAGCCGATTCTGGATCGCCATTGTGTGAGCTGTCACGGCAACGACAAGCGTGACGGCGGCGTCAGCCTGGCGGGTGACCATGGACCGGTCTTTTCCCACAGTTATTATGAACTGCTGCTGTTCTGGCAGGTGAAAGACACCGCCGGCACGCCAGGTTACGGCAGTGGTCGGCAAAAGGGCAACGACAAGCCCAACAGCACCTATAGTTCGGCGTCACCGCTGATGAACAAGATCGATGGCAGACATCACCAGGTGAAGCTCTCGGCAAAGGAGCTGCTGACTATTCGGTTGTGGATCGATGTGTCGGCCCAGTATCCCGGGACCGTGGCGGCCATTGGTACGGGGCAGATCGGCGGTATGTGGGGCAACAACAAGCCGGTTCGTGAAATGACCGATGCGTGGCCGTCGACGAAGCAGGCGGGTGAGGCGATGCAGCGCCGCTGTGGTTCGTGTCATGGCAAGACAATGCCCCGGCACGTGACCGACCGCACATCCTTGTCTTTTGGGGATTTCTTGTCGTGGGAACGACCGCTCAGCCGTTATTCGCGGCATCGGATCTTCAACCTGAGCAATCCGGATAAGAGCCTGGCGTTGCGTGCCACGCTGGCAAAGGCCGCCGACGGCCTTGCCGAGGGCGCCGCGACAAAGAAGGCGAGTGACGTGAGAGAGCCGCCCAAGCCGATTGTCCATCCGATTGTATTCAAGGACAAGCAGGATCCCGATTACCAGAAAATCCTTGCCCATTTGCAGGACGCGAAGAAGAGACTGGAAGAGATCAAGCGATTCGATATGGCTGGGTTCAAACCGCGTGCCGAGTACGTGCGCGAGATGAAACGCTATGGCGTTATTCGGGCGGATTTTGATCTGAGCAAAGACAAGATTGACGTATACGAAGTTGACCGAAAATACTGGTCGTCGATGTGGCATAGCCCCAAGTAGCAATGCTGACACTTCTGATAATTCACCACAGTCTGTCACCGAGTCAGCCGGAAAGACTTTTGGCAGGTGCCAGGACCAACGTCGTGAAAACATGGAACACTAAAATGAAAACGATTTGTATCCCCATGTTCATTTTTTCTCTCTGCCTCCTGTCGCAGGCGCAGGCAGCGGCGCTGAGTGATACTGCGCGAGCAGCGATTGAAGTAGACTGGCAGCGACAGGAACAGGTGACGCGCCAACAGCGCGCGGACACGCCGCAGGCTGTCGCTGCGGCACTGGAGCGATAATGGCCTATATTGCCGGTGAAAAACTTCTGACTTACCTTGATGAATTGCACAAAGATTTGAAAATTTTCCAACTGAAAGACATGGCCCAAACCAGCATGGCATCGGGAAGCCCAAACAACAATCCTATCGTTCCCAAATCTGAAGAGACCGAGAAGATTTACCTGAAGGCCTGGTAAAAAAGGAAACAACATGCAAGAGATAATTATTGGTTTTGCTTTACTCTTAACTGGTGCGATCTGCGGAGGCTCATTCGGCTTGCCCAGCAAATACGTCAAAAAAGACACCCCCTGGGAGGTTCTTTGGGGACCCTTTTTCTTTTTTGTCACTCTTGTGATTCCTCTCATCGTGGCGCCGAGCGTGGTGAACAATCTCGGCGGCATCTACGAAACAGTGGGAGCGAAAACCCTGACTCATGTTTTTGTCTTTGGCATGCTCTGGGGCCTCGGTTCGATGGCGCTGGGAATGAGCTTTGCCTTTATTGGCCTGTCTCTGGCCTATGCTCTCAATTATGGCGCTCAAATTATTTTTGGTTCTCTTGTGCCCCTTTTCATGAAGGTGAGCTCAGATCCGGGGGCAGTGCCGACCACGACAATCAACATCATTGGTGTTGGTCTGTTTTTTTGCCTTTTGGGTGTCATTGTTTCAGGCCGAGCTGGAATTTTAAAAGAGCGTGACGCAAAAACAGATGAAGATAAGATAACTGAAGACGATTCCAAAAAACCACGTATGTTCATTGGTTTGATCATCGCTGTTGTTTCAGGTTTGCTTTGTGCCTGTTATGCGGTGGCTTTTGCCTTTGCCGGACCCATCGGTGAAGAGGCAGTGAAAATGGGCAATGAAAAATGGGCCGCCGCCTGGGCCACCACAGCCATGATTTTATGGGGTGGTGCCGTCACCTCTTGCCTTTATTGCACGTTCCAACTCACAAAAAACAAAACCTGGGGACATTTGACCAAAGCTGGAATCGGGCACACCTTAAAACTGGCTTTTCTGATGGCTCTACTGCACAACGCCGCCATATTTTTCTTTGGCATCGCCGCCATCAAAATGGGCAGTCTGGGAGTTTCGGTGGGTTACGCTGTATTCATGTCTTTTGCCATCATCACCGGCAATGTTCATGGTTTCAGATCTGGTGAATGGAAGGGCGCCAATAAAAAAAGCATCAACCGGATTGTGGCCGGCATCATCCTGCTGATCATTGGCATTTGTGTGCTGGGTTACAGCAAATCACTTCAAGGTTAAAAAAAGAAGGGGCTATCCTAGCAAAGACTAATGTTTTCTTTCAGGTCCCACTGTTTAAGCTGTTTATAAAGCGATTGACGGTTGTCTCCATTGAAGCGCCATTGGCACTCCTTGAGAAACCAGTGAAAACGGTCTCTGTGAATGCCGTTGAACTTCCTTAAATGACGCTTCGCCCGGTTCCAGAAAATTTCGATTCCATTAATGTGATTACCTCTGTCGGTGAAGAGCTCGGAATGGTTAATTCGCAGATGATGAAATTCACGCACGTGAGTGCATTGCAGCCCCTGAATGAATCGGTGTAAACAATGCTGTCGAGTGTCGACTTTTTCTTCGATGATCGGCAGCAGGGTCTCCGTCCTTGCGTTGGGTACAATGGCAGTGCCCCCCGCTTGCGTTTATTCGATCTCGAAACCTGTTTCCGTGAGGGCCTCCCTGACCCAACTCAGCGACCGTTCGATCATGGGGCCGCCCTGACCCTCGCACTCGATGCTGAAGACGCCGTCAAAGCCACGGTCATGGAGGCGCTTGAGACAGGCGCGGATGTTGTCCGCGTTCACCCCGTCCCCAGTTGCGCACTGACTGACGGCAATGCCGGTCTGGCCGCCGCGCACGGCATCGGACAGGGACTTGGATACGTCTTTCACGTGTACGTGATGTATTTTGTCCAGGAAACGCTCCGTGAAGGCCACGGGGTCTTCTCCCGCGATATAGGAATTGCCGGTGTCGAGGTTGAGCCGCAGCCAGGGGGTGTCCCCACAGAAGTCAAGCATCTGCTCAAGCCGCTCGGGGTTGGTGGTGAAATAACCGTGCACCTCGATGGTGACGACGATCTTGTGGGCCTCGGCGACCTCAAGGATCTGCTCGTAACTGCGCTTCATCAACTCCATGGCCTCGTCGTCGGAAAGGCCCTCCGGCTTGTGCAGGCCATCGGTTGTGGCCACGCGCGGTGAACCGGCCAGCACGGCCCAGGGAATCGACTTCAAGACATAAGGAACGCCGATCGCCGGTCCGCATTTTCCAGAGAGAGGATAGGCCGCGTCAATCTGCGACAACTGCACACCGTAGGAGGCCATCTTTTCGCGCAGCATAGCCGGATCCTCCAGCAATGATATGTGCGGGAAGTAGCCCAGTCCATGAATCCAGCAGGCGCCTTCAATGACACCGGGCTCGATGTAGTGTACGTCGTTCGCTTGCGCCCACTCGAGACACTGCTCGAAAGACTTGAACGTTGAGTTAAAGGCATCCGTGTGAAATCCGATTCCAACTTTTTGCATGAGAGTAATTTCCTGTTTGTTTCGATTGCTGTTAGGGATTGTCTGATTCGTCGAAGTAACCTGTCTTGTCCTGGCACCCGTTGAAGCCAACGTCCGCGTAACCGAGATCGTCCGCCATGATTACAATCAGATTTGGCTTGGACTCTGCCAAGAAAGGAAAGGAGCAAGCGCAAAAGAAGAACCAAGCCCGGAAATTCATGTGATGGTTCTTGTTAATATAACGCTCGCAATGTCCATCCGACAATCGTCTCCATCTCTTCAAAACCAGCGACACTAAGTAAGCGGATATGACGTTCAAAAATCTAGTTCCCTTTGGGCGCCGTCCCCGCCCAGGCGGCGCCGCGCCGAATGAGCTCGGCGACGTCGGGCAACTTGCAGGCCCTGGCATCGTGGCCGAGGGGGGTGTTGAAAACGCGGCCTTTGCCGTATTCCAGGCAGAAGGCCATCGGGTGATCCTTGCCTGTGTTCTTGGAACGCGCGGTTGCCAGCAGTCGGAATTCACGCGTCTTGCCGCCCATGCAGTAGTAGAGCTCGTCGTCGGCCTGCAGCTTCGCCTTCAGGCCCTTGGTGATGGCATGTTCCCGGTCAGTGACGTTCACCAGAAAGGGCTGGCGCCGGTCATGGTGACCTTTGTAACCATGCTCCGGCGTGAAGATCAAACCCGTTAAGTTGGCGTACTCCGGCCAGTCGTGAAACGCGCCACAGGCGAAGTGCAGCACAAAGAGGCCGCCGCCTTCTTCAACAAATTTCTGCAGCTGTTCGCGCGACTTTTTCCCAGGGTAGTTCTTTTTGGCCGAGTAGAAGTTCAGGAGAATGACGTCCTGTTGAAAAATCGCGGCGTTGGCGAGAAATTCCGGGTCTTCGGATACCGTCACCTTGAAGCGTTTGTCCTCGGCGAAAATCTCTTTCAATGCTTCGGTGCGGGTCTTCCAATTGTGTGCGGGATGTTCGGTGCCAGTAACGATGAGCACGCGCACATCACCAGCCGCTGCCGTGGCGCTGGTCGGCGAGGGCAGGTAGGCTACGGCATCCATGTGCTCCTGTGCCGAAAGTCCCAGTGCACAGGCTGAGGGCATGAGAGACTGCTTTACCTTTTCACGTTTCTTGATGTCCTTCACAGCGATACCGATGGTGTCCCCACCCATCACTTTCACAAGCAGCGAATCCGTCTCTGTCTCGGCAACCGCGTCCCGGGCCTGCAGCTTCAGATTGGATTTCCATATCGAATGCTCATTCCTGTGATACCAGACAATACGGTCCTTCTGCCCTGTCATAACCGTGTCTGATTCAATATAGGTCGGTTTGAGAAGTCCATAGGCCGAGTGAGCTTCCATTCCTTGCAATCCCCTGCGCTTCTTACGCCAGTGCTTCAGGGAAACCCGAGCAGCAACAGGTTGATCACTGTCAATATCCACCGTCACCACGGGATGGTTGGCACCAATAGCAAACCGAATCACCATATCTTGCTCGGGAGCCTTGAAACGAATGAGTCTCTCACCTCGATTTACATCCAGTGTCTGGCTGAATGCACAACCCTCTTGAAAAGGATTTGGATTAAGTGAGACCCTTGCCTTACCAAGCTTGAGCAGTCGGCAGTTCTCACTCCAAGCATCAGTCTTGGAAAAGCAGAATAGCAGGTTGCCGCTTTTTTCAATCCAGACATTCGGCTCGATATTGCCGTTGCCAATCGGCATGGAACCTTTGGAATCTTTGCTTGGAGTCGTCCAGACAACACTGTTGGTGGCAAGAAAACCAGTGGTTACTGTGTCTGTGCTGTTGGCTTGGCACATGATCAACGGCAAGCAGATCAAGGTGCTAACAATGGAGTAGCGCAAATTTCGCATCGTCTTACTTTTTGAAGTTTGTCCGTTGTTGCTCAGGGGGTTTCCACGTTCATGATGCAATTCATGAGACGCCAATGACCTGGCAAGGTGCAGATGACAGGATATTTCCCCGGCTTGGAGGGGGCTACAAATTCAAGAATGGCCTGCGAGTGATCGTGGACCATTTTCGAGACAAAGAGGACCTTGGGTGATTCCGGGACAAATCCTTTTTCAATCCCTTTCGGATCGATCGCCATTGCGTCGGCGAGTTGTCCAACGATCTCCATCGCGCCGATCTGGCAAATGACTGCATTGTGCGGCATGTTGTCAGGATTCACGAACAGAAGCTTCACTTTCTTACCGGCTTTAACCGTGAATTCCTTACGGTCATATTTCATCATTTCGGGAATCGTTTTAAGGACGATGTCCACATCGACTTCGACGGGAATGGATGACGCTTCCTTGGACTCTTTAAGGGCGAACTGTGATGATGATTCGATGATCTTTCGCGTTTGCTTGATGTTGTAATCGATCTGGGCATCGGTGGCCCGTTGTCTTGCCAGAATGAGAATCTTGGCGGCATCCGCAGCTTCGAAAGAGGCAGCTGCAACGACCGCCTCGGCTCGCACTAAAGGATGGACATCCACAGCCTGCTGTTTCAGCAGCTTGACTCCGTCCGATACTTTCGTTCCCCAGTGTCCAAGGGTTCGGGTCGCTGCGGCACGAACAAAAGGATTCGGCGATGACAGCACCGACTTCAGCAGTTCCTCATGGATGGTGTTGTGTTGTTCGTGGAGCCAAAGCGCTTCGAGCAAAGGGCGCGCATTCTCTTCGTCATCCGGATTGAATCTAACAATCCATCGCCGCACCTCAGCAAGCACCTGCCGACTGTCGCGTCCGCTCAGTTCAATCCGAGCACGATAGCGCACCGTGTCTTCAAGTGATTCGAGAAAGCTCAGCACTTCGTTGATCGGCTTGCCCGCCATCTTCACCGGCTTCAGCAGCGGACGACCGGAAACCGTCACGCGATAGATGCGCCCATGCACATGATCTCGATTGGGGTCGCGGATGTTGTGTTGCATGTGTCCGATAATTACATTATTCCAATCAAGGAAGTAAAGAGCCCCATCGGCTCCGATCTCCACATCCACCGGCCGGAAGTTGCCGTCGGAAGAAATGACGATTGATTCCACCTCTTCGCTATGGATGTCAGCGCCATCCACGATCACCTTGTGTTGCAGGATGCCACGATATCCAATCGTATTGCATATTAGAAGATTGCCGCGATTCTCTTCGGAGAAATGGCTTCCTGAGATTCTTCCAAACCCGGCCACGGGTCGGACGCGTTTTTTATATAGTTCATGTGGCGTGCCGGCACCGGGATAACCAACATAGTAGCCCCGGCCAGAAGTCGCATCGGTTGCGAAGAGGTAACCCCACTCGTCGATGGCAATGCCGTGCGGATTCGGTGAAACGTAGAAGTGATTGGCGATCTGTCCGGTGCGCGGGTTCCACCGATACAGCATCGGTGCCTTGGTGCGCAGGGGTTTGCCCCACGGCGTTTCGACGTTCGTGTAGTGAAAGATGCCTTCGGAAAAGTAGATGCAGCCATCAGGGCCGAGGACAAAACTGTTGGCGCTGCAGTGCGTGTCGGCCGAATCGATCCCGTGCAGCAAACGGATTCGCACGTCGGCCTTGTCATCGCCATCGGTGTCCTTCAGGAAGAGAATGTCCGGCGCGTTGGCAACCAGCACGCCGCCATTCCAGAATTCGAAACCGGTGGGGTTGTGCAGTTCGTCGGCGAAGACGATACAGCGATCTGCCTTGCCGTCGCCGTCTTCATCAGGGAAAATCTCCAACTTGTCGTTCAACGGTTTGTTTGGATGCCAGTGCGGATAGGTCGTCCACGCCGCGACCCACAGGCGGCCATTGGTATCGACCGCCGACTGAACCGGATTGATCAGTTCGGGGAACTGTTCTTCGCTGGCGAACAGATTGACGCGCATGCCCTTGGCCACCTTCATTTTGCCGATGGCTTCTTCGCCGCCCAGATACTTCAGGCTGCCTTCCTTCGCGGCACTGCTGCTTCTGCTTCCGCCGCCGACGTTGCTGGTGACCTTGATTGGCGCGGGAACGTTGCTGTCGTCGATTGCGTAATCGCGACCTTGTGCGGCGGCCCAGATGCCCTTGTCCCGATTGGCCGTCATGACGTCAAGCATGTTCAGTTCATGCTGCATGACTTCGTAGTTGGTTTGGTCATCAACGAACTTCAAAAACGCCCGTTGGCCGTAGGTGCTGTAGCCGTCCGTCGCGCGATAACGATTGAACCAGCGCAGATTCTTGTTCAGCACCGCAGAACGAACCGTTTCCAGTTGCGCCTCGTCGCGCTGCGAAGCGGTGCCGAACAGGGTTGAGTCGATGACTTCCGCCACGCGGCGATTGCCCTCGTTGGTCAAGTGAATGCCGTTGATCGTCAGCGGCTGTTTCGCGGCGGTGTACAACTTTTGTGTGGACGTGAACAGGTCGACAAAGGTGACATGGTGTTCCTTCGCGACACCCGCCATCGCTTCGGTGTATAGCGCCAGGCGTTTGTTGTTGTCGCTGCCGTCGGGCAGGTTTGGATCGTTGAGATTCTCGTGTGCGATCGGCGAAAACAACACGAGCTGCGGAGGCGTTTTGCCGTTGTATTTGTGCTTGCGCGTTTCGGTGATGAACTGCGCCAGGTTGCGGCGGAACAAATAGAGGCCGTCCTTGCCTTCGAACGATTCGTTGTAGCCAAAGAAGGCAAAAACCACGTCGGCCTTCGAATGTGTCAGGTGTGCATGCGGATCGTCGAAGTTCATCGACCGTGGCCGGATTGTCAGTTCGTCCGCGGAAAATCCGAGGTTGCGAAACACGAGTTGCTTTTCCGCAAACCGGCTTTGCACCAGCGTTTCAAGCCAGCCAAAGTGTTGCATGCGATCGGCCAGCGTGTTGCCGACGTAGCAGATGCGGTCGCCATTCTTGATCGTGAACGGTGCCTGACTTTGTGTCGGTTCTGCCTGCGCATAGTCGCGCGGAAACTGTCCTTTTCTGAATCCATTGAACCCGAACGGCAACGGATAGAAGGGAACGATCATGTCCACGTTTGTCTTCGGACCAATCGCGTCCTCAAGCCCCATGGCCCAGAAGCACGCGTTGACCACCATGCGCCGAAAACTCTCGTCACGAAAATCCTGCGCGTCGCCCATGGTCGACATGAACACCCGCGCGTTGCCTTTGGGTGTCGGGAAGTGTTTGATCCACGCCAAGGGCATCTGCGCCTTCAGTGATGGCGGGGCATCGGGTTTCATGCCTTTGAGCGTCTGACCCATGACTAGCACCTTGCCGTTGTGCGGAATCGGCGACCGCACGGTGTACACATCGGTGCGGCCCCACATCACGCCGACGCCGCGCATGATCGGGTGACCTTTCATCGATTCAACAGGAATCCCGCGCGTGCTTTCGCGGCCATGGTGGCCGTGATGTGAAATCCATGTCGCTCCCAGGACCTGGCGGCCAAAACCGCTGGTGAAATCCTTCCCCCGGTAACTGCTGCTGTACTTCGCATATTTGCTGTCCGGTTTGTTGCGAAAAGCCACCACCGACGGGCGGATGCCGATGACAGGCTTGCCGGTTTGCAGGTACGCATCAACGTATTTCATCTGCTCGTCCGGCAAGTCGCGAAAGCGCGTAAAGACGAACATCAGATCCGCGGTTTCTAGCGCCGCCAGGCCGGGGATGTTGTCGGTGACGTTCGGGTCGATCTCACCCGTCTTCCTGTTGACGGCGAACAGCACCGTGCAGCGAAAGCCATAGCGCTTCGACAGAATCTTGGCGAGCATCGGCAGGGCTTCTTCGGAGCGATATTCCTCGTCGCCACTGATCCACACGATGTGTTTTCCGTGACCTGCACCGGAACCTCCTTCAAAGACGATGCCCGGTTCACCCGAGACGGGTGGCACGTTCAACAGGAAAAGTAGCAACAGGCATCCCGGAAAGTGGATTTTTGGCAGATGATTCATGTTTTTTCGTGTGCGAGATCCCGCGTTGCGAAGGGGACTTGCGCGCAGTCTGTCCGTGAGGAAAGAACCCGCCAAGACCCTGCATCACCCTTTCTCACGGATCATTTTCTGAGTGAAACGCTTTCGAAAAGAGAAGTCACACCTTCCCTGGCAGTCATGGTCCCAACGGACACGAAGAAACGCATCAAAACCAAGTCGGCATTTTTCACAAGATCAGATCAAATTAGTTTCGAAGGATCGCCGTTCTCCACGTTTCCGTATTTGACTTCGGTCAATTCCTTTGTCGGAAACGTGTCTGCAAGGGGTATGGCATGCGGTGGACAAGGTGGGGTTCTCTCGCTGTTTAGCCCGCCGGGCATTGAAACAACTGGAATCAGCCGGCTTGATCAAGACAGAGCCTAAACCCGGGCAACTGACAACAGTAAGAATACTGAATGTGGAGGTTTAAAATTAATGAGTAATAAACCGGGTAACACAGAGTCTACAAAAGTGGAACTTCTTGCATGGATCATTTCGGCGTTAATACGTTCCAATGGCTAAGGGGCCCCTTAGCCAATCGCCATGGATGCCCGCTTATATTTGTGCCTTGAGTCCGCTTTTGACTCTAGTCAATGTTTTTATAGGGCAACCTTTCATGCTGGATTTATGAAGTCTACCGCTTGTTGTCTGAGTGTGTCCGGCCGCCCTTGCGTCCGGACAATCGACGATATTGACGGGAGTAGACACTCGAGGACAAATCAGCAAATGAAACCTATGTGCCATTGGCTGGTGTTATTGATGGTTCTCTGGGCCATTCTTGAACCACTCGGTGCCGCAGAATCTTGTGTCGAAGAGATTGGAAAACAGACTCAGATCCTAGTGCAGAGTGACTGGTTGGCACGCGATGGCGAGTCCTCGTTGTCGAAAACACATGAAGTCATTCGGCGTGGACAAGATCTCCTTGAACGGTTGCAGCCCCGGATAGAGGAGGCCAGTCATCAGCATTTCAACACCCGGCTCAGACTCATCGCAAAGCGTGTGGCGTCCCTCCAATCCTCGATCGAAGTTTCAAGTGTTATTCAGAGGGAACTATGGCTCGAAGCACATCAACTCGTTCGTCAAATCGTCTTCTGCAATCCGGTGCTCCGCGAAATGGACAAGCTGCTGTTCATCACACGTCACGATTCGAAAGGCGTATTTCACATGGTGGACCAGTTCTATGGCTTCAATGCGCGGTCAGGCGGACGCCTACTTGTGCTCATTGAACCGTTGAGTGACAGTCCGAAACTGTTGGATGTACTCGCGGATTCAATGGTGAAGCAGGGTCGTCTGAAAGGTCAGAAGCTTGAAGGTGGCTCGTTTCTTTCGCCCGAGTTGTCATTCGACGGTAAAACAATTCTTTTCGCGTGGGCTGAGGGGAAGGGGAAAGATCTCGAATGGTCTGAGAGAGCGAGTTATCATATCTTCAAAGTCAACTCGGATGGCAGTGACCTGATACAGCTCACTGATGGGCCATGGAATGATTTTGATCCCTGCTTTCTTCCCGGCGGTCGTATTGTGTTCGTCAGTGAAAGGCGTGGAGGATATTTGCGGTGTGGGCGGCATTGCCCCACTTACACTCTCTTCGGCATGGAGCAGGATGGCAGCGACATTGTTTGCCTTAGCTTTCACGAAACACATGAGTGGCAGCCGAGTATCACGGAGGATGGGCTGATTATTTACACGCGCTGGGATTACGTCGATCGAGACACCAACATAGCGCATCACCCATGGACCTGTCGTCCTGACGGCGGTGATCCGCGCGCGATTCACGGCAACTATCCATTGCGTCGGGAGAGTCGACCTTGGATGGAGATGGACATTCGCGCAATTCCCGGCTCGCGTAAATTCGTAGCCACAGCTGCGGCGCATCACGGTCATGCTTTCGGTTCGCTTGTGATGATTGACCCGCAAGTTGAGGACGATGACGCACAGGCGCCACTGACCCGGCTCACGCCGGAAGTGCCGTTCCCTGAAGCGGAGAAACATCTTCGTTCCATTGAGCAGTGCATGGTCTATGGCACGGCATGGCCGTTGAGTGAAGACGATTTTCTCTGCGCTTATGACCAGGCGGCGAAGAACCGTGGCATCTATTGGATCGACCGCTTCGGCAACAAGGAATTGCTTTATCGTGACTCGACCATTTCGAGCCTGAGCCCTATTCCGTTGAAACCGCGTTCTGCTCCGACGGTGATACCCGACACGACGCTTGCAACTGCCCATGCCAAACAACAAGCAGATGACCCTGATCGCAGCGCGACGATCGCCTTAATGAACGTCTACGACAGCGATTTTGTTTGGCCTGCCCAAACCCGACTTTCTGCACTGCGGATTATTCAGGTGCTTCCCAAGAGCACTCCGGCACCAAACGATCCCCGCATCGGCGTGGCCGAGCAAAGCAACGCGCGGGCGGTGCTGGGCACCGTGCCAGTAGAAGAGGACGGCAGCGCCTACTTCGAAGCGCCGGCAGGCAAGGCACTCTACTTCCAGGCGCTCGACCAGTATGGCCTTGCCGCGCAGTCCATGCGTTCAGCCACCTATCTTCACGCTGGCGAACAACTCACATGTCAGGGTTGTCATGAGCCGCGTCATCGTGCTCCGCGACGCACTGATCACATGCCGATTGCCCTTGGTCGCGCTCCTTCGAAAATTCAACCCGAGGTCGCCGGATCGAATCCGTTCAACTTTGTTCGGCTTGTCCAGCCCGTGCTCGACCGCAACTGTGTGGCTTGCCATTTGGAAAAACATGCGCTCGATTTACGCGGCATCGTCGAAGGCAAACACGGCTGGACGCGTTCCTATTCCAATCTAGCAGGCGAATACGGTTTCTACTTTCACGTCTTCAATGGTGCGATCAAAACGGGTGTGCATGGTGGTAGCCGAACCACTCCGGGTCAATTCGGCGCCGCTGCCTCGCCATTGCTGCCTTATCTTGACCAGCGTCATTACGGCTTGAAACTTTCCACCAACGACTGGCATCGCTTGACGCTTTGGCTTGACTGCAATTCCGAATTTTACGGTTCCTACGAAAACACCACTGCCCAGGCACGCGGAGAAATCATTCGACCCACGCTGGAGTAGGATTTTGTCAGGACGGGAGATTCCGAACCAAATACCCGGAGTAAAACATTTTCGCAGCAGAATTAATCCATTTTATTCATGAAAACATCTTCCTTCCTGCAAAGATTGAGTTTTGCGCGAGTGGTGGTAATGGCGTCGCCTTGGTCAATTTTGTCGCGCGCCAAGATTGTCGTTTTCACCGTCTTTCTCCCAATTGGCGCATGTGTTCTGCCTCTCGATGTTGTTGCAGCGACCGTCGCGCAAGCTCAAATTCGTTTTCAACTCGGGGCGACTCTTGGGGAGTTCACCTTTGATACCGGCGTGCTTCGCGGTAATTTGCGTGCCGACGGCAAATCACTCGGGCTCTCATCGGTCGTTCATGTGCCGAGTGATACCGTGCTTGACCGCAGCATGGGATTGTTCAGTCATTACCGACTTTTCACCAACGGAAAGCGTTACGGCGCCGGCGTGTGGGACTTGCCAAGCAATGCAAACCTACGTCCCGATGGAGCCGTGGAAATGACAGTGATCAATGCGCCGGACCGGCCTTTCGAACTGCGCGCGATATACCGTTGGCACGACCCGGCCACGCTTGATCTGGAAACGGTCGTGAAAGCTAAGCGCGATTTGCCCGGGTTTGAAGTTTTTCTGGCCTCCTATTTTGGCTCGCAATTCACAAACGCGCTGGTATTCACCACCATAGACTCAGAGCCAAAGTTTGTTGCGGCCGATCGGAGCGCTGGCCACTGGCAGATGTATGTGCGCGATGATGCTGCGCTTGGCCTGGTCAACGACGGACGGTGGACTTTCCCTCCGAATCCGGTCGATTGGACCGTCTGTGGCAAACTGGCGCAGCCCTTCGCAATTCGCCGCGCCCTCGATCTTAATCTGAACGCACTGCTCATGGCACCTGTTGGAGAATGCTTCGCGATCGCCACGCCTCACCAAACTGAATCGCATTATTCGACATACTTTTCGCTGTTCGGACGCGACCTGAAATCGGGCGAAACAGCCCATGCCCGGAGCCGATTGGCGATCCGGGGTGCTCTTTCAGACTCTGACGCCGTAAAACTATACAATGACTACGCACACGAACTCCGGCGCTAAGGGGGCGACACGGAATCCACGGATTCGCACGGAAATGGGAGCATAGGTGTAATCCTCTTGAAGATTCGGATAGTCGTTGAATCCCCGTTTCCAAAATGAATTATGACTCAAGTCAAGGGAACCGATCCAAGAGAGCCCTATTTTTAGACAGAAATTGAACAGGAATTTTCATTTATGAAACACCAGATACCACGTCGCCGTTTTCTCCAAACCAACCTCGCCGCAGCACTTGCGGCTCCTGCGTTCCCAATGATTGTTCCTTCCTCGGTCTTTGGTGCTGACGCACCTGGGAATCGCATCACCGTTGGTTGCATTGGTACCGGTCCTCAGGGCCGCGGAGTTATGAATGGTTTCCTGGGACAATCAGCGGCGCAGGTAGTGGCGGTTTGCGACGTCAAGAAGAACCAATTGGAGCTTGCACGAAAACAGGTCAACAATCGTTACCAGAACCAGGATTGCGCGACCTATACAGATTTTCGGGAGGTGCTTGCACGCCAGGACATTGATGCTGTGCTTATTGCCACACCGGACCACTGGCATGTGCACGTTGCTGTTGCCGCGGCGATGGCGGGCAAGGACATTTATCTCGAGAAACCGATGGGGCTCACGTTAGCGGAAGACCAACTTCTGCGCAAAGCGGTGCAGGAGAACAAACGTGTCTTCCAGTTTGGCACCCAGCAGCGTTCCAGTCGTCAGTTCTTGAAGGCCTGTGAATTAGTGCGCAATGGAAGCATCGGCAAACTGAAGCAAATCAACGTCTGGTCGCCTGCCAGCCATCCCGGCGGTTCCACCACTCCTGCTCCGGTACCGGAGGGCCTTGATTATGAGCGTTGGCTTGGTCCGGCGCGTTACACGCCCTACACGAAAAACAAGTGTGCCGCCAACGGCAAGACCTGGTGGTTTAATAACGATTACGCTCTTGGATTCATTGCAGGTTGGGGTGTGCATCCTCTTGATATCGCGCTCTGGGGGCATCCGGCAATGCTGGACGGCACCATGGAGGTTGAAGGTCAGGCAATTTTTCCGACAGAGGGCGCGTGCAACACTTCTGTTGCCTGGAACGCGAATTTCAGGTTCGCTGACGGCGTCACCATGGCCTTTCGTGGGGCGCCCAATGGTTACCGGGAAACAAATGCATTGAATGATTTTTCGGTGTGGCGTAACCGCTATGGCAAGATTGATGGCCACGGCACCGCTTTCGAAGGCACCGACGGCTGGGTGCTCGTCAGTCGCGGCAACCTGCGCACGTCACCAGAAGCGTTGGCGCAGGATCCGATCGAGCCAAAGCCGGTCTCACTGATGAAAAGTGACAATCACGTGCGCAACTTTCTGGACGGCGCAAAAAGCCGTGGAGCGACTATCTGTCCCAT
>MPLZ02063813.1_pt1 | contig 43823 bp, 36 predicted proteins | sample 1617311 | NCBI WGS metagenome assembly MPLZ02 (sample SAMN05944806, study PRJNA350692) | marine metagenome | biome: marine; feature: ODZ; material: water; isolation source: 160 m water sample filtered on 0.2 um supor filter | place: Pacific Ocean | collected 2012-04-08 | depth 160m m | reverse complement strand
GCCAAAGTCGTTGTCCTCCGACAAACTGAATTCATCAATCCGCCGGTTTCCATCGGCGGGCTGCAAGTGGGAAACAACATCCACGGTGTCTTCGAAGGATTCAAGAAGAGTGATGGTCTCCGCGTTCGTGAGGTTCAGAGACATTGAGACCAATAGAGAGCCTAGAGAGGCCTTAAAAGCGGTTTTCATGTATGCAGCGGCAAACCTTATTTAGCGGCCAGATATCTGCAATGCCAAAAAACGCCTTCCCGAACCCCGAAGATGGGGGCGGAGTCTTAATTTCAGCTCGAATAACCTCACTTAGTTGCGACGTCGCAGTAACCGATCGCGTAGGTGGCAGATCTACAGGTGCGGCTTTAACTCATGTGCCACGGACTCCGTCACCTTTTTTCCGAGCAACTTGTAGGCCGGGCCGGTCCAGTGAAACCGGTCGCCGCGAGCCAGGTTCAATTTGTCCACGAGTAGCGCATAGAAATCGTTCACCGGAACTTTCATCTCAACCATGACTCTGGCCGCAAGGCGGTTGTGTTCCACGATCACCGGGTTGATCTCTGGCTCGAGTTTGAGCTTTGCGGGCTGGCCCTTCGTCGTGACGGGCGTGCTGCTCGCCCACAAGATTCGCACCTTGGGTAGCGCCTTACGGATCGCTTGCACGTAGCCTTTCGTGAGTGGCTCGAAGGTGCCATCCTTGATCCGCCCCTCTTGCCAGCCATGCAGGCCAATGTTGAAATGGACGACATCGTAGGGTCCGTTGGCCAGGACCGCGGGCAGGAGCACATCGTTCAGGTGTTCCGACTGGTGGTAGGGATTGACCCACGCGTCCACATAGGCTTTTCCTTCTAATGCCTTGATCACTTGGTTCTTGTAGCCATTTAGAATCGAGTCGCCGACCAGAAGAACCCGCGGGCGTTTCTTATCGATGACCACCGCCTGCTCGATCCTCCAACCTTTTCCGTCGGCATGCAGGCGCTTGTCAGGCTCTTGGCCGCAAGCGCTGAGAGAGGCAAAGACCAAGAAGGCCCAGAGGAATCTCGATAGCACTTTTTCAATAGGATTCGTCATGGAGCTATTTTCCATGAATGCGCCGGTCCGCACAACGATTCGGGGCGGGGGTCGTTGATTTGAGCAGGGGCTTCAGGTGTGAATGGATTTCTGCAGTCCATTGCTACTGTGTTAAAAGCGAGGCCTTTTGCTTGTCGCGTTCAGGTGGTTGTTGGCTTTCCTCTTTCTGCTGCAGGTCCATCTTGATTTCCCGGATGAGCCACTTTGTTATGCCCAGGACAGAATGGGGGTCGGACTCCGGGCCGATCGGACGCCCACGGCCATGTGCGTGCGGAAAGGTGTTCAGGTAGTAGTGCATCCGCGGGTGATGTTTTGGCAGGCCGGCTTTCCAGTACTTGTAGAGCCAGTCCCGCTCGATAAATTCGTAGTATTGTGGAGATTTCCAGATGATGGGGCCGTAGTAGAAGATATATTCTTTGCCTTGGGTGAGTGTCCATTTGGCCCCCTTAACCACCTTTTCGGGTTTTGACCAACCGGTTTTGAGTGGCCAGTGCCGGTTGAAGTGGTGGCATTCGTAGGCGATACCTTCCATCTTCTGTATTATGGCTTGCGCCTTGGGGTTTTCCGCGAAGAACGAAGGCTCCTCGACCATCTGTATCAACGTGTAATTGTTGTGCTTGAGAATCCCCTGCTTGTGTGCATTGCGGAACATCGCGTGTATGTCGTCCACATCTTTGGCGGAAAGAATTCGGGTATCTTCTTTGAATGGGCCCGGCTTTGCGTCCTCGTGTCCTCTGTTTATTGCAAGCCTGTATTCGCGGCAGATCAGAATGTGCTCTACCACTCCGCCTTTGGATTCCCAGTTGCTGATCGTTTTTACGAGAAGATTTTTCTTCGGATCGAGATCATCACGGGCCTTGCTGAGGCCCCAGTAATACTCGAAGAATACCCGCTTGGTCTTGAAGTCACCGTCCAGCCAGCCCTTGACAACATCCAAATGCTCGGCCACGAAGGGGTAGTTTCCAGCCTGCGCGGCAAATGTAGGCATCCCTGCCCATGATCCGCCATGATTGGACTTGAGGTCTTTTGCATATCGTGGCAGGGGACGAAGGCCGACGTAACCATGGGGCCTGTCCGTCTCAGTTGGCGTCACCACATATGGACTCCCGGCCGAATTCACCACGTGCGTCGTGTTGACGAGGCTCTGCGCCTGGACTCCCACGCCGAGGCCCAGAACGAGGAGAAATGCCCATAGGAGGCGGTTATTCTGGAGCAATGGGCGATACATCGGCTTTGCAGGCATAGTCTACTTGTCAATGGGCATTTAAGCCAAGACTGGAGTTGCGCCCGAAAGCGCTACCCGAACCCCGAAAATGGCTGATTGATGATTAGAATGCTAATCTACTGATGGTCCAAATGATGAAAATCGTAACAGCAACGGACACTCCTAGCTTCCAGAGATCGAAACCTGGTTGCGGTTCATCGATAGCCAACCACTCGTCAACAATCTCTTCACCGCAATTGTTGCAGATAACTTCAGGAACCTCACTTCTGCAATTTCCGCAGATGGCAATTGTTTCTTTATCATCTTTTTTGTCGAGAACACCAAGTCCTCGAGTACCGCCACCTTTGACAGGAAGCGTCCATTTGTATCGTCCGCAAGTTTTGCAAGCGCCAATTGAATCGAGGCTTTGGTAATGACCGCATTTGTGACACTGCACACCGAAAACATGAACCAGTGTATTTTGAATTTCAACGATGATTAACTACCGCGGAATAGAACTAGATTCTCCTATACGACCTAAATCGTTTGTGAGATGATTTCTTTTCACATGAAATTACTGCAAAGACAGGTTGACGACATAGAATTGACCATTACTAGTGTAAATCTAAGTTCAGATTCACTGGAAATAACAGCATCGGGTCCCGCTGGCATCTATGGCAATGCATTTTGTTCATATGCCCTAGAATCTTTTGACGAAGATAGTGGGTTTAGCTATGGATGCGGTCGTGGTTTCCCTGACGAAGGTTCGATGGTGACAGGTAATTTCGCCGGTCTTTGGCGGCGCGATGGTAATAAGATAGAAATTAAACAAGTAGTTGATATTGACAATGGCACTCAAAACCTCGATGTCATAACCATCGACATGCACGCCAAAACAGTACTGATTCGACCTTATATACTAGATACGGTCACTCTATCGGCCTAGAGGTTATCTTTCCCAACGCCTCGGCTGCTTCCCGCGAACACCGAAGAGGGTGGGGTATTGATTTCAACGTACCTCCCCCGCGAGGCGGTTAGGCGGGGGCGGGTCTGCGCTCTGCTACCCCCGGTCAGTTGGGGGGGCATCGTGATGTGGTGGAGGGTGGATTGTAGTTTTGCTCAGCCCTACATCGTTCTTAGCAGTCGTACTATTGTTGAGGCGGGTGGAGTGCGTGGTACAGGTTCGTTGTGCTACTTGCTTCTGTCCAAGCGGTGGGTGCTAAATCAAAAAACCTCAATAAAACGGCACATTATAAAACCAGATAAGACCCCAAAATGAAGTTTTTCATCCAAAGACTTCTTGGCCTTAGCCCATTCGAAGACCGCCTGAAGCAAATCTGTGTCTTCTGGGAGATAGTTGAGTGCCGCGATTATTTTTTCCTGTGTCGATTTTCGCAGCAATATCAACGAATCGGCACCATTTTGAATCCCAGCGGCAATTTCCTTCACACGTTCTTCGGCAGCCTCAAGTGTTGATCGGCTCTCTGAGCGACGTATGCCATTGTGTTTATATCTGATTTTGTAAACAGGTGATTTTTCAGTCGGTGGATATATTCTAATCGAATTATGACTATTCATAATAACGATTATCTCTTGGGAAATGGAAATATCTAAATTTTCGAAACTTTTTTTGTTTCGAATTTGTTTCGGGATTCGGGGAAGTGCGAAAAGCCTTAGAAAAAGTGGCGGAGAGAGAGGGATTCGAACCCTCGATAGGCGTTAACCTATACTCCCTTAGCAGGGGAGCGCTTTCAACCACTCAGCCATCTCTCCGAGCGGGCCGCGCAGCTTGGCCAAGCGTGTGCCCGGGGTCAAGGCATCATTGCCCCGCGAAGAGGTCGAGTTGCGGCGCGGGCTTGATCTGGCGGAGTTTTTTGCGCTCGACGCTTTGCCGCGAGACGTAGCGTTCCTCCCCGTCGGGCGAAAGCTCGGTGTCCTCGAGGTTGCGCAGGATGGTCTTGGCCCGCTCGATCACCGGCTTGGGCACGCCGGCCAGGCGCGCGACGTGGATGCCGTAGCTCTTGTCCGCGCCGCCCTCGACGATCTTGTGCAGGAACACGATCTGCTCGTTCCACTCGCGCACAGCGACGTTGAAGTTGCGCAGGCGCGGCAGCCGGTCGGCCAGCTCGGTCAGTTCATGGTAATGCGTCGCGAACAGCGTCTTTGCACCGACCTGGTTGTGCAGGTGCTCAACGATCGACCACGCCAGGCTCAGGCCGTCGAACGTGCTCGTGCCGCGTCCGACCTCGTCGAGCACGACGAGGCTGCGCTCGGTGGCGTTATTCAAAATATTCGCCGTCTCGGTCATTTCGACCATGAAGGTGGATTGGCCGCGCGACAGGTCATCGCTTGCGCCGATGCGGGTGAAGATGCGGTCCACCAGGTCCACCCGCGCGCGCTTGGCCGACACGAACGAGCCGGTGTGCGCCAGTAACGCCAGCAGCGCCACCTGCCGGATGTACGTACTTTTGCCGGCCATGTTCGGGCCGGTGACGACGGCGATCTGCTGACTGCTGCTCTCGAGTTGCGTGTCGTTCGGCACGAACGGTTCGCCGACCATCGCCTGCTCGAGCACGGGGTGGCGGCCCTCGTCGATGTGAAGTGCGCCGCCGTCGCGAACCTCGGGGCAGATGTAGCCGTGCAACCGGGCGACCTCGGCGAAGCCGGCGAGCACGTCAAGCTGCGCCAGCGCCGAGGCGATTTGCTGGATGCGTGGCAGCGACTGGAGCACCTGCTCGCGCACGCGCTGGAACAACTCGTACTCGAGCTTTTGGCTGCGCTCCTCCGCGCCGAGGATTTTGCCCTCCATTTCCTTGAGCTCCGGCGTAATAAACCGCTCGGCGTTGGTCATGGTCTGCTTGCGCGTGTAATGCTCCGGCACCTTGTCGAGGTTCGTCTTGGTCACCTCGATGAAATAACCGAACACGGAGTTGAACCGCACCTTGAGCGAAGGGATGCCGGTTATTTCCGACTCCTCCTTTTGGAGCTGGGCGATCCAGTCCTTGCCCTCGGTCGCGGCGCGGCGCAGCTCGTCGAGCGCCGGGTCGAAGCCGTCGCGGATGATGCCGCCGTCCTTGATCGTCATCGGCGGTTCATCGGCGATCGCCCGCGAAATCAGGTCGGTCACCTCCGGCAGCTCGTGCAGTTGGCCGCCCAGTTCGCTCAGCAACGGCGTCGGACCGTCCGACTCGGCATCTTCGAAAATGGCTTCGCTGAGTGTCGGTTCGCCGGGGCCGGGGGCGTCCTGCGCCTTGGCGATCAAGCCGCGCAGCGCCGGCAATTGGCCAAGCGCGCCGCGCAGTTGACCAAGGTCGCGGGCGTTGCCAGAGCCGATGCTCAGGCGGCTGATGGTGCGCTCGAGGTCGCGCACCTCCTTCAGGTTCTCGCGGAATCGGTCCAGCGCCGGGCTGTTGTGGAGGAACTGGCCAAGTGCCTCCTGTCGCCGCCGGATCGCTTCGACCGATGAGAGCGGCTGCGAGAGCCAGTCGCGCAGCCGACGCGCGCCCATCGGCGTCGAGGTGCGGTTCAGCGCGGCGTAGAGCGTCCCCGGCTTGGCCGCCTCGCGATGCAGCGGCTCAAGGATCTCGAGGTGTTTGAGCGTTGCGGCGTCGAGCACGAGGTAGTCGGCCACCTCGTAAAACGCGAGCCGCGTGAAGTGCGCGACATCGCGCCGGAGGTGCTGGTTGACATAATGGAGCGCGCCGCCGGCCGCGCCGATCGCCGCTGTGCGGCCTTTCAGCCCGAAGCCGTCGAGCGCGGCGACCTTGAAATGATCCTTCAGCGTGAACTCCGCCGTCTCGAGCGCGAACACCCAGCCGTCGTAGCCGTTGAGCACGCTGACGCTGGGCCCGATCGACTCCGCCAGCCGCTGCGATTCTTCCGGGAAAATCACCTCGCCCGGGTTGAGCCGCTCCAGCTCGGCGAGCATGGCGTTCTCGTTTTCCAGCTCGGCAACCTTGAAATCGCCGGTCGTCAAGTCGATCGCCGCCACGCCGAACCGGCCGCCGGACACGCTCACGGCGACGAGGTAGTTGTTCCGCCCGGCCTCGAGCATCCGCTCGTCGAAGTGCGCGCCCGGGCTGAGAATTTGCGTTACCTCGCGCTTGACGAGTTGCCCCGGCTTGGCCGTCTCGACCTGGTCGCAGATCGCCACCTTGCGCCCGGCCGTGAGCAGTTTCGAGAGATAGTTGCCGGTGGCATGGTGCGGGATGCCGCACATCGGCGTGTCGCCGCGCTTGGTCAGTGCGACATTGAGGATGCCGGCGGCCTCCTGCGCATCCTCGAAAAACATCTCGTAAAAATCACCGAGGCGAAACAGCAGAATCGTCCCGGCCGGCAGCTGGCTTTTGCACTGCCGGTACTGGGCCATCATCGGGGTGAGTTTCGCCTCTTTTGGCACGCGCGAACGGTAGTCGCCGCACCAAACGCGGTCGAGGGGAAGATATCCACAGCCCGCTTGGCCAGGATTAGAGCACCTGCCCGAAGGCGGTGATGACTTCGGGGATTTCCCCGGCCGTGACGGTGAGGTTGGTCACGGCGCGAAGCATGTGCGGGCCGGTGGCGAGCAGGCGGATGCCCGAGTCGTCGAGCCGCTTCGCCAAGGCGGCGGCATCACGTTCGCCGGTACCAATAAACAGCATGTTCGTCTCTGCCCCGGCGGCATCGATCTCCAGCCCGGGCAGCTTGGCCAAGCCGTTGGTCAGGGCGCGGCAATTTGCATGGTCATCGGCCAGGCGGGTGCGGTTGTGCTCGAGCGCGTGAATCGCCGCAGCAGCGAGAACACCCACCTGGCGCATCGCGCCGCCCTGTTGCTTCCGGTAAAAGCGAGCCTTGGCGATCACGTCCGCAGAGCCGGTCAGGGCCGAACCGACCGGTGCGCCGAGGCCCTTCGAAAAACAGACGCTCACCGTGTCGAAGTGGCCGGCATACTCTGGCTCGCTGACGCCGCTCGCCTCCGCGGCGTTCCACAGCCGCGCGCCGTCGAGGTGCAGTGCCAAGCCGTGTTGGCGTGCCGTACTCGTGACCGACTCGATCTGCGCCAGCGGCCATACGCTGCCGCCGCCGCGGTTGTGGGTGTTCTCGATGCAAACCAGGCTTGGCGGTGCGAAATGATCGTCCCTCGGCGACAACGCGGCCTCGAGTTGCCCGGCTGTGAACTGCCCGCGTCGGCCGTCGAGCAGACTCACCTGCACCCCGGCCAGCGCCGCCGGCGCGCCGGCCTCGTAGCAGTAGATGTGTGCGTTGGCGTCGAGCAGGATCGCGTCGCCGGGCCGCGTGAGCGAGCGGATCGCCAACTGGTTGGCCATCGTCCCGGACGGCACGAACAGCGCCGCCTCCTTGCCGAGCAGTTCCGCCGTGCGCCGTTCCAGTTCCTGCACGGTAGGGTCGTCGCCCAGCACATCGTCGCCGACCACGGCGCTGGCCATCGCCTCGCGCATGGCGACGTCTGGCTGGGTGATCGTGTCGCTGCGCAGGTCGATTTTGCCGTTGAGCATGGGCGGGCGAGCATCCCCGCTTGGCCAAGCGGAGGCAACGTTTTTGGCACGGGCCAAGCTGCGCGAAAGGGGTTGCGCCCGGTAGCGGCGATGCTACGTTTCGCCGGCCGGGGTCTGAGCCATGGGTGACGAGAAAGACAAATCAACTGACGCCTTCCTGGAGAAATCGTCGCTGTATCAGCAATATCTTGCCGAGCGGGAAGAGGTTCTCCGGCACAAATGGCTTGAATCCGAGAGGGCGGGCTGCGACATTGGGTTTGAGCGGGCGTTGATGGACTGGATCGTCAACCACCGCGCCAAGTGGCGAAAGAGCCGCCAGGCAGCCGGAGAGTGACCCGGCGTCACGTTTCCTTTAAAGCGATCCGGCGAGGTCGCCAAGGGACATGCGAAAACTGACGAGACAATCTTATATGAAGCGAACCGACGCGCACGGCGCAGGTTCGTTTTTTTGTGCCCACAACGCTCGCCATGGCTGACAAAAAACTGCTCCTCGACGCCGATGCGATCCAGCGCAGCCTGACGCGCATCGCGCATGAGATCGCCGAGGCCAACGCCGACACCAAGAGCGTCGGGTTGATCGGCATCCAGCGTGGCGGCGTCCACCTAGCCCGCCGCCTGGCCAAGCTGCTCGGCGGCATCTGGGGGCACGATGCGCCGGCCGGCGTGCTCGACGTCAGCATGCACCGCGACGACATTGGCCAACGGGGCATCGTCAGCGTGCAGTCGACCGAGGTGCCGTTCGATGTCGAGGGCAAGACAATCGTGCTCGTCGACGACGTGCTGTTCAACGGCCGCACCGTCCGCGCCGCGCTCGACGCGGTGCATCACCTGGGCCGGCCGCAACGCATACAGCTCGCGGTGCTGGTCGATCGCGGTCACCGCGAGCTGCCGGTTAAGCCGGACTTCGTCGGCAAAAACGTCCCCACTGCCCTTGACGAGCGCATCCAGGTTTCGCTCAGCGAGACCGGCGGCGACGACTCGGTCACGCTGCGGGCCGCGAATCCCAACGAATGAACTGGACCCGAAAACACCTGCTCGACATCGAGTCGCTGAGCGCCGCCGAGATCCGGATGATCCTTGACACATCGCGCGCCTTCAAGGCGGTCGGCGAGCGCACGATCAAGAAAGTGCCGGCCCTGCGCGGGCGCACGGTGATCAATCTTTTCGTCGAGCCGTCCACCCGCACGCGCATCAGCTTCGAGCTGGCCGCGATGCGGCTCAACGCCGACGTCATCAACTTCACTGCCGAGGCGTCGTCGTTGAAAAAGGGCGAGACGCTCCGGGACACCGGCAAGACGCTGGAGGCGCTGAGCGCCGACATTATCGTGATCCGACACAGCGCGGAGGGGGCGCCACACCTGCTCTCGCGGGTGGTCGGTTGCAGCGTCGTCAACGCCGGCGACGGCGCGCACGAGCACCCCACGCAGGCGCTGCTCGACACCTTCACGATGTTCGAAAAAAAGGGTGATGTGAGCGGACTCAACGTCACCATCCTCGGCGATATCCTTTACAGCCGCGTGGCCCGCTCGAACATCTGGGCGCTCACCAAGCTCGGCGCTAACGTCACGCTCTGCGGCCCGCCAACACTCGTCCCTCGCATCTTCGAAAAAATGGGATGCCGCGTGACACACAACGTCGATGAGGCTCTTGCCGACGCCGACATCGTCAACCTGCTGCGCATCCAGCACGAGCGCCAGCGGCTCTCTGCCTTCCCGAGCATCGGCGAGTACCGGTCGCTCTTTGGCCTGACGAACGAGCGTTTCGCCCGGCTCAAGCCGGACGCCATCGTCATGCACCCCGGCCCGATCAATCGCGGTGTCGAGATCGACAGCGCGATTGCCGACCACCCGCGTTCAACCATCCTCGATCAGGTGACCAACGGTCTCGCCGTGCGCATGGCGGTGATGTTTCTTGTAAGCGGCGGCAAGACGCTGCCCGAGCCGGGCGAATAGCGCTTGGCCAAGCCGCCCGCCATGAGCCAACCGTCCATCGCGCTGATCTTCAATCCCGCCGCCCGTGGCGACAAGGCGCGGCGCTTTCGCGAGTCGCTTGGCCAACTGCTAAACGAGTGCACGCTGCTCGAGACGAGTGGCCCCGGCAGCGCGACCAGCCTCGCCGCGCAGGCGATTCGCGACGGCTACAAAACGATCGTCGCCTCCGGCGGCGACGGCACGGTCAACGAGGTCGTCAACGGCCTGACCCAGGCGCGCGACGGCCTTGGCCAAGCGCAGCTCGGCATCCTGCCGCTGGGCACGATGAACGTGTTCGCCCGCGAACTAGGCATCCCGCTCACGGCCAGGCGGGCCTGGGAGACGATTCTGCTTGGCCAGGCGCGGGCTGTTGATCTGCCCCTGGCCAAGGTGCAAACGGATGCCGGCCCAGCGGAGCGCTGCTTCGTCCAGATGGCCGGCGCCGGGCTGGACGGCGACGCGGTCGGCGGCGTGAGCATTGCGTTGAAGAAAAAAATCGGGCCGCTGGCCTACCTGTTCTCCACCCTCGCAGCACTCAAGGCCAAGCCGCCGAGGTTGACCGCCACTTGGGACGGCGGCTCGGTGCGTGGCGAGTGGATGTGCGTCGGCAACGGCCGGTTTTTCGGCGGGCCCGTCGTGCTGTTCCCGGATGCCAGACTCAGCGACGGCCGGCTCGAACTGTGCGTGTTTCCGCGCATCAATCCCGGCTCGGTGGCGCGCGGTGTCGCGTCGATGGCGCTTGGCCAAATCGGCGACTGGCCCGGCGCGGAGCATCATCGCGTGAGTGAACTCACCGTCGATGGCCCGGCCGGGACCCGCGTCCAGGCCGATGGCGAGTTCATCGGCACGCTGCCACTGACGATCACGCTGCAGCCGCGCGCGTTGAAGGTGCTCGTGCCGCCCGGCAAATGATTTCTTGCCGCTTGGCCAAGCGGAGGCAACGCTGACGACGCATGGGTTCGACGGGAAAAGTTTACCTCGTGGGCGCAGGGCCGGGAGATGCCGGGTTGCTCACGATGCGCGGTGCCGAGCTGCTGCGCCGGGCGGACGTGGTGGTTTATGACGCGCTGGTCAATCGCGAGTTGCTGGCTCTCGCACCGGAGGCGGCCGAGGTCATCTTCGGCGGCAAACGCCCCCGCGACCGGGCCATCCCCCAGGACGAGTTGAACCGGCTGCTCGCCGAGAAGTCTGGGGCTGGCAAAACGGTCGTGCGGCTCAAGGGCGGCGACCCGTACATTTTCGGCCGGGGCGGCGAGGAGGCGGCCGGGCTGCGCCGCGACGGCGTTCCGTTCGAGGTCGTGCCTGGCATCTCATCCATCATCGCCGCGCCGAGTTACGCCGGCATCCCGCTGACCCATCGGGAGCATTGCTCGAGCTTCACGGTCATCACCGGCCACGAAGATCCCGACAAGAAGGAGAGTGCGCTGGACTGGGAACGCATCGCCCGCGAGCCTGGCACAAAGGTTTTGCTGATGGGCGTCGAGCGCATTGGCAAAATCACTGCCGCCCTCGAGGCCAACGGCCTGCCCGCGGATACACCGGCGGCCATCGTTCGCTGGGGCACAATGGGCCGGCAACAGACGATCACCGGTACGCTGGCCACCCTGGCCGACAAGGTGGCCAAGGCCGATTTCAAAGCGCCGGCGGTGACGGTCATTGGTGGCGTCTCAACGCTGCGGGACACGTTGAACTGGTTTGAGAACCGGCCGCTTTTTGGCCAGCGCGTGGTGGTCACCCGCACTCGCCGGGAGGCCGGCAAACTGTCAGGCCAGCTCAGGGATCTTGGCGCAGAGGTGCTCGAGATTCCCACCATCAGGATCGTGCCGCCAACCAGCAATGAGCCGATCATCGAGGCCGTCACCGGCATAGGCAGCTATGACTGGATCATCTTCACCAGCGCCAACGGCGTGGAGCATTTCTTCGACTATTTTTTCAAGGCCTACCGCGACGTGCGGGACCTCGGCAACATCCACTTTGCCGCTGTCGGGCCGGGCACCGCGAAAAAGCTTCGTGAGCTTCACCTCCACATCGACCTCATGCCGGAGGTGCACACCGCCGAGGCCACCGCCAAGGCGCTGCTTGACTATCAGAATGTCGAGAACACCTCGATGCTGCTCGCCCGCGCAGAGGAGGCGAACCCGGAACTGCCCCGGTTGCTGGAGGACAAGGGGGCGATCGTCGACGACATCGCGTTTTACAAGACCGTGCCCGAGACGGCGGATCGCAACGGCGCGGCGGAGGAATTTGAGGCGCACGGCGCGGACTGGATCACGTTCGCGAGCGGCTCGGCGGTGAGAAGCTTCGACGCGCGGTTCGGCTTGGCCAAGCGCTGCGAAGACCACCCAGGCCTCAAGCTCGCCTCGATCGGCCCCGAGACCACCAAGGCAATTAAGGCGCTTGGCCTTCAGCCCGCCGTCGAGGCCAAGGATCACACCATTGACGGTCTGGCCAACGCCCTGCTCAAACAGTGAGCGGTGACGTTGGCCTAGCGTCACCCGATTCTGTAGGAGATTTTTTTGATCATCTCGCGGCCCATGGCGTGCTGCATGCGCTGCAGAATTTCGTGTCGCCGGTAACGGACGATCTCGTCCAGCCATACGCTCGAGTCCACCGAGACGAACAGCGTGCCGCGATGAAGGTTCACCGGCTGCGCGTGGGCGGTGATAGTCGGGTCGATGGTCTGGTTCCACGCTTTCACCACCTCCAATTCCGCGCGGCGGCGGTCGAGCTGGAGTGAGCCGAGGACGTTCTTCACCACGGCACCGGCACTGAGCGACTTGCTGCCATGGGTTTTTTCCAGCTTTCTCACGTCGATGCCGCGCCACTCGCGCAGGACCTGATCGCGCGGGCCCGTGCGGCGCGGCCGGCGGCGCTTGAATCGGCGTTGAAACGGGGAGAAAGACATGCAGCGAAGCAGGGCCCATCAAACGGCTCGTTTTGGCCGGAGTCAATCCGGGAATTATTCAGGCGATTCCGCTTGCAAAAGAGGAAGGGCTTTCCGACGTTCTTTTGGTTATGACACTCCGGTTCATTCTGTCAGCAATGGTGCTCGGTGGCCTACTCACTTCCGCGGTGGCCGCCGACAAACTCGAGAAGCGCAAGTCGCCCAAGGGCGCCAAGGCGTACATCATCACCCCAAAGAATGGCAAATCTGTAAACAAAACATTCACCGTTCGCTTCGGCCTCAAGGGGATGGGCGTCGCTCCGGCCACCATCGACAAGGAAAACACCGGCCACCATCACCTATTGATCGACGTGAACAAGCTGCCCAACTTGAATCTGCCCTTGGCCGCCACGGACAACATCCGGCATTTCGGTGGTGGCCAGACCGAGGTGACACTGGAGCTGCCCCCCGGCAAGCACACGCTCCAGCTGGTGCTTGGCGACTGGATCCACCTGGCCCACGACCCCCCGGTGATCTCCAAGAAAATCACCGTCACAGTGAAGGAATAAGCCATCGGACGGAAACGTTCACAACGACCCGGCCAAGCGTCGGAGTTTTTTATGCGCCTGGCCAGGCGCTTGGCTTGACCCCGGCCTCTGGCCGCCGCACAAATGGCGGATGACCTTCCGTTTTATTTTGACGCTTGTACTCGGCTTGGGGCTTGGCCAGGCGACGGCAGGCAACCACTCGCTCCGGGTCGATGCCGGGCAGCATGATCGCAGCGATACGCCGGTCTCGTTTCAATTGCCCAAGTCCGGCCAAGCACAATGGCGGCTCACCGGCCCCGATGGCCAAGCGGTGGCCATCCAGGCGGATGACCGCGGCTTGGCCACGTTCATCGTCGGCAAGCTCGCCGCCTTTAAGACGGCCGTTTACCGGCTCGCCCCCGCAGCCAAGCCGACCCACGTCGACGCCGTCCACTTGGCCAAGCGGAATGGTCAACTGCATTTCTCGATCGGTGACAGGGCGGTGCTGCATTATCAGGCCGAGAAAAGCGAGTTGCCGCGTGACGATCTCGAGCCGATCTACCGCCGGGGCGGCTACATTCACCCAGTCGTGACGCCGGACGGCACGGTCATCACCGACGACTACCCGCACAACCACAAGCATCATCACGGCATTTGGTTCCCGTGGACGAACACAATATTCGAGGGCCGCAAGCCGGACTTTTGGAATATGGGCAAGGGCACCGGCACCGTGGAGTTCACCGGCCTGCACGGCCAATGGAGCGGCCCGGTGCACGCCGGATTCTCGAGCTCCCACCAGTTCGTCGACCTCATTGCGAAACCCAGAAAAATCGCCCTCACGGAGACGTGGCACGTGCAGGTGTACGCCACTGGGCAAGCGTATTACCTCTTTCAACTGGAGTCGGTGCAGCGTTGCGCCGGTGGGAGCAAGATCCGGTTTCCGCAATACCGCTACGGCGGCTTGGGCTTCCGTGGCCATGGCGATTGGGACGGCAAAGAGAACTGCTTTTACCTCACGGCCAACGGCGAGAGCGACCGCATCAAGGGCCACACCACCCGCGCCCGATGGTGCCATGTCGGGGGGCGAACCGGTGGCAAGTGGGGCGGCATCGGCGTGCTGTGCCACCCGGATAATTTCCGTTTCCCGCAGCCGATGCGGATCCACCCGAGCGAGCCGTTTTTCAACTTCGCCCCAGCCCAGGCCGGCCACTGGGAAATCAAGCCAGACGAGGATTACGTGTCGCGCTACCGCTTCGTCGTGAGCGACGGCCGCGCAGACGCCGAACTACTCGAGCGCCTCTGGCGTGACTTCGCTTTCCCGCCGCGAGTGGAAATCTACGCAGACGAGTAATACCGCTCACTTCAAAAATGTCACCGCTCCGATTGCGGCTGCGATGAGCAACAGAAGGAGAACCGCTGACGGCTTGGTCAAGCCGGTGCGGACGAGGTGGTGGGAGAAATGGTTGTTGTCGCCGACCCACACCGCTTGGCCAAGCCGGCAGCGGATGAGGATCACCGAGACCAGGTCGGCGAGCGGCACGGCGAGCACGAGCAGCGGCGCAATGACGAGCCACTTGTGAGGGCTGGCTGCGGAGTAAAAGTCGGGGAGGATCGCCAGCAGGGCGAGCAGGAAGCCGACGACGTGGCTGCCGCCGTCGCCGAGGAATGCACCGCTGCGCGGGAAGTTGAACGGCAGGAAACCGGCCACCGCGCCGGTGAACAAAAACGCCAGCGAAGCGACGAGGTATTGCCCTTCCAGCCCGGCGTGCCACGCGAAAAACCAGCCGCCGATCAGCCCCAGCCCGGCGCACAGGCCGTTCATGTTGTCCTGAAAATTGACAGCGTTGGTGACGGTCAAAATCCACAGCACGGTGACAGCGTAACTGAAGGCCGGGCTCTCGACGAAGACCGTCACGCGGATGCCGCTGGTGGCGACGGCGAGCGCAATCAGCATCTGGCCGGTAAACTTCCACTTGGCCGACAGGTTGCGCTGGTCGTCGATGATGCCAAGTGCCAGCATGGCTAGCGCTCCGCCGAGGATGGCGGCGAGTTGCCATCCGCGCTTGGCCAAGCCGTGGGCGACAACGTGGGCGAACGATTCCGGCAAAGGGCCAAGCCAAGCCCACGCGGAGGCGGCCAGGATTGGCGCGGCCAGACCGGTGACCACGGCCAGGCCGCCCGCCAACGGCACCGGATGGTCGTGAATTTTCCGGTGGCCCGGCGCGTCCACCAGCCCGACATGTTCGCACCAGCGTCTCCACAGCGGCAGCGAGGCAGCGGAAATCACCGCGCCCCCGACGAGCGCCAACAGGTAGAGTCCGACCGGAAACATGAACTGCCCGGTTGGTTACGGAAAAGCAGCTTGGCCGTCGAGTCTCGATGGGCTTTTTTGAGGATCTACTCGACAGCCAAGAGGGGATGTGCACCATCCGCGTCACGCATGCAGAGGATCAAGCGAGGCCAATCGTTGTGCGTCATCGGTCTGTCGGCGGTCGGCTTGTTGCTGCCGGCCGAGGCCGCGGATGACGCGAAGTTCATTGCCCGGGGGAAGGAGCTCTTTCAGTCGAAAATTTGTTTCACCTGCCACCAGGTGGACGAAAACGTGCCGGCTCCGGCCGGCATCGCCATGAAAGCACCGAAGTTCATGGGCGGTTTCTGGGGCAAAAAACGCGCCGTGACCCTCGGCTACGGCGGCCCGGAGGCCACGGTGACGTTTGACGAGGCGTACTTCACCGAGTCGATCCTCAAGCCGATGGACAAGGTGTCCAAGGAGGCCGCCGCGCCGATGCCGCCGCCGCCCGCTGTCAACGACGGGGAGATGAAGGCGCTGATCGCCTACGTCCGCTCGCTCAGTGAGGGCGGCAGCGCGGAGGATCCCGACGGCCTCATCGCAAAGGGTAAAATCAACAATTTCACCTTCGCCGCCTACAAGGGCAGTTGGGACCGGCTCCCAGACTTCTCCAAGCTCAAGCCGTTCAAGACCGGCAAGGCTAAGAGCGGCACGGCCGATCCCGGCCTCGCCGGCGTGGGCGAAAACTTCGGCGTGGTGTTCGAGGGCGATATCGAGATTGCCAAAAAGGGCGACTACTCGTTCAACCTCGGCTCCGACGACGGCACGCGCCTCCACATCAACGGCAGGCTGGTGGTGGACAACGACGGGGTGCACGGCATGCGGGCCAAGAAAGGCAGCATCGCCCTTGAGCCGGGAGCCGCCAGGCTGAGGCTGGAGTACTTCGAAAGGGGTGGCGAGGAGCGGCTCGCGCTCGACATGTCTGGCCCGGGCATCAAGCGTCTGCAGTTGGCCAAACAGACCATCAAGCCGGCGCGCCGGGGGCCGGCTTTCCCGACCGGTAACCCGATCACCGTCACCGACGAAGCGCGCATCTATCGCAATTTCATCGAGGGTGGCAGCCCGCGCGGCATCGGCGTTGGCTACCCGGAGAAGGTGAACCTCTGCTTCGACGCCAACACGATGCAGATCGCGATGCTGTGGCACGGTGCGTTCATGGACGCGGCGAGGCACTGGAACGGCCGTGGTCAAGGGTTTCAGCGACCGTCCGGCCACTACCTGATCCGCCTCAATCGCGATCAGCCGTTCGCGCAGCTTGACAGCCATGATGCCGCTTGGCCAAAGGCCGAGGGCCGCGACACCCGTGCCAAGGGCCTGAAGTTCCGTGGCTACTTCCTTCTCCCAGAGAATCGGCGCCCGATCTTCGGATACAAGATCGGGGACGATTTGCAGGTGGCCGACTATGCCGAGCCGAACGCCGGCGCGCTGCCGTCGATCACCCGACGGCTCCGCATACGCGGGAACGGCAAGGTGTGGTACCTCGCCGCCGCCGCCGCCTCGATCACCGAGGAAGACGGCGGTTACAACATAGGAGGCACCTTGCTACGCGTCAGTTTCCCGGAACTTGAGGCCGAGCCGGTGATCCGCGAGAGCGGCGGCCGCAAGGAATTGCTCATCAAGCTCAATGTCGAAGGCCAAGCGACCCTCAAACAGCATTACGAGTGGAACCTGTAACCCCCGGAAACAAAGGAGATTTCAAGATGATGAATCAAGTGACACGCTTAGCACTGCTGGCCGGCCTCGCGCTTGGCCAAGCGGCCGCCCTCCGCGCTGCCGACCCGGTCGAGTCCGACTATTACCAGATCGATGCCATCCCGATGCCGGACGGTGTCGTGATGGAGACCAGCGGCATCGAGATGATGCCGGACGGCAAGTTGGCCATCTGTAGCCGTCGCGGCGACGTTTACGTCCTGTCCGACCCGTTCGGTGCGCCGGACAAAATCAGATGGACCCTCTACGCCGAGGGGCTGCACGAGCCGCTGAACCTCGCCTTCAGCGACGGCTGGCTCTACTGCACCCAGCGCGGCGAGCTGACCCGCATGAAGGACGTTAGCGGTGACGACCGCGCCGACATTTTCGAGACGGTCAACGACGGCTGGGGCATCACCGGCGACTACCACGAATACGCCTTCGGCACCCGGCCCGATCCCAACGGCGACATGTGGATCGTCCTCTGCCTCACCGGCTCGTTTTCCAGCCAGATCGACTACCGCGGCTGGTGTGTCCGTGTTACCAAGGACGGCGAACTCATCCCAACCGCCAGCGGCATCCGCTCGCCGGGCGGCATCGGCCTGAACCACTTGGGCGAAGCCTTCTTTGCCGACAACCAGGGCCCCTGGAACGGCTCCAGCTCGCTCAAGCCGCTCTCGCATGGCTCGTTCCAAGGCCATCCCGGGGGCTTCCGCTGGTACGACCTCGCGGCCGCGAAGACGTCGATGGGTAAGCGCCCCACCGAGCCCAAGACCAACAGCCGCTGGGTGGCCGAGCGGCCCAAGATTCCTGAGTTGGTGCCCTCGGCCATCGTGTTCCCGCACGGCATCCTGGGCAACTCCACCGCCGGATTCGCCTACGACAGCAACGGCAAATTCGGTCCGTTCAAGAACCAGTTGCTCGTCTGCGACCAAACCTTCTCAGTGGTCAACCGCGCCTTTCTGGAAAAAGTGAACGGCGTCTACCAGGGTGCGGCGTTCTCGTTTTTGAAGGGCTTCGGCTCCGGGAACATCAGTGCCTACATGCACCCCAACGGCACGCTGTTTGTCGGCGGTACCGACCGCGGCTGGGGCGCTCGTGGCGGCAGACGATTCGCACTCGACCGCGTCACGTGGAAGGGCGGCGTGCCGTTCGAGATGCACGAGATGCGCGCCAAGCCGGATGGTTTCGAGTTGACCTTCACGCACGAGGTGGAGGCCGTAAGCGCCGGCAATCTGGCTTCCTACAGCATGAGCGCTTACACCTACATTTACCGCTCCGATTACGGCAGTCCGGTCGTCGACAAAATGACCCCGAAGGTCGTGGGCGTCGAAGTCACCGGCCCGAAAACCGTGCGAGTGACCGTGGACAAGCTCATCCATGGGCATGTTCACGAGTTGCACGCCAAGGGAGTCCGTTCGGCCAAGGGCCTGCCGATCCTACACCCGGTCGGCTACTACACGCTCAACGAAATCCCCCCCGGCGAACTCAACTAGCCACTTGGCCAAGCGGGTAGAAGACATTCTGCGTCAGTCGTGGGACGGAGAGGCCTCTATTTTATTGACCGTTCCAGCCAGGCACGGAGTTGCTCGCGGATTGGACTGTCGCGAAGAAGCCATGCATCGCTGTGGTTGCGGAATCCGGTTTCGGCGAACGTGAGGTTTGCCTTGATACCGGTCGATTCGATCCACTGTTTTGTCGCTGCCAGGTTGAGTTTGGAGACGGTGTTTTCATGGCAGATGAATTGCGGCCGCTTGGCCAGGCGCTTCAGTCGAGCGAGGGCGGAATCACGGTCCGAGGCCGGGTAAGGCCAAGCCGCGATCCCATCGTAGTGGCTGTACGGAATGAAGGCCCGCCAGAGTTTGGCTATTTCGTTGTCGTACAGTCCAAGGTAGTTGCAGGCGATCGCACCGCGTGAGAATCCGCAGAGGATGACGCGGTCGGGGTCGCCTCCGTATTTTTCGCAAATCCAAGGCACCGCTTTCTTGCAATAATCCAGTGTCGGCTGCGCTGTGCGATTTTTGGAGTCACCCCACCAATGAACGGCAATGTCATTTTTGTCAGCGGTCAGGTACGGCAGGCACACCCAAACGAAACCGCGTCCGCCGGAGATTCCGTAGCCCATCTTGCTGCCCTCGGGCCGGCCGGTGCTAATGTCACCATAGGCTCCGCGGTATTGGTTTCCGGCATATTCGATAAGTACCGGGTAACGTTCGCCATTGATCCAGTCAGTCGGCAGATAGGTGACGTGGTATACATGCGTGTTCTCGTAGTCAGGAATTGTTTGCTTCACTCGTTTGCCGGCTTTTGGCTGGCCGAATTCCAGCTTGGGGATCATGAGGTCCGGTTCGATTGAGTGGATATCCGGTGACTCTGCCCGGGCCAAGGGCAGGGCAACAAGTAAGCCAAGCAGGGTCTGGCAGGTTTGTGTGGTGAATAACGTCACAACGGAAGTAGTACTTGGCCAAGCTTGCCTTGAGGCGTGTAGGCAGAAAAGCCATCAATTGATGGAAAATACCCGTTGCAATCGGTGCGGGGTGTGATAGGTTCCCGCGCCCGCATTTCGGCGGAGGGACTCCAAATCGCCTGTTTTTAGAAAAATGTCACAACATTCCAGTCTGAAAGTCGGAGGTGCAGCGGAAGCCAAGCGCACCGTGCTCACCCGTTACGAGCGCGTGGAACTGCTGCGCAAACGCGGCGAACTCAAGGAGGGCGACCGCATCACCGGCCTGAAAAAGACGAAGCCGGAGGAATAGTCGCCGCCAGCATTCGCGCTTGCCCGCCATCGACCCCACCGCGCACTCTTCCTCGGCGGTGATGGTTCGTCTCCAAAAATTCCTCTCTGAAGCCGGAGTGGCTTCACGCCGTGAAGGCGAAAAACTGATCCTCGCCGGGCGCATCAGTGTCGATGGCCAAGTCGTCCGACTGCTCGGCACCAAGATTGATCCCGCCAAAAATGAGATGGCACTCGACGGTCGGCCGCTCAAGCCGTTGGCCAAGCGCTTCGTTGCCCTCCACAAACCGCCCAAGTTTCTCTGCACCCGCCGCGACACGCATGATCGGCGGACAGTGTTCGATCTGTTGCCGGCTGACTGGGGGCACCTCTTCACCATCGGCCGGCTCGATGCCGACAGTGAGGGGCTGATCCTGCTAACCAACGACGGCGAGTTTTGTCAAAAGGTGGCGCACCCAAGCCACGGCTTGCTCAAGACTTACCGGGTGACTCTGGCCAGGCGGCTTGATCCGGAGGCGCTGAAGCAACTCACGAGCGGCCTGCGCGACAAGGGGGATTTTTTGAAGGCCAAGCGCGCGCGCCTGCTCTCTGCCAACAACACCCGCAGCGAGGCTGAGCTGGTGCTGGCCGAGGGCAAAAACCGGGAGGTGCGCCGGATGTTTAAAGCGCTTGACCTCCGTGTGTTGCGCCTGCAAAGGGTGGCCGTCGGGCCGGTGAAACTGGGCGAGCTGCCGCTTGGCAAGTGGCGCTTGCTCAACCGTGCCGAGGTCGCGTCGTGCCTCAAGCCGTCCGAAAAATCGCCGCGAACGGCCCGGCGGAATTGACACCGGTGGTGGGACGTTTCACACTCGGCGTCCAATGAAACCACATGGTCGTTTCCTCATCCCGGCGCTGGCATGGCTCGTGGCCGTTTCAGGTTTGAGCGCGAAAGATGTCGTCAGCGAAGTCACCCCCCCCGAGTCAGCCACCGTCTCGGCTGACCGTGTCAACGTCCGCGCCCGGGCTAGCCTGATCGGCGAAAGCGTCACCCAGTTGCGAAAGGGCGACCAAGTGACGGTGCTGGCCAAGGTGACCGTTGCGCCGCCACGCGAGGGCGAGCCGGCCGACTGGCTCAAGATTGTCATGCCGGCCGCCGGCCAGACGTGGGTGCACATGGGCTTCGTCAAGGAGGGCAAAGTGACCGCCAGCAAACTCAACGTCCGCGCCGGGGGCGGCGAGCGGTTCAGCATCGTCGGTCGCTTGGCCAAAGGCGATGCCGTGAAGGAAAAACGCGTCGCCGGCGACTGGATTGAGATTGAACATCCCGTCGGCGCGCACGCCTACATCGCGGCCAAGTTTGTTGAGCTTGGCCAAGCCGCCGAAGAGACCAAGCCGGAGGAAACGCCCGAGGCCAAGCCGGCTGAGGTGACCGAAACGGAAGAGCCAAAAGAGACCCACGAGGCCAAGCCGGCCGAAACCACTCCCGAGGCCAAGCCGGAGACCGCAGAGGTGACTGAAGCAACGGAGCCGGCGGAAACCAAGGCCGAGCCGGAAGCGGTCGCCGAGGTCAAGGGCGAACCCGAAACGATCCCCGATCCCGGAGATATGCCGGATCCGCCGGAGCCGGAGGTCGTCGTGGTCGATGCCGCCGAGGGCACCGAAACGCAAAAGCCGCCGATGGGCAACCCGGAGGACGCCGAGGAAGCCAAGCGGGAAGAGGCAGCCACCGTCACCAAAACGGAATTGCCGGTGCCGCCGCCGCGCATCGTCACCCGCGAAGGCAAAATCAAGCGTCGTTTCTTCCGCAGCCCAAAGGCCCCGAGCCGGTTCGAGCTGCTCGACGACAACGGCCGGACCATCAACTACCTTTACTCCTCCGACTCCGGACCGCTCAAGACGGTCGATGGCGAGGACGGCGAGCCGATCACCTTCGAGCGGCTGATGAGCATGCTGCGCAACCGCCGGGTCGTCCTCACCGGCATCGAAGCCGTGGACCCGCGCTGGCCTGCGCTGCCGCTACTCGACGTGCGCACGCTCAAGACAATTCCCTGATGTCGGCTGATAACCTGATAGACGGCCGCGCGATCGCCCAGAAAGTTCACGCGGAAACCGAGTCCCGTGTCGACGCGCTCAAGTCAGCCGGCGTCAAGCCGGGCCTGATGTTCGTCCGCGTCGGGGAGGATTCGGCGTCGAAAGTTTATGTTGGCATGAAGGAGCGCACCGCGGCCAAGCTCGGCATTCGCTCCGAGACCACCGTACTTCCGGAGGACACGCCGGAGGCGGACTTGCTCGAACTGCTCGGCAAGCTCAATGCCGACGCCAGCGTGCACGGTATCCTCGTGCAGGCGCCGCTGCCGCGCCACATCGACGAGACAAACGTGTTTTCCACCGTGTCGCCGGCCAAGGACATCGACGGTTTTCACCCGGTGAACGTCGGCAAATTGATGCTCGGCAAGGGCGGCGGCTTTGTGCCGTGCACGCCGGGTGCCGTGCACGAGCTGCTCATCCGCTCCGGCGTGGCGGCCGAGGGCGCGGAAGTGGTCATTCTTGGCCGTGGCAACATCGTCGGTAAACCGATGGCGGCGATCCTTTGCCAAAAAAAACAACACGCCAACGCCACGGTCACCCTCTGTCACTCGCGCAGCCGCGACGTGGCGGAGCACTGCCGCCGGGCGGACATCGTCGTGGCGGCGATGGGCGTGCCGGAGTTCGTCAAGGCCGACATGGTGAAGCCGGGCGCGACGGTGATCGACGTCGGCGTGAACCGCGTCGATGACCCCGCCGCCGAGAAGGGCTACCGGCTCGTCGGCGACGTGGATTTTGCCGCTGTGCAGCCGATTGCGGGTAAAATCACCCCGAACCCCGGCGGGGTCGGCCCGATGACGATCGCTATGCTCATGCGCAATACCGTCCGCGCTACCGAGCAGCAAACCGATGCCGGCATCCGCTAGATTTACAGACAGAATGCAAGCCTCCCGAATACTCCCCGACCTACAATGCTCCGTGCTGTGCGAAGACGTGCGGCAGGAGGTCACCGGCAACTTCATTGCGCTGGGCATCATCGGCGCCATCCGAGTGCCCAAGCTACCGATTGTCGCCGGCAAACTGTGCGTGTTCACCCGCTGGGTCGCCGGCGTGGGCGAATTTCATGAGAATATCCGACTGATTGGGCCGGACCAGGAAAAGATTGTGCGCAAGTGCGAAACCAAGTTTGTCCTGAAAGATCCGGCGCATCATGCGACTAACATTGCGGTGTTCGCCGGAACCAAGTTTGAGATGCCCGGGGTGTACACGGTCGAGGTGATCGTGGACGAAGTGATGAAGCTGCGCTACCCGTTGCCGGTCGTTGTCGTCGAGCCGCCCCCCGGCGCGAAGAAGCCGTCCGAGGGAGATCCTGAGGCTCCGAAGGAGAACATCTAGCCGACGCGCTTGGCCGAGCGGGATTCGTTTAGTATGATTTCAACGGAGCAAGCCAGGGAGTTGCTGGGCGCTGAATTTCCCGGCTGGGGCTCGTTCACATTCAGCCCCATTCCAGGTGGTCTTACGAATCAAAACCTCCTTGTCAAGACCGGCAGCGGCGAAAAATTTGTTGCTCGTTTGCCCGGGAAGGATACCGAGATGTTTGGTATCAACCGGCAAACCGAATACGCGATCTCACGCGTGGCCTGGGAAATCAGCATCGCTCCGGAGCCGGTCGCATTCATCGTCAAGCACGAAATACTCGTCACCCGTTTCGTGGAGGGAGTCCCGATTGAGACGACCGATCCTGCAACGATTCGAAGCGTGGCCAAGCTGCTTCACCGGTTGCACTCGGCACCGGAGGTTCCGGGCACATTTAATCTTCCGCTGGTCATCGAAGATTACATTTCGACGGCCAAGCGATACGACGTGAGCATGCCCAGCGAACTGGACGAGGCGTTGGGGTATTCGCGCAAAATTATCAATGCAATTGACCGTTGCCCAAGCCGGACGGCTCCGTGTCACAACGACCTGATCGCGGCAAATTTTCTGCAGAGCCGAGATCGGCTCTACCTGCTGGACTGGGAATACGCCGGCATGGGTGATCCCTATGTTGATCTGGGGAATTGCGCAGTCAACTTCTGCATGGACGAAGACGCTTGCACTATACTGATGGAATCTTATCTGGACAGGGAGCCGAACACAGCGGAAATGGCTCAACTGCATCTGCTGCGGGTGCTGTCTGACCTGCGTGAGGCGATGTGGTCCTATGTGCAGATCGGTATTTCAACGCTGGACGTGGATTTTCACGCCTACGGAATGAAGCACCTCGACCGCTTCCTGCAAAACGCCAAGTCAGCTGACTTGGAAACTTGGCTCGGGGCGGTTGAAGGTTAGCCGCTCGGCTGATCGACGTTTTGTTTGTCGATGTGAATTGCGATCTGTCGTTTCTCCAGTTCGGCGAACACCCTCTTGGGATCAAACGCCAGTTCCGGGGCGACAACCCCCAAAGCGCCAGCCTGGCCCTCAAGAATCAACTGGGCAGCGATGGACATCGGGATTCCGACCGAGCGGGTGTAGGCGCGTAGACGTTCCCAGCCGGCGACTGAACCATCCGAGGCCGGGTGGGTGGTCGTCAGGGTGTAGCAGACCGGTTTGCCGTCCTCCGTCCCGGTGACCTCGACGTGAAGGGCGTACCCATAAAGCTGGGTTGTGGTTCCCTGCTCGGATTGCAGCAGATAGTTCGCGATGGCATCCATCACCCCCACCTCGGCTCCCGCCACATTCACCGTTTTGTTCTCCAGGAAACCCCAGTCATAGAGGGCGCGCAGAAGTTGCATGTTCGCCGGTGGCCACGTTCCACGCACCTCGACCAGCCGCACTCCCTTCTCCTTGAATGACTCCGGGATTGTCTGAGTTTCGGCGTGGGGAATGATGTACTGCGTGTGTGTCCCGAACGGCTCAGGCAGCGCCACCTCTAGCGGGCGCGCGAACGGCTCGACCTGCTTGAACTTGCCGTTCTCAAAAACAATTCGGCTTTCCAAGCCGGGCTCATACTCGATACGGGTTGTTTCAGTGATCGCTGGCGAAAAGGCAAACGGCCGGAACGCCCCGTGGCTGATGCGAATGGTATCGATCGTCTCCAGCCGGTCGTGGGCATAGCGGGCCATCACGTTGGTGATGCCCGGTGTCATCCCGAAGCCTGGCACATAGGTTTTGCCTGCCTCGATGAACGCATCATGAAACGCAAACTCCGGCCCGGTCCCGTTCAGGTTGACTCCATGTACACCCGCCCTCGCGATGCACAGGGTTGACTCGTGGTTGATGGAGATAGGTGTGCCGTCCATGACGAGATCGTAATCCCGCATCAAGTCGGCGGTTTGGTCGGGCTGAAATACGTCGGCTTGGACAAAGTCAACCCGTTCGTCATCCAGCCAGACGGCGACTTCGCGTCCCCGGGCCTCGTTGGTGTCCCCGATTGTGACTTGGTTGATTCTGTCGGATTGAAGGAGATCGAGAACCGATTCGCGACTGATTTTCCCGGCGGCACCGAGGCAAAATATCTTCATTTCGTAGGGCGCGACCGCCCTCGGCCGTCTGGCCAAGTCTAGTGTTGGGTAGCGGTGAAGCCAAACAGAAAGATTTTTGAAACGACCGCTTGGCCAGGCGGCGTTGTGTCGCTCGGCCGCCTTGACTGAGGGCTGGGTTGGAGGAAGGATTTGCGGCTGCAACCTGTTGAGGATGCCTCATGCTGCGTTTTTTTCATTGCCTTGGCCTGCGAGCGTTTTTTTTGACGGCGGCAATTTGCTGCTCGCCACTTGGCCAGGCGGCTGATCTGGCCAAGGCGTACCGGGCGGAGATCCGGCCGTTGCTTGATGAGTTTTGTTTCGAGTGCCACGCAGACGAGGATGCCGAGGCGGACATCGATCTCGATACGTTCCGGTCGGTCGCCGACATCCGGCGCGACATCAAAGTTTGGCTCAAGGTCGATGACGTGCTCTCGAGCCGGCAGATGCCGCCGAAAAAATCCGACCAGCCCAGCGATGTCCAGCGTGGAAAGCTGCAGAACTGGGTGCACGGCTTTTTGCTCGAGGAAGCCAAGGCGCGGGCGGGCGACCCTGGGCGGGTGGCGTTGAGGCGGCTCAACAACGACGAGTACAACTACTCTGTTCGCGACCTCACCGGAGTCACTTCGCTGAATCCAACCCGTGAGTTCCCGGTCGACGGTGCGGCGGGCGAGGGCTTCACCAACGCCGGCGATGCGCTGGTAATGTCGCCCGCGCTCGTGGGCAAGTTCCTCGACGCCGGCAAGGATGTCGCGCGGCACGTCGTGCTGCTGCCGGATGGCATTCGTTTTTCCCGGCACGTCACCGAACGCGATCGTGCTGACCGCTTGATGGACAGAATCCAGAGGTTTTATGCGCGGTACGTGGATGTTGGCGGAAATGCCGGTGACAACTGGGACGACTCCCCAGAGGCCAAGGCGAACGTGATCAATCGCAACGGCAGCATTCCGCTCGAGCATTATTTCACCGCGACACTGGCGGAGCGTGAAGCCTTGGCCAAGGGCTTAAAGTCAATCGCAGTGGTTGCCGAGGAGCGTGGCCTAAACGCGAAATATCTCGGACTGTTGTGGGGGATGCTCAATCGAAACAGCGATCCGGTAGGATCCTTTTTGCTTAACAGCATTCGCAAGCAATGGCGGGCAGCCAAAGGGAACGATCCCAAGGCGATCGTGGAGGAGATTCAGCAGTGGCAACAGGCGTTGTGGCGCTTTGATCCGATAGGCCACATCGGGCGGGCGGGCGGGCCAACGGCGTGGATGAACCAGGAAAACATCACTCGCTCCACTGAGAATTTCAGCATGGAACTCAGCCCTCTGGCCGATGGCAGCGACGTGGTGGTGTACCTGGCTGCCGACGACGTGGGTGATGGAAACGAGAATGATTTTGTACGCTGGCGCAATCCGCATCTGGTGGGTGGTGGCAGGGAGGATCTCTCGCTGCGGGATGTGCCGGGCTTGGCCAAGCGCCTGGCCAAGCTGCGCCGCGAGACGCTGGATGATACAGTCAAGTTCCTCACCGCCGCTGCGGAGGTCACCAGCGAGGAACCGGACATCGCCGCCTTGGCCAAACGGCATGAGGTCGATGCCGCTGCGCTTGCCGCTTGGCTCGATTATCTGGCGCTAGGATCCGGCGGTCCGGTGAAAGTCGAGCGCTTGTTCACCCAAAAACTAACCAAGTCCGGTGGCTATGATTTCGTAAACGGCTGGGGAACCGTCGGCACGCCTTCTGTATCGGCCAACTCGTCTGACACCGAGGTGCGCATTCCCGGCATTAGCCGGCCGCATTCGGTTGTAATGCATCCTTCGCCGACGGTATTTGCGGCAGTCGGTTGGCAAAGCCCGATCGATGGCGTTGTCACGGTTATGGCGCGAATCGGTGACACCCATCCGGAGTGCGGCAACGGTGTCGAATGGTGGGTACAGCATCGCACCAGCGGCAAGGTCGGTAACCTGGGCAGCGGCGACTTCGATCGAGGAAGCTCCGCAGAAATGCCGCCCAGTAAAGTGGCCGTTCGAAGTGGCGAACTGATATCGATCATCGTCGGGCCGCGCCAGAAGAATCACAGCTGTGATCTGACGGAGGTCAACATGGTCATCACCGAGCTCGCCGGCGCCAAGCGCCAGTGGGACATGGTCAGGGAAATTTCTGGGAACATTCTCGAGAGCAATCCACTTAAGGACACTCACGGGCACGGTGGTATCTGGCATTTCTATCATGGAGAAGTCACTGCGGTGAACAAGCTTTCGGAGAGGGTAATGACGGTTCCTGCCGGTTCACTGCTAGCCAGCTGGCAGGCGGCGGCGGATCCCGCCAAGCGGGCCGATTTGGCCGGCCGCATTCGGGCTCTTGCCATCGGCGCCGAATCGGCTCAGCCAAACTCACCCGACGCCCTTCTGTTTCAACACCTGCAGAAGCTCTCAGTGCCGCGCAGCTACGCCCGTGTGCTAAAGACCGTCGAGCCCGACGCGCGGTTTGGCAAACATCCCCTTGGCCAGTCGGTGGTCACGGCGGACCTGATCGTGAAGGCGCCCTCGATCGTCGAGCTACGCATTCCGTCGGAGTTGGCCGAGGGCCGCACACTGGTATTGTCCGGCGAACTCGAACCGGAGCATGGAAAGAAAGGCAGTGTCCAACTCGCGGCCGGCTTGACCAAGCCGGTGGCGGATGAATTATCCCCGGGACGCTCCATTATCGTTGCGGTTGGCGGTGATTCGGAGAAGCGATTGACTGCCGGATTGGACGATTTTCGGGACCTGTTCCCTGCTTCGCTTTGCTACCCGCGAATTGTGCCGGTGGATGAGGTGGTGACAATTGCCCTTTATCACCGGGAGGATGAGCCGTTGCAGCGCCTGATGCTCAATGAAGCTCGGAAAATCGAACTCGATCGGTTGTGGGACGAGCTGATCTACGTCTCCAAGGAGCCGTTTAAGCTCGTGGTTTCGCATGAGCAGAATGCAGCGTTTGCCACACAGGATCGGCCGGACATGGTCAAAGCCTTTGCTCCCATGCTTGAGCCGATCCGTAAGCAGGCGGAGGCATTTCGCAAGCGGCTCAAGGAGGATGAGCCAAAGCAACTTGACGCCTTGCTGGAGTTTGCCGACCGCGCCTGGCGTCGGACGCTTACCGGTGAGGAGAGAGAGGATCTAAGCCTTTTTTATCGCGGCCTTCGTGACGGGGAGATACTGCACGAGAAAGCCATTCAATTGACGATTGCCCGAGTGCTGACATCGCCGGCGTTCCTCTACAGGCGTGAGCAACCTGCGGAGGGTGCTAAACCGGTCTCGGTGTCGAACAAGGAGCTCGCCATCCGGCTGAGTTACTTCTTCTGGTCGTCCCTGCCCGACGAGGAGTTGCGTCGTGCAGCGCAGGACGCTGAGCTCGTCAACGAGGAGGTGCTGCTGACGCAGACTCGGCGGATGCTGCGCGATTCGCGCACACGTCGCATGGCCGAGCAGTTCGCCTGTCAATGGCTGCACATTAGCGGGTTCGATCAAAACGACGACAAGAACGTGAAGCTCTATCCGGAGTTTCCTGAATTGCGCGCTGCCATGTATGAAGAGTCGGTGCGGTTTTTTGAGGACATGTTCCGCAACAACGGCTCGGTGCTTGACTTTCTGACAGCCGATCATTCATTCCTGAACGAGCGATTGGCCAGTCACTACGGCATTGACGGCGTGAGTGGCAACGAGTGGCGGCGGGTCGACGGCGTGCAGGCCAGGGGACGCGGTGGCGTGCTCGGCTTGGCCACGGTGTTGGCAATCAACTCCGGCGCGTCGCGCACGAGTCCCATCCTGCGCGGCAACTGGATTTACGAGACGCTGCTTGGCGAGCGTCTGCCAAAGCCCCCGGACAAGGTGCCTGACCTGCCCGAGATAGTGCCAGAGGGGTTGACGGCGCGGCAGTTGATCGAGAAGCACAGCTCCGAGCCAGGATGTGCCAAGTGCCACAAGCTCATCGATCCGTACGGCTTTGCGCTGGAGCAGTACGATACCATTGGCAGATTGCGGCCCAAGACGGTCGATACCAAGACCAGACTGGACGACGGCGCGGCCATCGAGGGCATCAAGGGACTGCGGCAATATCTCGCTGGGGAGCGGCTGGACGATGTGTTGGAGCAGTTTTGTCGCAAACTGCTCGGCTACGCGCTTGGCCGAGAGGTGGCGCTGTCCGACCTGCTGCTGCTCGAGGAGATGCAACGGCGGCTCAAGGCCAGCGACTACCGGTTCAATGTGGCGGTGGAGGCAATTGTCACCAGCCCGCAGTTCCGCAATATTCGCGGGCGACAGGCTAAAAATGAGGATTGATTGCTGTGCAGACCATTATACCATGAACCGAAGGGCTGAACTCGATATGAACAGGATGCATTACCAACTTTCCCGGCGCACGATGCTCCGTGGCTTGGGCGCGTCGATGGCGTTGCCGTGGATGGAGTCGTTACGGGTGTGGGGTGACACCCATCTCGATGCGAAGAAGGCCAGTGAGGCACCAACGCGCATGGCGATCCTGTTCTCCGGTTGCGGTTATCACCGGCACGAATGGTGGGCCAAGGGAGAGAGCAAGGAGATGGAACTGGGCAAGGTGCTCGCGCCGCTGGTTGATTACCGCGAGAAGATGGTGTTCATCCGTGGCCTCTACAACGCTGAGGCACTCAAAGGCAACATCCATAGTTCGCAGACCGGCAACCTGCTCTCCGGGGCGCCGTTGGCCTCGGGCGGGAGGATCAAATCCGGCACCAGCGTGGACCAGTTGGTGGCACAGCGCATCGGACACCGGACCAAGCTGCCGAGCCTGGTGCTGGGCTGTGAGAAATCCAGCCCCGGTGTGCACAAGGATTACTCGCTGCTTTACAGTTCGCATATTTCGTGGAGCAGTCCGACTACACCCACCCCGCTGGAGGTTTATCCTGCGTTGGCGTTTGATCAGCTCTTCAAGAACAAGGCGCAGGCTGGCGACCAAAGCGTGCTCGATGCCTTGCTGTCGGACGCGAAAGATTTGCGACGCAACATCAGCCGCCTGGACCAGCAAAAGCTCGACGAATATTTGAACTCCGTCCGCGAAGTGGAGAAGCGCATCGAAAGCGCCGGCAAACGCGGTGAGATTCAGGGTTGGCGACCAACCCTTAGGAAACCCGACATGCCGCGCCCCAAGGACGGCTACCCGCAGGATATCGTCGAGCACATGCGACTGATGAGTGACATCCTCGTGCTGGCGTTCCAAACTGACACCACCCGCATCTGCACCCTGAAGCTGAACAACGACCACGGCACACTGCGTTTCCCGCACCTTGGCGTCGATTACATGATCCACCATCTGCTCTCGCACAGCGACACGGACGACTGGCTAAAGGTGAATCAGTTCTTCGTTGAACAGATGGCCTACATCGCACGTAGGCTCGATGGAATTCAGGAGGGTGAACGCACCGCGCTCGACAACACGATGTTGATGCTTTGTTCCAGTATGCTGACAGGCGCTCACGATGCCACGCAACTGCCGGTGGTCCTGCTTGGCGGGGGTGGCGGACGCATCAAGGGTAGCCAAAATCTCAACTATCTTGGAAAGTCAGATCGCCAGATGTGCCGCCTGTTCCTGAGCATGATGGACAAAATGGAGGTTCCCCTGGACACCTTCGGTGATGCCACCCAGCCCCTGGACGAGGTGTAAAGCTTGGCCAAGTTGACACGGCGCTTGGCCAAGCATAGCATTCATGCGACTGATGAAGATGCGACTAATATTGTTCGTTGCCATTCTGGCAGCCGGCTTGGCCAAGCTGCAGGCGGGGCCGCTTGAGGCCGATGTCCACCTGACCTTCCCGCTGACGAAGCAGAAGTTGCTTGGCATCTATGTGGACGCCCGGCTGTATGAGTATGATCCGTGGCTCGCCGATGCGCCGGCGACGCTGGTGGACCAGGTGGAGTTCAAAGGCCTTGATCTTAGCACCAAGGCGCACTCGCTGCTCGACCTTCATTTCTCGGCCAGGCGCAAAACGCGGATGAACTACTATGTGTCGATTCGCGCTTATGCCGAAAAGGGCGGCACGCAGTATTATTTTATCGATGGTTTCCAGAAAATCTTCGAGGGCGTGGACGAGGATGAACTGGACATCGAGTTGGCCACGCGCTTGGCTAAAGAGAATCCAACCGATGATCCAGTGATTGTTGGGGAGGGTGGCGGCAGCGGGGAAGCTACAGGCAAACTCATCGGCATTCATCGTGCGGTGGAAATCGAGTGGGAGGGCACGGATGGGGAAGAGTTTCTGCTGCAAAGATCGTCCGACCTCGAAAGCTGGGAGACCATCGAGACGTTGATCGGTGCTGGAGAAAACGAGTCCACCTTCCTTCGGGTCGAGGGCCGTGTGCAGTATTGGCGGCTCCACCGTGAGTAGCCCCGATCCGGCTTTACACAGCCAACCGGTAAAGCCACACTCCCCGGTCAGGCTGCCGGTTGCAGCCGTTTCCCTTTTTACCATTATGAGCATCCGAGTTCTTTTTTCCGTGGCGCTTGGCTTGGCGGCGCTTGGCCAGGCGGCCGCTGACGACAAGCTGGCCATCGAGCGCGTGCCCGGTGCCAAGCCACGCAACGTTGTTTTCATCCTGACCGATGATCATCGCTACGACGCGATGGGCTTCATGGGGCATCCGTTCTTGAAGACGCCGCACCTCGACTCGATGGCCCGAAACGGTGTGCACCTGAAGAATGCGTTTGTCACTACGTCGCTCTGTTCGCCAAGTCGGGCGTCGATCCTGACCGGTCTGTACACGCACAAGCACCGGGTGATCGACAACCAGCGGCTTGTGCCGGAGGGGACGGTGTTCTTTCCACAACATCTGCAGAAAGCCGGCTACGAGACGGCGTACATCGGCAAGTGGCACATGGGCGGCAGCACCGACCAGCCCAGGCCGGGATTCGACCATTGGGTGAGCTTTCGCGGGCAGGGCACATATCTGCCGTCGCGCAACGGCCTCAACGTCAATGGCAAAAAAGTGCCGCAAAAGGGATATCTCACCGATGAGTTGACTGACTACGCGGTGGACTGGCTGCGCAGCCGCAAGCGGGACAAGCCGTTTTTCCTGTACCTCTCGCACAAGGCGGTGCACGCGCAGTTCACGCCGGCCGAGCGACATCGTGGCGCGTATGCCAACGCGAAAGTCACGTCGCCCAGGTCGCAGTCGAACACGCCCGCAAACTACGACGGCAAGCCGCGCTGGCTGAAGGACCAGCGCAACAGTTGGCACGGGGTTGATTTCGCGTATCACAGCGGCATCGACGTCGAGAAATTTTACAAGGATTACTGCGAGGCGTTTCTCGCGGTGGACGATAGCATCGGCCGGGTACTCAAGACGCTCAAGGAGGTGGGTGTGCACGACGACACGCTGGTGATTTACATGGGCGACAACGGCTTTATGTTCGGCGAGCACGGCTTGATCGACAAGCGGGTTGCCTACGAGACCTCCATCCGCGTGCCGATGGTGATGCAGTGCCCGGCACTGTTCGAGGGCGGGCAAGTCGTCGAGCAGGTCGTCGCCAACATCGACATCGCCCCGACCGTGTTTGAGGCCGCCGGCATCAAGAAACCCGACTACATGGACGGCCAAAGCTTCATTCCGCTTGGTCAAGGGAAGGGCATTCCGTGGCGCGATTATTTTCTCTATGTATATTACTGGGAGAAAAACTACCCGCAATCGCCCACGGTGTTCGCGTTGCGCGGTGACCGCTACAAGTACATCACTTACTATGGCCTATGGGACACCGACGAATTGTATGACATCCGCAACGACCCTGGTGAAACCCAAAACCTCATCGCCGACGCCAAGCTCAAGCCGGTCGTCCGCGAGATGGAAGACAAGTTGTACGGTATGCTCGCCGAGAGCGGCGGGATGTTCATCCCGCTCAACCAGCCGAGGGGCGGCTCACAAAACAAGCGCCTCAAGTCGCGCTCCAAGCCGGGCGCCTTCCCAAGCCATCTCGTGGTGGACGAACCGATCAACCGCCGCGCACGTTAAGCTATGCCTCGAAAACTCAGTTCCATCGCTCCCGACTGGTGGGATTACACCACGCTTGAGGACAACCTCATCCGCGACGCAGCGGCGCTCACGCCAGTCGACCTCCTGCAATTGTCGCGCCCCGGTTTCCGCGTCGAGATGTACGACACGCTAGAAGATTTCTACTTGGCCGAGGCGCTCGAGTACACCCATGCTTGGAGGCAAGCCACCGCCGACAACCCGGTCGGAGTCTGCGGCCCGATCGGCCCGACCGAGCAACTGCCACTCGTCGCCCGCTTGGTCAACGAGCTTGGCCAAGCGCTGAAGCACGCACATTTCTGGGGCATGGACGAATGGATCGGCGACGATGGCCGCGAAGTGCCAACCGACCACCCGCTATCATTCGAGCGCGCCGACCGAGAACTGTGCTTTGAGCGTATCGCGTCCGATTTGGTGATGCCGGAGGAAAACCTGCACTTCCCCACTGCCGATACCGGGGCGTTCCGCGCAACTTGGGACGGAGTGCGCTGCGCCGTGATGCAGGGCGGCCAGGGCGACATCAAGCACTGGGCTTTTAACGATCCGCTGCGCCGTGAGGGCGCTCACTCCGACGTACCTCCGACGCCGGAGGAATACCGCAAGCTTGCCACGCGCGTTGTCGAGTTGCACCCGATCACGCTGGCGCAAAACGCCCGCACCTCCGGCGGCGGCAACATTACCATGGTGCCACCGCAAGCGGTCACCGTTGGCCCGGTGGAAACGTGGCAGGCAGAGAAGGTCAGTATCTGGCACGCCGGCACGCATGATAATCCGTTTGGGCAGCGGCTCACCGCGCTGATGATTTCCAAGGGCATCGCCGACTCCGCAGTGCCGATGTCGCTGCTCGCCGACCACCCGAACGTCCAGTTCAACTACTACCGGGGCGGCCTCGGCACCTGCGACGTCGAGATGCACTAAAGCGCCTCCTGGCCAAGCGGCTTGGTTGTTACCCCAGACATTGGCCAAGGGCGTCGAGGAAGCGTTCGACGTTGGCTGTGGTGGCGTTGTGGCCCATGAGGCCGACGCGCCAGATTTTGCCCTTCATCGGGCCAAGGCCGGGGCCGACCTCGATGCCGAAGTCGCTGAGCAGGCGACCTCGAACGCCTGCTTCGTGCGCTCCATCCGGTACGCCGATGGCGTTAAGTTGCCAAAGCTGATGCCCCTCCTGTGACGTGATCGAAAGGCCCAGCTTGGCCAAGCCGGCCTTTAGCGACTCGTGTGTCTGACGATGCCGGTTCCAGCGTGTCTCGAGCCCTTCCTCCAGGACCAGGCGCAACGCCTCGTGCAGCGCGTAGTTCATCGAGATCGGAGCAGTGTGATGGTACACGCGCTCCGAGCCCCAGTAGCTAGCCAGGAAATTCACGTCGAGATACCAGCTCTGCACCTTGGTTTTGCGGTTGGTGAGGACGTTCATCGCGCGGGGGCTGAACGAAACCGGTGCCAGACCCGGAGGGCAGCTCAGGCATTTCTGTGAACCACTGTAAACGGCATCGACCTGCCAGTCATCGATGGCCACCGGGCAGCCACCGAGTGATGTCACGGTATCAAGCACGAACAGCGCACCGGCGTCATGAGCCAGGCGCGATATTTCCTCGACCGGTGTAAGGGAGCCGGTGGAAGTCTCGGCATGAACAATTGCCACAAGCTTGGGTTTACAACCCTCGAGTGCGGCGGCGATGGCCGATGGCTCGATGATCGTGCCCCACTCGGCCTCGACCTTGGTGACCGTGGCGCCGCAGCGCTCGGCGACATCGCACATGCGCGTGCCGAACACGCCGTTGACGCCGATGAGCACCTCGTCGCCCGGCTCGAGTAAATTAACAAAACAGGCCTCCATCCCCGCGCTGCCAGTGGCACTGACCGGGAACGTCATTTCATTTTCGGTTTGGAAAACGTGTCGCAGCATCGACTTGATCTCCTCCATCATGTCGATGAATGTCGGATCAAGGTGGCCTACGAGAGTTTGCTGCATTGCTTGGAGCACGGAGGGGGCGGCGTTGCTGGGGCCGGGTCCGAGCAGCAGTCGATCAGGAGGTGAGTAGGCGGCGGGAATGCTGGAGTTGCTCATCGTTGGACAGGCAATCTAGCGGCCGAAGGATGGGTTCGTCTAGGCCTCATGCAATGAGGTCTTGGATGACGTGGCCGTGGACGTCGGTCAGGCGAAAGTCGAGACCCTGGTACCGATAGGTCAACCGTTTGTGGTCGATGCCCAACAGGTGAAGGATCGTGGCGTTCAGGTCGTGGATATGCATGGTGCCGGGCGTCCACTTGCCCTTGGTCGGCCTGATCATGTTGCCGTCGGCGTCGGTAATGTTGTAGGAGTAGTCGTCCGTCTGGCCATAGGTGATGCCGGGCTTGATGCCGCCGCCGGCCATCCATGTGGTGAAGCAGCGTGGATGATGGTCTCGCCCGTAGTTCGTCTTTGTCAGCTTGCCCTGGCAGTAGGCGGTGCGGCCGAATTCGCCGCCCCAGACTACCAAGGTCTCGTCGAGCATGCCGCGTTGCCTTAGGTCGGCGATGAGCGCCGCGCAGCCCTGGTCGATGTCCTTGCACTGGGACTCGTGCTCGCGTGGAAGACTGCCGTGGGCGTCCCAGCCACGGTGGAAAATCTGGATGTTGCGCACACCGCGTTCGGCCAGGCGCCGGGCGTTCAGGCAACAGGCGGCAAAAGAACCCGGATTTTTGGCTTCCTCACCGTAGAGCTTAAATGTCGAGTCACTTTCGCCCGAGAGATCCATCAACTCCGGCACTGAGGTTTGCATGCGGTAAGCCATCTCGTGCTGCTTGATGCGGGCAAGAATCTCCGGATCGGCAAACTCTTTGAAATGTTCCTGATTGATGGCCGTCAACGCATCAAGTTGTGCGCGGCGATCTTTGCCAGTCACTCCGGCCGGGTTCTTTAAATACAGAACAGGGTCGCCCTGGCTGCGCAGGAGCACACCCTGGTGCTCTGATGGCATGAAGCCGGTTCCCCAAAGCCGGTTGAACAGACTTTGCTCGGCGAATTTGGAGCGCGCATGCATGACAACATAGCTCGGCAGGTTTTCATTTACTTTACCCAAACCGTAGCTGAGCCAGGCGCCGAGGCTGGGACGACCAGGAACCTGGCTGCCGGTCTGGATGTATGTGATGGCCGGGTCGTGGTTGATGGCCTCGGTGAAGGTGCTATAGATAACAGCCAATTCCTTCGCCACCTTGGCCGTGTGGGACAGCAGTTCACTGACCCAGACGCCGCGGTCGTTGTTTTCGTGCTTGGTGAAAGTATATTTACTTGGACAAACTGGCAGCGTCTTTTGACCCGAGGTCATGCCGGTAATGCGTTGCCCGTCACGGACGTGTTCAGGCAAATTCTGACCAAACATCTCGCGCATTTTCGGTTTGTAATCCCAGAGATCGTGATGGCTTGGGCCACCGCTCATGAAAAGATAGATCACCCGCTTGGCCTTGGGTGCGAAGTGAGTGCCTTGCGCTTGGCCTGCGGTGTTGGCGAGCAGGTTCGGGCCAAGCGCGTTGGCCAAGGCGGCAGTACCAAGGCCAAGCGCAGCGCGGCCAAACAACTGCCGGCGCGTCATCATGAGTTCGGATTCGCGAAGTGGATTCATGTTGTCCATGGGGTTAAATTTTCGTGTCAAAACAGCATCAAAGCCAAGTCGCTGGCCAGGGCTGTGGCTGCCATCTGGGTCCATGCGGCATGGTCTGTTATGTTAAGTGATTGATCCCTTGGCACTTCGCCTGTGCCAAGCAGCGACAGCGCTTCTTTCTCGGAGTCGGAATAACGCTCGCGCATCGTCTTAAGCAATTTGGCGCAGGCGTTGCGTTCCGTTTTGCTTGGTTCCCGGCATGTCAAGAGCGTGAAGAGCAGGTTGAGTCGCTCATTGTCAGTGGTGCGTTCCTTGAGCAGGCGTTCGGCGAGCATGCGTGCCATCTCGACGCGTTGGACTTCATTCAGCAGGCCAAGCGACTGGAGCGGTGTGTTGGTGCGCGAACGCCTCACACAGCTCGACTCGCGGCTCGGTGCGTCGAAGAGCGTCATCATCGGATGCGGGCTGGTGCGCTTCCAGTAGACGTAAAGGCTGCGGCGAAAAACCATCCGCCCCTTATCCTGCTTGTATTGTTTCGTGTTACTGGCCGGATGGGCAAGTTCTTTCCACAAATTGGGGGGTTGATACGGTTTCACGCCTTCACCGCCCATATGCGGATCAAGCAGGTTGCTGGCCCAAAGAGCAATGTCGCGCAGCACCTCTGCGTCGAGTCGATAGCGAGGTCCGCGGCTCCAAAGCATGTTCTCAGGATCGTCCGTGCCGTCGCGCAGGGCGGAGCTTTGGCGGAAGGTCTTGCTGGTGACCATGAGTCGTAACATATGCTTGAGGTCCCAGTTGCGACTCTGCATTTCGACGGCGAGCCAATCGAGCAGCATGGGATGGGTGGGTTGTTGGCCCTGCAGGCCGAAATCCTCCGGCGTGCGAACCAGGCCCGCGCCGAAGACGCGTTGCCAGATGCGGTTAACCAGAACGCGCGCGACAACCGGGTGCTTGCTGTCGGTAAGCCACTTGGCCAAGCTGAGCCGGTTGCGCGGCGCGCCTTTCGGTATCGAACCCATTGCACTGAGAACATCGGGCTGCAACGTTTTGCCGGTGGGCAGGTTGTATTCACCGCGCTCGAGAAGTTTGGTTTCACGTGGCTTGCCCAATTCCTTGGCGACAAGTGTGGTGGTGAAATTGGCTTCAGCATCAGCAATCTTCTTGGCAATATCGGTCGCTTCCTTTTGCAATTTTTCAAGGCGCTGGTCCGGCTTGGCCAAGGCTAGAAAACGCTCTTCCCTGCCACCCATTTCCCATTTTTTGTACAGTTCCGACTTAAGTTTTTCTGCTTGGTTAACCAAATCAATTCGCTTCGCCTTTAAGGCTCCCCACCTTTCCCATGCGCTCTGGTCGGCAGGTACCTTTATCACCGGCGCATAGTCGTACTTGTTGCCATCAAGGGGCTTCTCGGCTGTGTTGTTGAAGAACGCAAGCAGTCGGTAGTACTCGGTCTGGCTGATTGGATCGTATTTATGCGAGTGACAACGCGCACAGATCATGGTCATGCCGAGGAACACTGTGCCAAGTGTCTCGGTGCGGTCGAAGTTGTTCTTTGCCTGAAACTCCGCCGGGATCACGCCGCCTTCCGCGGTGGTGGGGTTCATCCTTACGTAACCGGTGGCAACAAGTTGCTCCATCGTCGGGTTGGGCAAAAGGTCGCCGGCCAACTGCCATTCAATGAACTTATCGAGCGGCAGGTTGTTGTTCAGCGCCCGGACCACCCAGTCGCGGTAGGGATAGATACCCCGGCGATTGTCAAGGTGCAGTCCGTGAGTGTCTCCATAGCGAACAGCGTCGAGCCAGTAACGCGCCTGGTGCTCGCCGTAGCGCGGATCGGCAAGTAACTGCTCAACCAACCGCTCGTAGGCGTTGGCGCGTTTGTCCGTCATGTAAGATTCCAACAGTTCCGGCTGGGGAGGAAGACCGGTCAACATAAGTGCCAGCCGTCGCGCCAGGGTTGGCTTGTCCGCCTCGGATGCAAAGGCGATACCCTTTTCCGCAAGGCTGGCCTGCACAAATGCATCGATTGGGTGGCCCGGACTGGGCGGTGTCACCTTGACTGGCGGCACGAATGCCCAATGCTTGGAATAACCGCCACCCTGTAGTACCCAGCGCTCGATTAGCTTCCGCTCCTCCGCCGTGAGTTGTTTCTGGGCATCCTCGGGCGGCATGGGATCGTCTGCGTCGTTAATGCGAGTGATGATTTCGCTCTTGGCCAGGTTGGTGGGATCGATAGCCTTGTAACCGCCCAAATCACTAGTGGCACCCTCAAACGAGTCGAGGCGCAGTGGGTCTTTTTTATTTGAGTCCGGGCCGTGGCAAACAAAACATTTGTTGGAAAGGAGAGGGAGGATTTCCCGGGCGAAATCAACGGTCTTCTCCGCCGCGGAAATGGCCGAGTGCGCAAGCGCGAGTGCGAACGCCGAGGGAATCAAGGTTTGAGTGCGGTTCACGCGGTATAAATAGCCTCGAATGCCCATTTTTACAAGAGCGGCCGTCGTCTAAAATTACTTCAAACCGGCTATTTCGGCCTTGGCCAAATAGATGGAGGTCTTTCCCGAGTGACTGCTGTAGTAACTGATCCAGAGGAGCCCGTTATGCCAAACCAAGCCCGCGTAGCTGGAATCGCCGCCGCTCGGTAGCTTGGCTGACGGGGTGTACTTGGCGGTCTGGAAGTTGACCCAGCCCAGCTCGGTCCACTGCGAACCCCAGTCGCGATGGTTTTCATCCGCATAGCGCCGGACACAGGCAAGGACGCGACCGTCCGGCAACTGAATCATGGACGGGCCGCCCAGCGTGATGTTGAGCCGGCGCCACTCCCAGTCGGTGTAGGGCGGTTCCGCTTGGCCAAGCAGGGCGTAGCCGCCGGTTTTCGATTGCGCATTGTCACGGCGCAGAAGCATATGAGCGCGGCCCTCGGCATCGAAGAGCATCGCGTGTTCGTTGCTGCGATCGCCCGGCGGCCGGAGGTGATCAACATGAAGCGTGTACTGATTGCCGTCGGTCGTGCGGTAAAATCGCGTCGCGTCGCGGTTACCCCACCGGTAGCCAAGCGCATAGCCGGTATTGCCGAGCCACGTGGTTTGCCAGAGCCAGTAGCCCTTGTCGGCAATCTGCGTGGCGGCCGACCAGTCGGTTCCGTTTTTGGAACGATACGTCACGGAGGTGTTGTTGCGAATGTCGGCGCGGTCGTTGTCCACGCGATACTCACAGGAATTGAGCAGCAACTCGCCGCCTGGCGTGACGGACAACTTGGCGTCCCGCAAATCAACTCCCTGATTCTGCAGCAGCGCCACTGATTTCCATGCCTTGCCATCGCTGGAGGCGATCACGCGAATCTTCCCGTAATCGCCACCACCCGCATGGCCGCGACCCTCCCGAAAGGCGCAATACCACCTTCCCTTGAACCGTTGAAGGTCGGTAAACGCGTTGTGCGGGGCTGCATCCCAGATTTTCTGGACCTCGACAATCTTGATGCCGTGATTTTCGTCAGCGACAAGGTGTCCGGCGAGAAGGAGCATCAGAACGACCGTGCAGTGTCGAAGGTTGTTTTTCATGAAAGTGATGTTCGTGGGCGGGGACTGTTGCAGCGATGATTCATCCGGGCAAGGTCACTTGCCGTCAATCCAACTTCCTGGTGGTCAGGTCGAGTTGTCTCGAAACGAAGACAGTCGGTTCGTCTATGGTGACGCCTGTTTTTTTCGGGAACCAATCGGCAGTCATCTCGGTGTACTTGAGGGCATTGGTGTTGGCAGGCGTCGGGCCGGGCGTGTCCAGTACGAATGCCGCCTTCATCAGCCCGGCATAGGCCTGTTGGTAGTTCATTGGGTTTTTCGCCACGACGAATTTGCAGGCCGCGATGTCCAGCTCGAGCAGGTCAAACTGTTCCGTCATCCAGTCGTAAGTGGCGTTGCTGCTGACGACGATTTGAATCGGGCCAATCTCAACCACGGCGGTTGGCCCCATGTAACCCGAGCGGCCATCCCAGATGCCACCAGCATAGGTGAATGCCCCGTCGCTGAGCCGCGAAACAATGCCGTCCACAAAAACAGGTTCGCCCCACTTGGGATCAAGCCGGTGGCCAAGCTGCAGTCGAATCGCTTGGCCAATGCCCGCTGCGTCCGCCCGTCGCGCCGCCTCGGGATCGACCACGGGAACAATCGCCGATTGGTCGGAGGCTTCCGCGAGCAGCGCCTTGAGCGTGTGTACGCTGTCACCGGTGGCGCCGCCACCGCAGCAGTCGGCCGTCTCGACCAGTAGCACCGGCCCGCCTTCGATTTGCAATCCGCGCCGAACAGCTTCGCTTGGCTCGAGCGTTTTCGGCTGGAGTTCGTGGCGTTTCTCCCAGTACCGCTTGGCCAAGCGCTTGGCCACGGCGACGGCATCCGTTTCGCTTTCGTTGGCGACCACCAAAACGCCGCCGCCCATGTCCGGCAGGTTCAAATAGGGATGCACCAAAATGGGGCTGATCGAGTAAAGCGTCCCGCTGCCCTCAAGGCGCTTGGCCTCTTGCATGACATTGGCAAACGGCCCCGGCGGCTGCGTCTGGCCGTGAATGGCGCTGGTGATGACCGGCACCTTGGCCATGGCCATGACCGGCTTCAGTCGGGCGGCCAAAATATCAACGATCGCTTGGGCGCCGCGCTCGCCGGTCTCGAAGGCATCGACGTGCGGATAGGTTTCCCACGCCAGCAATGCATCGGTGTTGACCAACAACTCGGGCGTGATGTGCGCGTGCAGGTCGAGTGTGCCGACGATCGGCACCGTGTCGCCCACCCGTTCGCGAACCACACGCGCCAAGTCGCCCTCCATGTCGGGCGCGTTGACTGCCGTCCCGGCGCCATGCAGGCAAAGGAGAATGCCATCGAGTTCGCCCGCGTTGTCGAGCCATTCCAGTAGCTCGTTTTTCAGAGCGTCGTAAACCTCCGCCCGGACGGCTCCGCTGGGACTGGCGCTGGCGTACAACAGCGGAACCGGCTCACAGTCGTTCGCCCGGAGCACGGACGTCATGCCGCCGAGCACGCCGGTGTTCCGGGCAAGCAGTTCGCCGCTGCAAAGGTACTCCGATCGCTCGAACGCCGCACGATCCGCGAGTTGCTCCGTGAAGTGGTTGCTCTCGATGAAAATGCCGCCTACGCCAATCCGGGCTGACATCAGTCCTTCGCCGGTTGCGGTGGGTTAGTCCCGCCAGTAGGTGGACTCGGGGCCGACCGAGTAACGGACATTCATATGCGGTGTCTCGATGGCGATCTGTCCACGGTGCAGCGACTCGACACCGGCCAGCGTCATGCCCGAGGTCAGTAGCGTGCGCTCGGCCGGGTAGGGCACTTTGCCGGTGATCACCGCATCTTCGATGTGGCGGCAGAGCGGGTGAAAAAAGTCCGCCGTGGTCGAGCCGTGGCCCGGCATTGGCAGATACATTTGCGTGGAGACGATCTCGCCGGTGTCGGCCCGAATCCCGGCGTAGTTGAAGTCGCGGATGCCGGTCAGGAGCATCGTTGTGCGAAAGCCGTCCAAGTGGTCGATGAAATAGGCGGTCGAGTTCGGAAACGTTTTCCGTGCCCAGTCGAACGTGATCTTGCCGGTGTAATAGCCGCCCTCGACCGGCAGGTTGTGACTCCTGGTATACGCCGAGACAATGAGCCGCCGCGTGTCGGCATACTTCGGCTTGGCCAAGTGCGCCCACATTTTCTCGCCGCGCAGGGCAAGCACCTGCCGGATGCCCACCTCGCCGCCGCGCCGCCGCTCGGACATGCACTGCGCCGTCTCCAGCGCGTGAATGTCGTAACTATCCACTCCGCCGTAGGCCACGCAGACACTCTCCTTCAACGGCACGTTGTGCGGCATGTCGATCGATGGTATGCGTCGGGTGACCGGCAGCGATGAGCCGGCAAAGAACGGGAAATTGAGCCGTTTGGCGTCGTCGACCATCTCCCTGCAGTGAGCCCAGGTTGTGGAAAGGTGCTTGTCGTTGAACAACGGCACGCCGCGGCCGCTCTTCTCGAAAACCTTCACGCATCTCTTGAACCACTCATAACGTGGATATAGTTTCTGGCCCTTCTCATTGTTCGGATAATTCCCGTGTTCGGCGATGATCACCACGCCATCGACCGCGAGCTTTCCTGTGCCCAGCGTCAGCGCCTGCTCGATGCTGGGGTAGAGTTTCAACCCGTACCGCTTTACACGGTCACGCCCAAGGTCGCCACTCTCAGGAAACTGATCGATATAGACCGAGGCAATATCGGTCCGAGGCTCCTGCCATGCACCCCGCCAGCCGTAGCCCAGAGCCAGCCGGTCGAGAAAATGCTGCGCGTGCGAGTGCTGACGCACCTCCGTGCCGAGAAAAGCGATCCGCTTGCGCTTGGCTCCTCCTTGGCCAAGTACAGCCCCCGGAACCGCTGCCGTGACTCCAGCCAGCAGGCCGCAGTTCCCCAAAAAAGAACGTCGAGTCGTCTTCATTTTGTTTGGTAATTCTAAGTCGCGCAAACCTACCCAACCCGCCCTAACTTGGAAAGGAGCATCTTTCCGGTCAGCCTGTTTGGCTAAGTTTGGCAAATGATTCGCCCGTCGGCCAAGCAAGCAAAGTCCGGCATTGATTGGGAGTCCAATAAACCAGCTGAAAGCTCATCCTGTTGTTGGAGTTTTATAGTCAGCCTGAAAAATTTTATTCATATTCACTGTTAGTTTTTGGTCACACCATCAGGCCTTTTGATCGAGTTACCCAAACTGGTCCAGTGCATTCGTTAGTCTGGACGGGTTGATTATTTGCTCAATGTCGTAGAGTAAGTCAATACTGGGACGCAGG
>MPLZ02159280.1_pt1 | contig 44080 bp, 40 predicted proteins | sample 1617311 | NCBI WGS metagenome assembly MPLZ02 (sample SAMN05944806, study PRJNA350692) | marine metagenome | biome: marine; feature: ODZ; material: water; isolation source: 160 m water sample filtered on 0.2 um supor filter | place: Pacific Ocean | collected 2012-04-08 | depth 160m m | reverse complement strand
AGGGCACGACGTGCGGACGGCGGCGCGTCGGTCAGGGAGACCGTGTTCGGGTGACTGCGGTTCAGGCCTCGGTCGTGAGAGACCGCCTCGCAGATAGCAGCGCCCGGCCACGATCGGACCTCAACGTGCACCGGGCTCGACAGGGGCCCTCAAGAGTGCGGATGGAAGCCAGGGTCCCTGACCGGCTTGACACCGGCTGGTCCTCTCATGGAAGGCCTGAAGGCCTGCGCCGCAACGACACCCGAGAGGGGCCAGCTAGGCGGTCGGCACCTGCAGGTCTGGCATGGGTCGGGCCGAGAACATCTTCTGCAGGAGCGAAAAGCCGATGCCCCCCAACTGGGTGGCGCGCGAGGCCCGCGCGCTGTCGGTCGACAGACCGGTGTTGCCGAACGCGTGCAGCATCACCTTCGAAGCCACCACGAACGCGACCCGGTTCCTGAGCGCAATCAAGATATCGGAGCGCTTCCAGGATGCTTTGAGGCTGTAGAAGTTGTTCCACACATTCTGGGTGCCCAGCCGGATCTGTTCGCCCGTCATCACCGGATGCGGGGTGAGCAGCTTGGGCCGCCTGGTCTGCGGAATCAGCCAGTGACGAGACACCGGGATGCCGTCGACCATCGGCATGTTGTCGCCCTCTTCCCGCTCCCACTGCTCATGGTCGAGCGTTCCCGGGAACGGGGTTAGAGTGACGAACTGCGCGAAAGTGATGTCGGCCCGCTTGGCCAGCTCCGCCGTGGCGTCGAAGGTCCCGGGGCGGTCGCTTGGCAGGCCGAAAATGAAGGAGCCGAGAACGTAGACACCGTGTTTCCGGAATGTCTGGAGCCGCTCCACCAGCTCTTCCCCGGCCAGGTTGAAGTCCTTGTAGACGTCCTTCAACCCTTCCGGGGTGACCGCCTCGATGCCGACGAGGGCGCCTCGGATGCGCGCCGCCTTCATCGCGTCAAGGAACTCCGGGTCCTCGGCCGACTCCATCGTGATCTGGGTGAAGAAATTCAGGTCGCTCGGCAACTTCGCCATCAGGGCCATCAACTCGAATCGCTCGTCGCGGAGCGCCTTGAGCTCGTTATATCTGGTCTTGTCCTCGCGACGGTTCGCCGTCTCGAGGTCGCCGAGCGTGACCGGATAGAAGTTGTCGTCGGCCAGCGCGATGAACCGGAAACCCAACCGCCGCAACTCGACGATCTCTTCAATGACCGGATTGACCCCGCGCTGACGGGGATCCCGGCCGTCGGTGCGCCACACCGAGCAGAACGAGCAGTGCTTGGGGCACCCGCGTACCGTCTGCACGGACGCCCAGGCATACTTCTCGCGCTGTATCAGATCCCACCGCGCCTTGCGGAACTTGCCTGAGTCCACCTGCCCACCGTCGTAGATCCGTTCCGGGGTGCCGTTGACGCAATCCTCGATCGCCTGGCCCCACGCGATGTCGCCGTCGCCCTTCACGACGGCATGCGCACCACCCCGCTCGTGTGCCTCTTCGGGAAACAACGTAGGGTGGCTGCCGCCGTAGACCACCCAGGCGCCGCGCGCGCGCGCACGCGCGCCGAGCGCGTAACCGACCAGAGCGTTCCCGGTGTGGAGCCCAATACCGACCACGTCTCCCTTTTCGAGCTGGTCGGTATCGAACGGCGCGAGCGACTCGTCGCTCAGGACGGGGTCGCCCCACTTGGCGGGCGTCGCGGCGGCGAGCACATACATCCAGCGCGGCGTGATGAAGCCCGTTCCGAAGGAAAAATGACTCGGGTTGACGATATGAACTCGCACGAAACCTCTTTCAACCGTCTAGAACGGGAAACTGTGCGCGGATGCTTCAGATTGAACGACCGGCTTCGGCACAATCGCCGGTGGACCAGTGGACGAAGCGAACACGTCCGAGAACCACCAGTGTAGCCCGTCGAGGAGGGTGACCACAACAGCGTGCCGATGCTCGAGAAAGTCGAGATGCACGCGCACTCGGTGGCGCTCCACTTCATGCACTACACTTTCGTGAAGATCCACTCGACGCCGAGAACGACGCCGGCTCAGGCGGCTGGCGTGACGGACCGGTTGTGGGCAGTAGAGGATCTGGTCGGGCTGCTGCCACTGGAGCGCCACGAAGGTCGAGTGACGTCTGTCGCGTCGAGCGATCGGTAAGGCTCGAGCGGCACGGTGCGGGAGGCTCAGCACCCATTGGCGCACATGGCAGTTATCACACGATCCGTGCGTCCGCGCCGGCCCGCGAGCGGCCGCTGGTCTCGGTCTCCACGACTGTTCCCCGTATAATTGGCCAGTCCCTCACAGCGCGTCATGCCTCTGAGCCCCGGTACCCGTCTTGGCCCAAATCAGGTAACCGGCGAAAGCGGTGTTGCCAAGGTGCATCAGGACCGCGACACCGAGCTCGACCGTGTGGTGGCGCCAGGGCAAGCTGCCTCTAGAACCGCTCCGGGCAGTCGCATGTGGTCACGGCATCTCGCGCGCGCGGTGGTAATTTCGACCGGGGTCATCGGCGTCGCGTGGGGAGCGTTGTGGGCGGCCGAGCGGGCGGCGCCGAAGCCGCGCGTCACACTCGAGACCTCCGCGCAGCGTCAGGCCATCTTCCGCAGGGAGGATGTGCGACCGACGCTCACCGCACCTAGCGCCGACGCTCGCGAGTTTTTCTTCACGCGGGCCATCTACAGCGGCGGTGGTCGGTACTGGAGTAGATGGGGCACCGACTTTCCGAAAGCGGACCGGCAGTTTCTGACGATCCTGGAGCGGTTGGTCGACATCGACGCCTACGAGCGTGAGAACGCGGTTCGGCTCGACGATCCCTCCATTCGCAAGTTTCCGTTCCTCTACGCCCTCGAGGTCGGGAGCATGTACATGACCGAACCGGAGGTGAAGGGGCTCCGCGACTATCTGTTGGCCGGCGGGTTCCTGATGATCGACGACTTCTGGGGCACTTGGGAGTGGGAGAACTTCGAGGCCGAGATCAGACGGGTGCTGCCCGAGTATCAGATTGTCGAGGTTCCACTCGACCATCCGATCTTCAACACCGTCTATCACATCGAGGAGATCGTCCAGGTCCCCGCCATCAACAATGCCCAAGGGGGGCGGACCTGGGAAGCGGATGGCGTCGAGCCGCACGTGCGCGGCATCTTCGACGAGGATGGCCGGTTGATGGTCATCATCAACTGGAACACGGACATCGGCGACGCCTGGGAATGGGCCGAGAGCCCGTATTACCCATTGCGATACTCGACCTTCGCGATCGAGATCACCGTCAACATCATCGTGTATGCGATGAGTCATTGAAGGATCGAAGATTGAAAGATCGAAGAATGCTGCGCGGTCTCCTGTTACTCGTGGTCCTGGTCCTTCTGGCGCCGCCGGTCGTCGCCCAGGAGACGCAATCGTTCGACCTGATCATTCGCGGCGGCCGCGTCGTCGACGGTACCGGCAACCCATGGGTCGGCGCTGACGTCGGTGTGCGCGGTGATCGGATTGCGCGCATCGGAGATCTGTCCGACGCCGTGGCGCGTCGCGACATCGATGCGGCAGGACTCGTCGTCGCGCCGGGCTTCATCGATCCGCACACGCACGCCGTGCGGGGCATCTTCGACGTGCCGACGGCCGACAACTACCTGCTGCAGGGCGTCACGACGCTGACGGAGGGCAACGACGGCAGCTCGCCGTTTCCGGTCGGGGCGCATCTGGCGCGCATGACGGAGGCCGCCATCAGCCCGAACTGGGCGGTCTTCGTGGGCCAGGGGACGATCCGTGGCGAGGTGATCGGGGCTGACGACCGCGAGCCGACGCCGGACGAGCTCGATCGGATGCGTGCGCTCGTCGCCGAGGCGATGGAAGAGGGCGCGCTCGGGCTGTCGACCGGACTGTTCTATGTGCCAGGGAGCTTCACGTCGACCGACGAGGTCATCGAGCTGTCCAAGGTCGTCGCGACCCACGGCGGCATCTACATTTCGCACATGCGCGACGAAGCGCAGGGGCTGCTCGAGTCGGTCCGGGAGACGATCCGGATCGGCGAGGACGCGGGCCTCCCGGTGCAGATGACCCACCACAAAGTGATCAGCCGCGACATGTGGGGGCAGAGCGTCGAGAGCCTCGCCCTGGTCGACGCGGCCCGGGCCCGCGGCATCGACATCACCATGGATCAGTATCCGTATACGGCGTCGCAGACATCGATCAACGCCTTGGTCCCGCAGTGGGCCCAGGCGGGTGGCCGGGACGAGCTGGTCGTACGTCTCGAAGACCCGGAAACGCGGCGTCGCATCAAGGAGGAAATCGTCTACCGAATTGAGCACGACCGCGGCGGCGGCGACCCCAAGAACGTGGTGATCGGGTTGTGCGAGTGGGACCGGTCGTTGGAAGGCAAGAGCCTCGCCGACATTCTCGCCGACCGCTCGGTCGACGCAACGATGGGCAACGCGGCCGAGCTGGTCATGGACATCATCGAGCGCGGCGGCGCGCGCGCGATCTACCACGCGATGGACGAAGCCGACGTCGAGCGCATCATGCAGCACCCGGCCACGGCCGTCGGGTCTGACGGCGGTGTGTCGGTGTTTGGACAGAGCGTGCCGCACCCGCGCGAATACGGCACGTTTGCCCGCGTGCTGGGTCGCTACGTGCGGGAGCGCGGTGTGCTGACGCTCGAAGAAGCGGTACGCAAGATGAGCGGCGCCACGGCTCAACGGCTTGGCCTGCAGGACCGAGGGCTGTTGCGGGAAGGGCTCCACGCCGATATCGCGGTCTTCGATGCCGCCAGCGTGAGCGATCGCGCCACCTTCGCCGAGCCACACCAGTATGCCGAAGGCATCGAGTACGTGCTCGTCAACGGCACACTGGTCGTCGATGGCGGCCAACACACGGGCGCGCGCCCGGGGCGCGTGCTCTACGGGCCGGGTCGGCGCTGACCCCGGTCCCGTCCACGCCACGAACACGGCCCTCGTCCGGAACCGGTCACGTTTTCAGGACGGGTGCTTTCCGCTATCATCGGAACGATACCCGATGACCGTTTTCTCCCGACCCGACGCGCGCCATCGCACGATGCGGGCCTTGCGCCCGCTGCTCGCTTCGATCGCCTGTCTTGCCGGAGGGCTGATGATGCACCCTGGCACCGATGCCCAGAGCCACCAGGGACTGACCGCGGTCGAGGGGATCAAAGTCGGTCATCACACCCTGACGGCGCGACCGACCGGCTGCACCGTGATTCTCGTCGAAGCGGGCGCGGTGGCCGGGGTCGACGTCCGCGGCGGCGCGCCCGCCACACGCGAGACCGATCTGCTCGACCCCGCCAAATCGGTGCAGGAGATCCATGCCATCGTCCTGTCGGGTGGCAGCGCGTTCGGCCTCGAGAGCGCCGACGGCGTCATGCGGTATCTGGAGGAGCGGGACATCGGCTACGACATGCGTGTGGCGCGCGTGCCGATCGTTCCGGGCGCCGCCATCTTCGACCTCTCGGTAGGCGATGACCCGGCAATTCGGCCCACGGCCGAGTGCGGCTATCAGGCGGCCACCTCGGCCACAGCCGGTCCGGTGGCCGAAGGCAACGTCGGCGCCGGCGCCGGCGCAACGATCGGGAAGACGCGTGGCATGGATCGGGCGATGAAGGGTGGGGTCGGCTCGGCCGCCATCACGCTGCCCGGCGGACTGACCGTGGCGGCGCTGGTGGCGGTGAACGCGGTCGGCGACATCGTCGACCCGGCCACCGGCCAGGTCGTTGCGGGAGTCCGCACCGAGGACGGCCAGCGTCTGGCCGACGCGCGCGTCTTGCTGCGCGGCGCCGGGAGCCGTCCTGACCGCCCCCGGGAAAACACCACGCTTGGCATCGTCGCCACGAACGCCCGCCTCACGCAGGCCCAGGCCACCGCGGTGGCACAAATGGCGCACGATGGCTTCGCGCGGGCGATCGCCCCATCGCACACCCCCGGCGACGGCGACACGATCTTCGCTCTCGCCACCGGTGCACTGACGGAGGCGCCACGCCTGGGCACCATCGGTCCACTGGCGGCCGACGTCATGGCGGAGGCCATCGTGCGTGCGGTGCGCGCGGCCACCGGCATCCCCGGGTATCCGGCCGCCCGCGACCTCCGGGCGGGTCAGTGAATCTCCACCTCACCGTACTGCTGCTCTACGCCGGCGTCCTGATGACCGTCGGGCTGTGGGTTAGCCGACGGGTGCGGTCGACGAGCGATTTCTTCGTGGCCGGTCGCCGTCTCGGACCGGGACTGATCTTCGCGACGTTGCTCGCGGCTAACCTCGGCGCCGGCACGACCGTCGGCGCAGCCGGCCTGGGGTATCGCGACGGTTTGAGCGCCTGGTGGTGGGTCGGCTCGGCCGGCCTCGGGTCGATGGTCCTCGCCTTCTGGTTCGGCCCCCGGCTCCGGCGTCTGGCGGCGGCCCACGACCTGCACACCGTCGGCGATTTCCTCGAGCACCGTTACGGCCGTCAGGTGCGCGCCACAATCGCGATCTTGCTCTGGGTCGGGACCCTCGCTATTCTCGCGGGGCAGCTGATCGCGATGGGGTTCGTGCTCAACGCCGTGACCGGGCTCGACCGCTGGGTCGGCTCGGTCATTGGCGGCGTCGTGGTGACCGTGTACTTCACCGCCGGGGGACTGCTGACCTCGGTCTGGGTGAACTCGGTGCAGCTCGTGGTGTTGGTGGTCGGGTTCACGGTGGTGTTTCCGTTGCTCCTCGGATCGGTGGGCGGCTTCTCGTCGATGCACGACGCCACCGGGGGAATCGACGGCTACTGGAACTTCTGGCGCGGTGGCGAGTCCGGCTGGTTCTACCTGGCGATGCTGGGCCCGTCGTTCATCGTGTCACCCGGCATCCTGCAGCGGGTGTATGGCGCGCGCGACGACCGGGCCGTCAGGCTGGGCGTCGGACTGAACGGCGCGGCATTGCTGGTCGCCGGGGCGGTGATGGCACTGCTCGGCATGATGGCGCGCACGGTCGTGCCAGAGCTCCCGGACCACGACCTCGCGCTCCCGACGCTGTTTCTCGAGTCGCTGCCGCCTCTGCTCGGCGCACTGGGGCTCGCCGCCGTCTTCTCTGCCGAGGTGAGCTCGGCCGATGCGATCCTGTTCATGCTGTCGACGTCGCTCTCGAGAGACTTCTATCGCCGCTTTGTCCGGCCAGATGCGAGCGATCGGCAGGTCCTGCGGGTCGCGCGGGTCGCCGCCGTCGCGGGTGGCGTGGGCGGCATCATCGTCGCGATGTGGTTCGACTCGATCGTCGACGTCCTGAGTTTCTTCTACACACTGCTCACGGTCAGCCTGTTCGTGCCGGTGCTCGTCGGGCTGTATGCGCGCCGCGTCCGCACGCCGGAAGCCCTGGCGTCGATCGCAGCCGGTGTGGCGGTCGCGGCGGTCGTGCAGACGACGGCGGAGGATGGAGCGGTGGTGTGGCTCGATCCGGCAATGCTGGGAATTGGCGCGGCGCTGGCCGCGATGCTCGCGGCCATGATGGCAACGCGCAACAAACCGGTGGAGGTGTCATGACGAGCGACCGGCGGGACGCGTTGGACGTGGTCGTCTGCACGCCGGGCGTGAACGTCCGCAAGCGGATTGTCGACTACACCGACGACGAGTTCGACCGGGTCGTGGGGCTGAACCTGAAGGGCAGCTTCCACGTGCTGCGGGCGGCTGGCCGGATCATGACGGCGCGAGGCCGGGGCAGCATCATCCTCTTCTCGTCGATCCGCGCCCAGGTGGTGGAGCCGGGTCAGTCGGTATATGCCTCGACCAAGGCCGGCATCGTGCAGCTCGTCCGCGCCGCGGCGGCCGAGTTTGGTCCCGCCGGCGTCCGCGTGAGCGCGTAGGACCATCGTGACGAACACCGCTGGAGGACCGGACGACCGCCGGGCGGTCTGGATGCTGCTGGGCGCGACCGTGCTCATGGTGGCGGTGCATCTGCTGCCGACGCCTGCGCCGCTCGAACGCAACGGCGAGCTGATCGCGCTGACCGCCGACGGCAAGACCTGTCTGGCGATTCTGCTGTTTGCGGTCACGCTCTGGGTCAGCGAGGCGATGCCGTTCCCCGCCACCTCGCTGCTCGTGCTCGTCTTGATCCCCGCCTTCGGCATCACCGACTTTGCCTCGACGGTGAACGCCGGGTTCGGCAGTCCCCTGATCGTCTTCTTCATCGGAGTCCTGTTTCTGTCGACCGGCTTCACGCGGTCCGGACTCGGCACCCGAATGGTGCTGCATGTCTTGCGTCTGGCGGGCACCCGCACCGACCGGGTGCTGCTGGGCTTCCTGACCGTCGGCGCGCTGCTGTCGATGTGGATTACCGACATGGCGGTGGCCGCGGTGATGCTGCCGCTCGGGGTCGGCGTGCTCAAGGACGCGGGTCTCAAGCCGCTCGAGAGCAACTTCGGTCGCGCGTTGATGATCTCCTGCGCCTACGGTCCGCTCATCGGCGGCATCGGGACGCCGGCGGGCACCGCCGCGAACCTGATCGCGATCAGCTATCTGGAGGAAATCGCCGGTCTGTCGATCTCGTTCGGCCAATGGATGCTGCTGGGTGTCCCGGCGGCGGTGCTCATGGTCCCGGTTGGGTGGCGGTTGCTGCTCTGGCTCTTTCCGCCCGAGATCGACGCGCTGCCCTACGAACGCGCCGAGATCGATGCGCAGCTCGCGCACCTTGGACCGCTCGCACCGGTCGAACGGAAGACGATGGCCATCTTCGGTTTGACCATCATCGCGTGGCTCATCACGCCATACTTCGCCGACCTCACGGGTGACCGGGTCGACCCGCCGATTCAGGCGGTCGCGCTGCTGGGTGGAGTGACGCTGTTTCTGCCCGGGATACGGGTGCTGACCTGGAAGGAAGCGCATGATGGGATGGACTGGGGCGGCGTCATGCTCATCGTGGCCGGGCTGTCGCTCGGTCTGATGGTGTTCGAGACCGGCGCGGCCCGCTGGCTCGCGCAGGTGCTGCTGGGCAACCTCATCCTGGTTCCGTCGCTGCTGCGTCCATTCGTCATCGTGATCGCGGTGGCGCTGCTCCACCTGCTCTTTTCGAGCAACACGGTGACCGGCTCGCTGATCATGCCGATTCTGCTGGCGCTGGCGCTCGACCTGGGTCTCGATGCCTGGGCGATCGCGGCGCCCGCCGCCTTCACCTCGACGCTGGCCTTCATCCTCGTCACCGAAAGCCCGACCAACGTCCTGCCTTATTCAGCCGGGTACTTCTCGATTCGCGACATGGCCAAGGTCGGCATCTGGATGACCCTTGGCGCCGCTGTCTGTGTGACGGCCTCGGTCACGGTGGTGGGACTGTTTACAGGATAGCTCGCCGGCTTCAGGCTACGGGCTACGGGCTACGGCGAGACTGGGTCGCCTTGTACTCTTTCGCACTGCTGGCTGCATCGTAGAACGGGCGGTCGCCTTTGATGGTGACCCGGTAGCCGTGGCGTGTCTCGGGAAAGTAATCCCAGATGGCTAGGTGTTGCGTGCACCGGTTGTCCCAGAACGCCACCGAGCTCGGGCGCCAGCGGAAACGGCACTGGAACTCGGGCGCCGCACAGTGCTTGACCACGAAGGCGAGCAGCGCGTCGCTTTCCGCCTTCTTCAGCTCCTTGAACCCGGTCGTGAACCCTTCGTCCACGTAGATCCCTAGTCGACCGGTCACCGGGTGCGTCCGCACCGCCGGATGCTCGGCTGACGGGTACGCCCCGTCGCGCAGGTTCCCGCCACCGTAGCGTCCCACGTAGTACTGCTGCCCATCGTGGACCGCGGTCAGCTCGCCAAGCAGCCGCTGCATGCGGTCGGACAGCGCCTCGTAGGCGGCATACATACTGGCAAACAACGTGTCGCCCCCAGAAGTCGGCACCTGCTCGATCCGCAGGATGCTCCCCATCGGCGGCTCCACATCGCACGACACATCCGAGTGCCACAACTCGACGGGTCTCTCGCGAAACCCGCCGTCAAGTTGATGAATCCCGTTCGTGTTCCCCAGGCGGTCGCGACTCTGGTCTATTCGTCGAGACGAGGGAGTCTGGGGGGCGCTGAAGCTCCCGGGGTGTTCCATGGCTGTGCGGTGCGGGTGCTGAACCCTCACGTCTCGATCGCCCTCAGCCGCGGGGATCTCGCCGACGTGGGTGTGCCACTCCAAAAGCCCCTGTATACGGAATACATTTGGTCTCCGGTCGAAAAGGTCAGAGTGGGACCATCAGATGGCCGCCGAGTCAGCTATCGAAGACGAAACAGGGGCCGCCGCCTGGCGGACGGCCTTGGAGGGCGAGTGACCGTTCAGGGCGGCGCCGAGGGAGAAATAACACTCGCTCACCCCAGCCTCTTTTCACTGCCATCAAACGTGGCCGTAGCCGGGCAGAAAGAAGCGGCGAGCGATTGCATCTGTCAGCAAGTCTCGACGCTGGGCTTGAGCCGAAACCTCTTCAAGGAGTTCGGGGTCGGGTGCCCCTGAAGCCACTGCGCTGTCGAGCCGCGTCGGCCTACCGAATTTCCACCACGTCCGGGGACTAACATGGGTGAGGCTCGGTCAGCTTACAAGACCGAGTGTGCTGTTCTGAAATGAGACACAAGCCAGGCTTCAACAGCGCGCCGCCGGCCGCCCCTCACCGATGTGCATCTCTCCGGAAGACAACGAGCGGCAGCAGGCCCATCGTGAAAACAACCCCGTATTTGTTACCCAAACGGACCTGACTCACCCGGAGGTGCCCTTTCGGAAGCTCGGTCGACGACACCATTTGAGCGATCACACACGAGCACTTTCTGTTGGACTGGAAGCCTTTACAATGTCGAATGCTAGAAAGTGACTTGAAAAAGCACACATCAGAGCCGTTTCCGACGCGTCAGAGCCGTCTCGCTACCAGTGTTGTGTCGCAGGCTGCGTGTTAAGTAGCTGATAACAAACTTCTTATGGTTTGGCATGAGCAGAGAATCGCATCTAGCGTGAGTCTTGCAGGTCTTGGCGCTGATGTTGTCTGTCAGTGCCACCAACGCCGGTCGGACACGCAGCAAGGGCGACCGTCCCGAGCGACGGGAATGTCCGGCCCTCCCAGGACGCCCGCCCCGCCAGCGGTTTGACCGCGCAGGACGACAGGCACAACGTCAGGCCGAAGCCATGGCGATGTCGTCGGGAACCGCATCAGCGCCCTGGAAGCTCTGGTGGAAGCCGCTGCTGGACATCCTCGGCATGGTCCGTGACGTCCTGGCCATCGTGCGGGGTCAGTTGAGCCGACTCGAGCAACAGGCTGCCTACAGCCGCCGGCTCAAGCGCGAGGTCGCCAGGCGGACCGACGCGCTCGAATCGCGAAACCGCGACCTGGCCGAGCTGAACCGCAAGCTGCAGGAGGTGAGCCTGACCGACTCGCTGACCGGCCTGTGGAACCGCCGCTACCTGGCCAACGAGATACCGAAGGACCTGGCGCTGATTCGCCGCGCCCAGATCGAGCGCCAGAAGACACGCTTCGAGGAACGCAGCGGACCGGCCCCCAACCTCCTGTTCCTGATGATGGATCTCGACGGGCTGAAAGAGGTGAACGACACCTGCGGCCATCAGGCTGGAGACCGCGTGATCGTGCAGATGAAGGAGCTTCTCGTGGGTGTCTGCCGTCAGTCGGACACGCTGATCCGCTGGGGCGGCGACGAGTTCCTGCTGCTGGGCCGCCAGACCGACCGCGACGCGGCCGCTCGCCTGGCGGAGCGAATCAGGCTGGCGGTCGACGGCCATCGGTTCGATCTCGGCGACGGCGACATCATGCGTCTAAGCTGCTCAATCGGGTTTACGCTCTTCCCGTTCATAACGACTCCGACAGAACTGTTCAGCTGGGAACAGGTGCTGGACCTGGCCGATCGGGCCCTCTACCGTGCCAAGCAGGCCGGCCGCAATCGGTGGGTCGGCGTGCTGAGCGCGGCGGGCGCCGACCCGGCCGTCGTCATGAAGCACAAGGACGACGACCTGACGCAGCTCGCCCAGGCCGGTCTCGTGGAGCTGCGCTCCGGCGGGGCCACACCTTCCAGGCCCGTCGAAACCGACCGGGCGTCCCCTGACACGCCGTATTCGCAGCTCGTCGAGCGCGTCGGATAGCGGTGCCACTCGCCCACCACCTCAACACCTGATTCGGACCTGGGTAGGTCGATACACCGTCGCTGGACGGCTATACTGCCGTGACGCGCTTCAAGGCCCCTTGAAATTGAAGCTGAGGCCGAGACCACCCGGGGAGCACCACACCACATGATCAAGACCCGTTTCACTGAAGACTTTGGCATCGAGCACCCGATCGTGCTGGGGGGCATGCAGGGGGTCGGCATCGCCGAGCTGGTGTCGGCGGTGGCCAACACCGGGGCGCTCGGCTTTCTGACCGCGCTGACCCAGCCGACCCCCGAGGCCCTGACGCAGGAGGTCGCCCGCACGCGCGGGATGACCGACAAACCGTTCGGGGTGAACCTGACGATGCTACCGACGCTGAAGCAGGTGCCCTACGACGAGTATGCGCAGGCGATCGTCGAGTCGGGCGTGAAGATCGTCGAGACCGCCGGCAACAACCCACAGCCGTTTCTGCCCGCCTTCACGGCGGCCGGCATCAAGGTCATCCACAAGTGCACCTCGGTGCGCCACGCGGTCAAGGCGGAAGCCCTCGGATGCGCCGCAATCAGCATCGACGGCTTCGAATGCGCGGGACACCCCGGCGAGGACGATATCCCCGGTTTGATCCTGGTCCCCTGCGCCGCCGACGCGATCAGCATCCCGATGATCGCCTCGGGCGGCTTCGGCGACGCGCGCGGCCTGGTCGCGGCACTGGCGCTGGGCGCCGACGGGATAAACATGGGCACGCGCTTCATGGCGACACGCGAGGCCCCGATTCACGACAACATCAAGCAGCGGCTGGTGGAGGCGACCGAGCGCGACACGGCGTTGATCTTCCGCACGATGCGGAACACGGCGCGGGTCTTCAAGAACGAGGTCGCCGCGGAGGTGCGGGCGATCGAGGCGGCGGGCAACGCGACGATCGACGACGTCAAGCACCTGGTGGAGGGCGAGCGTGGCCGGAAGGCGCTCGAAGAGGGAGACAGCGAGGGCGGGGTCTGGTCGGCCGGCATGGTCGCGGGGCTGATCCACGACATCCCGACCTGTCAGGAGCTCGTGGACCGGATTATCAGGGAGGCCGAGGCGCTTATCGACGAGCGGCTCGCCCGAATGCGGAGCGCCCCCCCGGTGCTTTCGTGAGTGCCTTCTTGGATGTGAACGTGGTGCAGATAGAATACCGGGTGCAATAGTGCGGTAAGAACGGAGACTGATAGATGAACCCGATCGTATTGTTCCTGCTCACCGGCGTCGGCGCGTTCGTCCTCTACATCCTCATGGTGTTCGTGGTCGTCGGCAAGAAGAGGTAGCGCAAGGAGACAGCGATGATGTCTGAAACACCAGCCGGTGCCCGTCGTAGACTGCTCGCCCTTGTGGCCCTCGCGTGCGTCGCCACGAGCACCACCGCCTGGGCGCAGGATATCAAGGCGACCGTGCAAATCGAGGCGCCCGGCGCGCCGGCGATGTCGATGGACTACTGGATGAGCGACGACGCCGTCCGGATCGACATCGCGCAGCCGCAGGCGGTCTCGCTGGTCTGGATGTCCGGCAGCGCCCCGGGCATGCTGATGATCCAGCATGGCGAGCGGCGTTACATCGAGTGGGGCGAGCAGGAGTTCCAGATGATGCGGCAGATGATGGAGCGGATGCCGGGCGCCGCGGGCGGCGGCGGCAGCAGCCCCGGCGTGGATCCGGACAGCGTCCGCTTCGAGCCGACCGGCCAGACCGAGACGATCGGCCCCTGGAGCGCCACCGCGGTCGGCATTACTGGGATGGAGGCGGGCCAGGAGGCCACCATCTGGGTCGCCGCCGAACTCGACAGCGGCCTGTTCGAGCTGTTCGCCCGCATGGGCGACGCGCTCCAGGCGATGCAGATGCCGATGTTTGGCGGCGGCGCGAGCGGCCCTCAGCAACAGCTGATGCGCTACCGACAGATGAAGGACGCGGCCGGACTGCCCGCCGGCGGGGTGGTGCGGCTGAACGCCGATGCGACGATCACGCTCCAGGCGCTCGAGGAAGGCCCATTCGCGGACGACCCGTTCACGCCGCCGGCCGGTTACGAAAAGATGCAGATGCCCAACATTCCGGAGTAACCTAGGGCACCCCGTTCGTTCTCAGGTTTCCGTCACGAGAGGACCGCATCATGAGCCCGAAGCTTGTCCTGTTTGCCGCCACCGTCGCCACATTCGCCGCTGTCGTCGGCCTGCCGGCCACCGCCGACGCCGCCGACTATCACCACATGCACCTGACGGCGCCCGACGCCAAGGCGGCGGCCGCCTGGTACATCGAGCACATGGGGTGCGAGGACTTTGGACGCGAGGGCGCCTGCCAGGTCGGCGATGTCCAGATCATCTGGTTCGAGCGCGAGGTGACCGGTGCCAGCGTAGGGTCTGGCGTCAACCACATCGGCTTCTCGTTCCAGGACCTGACGGCCAAGATGGCCGGCTGGAAGGCGGCCGGGCTCGCCATCGAGAATCCCGACGAGCCGATTCGCGACATCCCGGGCCTGTTCAAGCTGGCCTTCCTCAGCGACCCCTGGGGCACGCGCATCGAGGTGGTCGAGGACCACGAGTGGATGGGCTTTCACCACATTCATCTCAGCTCGCCCGACCCGGACAGCACGCTGGCGTGGTACCAGAACATCTTCGGCGGTGAGAGCGACAGCCTGAAGGGCCGCATCGACGGATTGCGGTACGGCGGCACCTGGCTGCTCGTCGCGCGGCAGGCCGAGGGCACCCCGGAGAGCACGCGCGGCCGCGCCATCGACCACCTCGGATTTGGCTACCCGGACCTCGACGCGGCCGCCGCCGAGATCAAGAGCAAGGGTGTGGAATTCAACATGGAGCCACGCGACTACACGAACCCGCTCGGACAGGCGATGAAGATCTCCTTCGTCACCGGTCCCGACGACGTGTATATCGAGATCGTCCAGCCGGGCTCGTAGCCCTACAGAATCACTCCGGGGTGGGCACTGCCCACCCCGGAGTGATTCTTCATTCCACCCTCCCGACCCGAAGCTTCGGTCACCCACACCGGCAGGCGCCTGAAGAACCTTGCCTACCGGCCGATAACCTGAGTGGGAAGCACCGATCCCATCTCGTGTTGGCTATTGCGGTGATTGGTAAGAGGGGTCTACATGGCTGTCTGCCCACACTGCGGAATCGAAAGTGGTCGCCCCGAAGCGGTCGACCGCCCGGTGCCCTGCAAAGAGTGCAGTCGCTTGCCGTGGCAGGGCGAGGCGGCGCGGCGGCCGCCACGCACCCAAGCGCCGGTGAGGCGGCTCACCCTGGTGGGACGTGCACAGACGGGTGGCGCCCCTCCCCCGGCCCGCAAGGTTCCGCCAGCGGCCTGAGACGACCGCATCCGGCGGGGCTCAAGACAGCCCGAGGAATCGGTCGCCGCCAGCCTCCAGGAAGGCGGCTGCCGCATGCCGGTGGCCGGCCTCGGCCTGTGCGAGAGCGGCCACAAACCTCGGTGTGTCCCGCACCGCCTCCAGCCAGGTCTCGCGCGCGATGGTCGCGTGACAGAACCACCCGCCCGCCACCGCGCGCTCCAGCATCGCGAGCGTCCGTTCGTCATCGCCGACGTGCGCGGCCATCAGCGACATGTAGTAGAGGTTTTCCGGGTCCCGGGTGTTCGCGGTCGTTCGGTCGAAGGGCGCGGTCAACGCCTCGCGGTCGCCCTCGAGCATGGCGAGAAACGCCCGAGCCATGTCCAGCTCGGCCCCATGGGCTTTCGCCGTGCGCCGAGTCATCTCCTCGATGACCGGCGCGGTGCGGTTCTCGCGGAGCGCCGCCAGGAGCCCCATCATCCGGTCTTCCTGACGCTCGGTCTCGACCGCTCGGCGGATATCGCCCAGCATCCAGAAGGTCTGGCACACGCTGGTCACGACGTTCGGGTCGAGCCGCTTGGCCTTCTCGAAGGCTGCGACCGAGGCATCGAGCAACCCGCAATAGCGCAACGCGTGGACCAGACCGGCAAGCAGCTCCGGGTCGGCGCGGTGCCGTTTCGCTCGCTCGAGCAACCGGAGCATCGCCTCCTCGGCGCGGCCAAGATCCAGCTCGAGATAGGCATACAGGTGATGGGCAAGTGACAGATCCGGACTCAGCTCGAGGGCCCGACTGAACGCCGCCTCCGCCTTCTCGAAGTAATCGGCCGACTGCGCTTCGTCGCCCCAGCCGCCGATGCGCCGATAGATGCGGCCAAGCCGGGCCCAAGCGGGCGCATAGCCGGGGTCCTCGTCCAGGCACTGCAGATAGAGGTCGCGCGCCAGCTCCTGGGTCTCGCTGGTCTGACCGTACTGAGTGGCGCGCAGGTAGAACTCGTAGGCGAGCGCGCTCCCCGGCACATCGCGTTTCAGCGCCTGCTCCTCCGAGCGTGACAACGGCACCGACAACGACTCGACAATCTGGCGAGTCAGCTCGTCCTGCAAGGCGAACAGGTCGCCGAGCCCGGTCTGCGACCGGTGCGACCACTGCACGGTGCCGGCCGGCGCCTCGACCAGCTGGGCACTGACCCGGAGCTGGTCGCCGGCCCGCATCAGCGTCGCGGTGAGCACCGCATCGACGTCGAGCGTGGTCGCGATGGCCTTCAGGTCGGGGGCCGGGCCGGCGAAGCTGCCGGCGGCCAGCGGCGACCGCACGACCATCGAGTCGAGACCCGAGAGCGACGCCGTCAGCGCGTCGGCCAGACCGACGGCGAGAAAATCGGTGTCGAGGTCCGGTGGGACCACGCGGAATGGCAGCACCACCAGCCGCGTGACCGCCACCGCGCGGGCCATCTCGCCCGAATCGTCGGGGCCATCGGCGGCCCGCACCGCGGCCGCCATCTGGGCGGCGCTCTGATAGCGGTCGGCCGGCTTCTTCTCGAGCGCGCGGCGAACGACACGGTCGACTGCCTCGACCGAGGCGGACCCGGTGAGCACCGGCGGACGCTCGTAGAGGACCGCGTGCATCGACGCCATCATCGACGCCGCGGCGAACGGCGAGCGACCCGCCACCATCTCGAACAACAGCACGCCGGCCGCGAACAGATCCGCCCGCGCATCGACACGCGACTCGTCGAGCTGCTCCGGCGCCATATAGGCCGGTGTGCCGACGACCTGACCCGCCACCGTCAGATCCGCCGTGGTCGCCGCCATGTCATCGGCCACCGAGCGCGCCAGCCCGAAGTCGAGCAGCTTGATGCCGTGGCCGGTCACGAACACGTTCGACGGTTTCAGATCTCGATGCACGACGCCGCGGCCATGCAGGGCCTCGAGCGCCGCCAGCACCGGCAGCAAGGTGGAGAGCGCATCGTGCGGTGTCAGCGGCCCCGCCTGCAGCTGTTCGGACAGCGGACGCCCGTCGAGCAGCTCCATCACCAGAAACAGCTCGCCCGCGTCTTCCGCGATCTCGTAGAGCTGGCACACGTTTGGATGATTGACCGACGCGGCCGCCCGCGCCTCCCGCCAGAAGCGCTCACGGGTCGCGGGGTCTGAGCCGGCGGCGCGGATCGTCTTGACGGCGACCGGACGGTTCAGCTTTTCGTCCACCGCCGCATAGACCACCCCCATGCCGCCTTCGCCGAGCTTGCGGGTGATCCGATAGGAACCGATGCGCGCAGGCAGATCCGTCATCTGCTTCTATTGTTTCTCATCCTGCGTGCCGCGCGAACGATGACGTAGTCGGGAACCAGGCATTGGGCTACTGGCTACAGGCTACGGGCTACAGGCTACAGACGCTCGGGGGGCCACTCGATGAGCTGGGCTGGCGGTGACACTCACAGCACTCGTGGCCGCATTGTCGGCATACTGCCGCTTGCGCCCACTGGGGCGCGGTGATACAAGTGGCGCAGGCCGTCAGGGTTTCGCGGTCGTTCCCATGATGCGGGTTCGCTGCCGCGCCGTCCGTGCCGTTCATCCGTAGTGAGGAGTCTCCGATGTCCCGAACAGCTCTTGCCCTCGCCGTTGTCATCTCGTTCGTCGCCGCACCGGCGGTCGCGCAAGAAGCGTCGTCGCTTGCCGTCGGCGACGCCGACGGCTTCATGGGGAAATGGACGCTCAGCATGGTCGCAGACCAGGGTGAGTTCGCAATGGGGCTCGACTTGACCGACGTCGGCGGCATGGTCGCCGGACTCATCTCGAACGACTACTCGGGCAACGAGACGGTGACCGACATCACCCTGTCGGGAGAGAACCTGGTGCTGAAGTACGACGCCAACTTCCAGGGGCAGGGCATCCCGGTCGAGGTGACCCTCGAGCCGGCCGGCGACGGCCTGGACGTGGCCTTCGACTTCGGTGGGCAGTTCTTCATGGATGGCAAGGGGACGCGGTAGGGGACGGGCGCCCTACTTGACGGTGGCGCGGACGACACGCTCGATCGTCAGCCCCTGCACGACGATCGAGAACACCACGACGCCGTAGGTCGCGGCCAGTATCGTGTCCCGGAGGGGCGAGGACGGCAGCGAGAGCGCCAGCGCCACCGAGATGCCGCCACGGAGTCCGCCCCAGGTCAGCACCGGAATCGCTCCGGGTGTGAAGTCCTGCCACGGTCGGAGCGTCAGGATCGGCAAACTGACACTGATGAACCGGGCCGTCAGCACCAGCGGGATAGCGGCCGCCGCGACCCATAGCATCGCAGGTGTGAGCGTCAACGCGAACACCTCGAACCCGATCGCCAGGAACAGCAGCGAGTTCAGGATCTCGTCGAGCAGCGACCAGAATTTCTCGACGTGGTCGCGTGTGCCGGCGCTCATCGCGAACTGCGTGCCGTGGTTCCCGATGAACAGCCCCGCCACCACCATCGCGATCGGGCCGGACAGGTGCAGTTGCAACGCGAGCGCATAGGTGCCCATGACCAGCGCCAGCGTGATCAACACTTCGAGATTGTGCTCGTCGATCGCCCGCATCGCCCGATAGGCCACATAACCCGCCGCCAGCCCGAGGACGACACCACCACCCGCCTCGGTAAGGAAGAGGCGCGCAATCCCGCCTGCTGTCGGCGTGGCGCCATGCTCGCCTCCGCCGGTGGCGACGACGACGAGAATCGAAAACAGCACGACCCCTACTCCGTCGTTGAACAGACTCTCGCCGGCGATCTTCGCCTCGAGGGTCTCCGGTACCGTGGTTTTCTTCAGGATGGCCAGCACGGCGATCGGGTCGGTCGGCGAGATCAAGGCGCCAAACACGAAACAGTAGGGCAGCGGAAGGTCGAGACCGGCCAGACCGGTCAGCAGATACGTGGCCGCCCCGACGAGCCCCGTCGAGAGCAGTATGCCTACGGTGGCGAGTGTCGAGATCGCCCAGCAGCGACTGACCAGATGCGCCAGGTCGACGTGGAGGGCCCCGGCAAACAGCAGGAACCCCAGCATGCCGGTCATCAGGGTGTCGTGAAAGTCGATCTGCGTGAGCGTGTCGCGCACCGTGCTCTCGAGCCGCAACGCCGGCGCCACCGCGTCGAGCAGTAACGCGGCGAACGACACCCCGAGCGCGATGAGGACGAGCCCGATGGTGTGGGGCAACCGGAACCACCGGTGGTTGACCCAGCCGCACGCCGCCGCCAGGGTGACCACCAGCGCGGCGAGGTTGAAGACAGAGGCAAGGGACATGGGAGGGTTCAAAGCTCGAAGGAGACAGGAGGCAGGAGACAGGAGACAGGAGGAACTGGAGGCTTCGCAAGCATCATTGTGCCTCGGCCTGCCGTTACCGGCGCTTGGCGCGGTTCTTCCGGGACGTCTTCTTTGCGGTCTTACGCTTGGCGCGGGGCGCCTGGGCGGCGGCGTCGGCTTGGGCGCCGAGCGCGACGCTCCGCTGGTAGGCGGCCAGCACCGCTTTCGACAGCACCGTGCGGAAGCCTCCTTTGTCGAGCTGATAGATCGCGTCGGCGCTCGTCCCACCGGGCGACGTCACCAGGTTCCGCATCTCGGCCGGGTGCACCGGGGACCGCTCGGCGAACATCGCTGCGCCCCGCACCGTCTGGATGACCATCTCCCGGGCGTCGGCGCGCGACCACCCGAGATGCACGGCGGCGTCGATCAGCGCCTCCATCAACAGGAAGACGTAGGCCGGTCCGCTGCCGCTGACGGCGGTCGCCTTGTCGAGGAACTCTTCGTCATGCACGTAGAGCTGCTTGCCGAGCGCGCCCAGAATGGCGCCCGCCTGCTCCCGCTGAGCGTCCGACACCGCCTCGGTCGCGGTCCAGACCGTCATGCCTTCGCCAACCTGGGCCGGCGTGTTGGGCATCGTCCGCACGATCGCCTTGTGACCCAGGCCCGCGGCCATCGACGCGATGCGGGCGCCCGCCACAATCGACACCACCAGCGTCTTCGGCCGAAGCACGCCCTTCAGATCGGCACAGACCGCGGAGAGGACCTGAGGCTTGACCGACAGCACGACGATGCGGGCCTTACGCACGGCGATGCGGTTGTCCCGTGTCGTGTGGACGTGGAACAGATCGCGCACCTCTTTCAAGCGCTCCGGACGCCGGTCGGCGGCGGTGACGGCGCCCGGCTCGACGAGCTCGTGCCGCAACAGACCGCCGATCATCGCTTCGCCCATCGCCCCCGTCCCGATGAAGGCGATCGGGACGTCGTGCAATATCGTCGACCGTTTCAAAGACCGCTCCTTTCGTAGAAGAACCGAACCCTTATGTTACGGCCCGTCCCTGCACCCGGCAAATTCCGGTATCCTTCGCTCGTCTGACTTCTACCTTCTGACTGCTGATTTCTTCGCGCGCCCATGGACCCTCTGACCCACACGCTCGCCGGCGCCAGCCTCGCGCAGACCCGGTGTGGCCGCGTGCCGCTCGGGACCGTCACGGGCGTTATCGGCGCCAATCTGCCGGACGTCGATGCCGCCACCTATTTCCTGGGCGCCGACGTGGCGCTCGGATTCCGTCGAGGCTGGACCCACGGCGTGCTGGCGGTGGCGCTGCTGCCGCCGCTGCTGGCGTGGGCGATGCACCTGGTCGACCGGATCCGCTGCGCACAGACACCGACGGCAACACCGGTTCCGGTCGTCCGTCTGCTCGCACTCTCCTATCTCGCGGTGTTGTCGCACCCGGCGCTCGACTGGCTGAACACCTATGGGATCCGGCTGCTGATGCCGTTCGACGGGCGCTGGTTCTACGGCGATGCGCTGTTCATCGTCGACCCGTGGGTCTGGCTGGCGCTGGGGACCATCGTGGTGCTGGCGCACAGCGGATCGCGATTGCAGGCAGCCGGGTGGACCGCACTGGCCGTCATCGCCACCGCCCTGGTGACCGGTGTCCCCGGCGTGCCTGTCGTCTTGCGGGTCCTCTGGTGCCTCGGGCTGGCAGTGGTCGCCGGCCTGCGTGTCTGGGCCGGGCTGCAGCCCCGACTTCAGCGGGTCGCGACCATCAGCCTCGTGCTCGCCGGTCTCTATGTCGCCGCGATGGTCGGCAGCTCGCGGCTCGTGCGGCTCGAGGTGGCGCAGTGGGCCCGAGACCGCGGGCTCGAGGCGAGCCGGATCATGGTGATCCCGTCGCCGGCCGACCCGTTCCGGCGCAACGTGCTGATTGCCGACGACCAGCACTATCACCGACTGACGTTCGACTGGCTCGCGTCCGAGCGTGTGCAGCCACGTGGAGGGGCGACGCCGATCGGCGACGAGCACCCGGCCGCCAGGGCGGCGCTGGCGGCGCCGGCGATCTGGGGACTTGCCACCTGGACCCGGTTCCCGTGCTTTACCATCGAGGCGTTGACCGACGGCTACCGCGTCGCGGTTGCCGACATGCGGTTCGGCCGTGGCGTGGTCGAGCTGGACCGGAATCTCAAGCCGCGGTGACACACGACGACACACTCATCTTGTCGAACGTCCTGGAGACTCCTGAATGACACGACGCAATCTCGCCACAATGCTGTTCGCCCTGCTGTTGGTCGCCCCGGTCGCCGCGCAGGTCGACGTCGACGACGTCTACGACCTGGTCGAGCATCACTATGCCGACAACGAGGGGGTACGGATCCACTACGTGACTCTCGGCGAGGGTCCGGTGGTGCTGTTCATGCACGGGTTCCCCAACCAGTGGTACGACTGGCGGTATCAGATGGCCGCGCTCGCCGACGATCATCAGGTGGTGGCGATGTCGATGCGTGGATACAACCGCAGCGACCGGCCAACAGGCGTGGAGCACTACGACGTCGCACATCTGACGGCCGACGCGGCCGCCGTCATCGCCGATCTCGGGGTCGAGGGGGCGACGATAGTCGGGCACGACTGGGGTGGCATCGTTGCCTGGTCGTTCGCCGAGCGGTTTCCCGAGCTGACCGACAACCTCGTCATCTTCAACCGACCCCACCCCCGCTCGCGCAAGCGGGAGATGGCGCTGAACAACGAGCAGAAGCGCCGCAGCGCTTATATCGCGCGGTTCACGACGACGGAGGGCGACCTGGGCGGCATGAACGCCGAGCAACGCGCCCGGCGCTGGGAAGGCACGGTCTGGTACGAGCGATATCTGGAGGCGTATCGCCGTTCGGACTACGAGGCGATGCTGAACTACTACCGCGCCTATTACCCGGCGGCGCCCTGGATGGTGGACGAGTCGCCCATCGTGCCGCTGGAGGTCCCGGTGCTGGAGTTCCACGGGCTCGACGACGGCGCCTACGTCAATGAGTCGCTGAACGACACCTGGAAGTCGATGGGCCAGGATCTGACACTCGTCACCCTGCCCGGTGTCGGACACAACTCCCAGAACACCGGGGACATTCCCTTCGTCACCAACATGCTCCGGTCGTGGCTGGAGCTGCAGCAGGCTCGTCGCTGAGCCCGACACGCTGACGCCGGACCCCGAGGTCACGCGCCACCGGTCGTGACCTCGGGTACATAAGTGCCGAAGCTCCAGACATGGCCCTCGAGGTCGCGGGCGATGTACTCGCGCGATCCGTACTCGCTGTCTTCGAGCTCCATGATGATCTCGGCGCCGGCCGCCTTGGCGCGGTCGTGATGCGCGTCGACATCGTCCACGTGAATGTAGAGCCCCTGTGTCGGTCCGCCCACCGCGGCGGGGTTCTTCATCTGCATGACGTCATCGCGGGTCGAACCGATCATGATCACGCTTCCGCCGTAGCGGAGCTGCGCGTGCGCGATGGTGCCGTCGGGTCCCGGCACCAGCATCTGCTTCTCGAAGCCGAAGGCCTTGGCGAGCCATTCGAAGGCCGCCGGGGCGTCCTCGTACCGAAGAAACGGAAAAATCCGTGTCGCTGGGGTAGTGCTCATCTGGTAATCGTGTCCAGAACTCCCGAAAATGTCACGCCTGCAACGGACATATAATCGGCGACATGAATACAGGAATCCTGCGGGCCGCTGCCCTGGCACTCGGCGCGGGCGGAGTCTTGCTCCTGTTCGACGGGACGGTGGCGGCACAGAACGGGTCGAGCTTTCTCGATGCAAGTCGCTCGGCGATCGACTACACGGTGGCCACCACACGCCCGGCGGTGGCCTGCGAGTCGCTTCGGAGCCTGACGGGACACGACTTCAGCATCGTCTCGGCGACGGTGGTCGAGACGACGCCAGAGGTGCCTGAACACTGCCGCCTGTTCGGGGTCATTCCCCCGGAGATCCGCTTCAACGTCAACCTGCCTACCGGGTGGAACGGCCGTTTCTACATGCACGGCAACGGCGGCTATGCGGGCAACCCGCCCGAGAGCGCCGGGGCGCAGCGCACCGCCGGCCGCGCCGTGGCACAGGGCTTTGCTACCGCCTACACCGACACCGGGCACGACAACCGGGTGGAGCCGCTGGGCACGTTCGCCCACGACAACCTCGGCAAGGAGATCGACTATGCGTTTCGCGCCGTTCATCTGACCACGGTCACCGCGAAGACGCTGATCGGCACTTACTACGGCACCGCCGAGCGCTTCGCCTACTGGGACGGCTGCTCGACCGGCGGCCGGCAGGGTCTGATATCGGCGCAGCGGTTTCCGGACGACTTCGACGGCATTCTGGCGGGGGCGCCGGTCCTCAACTTCACCGACATCCAGATTGCCTACGTGTGGAACAACCAGGCGCTCGAACGGCACCCGCTCAACCCGGCCAGGATGTCACTGGTGGGTGAGGCGGTCTACGCGCGGTGTGACGCCACAGACGGACTCGAGGACGGCCTGATCACCGACCCACGCGCCTGTGACTTCGACCCGGCGCGGCATCTCGAGGTCTGCGGCGGGTCATCTGATGGCGGCGGCAATGCCGCGGGCTGCTTCTCGGCCGGTGAAATCGAGACGCTGCAGGCGATCTATGGCGGGGCCATGCGCAACGGCACGCCGTTCTTCCCCGGTCAGCCGGTGGGCGCCGAGGCGGGCAACGGGTGGAACCGCTGGATTGTCTCAGACGGCGGCCAAACGCTGGGGCTGACCTTTGCCGAGACCTTCTTCAAGTATCTGGCGTTCACCCCCGACGACCCGGACCACGACTGGCGCGACTTCGACTTCGAGACCGACCCCGACCGAGTGACGATTCGCGAGATGCTCGACGCCACCGACCCGGATCTGTCGGCGTTTCACGCCGCTGGCGGCAAGATGATTACCCACTTCGGCTGGGCCGACACGGCACTGAACCCGATGATGGGGGTCGACTACTACGAGGATGTGCGGGCGACCATGGGAGAGGCGAAGGCGGCCGACGTCTACCGCCTATTCATGGTGCCCGGCATGTTTCACTGCCGCGGCGGGATCGGCACCGATCGGTTCGATGCACTGACACCGCTCGTCAACTGGGTCGAGGGTGGCACCGCGCCGGACCAGATTGCGGCGGCTCGGGTCGAGAACGGGGTGGTCACGCGCACGCGGCCCCTCTGCCCGTATCCGCAAGTGGCAACCTACACCGGCTCGGGCAGCATCGACGACGCGAGCAACTTCGTCTGCGGACTGCCCTAGCCTCTTCGCAGGACCGCGACCGGGTCCACCCGGGTGGCCCGCCACGACGGCACCAGTGTTACCGTGATGCCGACCAGGCCAAGTAACACCACCACCGACACTGCCGTCACCGCGTCGGTCGGTTGCACGCCGAACAGCAGCCCCGACAACAGGCCTGTCAGTGGCCAGGTGGCAACCAGGCCGATGGCGGCACCCGAGGCGAGCAGCCGCATGCCGCTCGCGGCGACCCAGCCGATGAGTTGGGACGTGTCGGCGCCAAGCGCCATGCGGACCCCGATCTCCTGGTGCCGTTCGCGCACACGCGCCGACAACACACCATAGACTCCGAGCATCGCCAGGAAGACGGCGGAGACGGCAAAGGCGAGCAGCGTCACCATCGCCTGCCGGTCGCGCACCATCGTGGCGCCGACCAGATCCTCGAGCGGCGTCAAGCCGTAGGCCGGCTTCTGGGGGTCGACTTCCCGGAGCGTCGACCGCACGGCCGGGATGAGCGCGCGGGGGTCGCCGGCGCCGCGAATGGCGACGTTCATGATCAGATAGGAGCGTTGCGCGTGTGGCAGATAGATCTCCGCCAGCGGTTCGCTGCGGGGGCCGCGAAAGCGCACGTCGCCCACCACACCGACCACCTCGTAGGGATAGGTGCCGGCGGTGCTGTAGTCGACGACGAGGCTCTCGCCTACGGCCGACTGCCCGGGCCAGAGGCGCGCAGCGAGCGTCTCGCTGACCATGACCACCGGGGGTGCGTCGGGATGGTCCCGCGCATCGAATGCTCGCCCCCCGGCGATCTCGAGACGCAGGGTGTCGAAGTAGCCCGGTGTGACCATGCGGACCGAGGCCGGGATGCGGAGTCGCTCGTCGACCACACCGTCGGGCCAGACAGGGCGAGCGAAGTCGGGCCCGAGCGGGCTGGTTGGCAGTGTCGTAGCGGCACCGACCGCCTCGACACCCGGAAGGGCTTCGAGCTGCGTGAACAGCGCATCGTAGTAGGCGCGCGCCCGCTCTCCGCTGCCATAGGCCTGGGCGTCCAGAAAGATCGGAGCCACCAGCACGCCGCCAGGGTCGAACCCGGGGTCGGCGGAGCGAAGGGCAACGAAGCTGCGCACCAGCAGACCCGAGCCGCAGAGCAGCACCAGCGCCAGCGCCACCTGCCCGATGACCAGCGCGTCGCGCACACGATGCTGTGGCGCCGACGCCGTGAACCGCAAAGACGCTGCACGCAGACCTCGCGCCGGGTCAGAATCAGTACGCGCGCCCCGCCATGCCGGGAGCACCCCCGACAGCAGGGCCGCGAGACTCGTCACCCCGAATGCGAACCAGAGCGCGCGGGCACCCAGCGCCACCTCGTCGAGACGCGGGAGGTCTGGAACGAATCGCGGGATCACGCGCAGCCCGCCCAGCGCGAGACCGACCCCGAGCGCGCCGCCGACGAGCGCCAACACGAGAGATTCGATCCACGACTGACGGAGCAGCCGCCCCGGTGTCGAGCCGAGTGCCAGTCGCACCGCATGCTCGACCGACCGATCCAAACCGCGCATGACCGAGAGCAGCGCCACGTTCGCGCAGGCGACCAGCAGCACCAGCCCCACGGCCGCAAACAGCATCCAGAGCACGCCGGCCGTGTCGCCCACCACCTCGGTCGCCAACGGATTCAACCGCACGCGCCACCCACGGTTCGTGTCCGGATAGTCGCGCGCCAGCGTCTCGGCGACCCTGTTCAGGTCGTCCTCGGCCTGCGCGATCGACGCTCCGGCCGCGAGCCGGCCCATGGCGCCGAGATAGTGCTGGTCGCGGGGCCGCTCGCCCGACAGGTCCCAGGGCATCCAGGCCTGCACGCCCGCCTCGGGCAGTGCGAAGCCGGCCGGCATGACACCGACCACGCGAAACGGCCGGCGCTCGAGCATGACCGTGCGGTCGACGATGCCCGCATCGCCACCAAAGCGCTGCCGCCAGAGCTCATGACCAATGATGACGACCGGGTTGGAGCCGGTCGGCGCGTTGGCGGTGTCGAACTGGGCGGCGAGGGTCTCGTCCTCGGTGAAGGTTCTCCCCAGGAGCGGCGTCACGCGAGCAAGGGGAAAGAAATCGGTGCTGACCTGTGCCGTCAGCACGACATCAGCCTCGTCCTCCGCGCTCAGCGTGCGGCCCATGGTATAGAAGCCGGCGATCCCCTCGAACCGCGAGGTCTGACGGCGCCAATCGTCGATGTTCCCACTGGCGGCGCCGGTGCGGTCGACCCCGAGCTCGGGGTTGGTGTCGACTATGCTGACGAGCTGGCTTGCCTCGGGATACGGCAGCGGGCGAAGCACGACCCCGTCGATGACAGCGAAGAGCACGGTGCTGGCGGCAATGCCGACACCGATCGTGACCACAGATAGCGCGGTCGGGCCCGGCGCGCGCCGGAGCACGCGCCACGCGTAGGCGGTCTCCTTCACGAGCTGCTCGAGCACGAAGCCGGACCGGTGCTCGGCAAGCTGCTCTCGCACGGCGTCGACGCTGCCCAGCTCGAGACGCGCCTGGCGCCGCGCCTCTTGTTCGGGAACTCCGCCTCGCCGCTTGTCGTCGACCGCAAGAGCGATGTGCTGCTCGAGCTCGGCAACCGACTCGCGGTCCACCTCCTGGCTCTGGAACAGCTCGCGACAGCGACGCCACAATCCGGTCATGTCCGCCTCCGCAGCTAGGTTGCCTGTCGTCGAACGGCTACTCGGCTTCGACCTGCAGGATGCGCGTCATCGCGTCGGCGACGCGGTGCCACTCCTGCTCCTCCGCCGTCAGCCGGCGGCGGCCCGTCCGCGTGATCGTGTAGAAACGCGCGCGCCGATTGTTCTCGGAGACCGACCATTCGGCATTGATGGCGCCCGCCCGTTCGAGCCGCTGCAGCGCGGGATACAGAGCGCCAAGGGTGACGCGAAACACGCCCTCCGAGACCTGCTCGATGCGCCGGCTGATGCCATAGCCGTGCAGCGGGCCGAGGTCGAGCGTCTTGAGAATGAGCAGGTCGAGTTTCTCGGTCGCCATGACACTCCTATCTAATTCGATAGGAAGTGTATCGCGTCCGAGCCAGAGTGTCCAGCGGCAGCGGGTTCCCTCACGCCGGCTTCCGGGCAATGACCAGGCGGGTGAGGCCGGGGATGACGTCCTGGGTGACCACGTCGCGGAAGCCAACGGTCTCGGCCACGCCGGTCAGGTCTGACGGGGTGAACGACACGGCGTCCCTGTTGAACAGAAACGCCACGAACCACAACGCGGCACCGGTGGGCCCCTGTCGATCGTCGTTGACGACGAAGTCGTGCAGGAAGAGCTGCCCGCCGGGCCGGAGCGCGTCGTAGGCCAGCCTGGCCAGACGCGGTATCGCCTCCCCTTTGACCGCGGTCAGCAGATAGGACAGCAGCACGGCGTCATGGCCGTCTGGCCACGGCGTGTCCAGCGCGTCACCAGCGATAAAGCGGATACGGTCCGACAGGTTCGCCTCGGCAATGAAGTGCTCGGCGAGCAGCGCGACGGTCGGGAAGTCGAGGATGGTAGCGTGCAGTCGCGGAAATCTGCGGCACAGCGTGATGCTGAACGCGCCGCTTCCGCCGGCGACATCCAGCAGGCTGGTTGCCCCTGACAGGTCGACCAGTTGCTGGACGACCGTGGCCGGTCCGAGCGATCCAACGTGCTGGGCTCGGGTAAAGTGCTCGGCCTCTTTCGGGTCGGCCATCAGGTCATACAGCGACGCGGGTGCCTTTCCCACAAGCGCCTGGTCGAGGTCTGTCAGGAGGGGATACACCTGCCGGTCGATCTGAAACCGCAGGTAGTCGCCGAAGTATCGCGGCGACGCAGTTACCAGATACTGCTGGCTCGCCGGGGCGTTGATGAAGCCGTCGTCGCGACGCTCCATCAGCCCGAGGCTGACGCAGGCGGTGAGCAGCGTGTCGAGCCGGTGCTCGGCAATGCCGGTGTCGTCGGCAAGTGCCGGAAGCGGGCGGGGACCGTCCGCCAGCAAGTCGAACAGCTTGGCGTTCAGCGTCGCAAACAGCACCTTCGACGCAATGAAGCCGTAGGCGATGTGCGAGATTTGACGAACGTCGGAGATCGGCGGCACGAGCGTCTGGGGGTCAGGGTTACGGCTCAAACAGGATCTTGCTCAGTCGCTCCAGATCGCCCGTGAGAGGCGTGTCCCCGGCTGGCATCCGGTTCCCGCTCAGGATATAGGCGACCAGGTCGGCCGTCTGCTCGGCCGACAGCGTGCCGGGCGCATCTTGCGGCATCTCGTCGCGGATCAGCTCGAACAGCTCACCCAGTGTCCGACCCGTCCAGCGGTTCCTGAACGTGTGGTCGGCGAGCAGGGCCGCGACCTCCGGGGCGAACGCCGACAACTCGCCGTGACAGGACAGGCACTGGCCGGCATAGACCGAGCCACCCTGCTCGACCTGCGCGGCCGTGTAGACGCCGTCGCGCACCGACGGAGGAGCCTGGGCCCGGACGCTGCCTCCCACCACCGCCAGGATCGCCGCCGTGACAGCGCCGATGTGAGCCGCGCGCATCTAAATCTCTTACGCCCTACGCCGCCTACGGTCCGACGATGAGCGTCGCGTTGCGCTTGGGCACCTGGCCACCCGTCTCGATCGTGGTCACCACCTTCACCGCCTCGATGTCGAGAACGGCGACGCTGTTGTTGCCCGAGAGCGAGATGTAGGCGTACCGGCTGTCGGGTGTCATGGTGACCCAGTTCGGGGAGTGCCCGACACGGGTCCCACCCACCAGCTTCAGATCAGGAAGCGAGTAGACATACACGCTGCTGTTCAGGCTGCTGTTGGCGACCAGAAACCGGTTGTCAGGTGTGACGCCAATCCCGTGCGCGGTGTTGCCGCCATGCCCCGGGGTTCGCTGGTCGTCCGGCACGGCGGGATACTCGATCCGGTCGACCTCTTTGCGCGTGTCGAAATCGAGCACGCCGAATCCGTTGAAGCCCGAGAGCTGCGCGTAGATCCGCCGCGTCGACCCATCGGGGTTCGTGTCGAACGTCATCGGCCGGATGCCGAGGTCCCAGTAGGTGGCCCACACCGGCATGTCGGTCGCGGTGTCGACCACGGTGATGTTCCGCGCGCCGATCGTGCCGGCGACGGCGTACTTGCCGTCGGGTGTGACATAGGTGTTGTGCACGCCGCCGTGCACCGAGATGGTCGCAGAGATCTCGTTCGTGCTCGTATCGATGACCTGCAGCGCCCCGGGGGACTGCGCAATGGCCACGTAGACCTTGCGTCCGTCGGGCGTGGCGGCAATGTTGTTGGGACGGCCGACCAGCGCGATCTTCTTGGTGACCTTCAGCATCGCCACGTCGACCACATCGACGGTGTTGGTCGATTCGTTGGCGACATAGATCGAGCGTCCGTCGGGCGACGGCGCCGCCCCGTGCGCCCGCTCGATACCGGTGACCTCGCCCACGACCGTGTTGGTGACCGGATCGATGATGTGCACGTTGTCGCCGGCACTGTTCGTCTGCACGATCCGGACGGTGCCCTGCGCGGCCGCCGTCAGCGGCAGGAGGAGGAGTGACGACGCCGCCAGGGTCCACGTCAACCTGTGTGTGTTAGCCATCGCTGAAACTCCTGTGTTGAACGGCCGCACGGCCTAATTGTCCCCGCGCACCCAGTCCGCAATCGTCTGGAACTGCGAGTCGTCCTGCGAAGTGAACTGTCGTCCGCCATTGTGAAACTCGTCGCCGCCGGCTGCCGGTTCGAGCGGATGCATGAGCAGGCGGCTGGCCAGCGGCTGACCCGGCGTCACCAACCCGGCGACGCGCTCGAAATTACGGCGCGACTGTGTGTCGTCCCACATGGTCGCGCCCGGCGACAGCTCTTCGAGGAACGCGGTTCCCCCTTCGCCGGCGTGGCAGACGACACAGCGGGTAAAGCCCGCGCGTTTCTCCGCGAAGATCGGTTGCACCTCGGTCTTGAAGACCTCGAAGTCCAGACCCGCGGTGGACGAGGCGGGCTGTAGTGTCAACATCGCTGTCAGGGCCCAAAGCACGATCATGACGGTGCCTCCTTCCTCGGCGCGGCGACCAATATCTCTACTCGAGAGACCGAGTCTACTCCCGTTGAGGCTTTCATGCCAGAATGCCGGCCATGACTTCCAGGCGTCTTGGTATCGGGTTCATCGGCAGCGGATTCATCACCCGGTTTCACATCCAATCGATGGTGGGTGTGCGCGAGGCAGACGTGAGGGGCGTGTGGAGCCCGAACGGCGAGCACGCCGACGCCACGGCAGCGCTTGCTCGTGACCTCGACGTTGGCGAGGCGCGGTCGTTTCCGTCTATCGAGGCGATGGTGTCCGACCCACAGATCGACGCCATCTGGCTGTGCGGGCCGAACCACGCCCGGGTGGAGAACGTCGACGCGATCTGCGCCGCCGTCAAGGACGGCGCGACCCTGCGCGGCATCGCCTGCGAGAAGCCACTGGCGCGCACGGTGGCCGAGGCGAAGCAGATCAAGGCTGTCGTTGACGCGACCGGTCTCAGCCATGGGTATCTCGAGAACCAGCTTTTCGCCCCATCGGTGACTCGTGGTCGCGAGCTGCTCTGGCGGCGCGGCGCCGCCCTGACCGGCCGGCCCTACCTGGCACGCGCCGCCGAAGAACACAGCGGCCCTCACATGCCGTGGTTCTGGCGCGGCGACCTGCAGGGCGGCGGTGTGTTGAACGACATGATGTGTCACTCGATCGAAGTGGTGCGTCATCTGCTGACGGCGCCCGGCGCGCCGCGCGACTCGATTCGCCCCCGGCGAATCACCGGCCATATCGCCTCGCTGAAGTGGACGCGACCCGACTACAGCGACAAGCTGCGACGCACCATGGGGGACCAGGTCGATTACCGCGCGCACCCGGCCGAAGATTTCGCCAGCGCCACGGTCGAGTACGAGACAGACGACGGTGCAGCCCTGCTGGGCGAGGCCAGCACCTCCTGGAGCTACGTCGGCGCCGGGCTCCGGCTCAGCATGGAGCTCCTCGGGCCCGAGTACTCGATGTCGGTCAACACCCTCGACACCGGGCTGAAGCTGTTCTTCAGCCGCGAGGTGCGCGGCGAGGCCGGCGAGGACCTGGTCGAGAAGCAGAACGCCGAGGTCGGCCTGATGCCGGTCGTGGCCGACGAGGTAGGCGAGTATGGCTACACCGCCGAGAACCGACACATGGCCCGGGCGTTTCTGCGCGGGACGACACCCGATCTCACGTTCGATGACGGAATGGAAGTGGTCGAGCTGCTGATGAGCGCCTACATGAGCGCCGAACAGGGACGGACGCTGCCGTTTCGCCCCGACGGGCTCGACGCGTTCGTGCCGGCGGTAGCAAAGGGCACTTGGACAGGACGGAGCACTTACTGATCCCGGAGCTCGTTTGGGTTGATTCTGTAGCGCAGGCCTTCAGGCCTGCGAGGCAAGGCTGAAGCCCTCCCCCCGCGCATGTCGACCCAACCGAGCAACGGTCTGGAACCGGGGCCGGATTGCCGCATTGTGGGCTGTCTTTACCGTACCCACACGGACAAAGCGTAGACCGCGGGAAGCAGCGAGAGCAGGAGCAACACCCCCGCAATGACGCGCCACGACCGGTGCGAATAACAGGTGAGCATCACCACCGCGCCGCCAATGATCAACAGCAGCTCGAACGCTCCCACCAGCCCACCGTAGTATCGAGGATCCCAGTAGGAGACCGGGCTGACAAATCGCCAGGACGACAGCGGAAAGAAATGCGCATGCGCGTCTTCCCGGTGAACCAGCAGGTCGGTAAGGCTGTGCACCGCCATGCTGGCCAGAAAGGCGAGCCACGCGGAGGCACGCGCGCGCCAGGCGATGTAGGCTCCCAGGCCGATGAGCGGCAGCGAATTGAAGATGTTGATGAACCCCTGCCAGGCCGGGTCGAAATACCGGGTCGACCAGATGACCCGGTTGGGGGTGCCCAGCACAATGCGCTCGGTCAGATAGAACACGACCATCGGCAGGTCCGGTATGAGCGCGCCACCGGTTATGGCCCCGCAGTGGGAGCGCCAGCGTCCATGGCCCAGCGCCAGCGCGCTGATCACGACATGGGTGGGGGTATTCATCTGGTAGGAGAACTATAATCGGCAGCATCTCGTATCGAAAAGGGGACATCAGCAAGGGGCAACCGATGAGCAGCAGCCGACGGTGTCGTGATCTCGTGTTGGGCGGACTGGTTGTCGTTGCAGTCGGGGTAATGGCAGCCGGCCCCGTAACTGCGCAGTCCTCCGTGCCGGATGGCGAATGGCACGCGTTCGGGCGGGACGGTGCGAACACCAAGTATTCACCGCTCGACCAGATCACGGCCGAGAACTTCGGGGACCTGGAGATCGCCTGGCGCTGGGCGTCGCTGTCGCAGGCGGTCGTCGCCGAGCACGAGCGTATCCGCCCCAGCGCCTTCATGTCGTCACCGCTGATGGCCGATGGGCTCGTCTACGTCAGTACGGCGCTCGGGCAGGTGGCCGCGCTCGACGCCGGCACCGGCGAGACGGTCTGGACCCACGACCCGCGCATCTACGACTACATGGAGCGCCCGCCCAACATGGGCTGGCGTCATCGAGGGCTGACCTACTGGAAGGACAACCAGAGCGATGATGCGCGCATCTTCATGGCCAACCACGACCTGAAGCTGGTAGCGCTCGACGCCAAGACCGGCGCGGTGTATCAGGACTTTGGAGAGGCCGGATTCGTCGATCTGAAGCGGGGCTACGGGCGTCCGATCGACGCCTCGCGCATGACCTACTCGTCCCCGGTGGCGGTGGCCGGCGACACCATCATCACCGGCAGCATCGTGCAAGACACCAACATCAGGCTGCGCGAAGCCTCGCCCGGTGACGTGCGCGCCTACGACGCCCGCACCGGCCAGATGAAGTGGATCTTTCACACTATCCCGCAAGGCGATGAATTCGGCGTCGATTCCTGGCAGAACGGATCGTGGCGCTACAGCGGCCACGCCAATGTCTGGTCCTACATGGCGGTCGACGAAGAGCTCGGCCTCGTCTACTTGCCCACCGGCACGCCGTCCAACGACTGGTATGGCGGGATGCGCCCCGGCAACAACCTGTTCGCCGAGAGCATCATCGCGGTCGACATCGAGACCGGGCAGCGCGCCTGGCACTTCCAGGCGATTCATCACGGGCTGTGGGACTGGGACTTCCCGACCGGCCCGAACCTGATCGACATCACGGTCGACGGCCGCGAGATCAAGGCGATCGCGCAGGTCAGCAAACAGGCGTTCACCTACGTCCTCGACCGCGCGACCGGCGAACCGGTCTGGCCGATCGAGGAGCGACCGGTGCCGCAGGGCAACGTGCCGGGTGAGTGGTACTCCCCCACCCAGCCGTTCCCGACCAAGCCGCCGCCGTTCGACCGGCAGGGGATGAGCATCGACGACGTGATCGATTTCACACCGGAGCTCCGTGCTGAAGCCCTGGAGATCATCGACGGCCGAGCGCAGTTCGGACCGATCTTCTCCCCGCCGGTGCTCAGGGGTGACGAGCTGCCGTATATCCAGTCGCCGGGAGCCGGAGGCGGCGCCAATTGGCAGGGTTCGGCGGTCGATCTGGAGACCGGTCGGCTCTTCGTGTCGTCCTCGACCACGCAGATCCTCGCCGACCTCATCAAGTACGACCCGCCGGCCACGATCGGCTACTTCACCGACCCGTGGGGGGTCGGCCTGTCCGGGCCGCAGGGGTTGCCAATCGGGAAACCACCATACAAGCGGGTGACCTCCATCGACCTGAACACCGGCGAGCACGCCTGGATGCAGCCGCACGGGGATGGCCCCAGGAACCACCCGGCGCTCGTCGATCTCGACCTGCCGCCGCTCGGCGGTGGCGGCGGCATTACCTCGGGACCACTCGTGACGCCGACCCTGCTCATCATGAACCACGGTGGGCGGGATTATGACGATGTCCGGTCCAGCTCGCGCACCATCAGCGCCTACGACAAGGCCAGCGGCGAGCATCTCGGCTCGCTGGACCTGCCGGCGGTGCCGGGCGGCAACCCGGTGACCTATCTGCACAACGGCAAGCAGTATCTCGTGGTGGCCGTCGGCACCGGAAAGAGCGAAGGCGGCGCCGCGGAGCTGCTCGCGCTGACGCTGCCGTAGGAAGCTCTCCCGCTCGAGCGGGCTTTGGGCTTTGGAGGAAACGATGAGAGCACGAACGATTCCGTTGATCCTCTTCGGCGCCCTGCTGGCCGGATGTGCGGCAGAGCCGGCGCCGGAGCCGATCACCATCACCAACGGACAGGGGGAGATCGCCGGTGAGGTGACGGCCGACAGCGTCATCCTGCAGTCGCGGCTGACCACCGAGGCAGTCATCGTCGATGGCGACGTGCCGGGCGCGCCCGGTGTGGCGCGGTTCGAGCTGGCGACGTCTGGTAGTGACGACTTCGCCGACGCCATGGAGTCGCCATGGCTCGACGCCACCGCCGAGCGGGACTATATCGTCCAGACGCGGATGACGGGGCTGACAGCCGGCACGCGGTATGTCTACCGGCTGCGGTATGGACCGAGCCAGGACAACACCCGCGTCGGCCCGACCCGGTCGTTCAGCACGCTCCCAGGCGCCGACGGCGCGACGGAAGTGAACTTCGTGGTCGTCACCGGCATGAACTACAACCCGTTCCACGCCGACGGACCACGCGCCGCGTCGCCCGAAGACAAGGCGCTGGGCTACCCGGCGCTCGAGACAATTCTGGGCAAGCAGCCGGAGTTCTTCGTCGCCACCGGCGACAACGTCTACTACGACGTGCCGTTCGGACGGTTCGAGCGCACGCAGACCTTCATGCGTCAGAAGTGGCACGAGCAACTGGTGCAGCCGCGCTTCATCGACCTGTTCGCCGAGGTTGCTACCTACTGGGAGAAGGACGACCACGACTACCGCTACAACGACACCGACAACACGATCGACAACGAGCCCGACCCGTCACCGGCGCTGGGTGCCGCCACCTTCCTCGAACAGGTGCCGGTCGTCGACCCGAACGCTGCGAACCCGGTCACCTACCGGACGCACCGGGTGTCGCGGGACCTGCAGATCTGGCTGACCGAAGGACGCGACTACCGCAGCCCGAACATGGCGCCGGCGGGACCGGACAAGACCCTGTGGGGCGCCGAGCAGCTCGCCTGGCTGAAGCGAACCCTGCTCGAGAGTGACGCCACCTTCAAGATCCTGATCTCGCCGACGCCGATGATCGGGCCCGACGACGCCAACCAGGCAGGCCGCCAGGCCGAGGGCCACGACCCGTTCAAGCGGGACAACCACTCGAACCCGTACGGGTTTCAATACGAGCGGGACGCGTTCTTCGACTGGCTGGAGGAGAACGACTTCCTGGAGAACGACTTCTACATCGTCGTGGGCGACCGGCACTGGCAGTATCACTCGGTGCACGCGCGCGGCTTCGAGGAGTTCTCGACCGGCGCGCTGGTCGACGCCAACTCGCGGATGGGCCGGTACCCCGGCGACCCCGAGTCGAACGACCCGGACGCCCTGATCGAGCAGCCGTTCACGTCACCCGAGCCGACCGGCGGCTTTCTCGAGGTAACGGTGACCCCGGGAGACGCGCCGGCCGCCGCCTTCCGCTGGTTCGACGAGCGCGGCGCACTGACCTACGAGACGATTCGCACCGCTGGGATGTAGCGACTTCGAATGCAGGATGGCTCTGGACGCCTCTCGTTTCGCTCGTTGAACGGGAGTCAGAAGAACAGGAGTCGGGAGGAAGCTGGTTGGCAAGGACTTCGCCTTGCCTCACAGGCCTGAAGGCCTGCGCCACAGAAGCGCCCCGCGCCACATCCCTCGTAGCTTCGAGCCCCTTCCACAGGTATGATCGGCTGACCCTCAGTCAGCCACGCTCCCATGCTGTATCGCTGGACTCGAGAGCTGCATCTCTACATTGGGTTGTTCATCAGCCCGTTCGTGCTGCTGTTCGCAGTGAGCGTGTTCTACCTGAATCATGCCAAGCTGGCCCTCGACGCACCACTGCCCGCCCAGTTGTACGAGAATCTCTACATTCCGGATGGATTCGACCAACTGCAGGGCCGTGAGGCGGTCGACCGCGCGCGGCAGATCCTGCCGCAGGTAGAGGCGACCGGCGAGATCGGGTTCCTCAGGTATATCGCCGAAGATCGCCATCTGATCTTTCCCGTATCGAGAGCCGGCCTCGAGACAACGGTCGACGTCGATCTCGACGCGCGCACGGCGACGGTGACACGCCGCACGACGAGCCTGTGGGAATCGCTGGCCTATCTCCACAAGATGCCGGGTCCGCATAGTGTCGCCATCAGAGGCAACTGGGTGGGCACGCAGGTCTGGCGGTGGTTCGCCGACGCGACGATTTATCTGCTGCTCTTCATCTCGATCAGCGGCTTCTATCTCTGGTGGGCCCTGACGGCCGAGCGACAAGTCGGGCTGACGCTCCTCGCCACAAGTGCCGTGACACTCTTCGGGCTCATCCATGTCGTCGTCCGGTAAGGGGTTCGACGTCTGGAATCGCAAGCTGCACTACTATCTGGGGCTGTATTTCCTCTTCTTCCTGTGGCTGCTTTCGACGACCGGCCTGATGCTGAACCATCAGCAGTGGTTCAGCAATTTGTACGACCGCGTCGAAACGAGCTACGAGATGCCGATCGAGGCGGGGCCGGCTAGCGGCACCGATCTGACCGCACAACGGGCTTTCATCCGGCAGTTCGACAACACCGCGCCGCACAGCTTCCAGATCTTTCACACGTTCAGCGGATCCCGATTCAACCAACCGGACAGCCGGCGCGACTGGATCGTGACGAGCCTGTGGGTGTGGGCCATGGACGCGCTCACGACGGGGCTCATCGTGATGGTGCTCGGTAGCTATTACATGTGGTACCGGCTGAAGCAGCGGCACACGCTCGGAGCAGTCGTTCTGACGGCCGGCTTCGTGAGCTGTGGCTTCTTCCTGACGAGGTTCTTACCGTGAAGCTGTGATGAAGGCTACCTTGCCTCGCAGGGTTGTCCCGACAGTGCAGGGGCAAGGCGTTCGCCTTGCCTCGCAGGCTTGAAAGCCTGCGCCACAGAGGTGCCACGGCGCCGATGTCCTGAGCCGTCCTCTTTCGGGGATTGGCGTGAAGCGTGCGCAGGACAGGCGCACGCAACAGGGCCCGGAATCGTGGGCCCACATTTCTGGCATGGAACTTGGGTAGAATACAGCTTCGATGCCAGTTCAGGCCACGCAGGCCGCACAAGGAGAACGAGCCATGACGGCAGATGCTCAGATGGAGTGTCGGCGTCGCACCGCGTTCGCAGCTCGACTCGGACTCGCCGTCCTGGTCATATTCATAGTGACCGCCCTCGACTCGGCTGCTTCGCAGCAACGCCCCCCCGACGCCGCCACGCCGAAAGCAGAACAGAACATCGTCACAATCCGGGGCTGTGTCGAGGGCACCCTGCTGACCGCAACCGATCTGCTGGATGCCGACGGGTCCGGAACCGGCGCGAGCCTGGGAGAGCGCTTCAGCGTGGTCGGTGACCGAGAGCTGCTCGACGAGCTGCGCGCGTTCAGCGGCCACGAAGTGGACCTCATCGGGGTCCTGCTCGATGAGCCGGGCCGGAGACGACGCGGCGGGAGCGGGGGGCGCGTCGGAAACGGCGGTCGCATTGGGGACGGGACCCGAGTCTGGATCGGCGCCGGTAGTCGCACGCCAACTCGGCTCAGTCCGTTCCCCGAACCGGGCGAGATTGCCACCGTAGAACCGGTCGAGCTCGAGATGCGAGCCGTGATCCCTGTCAACGGCACATGTCCGATCTTCTAGCAGGTCCGGCCGCCGCCAGAGAATGGCGACTTTGAGCAACACCCAAAACTGGGGCTTGAGTTCGGTGGGAAGCTGATTGACAATGCAGCGTCAGCGCGACGCGCACCATGATTCTGATTCAGCTGATCGACTTCTACTCCCTGATCGTCCTGGTGGCGGTCGTCATGTCGTGGCTCCAGCTGCCGCCCACGAACCCGATCGCGCAGATCGTCGGCGCGGCCACCGAGCCGGTGCTGGACCCGATTCGGCGCATCCTACCCGATATGGGTGGGCTCGACCTCTCGCCGATGGCCCTGTTGATCGGGCTGCAGATGCTGAAGGGTCTATTGAGCTAAACAGGCTGCTCGAACTCACGTTCTCTACCGTCGCGCCTCACTCGAGGCGCGAGTCTCGACGCGACGCACACTGGCCTAAAGACCCTGACTACAGCGGTTTCCAGGCGTTCCGACATCCGAGCGCCAGGTTGAATCCTCGGCATATCGTCGACAGGATCGGCAATAATGGAGGGCTAGGAGGTCTTCCGTGGCAGAAGTCGAGGCAGCATCCACCGTTGAACCAGCACCCGCACCGGAACCGGTCGTTCACACCTGCCGCAAGTGCAATCGTGAGGTCGATGAGGCGACCTTCGCAACCGAGCTGCGTGTGTGCGGCGGCTGCGGTCATCACAGTGCCCTGACCGCCCTGGAATGGATCGACCATCTCGCGGACCCCGGCACGTTTCGCGAGATCGGCAAACGCCTCTTCTCGTCCGACCCGCTCGGGTTCAACGTCACTGGTCCCTATCGCGAGCGCCTACGGGAGGCGGAGCGGCGGACTGGCATGCAGGAGGCAGCGCTGGCCGGCGAGGCAAGTCTCGAAGGCCGCCCGGTGGTACTGATCTCCCTCGAATTCGACTTCCTGGGCGGCACCATGGGGTCGGTGGTTGGCGAAAAGGTGGCTCGCGCCTTCGAGATCGCGACGAGGCGACAGCTTCCGGTCGTCTCGATCCTGGCCAGCGGCGGCGCGCGCATTCAGGAAGGCATGCTGGCCCTGATGCAGATGGCGAAGACCGCCACCGCAGTGTCCCAGCACCAGGCGGCACAACTGCCGTATATCTCTGTCCTCACGAACCCCAGCTTTGGAGGCACGTTTGCCAGCTTCGGATCACTCGGCGACATCCTGATCGGAGAACCGGGCGCCCAGATCGGCTTTGTGGGCGCGCGGGTGGTTGAAGGCACCATCGCCGAAAAGATTCCCAAGGCTCAACGGCGGGCGGAAGCGCTGCTCGAACACGGCATGATCGACATGGTCGTCGCCCGGCCGCTCTTGCGGAATCGGCTGGCAATCCTGGTGACCCAGCTCGCCCCGAACTGCTCCGACGTCTGGCGGACCTCGCCGCTGGCGCCGACGCCGGAACCAACACGCACGCCGGCCGAAGTGATCGAGCTGGCGCGGACGCCGTCTCGTCCACGCGCGCCGGCCTATGTCGAGCGGGTCTTCCAGTCGTTCAGCCAGCTCCACGGTGACCGATGCTACGGCGACGACCCGGCGATTCTCGGTGGTGTCGCCAACCTGCAGGGGCACCCGGTCGTGCTCATCGCGCAGTGGGGCCAGATGATGCCGATGCCGGAGGGCTACCGGAAGGCCCAGCGGCTCCTGCGGCTGGCTGAAAAGTGCAACCTGCCGGTGGTGACGCTGGTCGACACGCGCGGCGCATTCCCCGGCCTCGAAGCCGAGCATCGCGGCATCGCCCTGACGATTGGTGAAAACCTGGCGGCGCTGGCCCAGCTTCCCGTACCGATCGTCAACGTCGTCATCGGAGAAGGGGGATCGGGCGGCGCGCTGGCGCTCGGGCTGGCCGACGTGATACTGATGCAGGAGAATGCGATCTACTCGGTCATCGCACCAGAAGGCGCCGCGGCCATCCTGCTACACGATGCCACCCGCAGCGACGAGCTGCTCCCGGCGCTGAAGCTTCGGGCGCACGATCTGCTGGACCTCGGGGTGATCGACGACATCGTGCCAGAGCCGCTTGGTGGCGCGCATCGCGACCCGGACGCGGCCGCGCGCCAGGTGCTCGAGCGCGTCGTGCACCACCTGTCTCAGCTCACGTCGATCAAGCCGAAGAAGCTGGTGCAGCGGCGCGCCGACCGCTATCGCGCCATTGGGCGCTTTGAGCGTGGCATCGTCCACCGGGCGCGTGATATCGTCGCGCGAATCAGCCGATCACAGTGACGCCCGACGTTGGGTCGCATTGAAGTCGGGAAACCGCTTTCGCACGGGTCTGGGGGGTCCCGGGCGCCGAGCTGATACGACGTCACAGGCAGCGCGCTGGACCAGTGTCGCCGAAAAGCAGCTATGATGCACGGTGCGTGTCGCGCCAAATGACACCAGCACCTGACCAACCGATTTTCGTGGAGGGCAACATGCCGATACGTAGCCTAACGGCAATCGTGGCGCCGGTCTTTCTGGCAGCCGTGTATCTCACGACGGCCTCCGCCGTCCCGCACGCCCAAGAAACGACAGAGAACCCATTCACGACCAACCTCGACGTCAGGATGGGTCAGCGGGTCTTTCGGCAGCAGTGTGGACGGTGCCACGGCCGTGACGGGGCCGGCGGCGAGCTGGGCCCCGATTTGACGGATGGTTTCCAGAACGCGAGCACCGACGCCGGATTGTTCAGCATCGTGCGTGAAGGGCTCCCAAACACCCAGATGATCGGGATCAACCGGAACGCCACCGACCAGTCGGTGTGGATGGTGGTCAGCTACCTCAACTCGTTGAACGACACGGCCAATGTCGACCTGCCAGGCGACGCCACGTCCGGCATGCAGGTCTTCAACGGCAAGGGCAACTGCACGAACTGCCACATGGTTAGTGGCGAAGGCGGGCGACGTGGGCCCGAGCTGACCCGGGTCGGCAGCCGGCGCGACCCCGACGAGCTGTTGAGCGCCCTCATGACCCCCGACGAGGACGTGGCGCCACGCTGGTGGACCGTGCGCGTCACCCGCGAGGACGGCTCGGTCATCGAGGGACTGCGCATGAACGAAGATACCTTCTCGTTACGGCTGATGGACGAGCAGGAAGACCTGTGGTCGTTCTCGAAAGGCCGCATCAGGTCATATGAACGGATCGAGACGTCGATCATGTCGAGCGTCGATGGCGTGTTGACAGCAAGCGAAGTGGACGACCTGATCGCTTACCTCTTCTCGCTCCGACGGGAGGAGAGCTGACCATGAAACGGTTTGTCATCGCCATCGCCGTGATGGTCGGCGCCCATCCCGTCTTCGGGCAACAGGCAGAGTCGCAGCCTGGCGCCGCGCCGTCGTTTTCGCCGGTCACCTGGGAGCGTCTGGTGAACGCGGCCGACGAGCCGCACAACTGGCTCATGTATTCGGGCACGCTCGATAGCCAGCATTTCAGCGGGCTCGACCAGATCCACAACCGGAACGTCTCGGAGCTCGAGCTGAAGTGGGCCTACCAGATCCCGCAGCTCGACCGGGCCGAGACCGTCCCGGTGGTGGTCGACGGTGTCATGTTCATCACGGAGGCGCCGAGCAATGTCGTCGCGGTCGACGCCGCGACCGGCCGACTGTTCTGGCGTTACAACCATCCGTTGCCGGACGACCTGCGGATCTGCTGCGGCCGGAACAACCGAGGCGTGGCGATTCTGGACGAGACGCTCTACATGAGCACGCTCGACGCCAAATTGGTCGCCATCGATGCCCGCAGCGGGAACCTCGTCTGGGAAAAAGCGGTCGCCGACTACCGGTCCGGGTACAGCAAGACCGCCGCGCCGCTGATCGTCAAGGACGAAGTGGTAACCGGCATCGCCGGTGGCGAGTTCGGCATCAAGGGCTTCATCGACTCCTACAACGCGACCACCGGCGAGCTCGAGTGGCGCGTCGACACGATTCCGGGTCCGGACCACCCTGACAACCAGACGTGGGCGGGCGACTCGTGGCGCACCGGTGGCTCGGCCAGCTGGATCACCGGCGCCTACGACCCCGATCTCGACCTCGTCTACTGGGGCACCGGCAACCCGGGACCAGACTGGAACGGCGACGTCCGAATGGGCGACAACCTGTATTCTGACTCGGCGATGGCGATGAACCACGAGACCGGCGGGCTCGAGTGGTATTTTCAGTTCACGCCGCACGACGAGCACGACTGGGACGCCATCCAGGTGCCGATTCTGGCCGACCTGACGATGGACGGACAGGAACGCAAGGTGATGATGTGGGCGAACCGCAACGCCTTCTTCTACACGCTCGACCGCGAGACCGGCGAGTTCCTCGTCGGCAAGCCGTTTGCCAAGCAGACCTGGGCCGAGGGCCTGGATTCCAACGGCCGCCCGATCCGCATCCCCGACACCTTCCCCACCCCTGAGGGGACGCTCGTGTCTCCGCCGGTCGGTGGCGGCACCAACTGGTTCTCCCCGGCCTACAGCCCACGCACGGAGCTGTTTTACGTCCAGGCGTTCGATGGCGAAGCGATCTATTTCAAGCGCGACGAGGACTACGTCGAGGGCGACCGCTACACCGGCGGCGGGCAGCAGTACAACCTGCCGATGGACAAGTACCAGAGCTTTATCCGCGCCATCGACCCGAAGACCGGCAACCTCCGGTGGGAGTACGAGATCCAGCCGCGCTCGACCGCCGGCATCATGGCCACGGCGGGCGACCTCGTCTTCAGCGGGAGCGTTGACGGGTATTTCTACGCACTCGACGCGGTCAGCGGCCAGGAGCTCTGGCACATGAACGTCGGCCGGATGGTGCACTCGGCCGCGATGAGCTACGCGGTCGACGGCAAACAGTACATCACGATTGCCGCCGGCAACGTCGTCTACACCTTTGGCCTGAGGGATTGAGCCAGTGACGTATTTCTCCCAGACTGATTTGGCCCGGAAGGAACCGATCCCGGGGTTCGTCGGCCGGTTCGCCCACGGGGTCACGATGACCGTAGTCCAGTGGACCATCGCGGCCGGTGCCAAGCTGCCCAAGCATGACCATCCGCACGAACAGGTCTCGCACGTGCTCGAGGGCGAGTTCGAGATGATGATCGACGGACAGAGCCAGCGGCTGAGTCCGGGCATGCTGGCCATCGTGCCGCCCAACGTCACCCACTCGGGACACGCGGTCACGGAGTGCCGGATCATCGACGTGTTCCACCCGGTGAGGGACGACTATCGGTAGAGCGGTGTGCTCTTGGGCTTCAGGCTTTGAGCTTTGGGCGCTCGGGGCTCAAACACGCCGATGTCTGTGGGGCACGGCTTCAGCCGTGCGATCGCAGATGAGATGAGAGGGCCAGCCTCCAAACGGGGTATCTTGCGGTCCCCAAATCAACCACGGGCTCAAGGCCCAAAGGAGGCTGGCATGGCGAACGGTATCACGAGCGAAACCGCAGT
>MPLZ02009434.1_pt1 | contig 45821 bp, 42 predicted proteins | sample 1617311 | NCBI WGS metagenome assembly MPLZ02 (sample SAMN05944806, study PRJNA350692) | marine metagenome | biome: marine; feature: ODZ; material: water; isolation source: 160 m water sample filtered on 0.2 um supor filter | place: Pacific Ocean | collected 2012-04-08 | depth 160m m | reverse complement strand
GAGCGTGCGCCGAGAGCACGGAAGCGCTCGGCATTGGCCTCGGTCTGGGCCAGCACCAGCTTGAAGCAGGAGAGCACGCGGCGGATCAGCCCCGGTGCTCGCCGCCAACGCCGCAATGAGGCATCGGAAAGGCGCGCCTGGATCAGCACCATTGGCGTGCCCCGCGCGGCCGTTGCCGTAACCAGATTGGGCCAAAGCTCAGATTCGACCCATATCGCAAAGTCGGATCGCCAATGGTTGAGGAAGGCGCTTACGGCGGCTGGGATATCGACCGGTACGAATTGGTGGATGACACCCGCCGGCAACTGCCTGGCCAGCATCTCGGCCGAGGTGACGGTACTGCTGGTGACCAGGATTGTGGTCGCCCGACACTCCTGCAGACGCTCGACCAGCGGTAGTACCGAGGTTGCCTCGCCCACGCTCGCCGCATGCAGCCAGACCAGCTTGCCTTCGGGCCGCGCTAGGCCGGCCTCGCCGAAACGCTCGGCAAGACGCTCCGCGTCCTCTTTGCCCTCGGCGGCGCGGCGGCGCAGATGCCTGCGGGTCAACGGTGCTCCGAGCGCCGTTAGCGTGCGGTAAAGCGCTAGCATACCCAGCCCCCAGTCGTTTCGTTTATCTCCGTACCCACTCGTGAATTTCCCCACCGACCCCATTTTTAATTTGAGAACCAAGCCCAAGAATAAGGGGAATGTTGTGCGTAGTCTTGTCATTTTGGGAGCCCTGCTGCTTCCCATACCGGTGGCGCGTGCCCAACAAACGTCTGTCATGGACGAAGCGCTGGGCCGTGCCTGAGAACTGGCAGCCAGGTCTCGATGTGCCGGGGTAGTGGGTCATCTCCCAGCAAGTGGCCGCAACTTGAGATAGGACGGCGCTCCGACTAAGCTTATCCGCAGCGGCGGTGGCTGTGTTTAGGACAAGTCCTAAATTCTATGATGGGCTGAAGTGGTTCCCGCTCACTGATCTTGCCGTGCTGCTATGCCCGTTCTGTGGTCTGCGCAAGGCGGTGCTTGACGCTCAACACCCACTGCCGCCTGCGGAGTAGCCATGTCCGGCCGTATCGTCATTCTCGGTATCTTTGTCGCCGACACCGCGTTCCGCGCCGATCGCGCGCCGCGACCGGGCGAGACGTTGATCGGCAACAGCTTTGCCCAGAGCCCGGGTGGTAAGGGCTCAAACCAGGCCGTGGCGGCGGCACGTCTCGGCGCCGATGTGACGCTGATCTCCACGCTTGGGCGCGATGCCTTTGCGATGTTGGCGCGTGAAACATGGACAGCCGCGGGGGTCACGGCGCGCGTGGTAGAGCGCGCGGACGGCGCGACGGGCGCGGCCTTTATCCTGGTTGAGGAGGGGTCGGGGGAGAACGCCATCGTGCTCTTCCCCGGCGCCGGTGCAACGATCACGCCGGCGGATGTTGAGGCCGAGGCGGCGACAATCAAGACGGCGACGGTCTTCATGACCCAGCTCGAACAGCCCCTAGCCGCGGCGGCATCGGGGCTTAAGATTGCGCGCGCGGCAGGGGTGCAGACCATTCTCAACCCAGCGCCCGCAATGGCCCTGTCGAAAGGCATACTGGCGCTCTGTGACTTCGTCACGCCAAACGAGACCGAGGCGGAGTTGCTCACGGGGATCGCCGTCGAGACCCTCGATGATGCGCGCCGTGCGGGCGAGGTCTTTTTGGCGCAAGGCGTCAGCGCCGCTGTGATCACGCTTGGCGCGCGTGGTGCCGCACTCTGCACGAGCGAAGACTTCGTGCATGTCCCCGCCGTCGAGGCCGGTGCAGTGGTCGATGCCACGGGTGCGGGCGATGCGTTCTGCGGCGCGTTCGCCACAGCGATCGCAAACGGTGTTGAGATAGTCGATGCAGTGCGCACCGGCTGCGTGGTCGCTGGCCTCTCTGTCACCCGCCCTGGCACGGCGGATTCCATGCCGAGCGCAGGCGAGGTCGCGGCGGTTCTGACAGCAACCAAACCGGGTGCGCTCCGAGTTGGTGGGCCGGATTGAGCTCGGGAAATTGAGCGCGTACGGTGCCATATAGGTTCGGGTAAAAGGATGGCTGAACCCCCGAGGTGAGCAATGGCCGCCAGCTTCTCGCCGACGCGAGCAAGGCCGGGGAGCGCACTATCGATCCCAAGCGGGCAGTGCCGTCAGCCCTGCTGCAGGTTGGCGCTACGCTCGGGGATACCGGTTTCGCGGCGGCAGATCTCGGCGAGGCGGGCGACGCCTTTCTTGATGGTCTCGGTAGAAGGGTTGCCGAAGCAGAGGCGGATGCTGTGGCGGCCCGTCTCCGGGTCGGCCGACCAGTCGGCACCCGGGTTGACCGCGACCCCCTCGGCAAGGGCGGTCTCGGCGAGTTTGGTGGTGTCGACAGCGTCCGGCAGCCTTACCCAGAGGAAGATGCCGCCGCGCGGCACCTCGAACTCGGCGGCGACGCCGAAATGTACCTCCAGTGCCTCAACCATCGCCTCGCACTTGGCCTTGAGCGTTTGGCGCAGTCCTGCGACATGACTCGCGAAATACTCAGCCGCGTATTCGGCCACGGCGATCTGGTCGATGGCGCCGGTGCCGCCGTCTTTCTTGGCGGGTAGCACGCGGTTCAACAGCGACCAGTCGGCGATGAGGTAGCCGAGCCGCAACGCAGGTGCCAGTGACTTGGAGAACGAGCCGCAATAAATCACGCGGCGCTCCGTATCGAGGGCACCGATCGCTGGCGGCCGACGCTCGCCCCACATCAGATCGGCGTAGCAATCGTCCTCGAAGATAGGCACATCGTATTTGGTAGCGAGGTCAAGGATCTCGTGGCGGCGTGCGACACTCATCACCGTGCCGGTTGGGTTCTGCACCGTCGGGATGGTGTAGATGTATTTTGGGCGTACGTTGCGGCTCTTCATCGTGGCTAAAACTTGTTTCAGCTGGTCGGCACGCATGCCGTCCTCGTCGATATCAACGCCGACCCAGTCGGCACCGTGCAAGCGCAGGCGTGACAGAGCACCGGCATAAGTCGCGGCCTCCACGATCACCGTATCGCCCGGCTGAATCATCACCGCATTTATCAAATCGATAGCCTGCAAGGAGCCAGAAGTAACCACGATCTCACTGGCGTCGCATACCATGTCGGCACTCTTGTGTAGCATCGTGGCGATGACCCGGCGCAGTGGTAGATAGCCCTGGGGGCCATGGCCCATATTGTAGGTCGCGAGGATATGGCCGTCGCGGGCCAGGGATCGGGCTGCCGCCTCGGCAAGATGTTGGGCGGGAATGTTCGCGGCATCGTTGTGCCCGCCGACGAAGTTATAGGTCGGATATCCGGTCCAGCGCGCCGCGACCGGAAGATCTTGACGAAGGGAGGCGTTGAAGTCGTAAGTCATAGATGAATCCTGTCTCAGGCTTCGATGCGAAGCTCAGTCTCGCCCAGGCCCTCGATGACATAGCGGACGTGATCGCCGGCTTCGGGAAAGCGGGTCTTGAGTGCGCTACCCGTCATCACGATCTCGCCCTTGGCCAGGGTGCGACCGCGGGTGTAAAGATGATTAGCTACCCAGGCGAGTCCGGCAAAGGGGTGCCCCATCGAGGCACCGGTCACGGCTCGATCGACTACCTTGCCGTTCCAATACAGCTTTACCGGCAGGGTGGCGAAGTCGAGGTTTCGCCAATTTGTTGCCCAGGGCCCATGCACCGCGCCATAGCACCAGCAGCGGTCTGCGACCACGGATTTCGCATCGAGATCGCCGTAATCCGCGTTACGGTCCTCGATGATCTCGAAGGCGGGCGCGCAGGCCTCGATATAATCGGCGATGCTGTCGTGGTCGTAAGGCGCGTTTGCGGACGGCACGTCTGCCGCCATCGTCACAATCACTTCGAATTCGAGGCCGAGATGGACGAAGTCGCTGCGGCGCAGAGTTACGGGCGCGGCGCGAACCTCGTCACGAAAGACGGCGCCATAGGCTGGGGTGTCGATGCCGCATAGCTCCTGCACCGCCTTCGATGTGAGCGCAATCTTGTGCCCACCCAGCGGTCCGGCGTCAGCAGCCGCTTCGTAGAGCGCATAGACCCGCGCCTGGATAGGATAGGCTTCGTCCAGGGTTGCCGGTGCATCGTCGCCGCGCAAGGGCGCGAAGCGGGCACGATCCCGCCCCGCCGCGAAGACCTGGCGCGCGATGCGTTCAATGTCTAAGTCGTCCATGTCTTCGGTATAGCTGAGCCGGGCCGAGTGATCCACCGCCCGGGCGCTGATGCCGCGCGGGCGGGCCGGTGCCCTGTGCGTTGGCGCGCACCAGTCTTGGTCCATCGCCGAAGCAGCGCTCTCGCCTTGGTCGCTGGCTGGGGCCTAAGTCGTTTCTCGGATCAAGTCCGCCGCTTTCTCACCAACCATGATGGCGGGCGCGTTAGTGTTGCCCGAGGGCATGGTAGGAAAAATAGAGGCGTCGGCCACGCGCAAGCCTTCCATGCCGTGTACCTGTAAGCGTTCGTTGACAACCGCGTCTGGACCCATGCGGCAACTGCCGATGGGGTGGTAGGAGGTCTCGGAGTTCTCGCGGATCCACGCCTCGATTGCGTCATCCGTATCGACTTCTGCGCCGGGCGAGTATTCCGCGCCACGGAAGGCGGCCATGGGTGGTGCGGCAACTAGGCGGCGGGCGATTCTGACGGTCTCGACTGTCGTCTCGCGGTCGATTGGGTCAGCCAGAAAGTTGAAGCGAATCGCCGGTTGCATTGCGGGATCTGCCGACTGGATATGGGTTGAGCCAAGGCTTTCTGGACGCAACTGATAGCTCGCTATAGTCATGCCGGCAAAGCTGTGCAGCTTACGTCGCTTAGGATTCTTTACGGCATAGGGGACGATATGCATCTGCACGTCCGGTGTGGCTAGCTCGGGCCGCGTCTTTACGAAAGCCACGAGCGGTGCTGAGGGTAGGCTGAGGAAGCCGCTGCCGCTAGCCGCATATTTCAACGCCTGGACAACCAGACCAAAGCCGCGGACGCGCTCATTGTAGGAGACACCGGCTTTGGCGATGCACCACTGGACCCGCGCCATCATGTGGTCGCGAAAATACTCGCCGACCGCGGGCAATTCGTGGTGCACCGCAATGCCGTGGGCTTGCAGCAGCTCGGGCTGGCCGATGCCCGAGAGCTCGAGGATCTGCGGCGAGCCGATGGTGCCGGCGCTGAGGACGACCTCGCGCGTGACCTTGGCTTCCGTGTGTTGGCCACCACGTGAATAGGTGACGCCGGTACACCGCTTACCGTCGAGTAGCAGCTGCTCGGTCAGCGCCTCGGTGACGATGTTAAGGTTGGCGCGTCGTGCCGCCGGGCGCAGATAGCAGTGCGCTGTGCTCATGCGTCGGCCGCGTTGGATGGTCGCTTGGGTTTTGCCGACGCCTTCTTGCTCGGGGCCATTGTAATCGGCGGTGCGCCGGATGCCGATCGACTCGGCTGACGCCATCAGGGCGTCGTAGAGCGGGTTCTCGTCCGGCACCTCTGAGAGGCCAAGCGGGCCGCCGCGGCCGCGGGTATCGCCGCCGCCGTCGGGATAGTCTTCCATGCGCTTGAAGACCGGCGCGATGTCCTGCCAGCTCCAACCGCGGTTGCCCATCTGCGCCCAGGTGTCGTAGTCGAGGGTCTGGCCGCGGACATAAACCAGACCATTGATTGATGACGAGCCACCCAGCATCTTGCCCCGGGGCACGGGAATCTTCCGGTTGGTGGTGCCGGGCTCTGGATCGGAGAAATAGCGCCAGTTTACGCCAGGCTTGTCGATGAACAGTCCGAAGCTGACCGGTAGACGCGAAAGTGGATGGACGCTTTTGCCCGCTTCAAGCAGGAGGACGCGCGTGTTGGGATCCTCTGTCAGGCGATAGGCCAGAGCCGCCCCGGCCGAGCCTGCGCCGACGATGATGTAGTCGTATGTGTCTGTCATAATGCTCTTTTACAGGCTAGAGCACTTTCCCACCATACACGGCCCTCAAGTGATCGCGTATGATTTGAAAGCGCTCTAATTCCCGCCAAGCAAGCGTCGTCCGATGATCTGGGCCTGGATCTCGGCGGCACCTTCGAAGACGTTGAGGATGCGCGAATCCACCAATACGCGGCTGACCGGATATTCCTCCGCATAGCCATTCCCGCCGTGGATCTGCACCGCGTTGTCGGCAGTCGCCCAGGCGACGCGGGCGGCTAGCAGCTTGGCCATGCCTGCTTCGAGATCGCAGCGGTGGCCCAGGTCCTTTTCGCGCGCGGCGAACCAGGTCAGTTGGCGGGCGATCATCACTTCCGTTGCCATCCAGGCAAGCTTGCCCGAGACGCGAGGAAAGGCATAGATGGGGCGGCCGAACTGCTTGCGGTCGTTGGCATAAGCGAGCCCAAGCTCGAGCGCACTTTGGGCGACGCCGGTGGCGCGTGCGGCAGTCTGGATGCGTGCCGCCTCGAAGGTCGCCATGAGCTGCTTAAAGCCCTGCCCCTCCGCTTCGCCGAGCAGGCAGTCTCCGGGCACGGCGAAGTTGTCAAAGGCGATCTCGTATTCTTTCATGCCGCGATAGCCGAGCACGCGAATCTCGCCACCGCTCATGCCATTAGCCGGAAAAGGCTCTGCATTAGTGCCGCGTGGCTTCGGCGCCAAGAACATCGAGAGACCTTTGTAACCTGGCCGCTCGGCGTCAGTCCGCGCCAGCAGGGTCATCAGGTCGGCGCGGGCGCCATGGGTGGTCCAGGTCTTGGCGCCGGTAATCTGCCAGTCCTCGCCGTCGCGGCTGGCGCGGGTCTTGAGGTTGCCGAGGTCAGAGCCCGTGTCGGGCTCGGTGAAGACGGCGGTCGGCAGCACGTCGCCCGAGATGATGGGGCGCAGCCAGCGCTGCTTCTGCGCTTCTGTACCATGGGCGAGAATGAGCTCGACAGCAATTTCTGAGCGCGTTGCCAGCGAGCCGACGCCGAGCGAGCCGCGGCAGAGTTCCTCGGTGACCACACACATCGCCACCTTGCCAAGCCCGGCACCGCCCCAATCTTCGGGTGCCGTGAGGCCGAAGACGCCGAGCTCGGCCATCTCGGCGATGACTGCGTCGGGAATCAACACATCCTCGCGGTGCCAGTTCTGCGCGTGAGGTGCGATGCGCTCGTCAGAGAAGCGGCGAAACTGATCCTCGACGAGCACCAGGGTCTCGTTGTCAAGCGCCGCATCGGCGAAGTTGCCGCCGCCGATGGCATCGGCGATGGCCTGACGCACGGCGGCCGTGTTTCCCCTGCGCCGCAGTAACGCAATCTCGGCGGTCTCCAGGGTGTCCGCTTTGATGCCGAGGTCGCTGGGCCGTACCGTCTCGACCTGGCTCATGGCGATACCACCCGCCAGCTGCGAGAGATATTCGCCAAAGGTAGCCTGCAACGTCAGTTGTTCCAAGGCGCCAAAGCGACTCGTCTTTTTCAGTCTCTCAGCCCAGCCCAGCATTTGTCTCAAGGCTTCGACATAGGTTGCATACCAGGATAGTCCATGCACAGCGAATTGTTCGCTATTGATATTTGTTGCTTCCACGCGAGTTGAGACAGCATGCTGCGCTTCCGTCAACAGCGCCTCGGCTCCGTCGAGCGCCGTCCGGCACGTAGCCTGGAGGTCGTCGAGCAACATCTAGAGATCCTGTGTCTCTTCCAGGGTGCGCATACCGGGACGCTTGGCCTGCACGAGAACCGCCATGTTGCCAGGCAGATGCTGGTTGGCGTGCATCTTGGCGTGCGCCCGCGGGATGTCGTGCCAGGAGAAAACCTCCGACATGCAGGGGTCGATGCGCCGGTCTACCATTAAGCGATTGGCCTGAGCCGCCTGCTTTAGGTTGGCGAAGTGGCTGCCCTGAATGCGCTTTTGTCGCATCCAGACGAAGCGCGCGTCGAAGGTCAGGTTGTAACCGGTGGTGCCGGCGCAGAAGACCACCATGCCGCCGCGCTTGACCACGAAGCAGGAGACCGGGAAGGTTTGTTCGCCGGGATGCTCAAAGACGAAATCGACATCGTTGCCTTTACCGGTGATACCCCAGATGGCCTTGCCGAAGGCACGTACGCGCTTGGCATAGTCGCCATAGGCCTTGGCGTTGCCAACGTCGGGTAGCTGGCCCCAGCAGTCGAAGTCCTTGCGGTTGATGACGCCGCGGGCGCCGAGCTGGGTGACAAAATCGCGCTTGTCCTCGTCCGAAATGATGGCGATGGCGTTTGCGCCGGCTGTGGCGATGAGCTGGATCGCCATCGAGCCTAAGCCGCCGGCCGCACCCCAGACCAGCACGTTGTGGCCCGGGCGCAGGATATGCGGGCGATGACCGAACAACATGCGATAGGCTGTGGCCAGCGTCAGCACGTAGCAGCCCGACTCTTCCCAGGTCAGGTGTTTGGGTCGCGGCATGAGCTGCTGCGCCTGCACGCGGGTGAACTGGGCGAAGGAGCCGTCCGGTGTCTCGTAACCCCAGATACGCTGGCTGGGGCTGAACATGGGGTCGCCGCCGTTGCACTCCTCGTCGTCGCCGTCGTCCTGATTGCAGTGGATCACGACCTCGTCGCCAACCTTCCAGCGCGTGACCTTGGAACCCACGGCCCAGACGATACCTGAGGCATCGGAGCCGGCCACATGGTAGTCAGCGCCATGCACGTCGAAAACAGAGACCGGCACACCGAGCGCGGCCCAGACGCCGTTGTAGTTGACCCCTGCGGCCATCACCATGACCAACACTTCGTGGCTGTCGATCTCGGGCACGGGGACCACCTCGTCGACCATGGCAGCTTCGGGCTCGCCGTGGCGCTCGCGGCGGATCGTCCAGGCATGCATCTTTTCGGGCACGTGGCCGAGCGGCGGAATCTCGCCGATCTCAAACAGCGATTTTCGTGGTGCCTCCGGTACGGCCTCGATGTTAAGCGCAGGCTCTCCCATGGATCCACTCCCTATAGCCATGGTCAAAGTCATATTGCATCGCACAATGTGCAACGCAATAGGACACTCTGAGCAGGCAAGATAATCCTGTCAAGTATGATGTTTTCTGTTGTGCTTTCTCTTTATCGCAGCGCACAATCCCAACTCACTGAATAAAGGGCTGCCATGACAGAGAGTCCTCCCACACCGACGCGCGATAGCCCCTGGGTAATGCGCACCTATGCTGGGCACTCGACGCCTGAGGTCTCAAACCGCCTATTTTGCGACAATCTGGCGCGCGGTCAGACCGGATTGTCGATTGCCTTCGACCTGCCAACCCAGACCGGTCACGATCCGGACCACGCGCTGGCGGCGGGAGAAGTCGGTAAGGTTGGCGTGCCGGTCTCGCATCTTGGCGACATGGAGCGATTGCTCGACGGCCTGCCGCTCGAGCGCATGAACACCTCGATGACCATCAATGCCACCGCTCCGTGGCTACTGGCGCTATACGTGGCGCTTGCCGACCGCCAGGGCGCGGACCGGACTGCGCTAGCCGGCACGGTGCAAAACGATATCGTTAAGGAATATCTTTCGCGTGGCACCTATATTTTTCCGCCCGAACCGAGCCTCAGACTCGCCACAGACATCATCGCCTTCACCGGAGCCGAGATGCCACGTTGGAACCCGATCAATATCTGCTCCTACCATTTGAAGGAAGCCGGTGCGACACCGGTGCAGGAACTTGCTTTTGCGCTTGCCAATGCCACCGCCGTGCTCGACACGGTACATGCCCGGACCGATATACCGGAAGAGCGTTTTGCTACGCTTGTCGGGCGCGTCAGTTTTTTCGTCAATGCCGGCTTGCGTTTGGTGACGGAGATTTCCAAGCTACGCGCCTTCACGCGCCTGTGGGATGAGATCTGCCGCGAGCGCTACGGCATAGAAGACCCTAAGCTCAGGCGCTTTCGCTATGGTGTGCAGGTTAACTCGCTGGGACTTACCGAGCAGCAACCTGAGAATAACGTCTACCGCATTCTTATCGAGATGCTGGCCGTAGTGCTGTCGAAGGATGCTCGCGCCCGTGCCGTGCAGCTGCCGGCCTGGAATGAGGCACTGGGCCTGCCGCGTCCCTGGGATCAGCAATGGAGTCTGCGAGCGCAACAGATCGTTGCCTATGAAACCGATATCCTGGAGCATGCCGATATCTTCGCTGGCTCCAGCGTGGTCGAGGCGAATACCAAAGCTCTGATGGTTGAGGCGCGTGAGGAGATGGCAGCGCTTGGCGATGTCGCGGGTGCAGTCGAATCCGGCACGATGAAAGCCGCTCTCGTGGCCTCGAACGCGCGTCGGCTTGCGGCTATCGAGTCCGGTGCTCAGACCGTAGTCGGCGTCAACGCCTATGCTGAAAGTGCAAAAAGTCCACTCGCCGGGGCTGGCGCTACCCAGGAGATTGACCCGCAAGCCGAGGCGCAGCAGGTTGCACGCCTGAAGGCCTGGCGGGAGGCCCGCGATGATGGGGCGGCGCAGGCGGCGCTCGCCGAGTTGGAAAGCGTGGTACGGCAAGGCCGCAATGTCATGAAGCCCTCGATTGCCTGCGCCTTGGCCGGCGTGACGACCGGTGAGTGGGCTGATACCCTACGCCGGGTCTTTGGCGAATACCGCGCGCCCACGGGCGTCGGAGCCGAGCGCGTGGCGTCAACCAACAGTGAGGCCGCACGGCGGACGGTCGCTGCGGCAACAAAGCGTCTTGGCCGCCCGCCACGCCTGCTGGTGGCTAAGCCCGGCCTGGACGGCCATTCTAACGGTGCCGAGCAAATTGCCCTACGTGCCCGCGATTGCGGCTTCGAAGTGATCTACGAAGGCATCCGTCGCACACCGGCCGAGATCGTCAAAACCGCGCTCGAAGAGGATGTAGATCTGATAGGGCTCTCGGTACTCTCCGGTGGTCATAGCGCGCTGGCGACAGCGCTGCTCGAAGGTCTGAGCGAAGCCGGTGTCGATGACGTGCAAGTGGTGATCGGTGGCATTGTTCCGCCCGACGATGCAAAAGCGCTGCGTACCGCGGGCATCGCCCGCGTTTTCACCCCAAAAGACTACGACCTCGGTGCCATAGTGGGCGAACTGGCAAGGTTGGTAGCTTAAGGCTCGAGATCGGCCCTTCTAGGAGAAGCTCAAGCTGCGGGCGATGACGAATAGGCCGAAGGCCTTCGTACATCGGTGGTGATGTTCTTGAAAATGCCGCCGGAGAAATATTTTTTCCGGATCGCCGCTCATATTAGCGAAAGGAAGCACGGCGATTGAGGGTTAGTCCGCAAGCACTAGGGCAGGGGTCGGCAAAGGCGCGCCGTACTCGGCGATGGTTTCGCGAAATATAGCGCGACTTTGGGCGAGCGCGGCGGCCGTGGTTTCCTCGTTAGCCCCATCAACCGGCTATAGCCGGCCACATCGGCGCTAAGGATGGCCGCCAGTCTGCGCTCGCCCTCGCTCATTAAATGCTGCGCTTGGTTCAGGCGTCGTCGGCGCCGGTGGCCGCCTTCTCGAACCATTCCTCGATGGTGATCAGGCCGCCTTCCTCCTCGGCCCGGCCGACATCCTTAGCCGGCAGGTCCTCCTGCACGATATCGACGCGCTTCCAGCCGGCTAACGGTGTCTTGGTGCCTTCACGCGGTACGTAACGAGACGCTTCCGTGCGCTGGCGGCGGTGGATATAGCGGTTGCAGTTGGGCCAAACCTCCTCGACCGTGACGCGGACCACCATCAGAGCCTCGTGGAACTCGCTCATCAGCGGGTCATCGACGCTGGCCGTCGCGGTGCCCTGGATACGCATGCGCAGCGGGTTCTCAAAATTGATGAATAGCAGGCCGACATTGGCATTGTCGACCACGTTGCCGGCGGAATAGAACATGCCGTTGCCGTCATAGAGCGGAAAAGCGATGGTCTTGGCGTCGACCGCCTTGACGAATCCAGGATCGCCGCCCTTGTAGGAGACCGTTGGCCGGCCGTTCTCGTCAACGGTAGCGAGCAGGAACATGTCCTGGCTGGCTATAGATGCTTGGTCGGACTCACTCAGCTCGGTGGTCACTGCGATGGCCTCGATTTTATCGGCAACGCGGCGAGTGTCGAACGCGTCCTGAAGGGCGCGGTGCTCGGCGCCAAATAGTCTGCTCATGGTGCGGGATTCCTCTGATAGATCGTTGTCTTAAAGCTTATCGACGGATAGCATGATGGCCTGTACCGACACGCGCTCGCCGAGGCGCGCAAGCCAAGCCGTGATCGCAGGCACTTTTCCAAAGGGTCACGGCCTTCGCGAATAAAATTGGCGTAGCAGAGGATCGGATAAAAGAAAAGGTTGTCGAGACTGGTCCTGTCGTCGGCGAGATAGCTCTGGTAGGTGAGCACTTGGCTGAGCACGCTAAGCCGCTAAGAGACCCTTTCCCGTATCGCTTGCTTATGCGAAGCCCACCATAGCGCGCAATTCTGCCGGTGTTTTGCCGGCCCTGCGCAGTGACCGCAAGGTCGTGGCGCGATTGCGCTTGGCTAACCGCGCGCCGCTTGAGTCGGTAATCAGGGAATGGTGGTGCCAGGTCGGCGCCGGGATATCGAGCAGTGCCTGCAGCAGGCGGTGGATGGCGGTGGCGTGAAATAGATCGTCACCGCGGGTGACTAGGGTGACACCCTGGATGCCGTCATCAACCGTGACTGCGAGGTGATAGCTGGTTGGCACGTCCTTGCGCGCCACCACTATGTCGCCGGCGGTGAGTACGTCCGCCGCCTGCTGCCCGGCGGCGCGGTCGCTCCATTCGAGGGGTCCGGTGATCTCCAATGCACGCGCTATGTCGAGGCGCCAGGCATGCGGGCGGCCCATGAGGATGCCCTGGTGCCGCGCCTCGTAGGCGAGGCTGCGGCACGTGCCGGGATAGATCACGCCGTCGAGCCCGTGCGGCGCCTCGCCGGCATGCTTGATCTCGGCGCGGATCTCACGGCGTGAGCAGAAGCAGGGATAGATCACGCCGAGCTCGTCGAGCCGTGTCAATGCTGCGACGTAGTCCTCCATATGCTCGGACTGGCGTCGCACCGGCGTCTCCCAGTCGAGGCCAAGCCAAGCGAGATCCTCGTATATAGCGCTCTCGAAAACCTCGCGCGTGCGACCCTGGTCGATGTCCTCGATGCGTAGCAGGAAATGGCCGTGCCGCCGCTTGGCCTCGCTCCAGGCGAACAGCGCTGCATAGGCGTGGCCGAGATGCATGAACCCCGTGGGACTCGGCGCAAAGCGGGTGACCCAGGGTGAGGCGCTTGGCAAGGCAGGCGGGCGTCAGTCTTGCAGGCCGCGCAGAAAGGCGCTGCGCTCCTTGGCGGCGGACATCAGTAGCGCCATGTCACTACCACCGAGCACCATCTGCATACCCATGCCGACATAGCGCTCCATGAGGTCCGGAGTGTAAACGCCACCGAGTGCCGGAATTTTGCCGTGCGCCTTGCAGGCGGCGATGATCACTTCATAGGCCTGGACCACGCGGTCATGGCCAATTTGGCCGGGAATGCCCATCTCTAGGCAGAGATCGTTGGTACCGACGAGCAGGGCATCGACTGCCGGTACGGCGGCGATGGCATCAGCATTGGTTACGGCCAGCGGCGTCTCGATCATCATCACTACCATGGTGCCAGAATTGACTGCAGCTGCCATCTCGTCAGTTGGCAGGGCCGCGAAGTCGAGTTGCGCCATGGTGCCGCCCATCGAGCGTTTGCCGTCGGGCGGATATTTGCAATAGCTCGCCAGGGTTGCCGCGTGCTCGGGCGTATCCACATGCGGGAAGACGACGCCCATGGCGCCTCCGTCGAGCACGCGGCTGGCGTGGTAGTGCTCGTAGCCCGGCACGCGCACGAAGGGTGCAACGCCCGCGTCCTGTGCGGCATTGCTGATCTGTACCGCGTCGTCGAGCGAGAACAGGCCATGCTCCATGTCGATGAACAGCCAGTCATAGCCACACGTCTTCATGGCTTTGGCGATATCGACCGTGCGCGCCTGGCGTAGGCCCATGCCGATCGCTAGTTGACCCGCGTCGATGCGCTCACGAACCGGATTGCACAGCTCTACCATTTCCATTTCTTCCTCGTTTAGCCGATGCCGTTGAGCCAAGTGGCCAGCGCGTGGATGTAGGCCTCTTCCTGCTCCAGATGCGCCGTGTGCGAGGCGTCGGTGAAGACGCGCACTTCCGAACCCACCGCCAGTTTGCTGTAGCGGTGCAGCGTCGCCGGCGGGGCCTCGTCGAACTCACCGCAGGTGAACAGCAGTGGCACCGTAATGCGCGCCAGATTTGGCGTGCCGTCATAGTCGTGCAGACTGCCCGTGGCGCGGAACTCGGTCTCGCCCCACATGGTCCGGTAGAGCGCGGAGTTGCCCTCCTCGAGCGAGGTCATCAGGGGCTGCGGCCAGGGTTCCATGCGGCAGAGATGGCGGCGGTAGAAGGCCATAGCCGCCTGCTGGTATGCGGTGCTGCGCACCGTACCGGCGGCCTCGTTCTCGTCCAGTACCTGCCGCACTTCGGACGGTAGAAGTTTGCGCCAGCGCAGATTGTCGGACATCCATTGCTGAGCGCTGATCAATGGGCTGGCAAGTACGCAGGAGACAAGGTTTCGGCTGTTGGTGGCAGCTAACTCAGCGGCCAGCAGTCCGCCCCAGGAATGGCCGAGCAGATGGTAGCGATTGAGCCCCAGACTTGCGCTCAATACGCGGATCTCGTCGACGAAGCGCGAGATTTGCCAGTTGGCTGGTGCGCCGGGCTTGTCCGACTTGCCGCAGTCGAGTTGGTCGTAGAAGATCACCGCGCGATCGCGGCCGAGCGCTTCGAGGGGCAGCAGATAGTCGTGGCTGAGGCCGGGCCCACCATGCACCACTAGCAAAGGGGCGCCGGGGCCGTTGCCCACAACGCGATACCAGATTTCGCCGCCGCGCACGGCAACGCGCGCCTGGCCCTCTGGCGGGATTACCAGCGGCGTGTCGTCGTCATCAGCGATCAGGCTGAAATTGTCGTCATCGGCGCAACCGCCCGCTGCTATTGCTGCCGCGCCGGCAAGGAAGGCGCGTCTGTCGAGCATGCTCATTCGCGGTTTTCCCATCACAATCATCATCGTACTACCGCCTCTCTGTGGCAGTGGCGACGCGATTGTATGGGCGAAGCGAAGAGGCGGAAACCAAAACTTCAATACGGCGCGGCTTGCCCTGCCAGCGCGGCCCGCCTAAACTCGCTCCAGCAAAAGGGTCTGAGGCCAGGGAGAGACCGGTGACAGTTGCGCTCAATAGCTGCTCGGCGCTCGTACTCAACGCGGATTTCCGCCCGTTGAGTTACTTCCCGTTGTCGCTCTGGCCATGGCGGGAAGTGGTCAAGGCCGTCTTCCTCGAGCGCGTCAATATTGTCGCCGAATATGAGCGCGAGGTGCATTCGCCGTCGTGGTGCATACGGTTGCCGAGCGTAGTCTCACTCAAATCCTACGTGCGCTCTGACCATCGGCCGGCCTTTACCCGTTTTAACGTATTTCTGCGTGACGGCTTTGCATGCCAGTATTGCGGCGGGCGACGTCGCTCGGAGGATCTCACCTTCGACCATGTGGTGCCGCGCTCTCGTGGCGGTGCGACGCGCTGGTCGAACGTGGTTACGGCCTGCGGGTACTGTAATCTGGTCAAGGGTGACCGCATTCCCAGAGAATGCTCCATGTCGCCGCGCAATCCACCGCGCGTGCCTACCGTGCACGAGCTGCAACGCATAGGTCGCCGTTTCCCGCCTAACTATCTACACGAAAGTTGGTGTGATTATCTTTACTGGGACACCGAGCTTGATAGCAACTAAGCGTCTCCACGCGACACGCCCGCCGCGATGGTATCATGACCGCCGCGTAGCTGTTGCGCTGGCGCCGGCTACAAGTCCTCTGGCGGCTCTCCCGCCATGCTCACAGTGGCCTCGCTGACCACGGTTTCGCACTCGGGGTTGTGGGTCAGGGTCTGAAGGCAACTTGCCGTATTTACTGTGTCGCGGGTCGAGCCGACGTCGCTGCATGGGCTTCGTGGCGAGTGGCCGGCGCAGTCGCTGCAGTCAGGCCGTGAGCCCAGCCGCCGCTGCAGTCAGCGTGGACTAGGATGTTTCGGGACATCTGCTGTAGACAGCCTATCGGCCTTGATGCTGCGCGTATTTCTTGAGATACGTGATGACCTTGGCGCGCTGGTCATCGTCCTCGACCTTGAGAAACATGGTCGAGCCACGGATGAAGCCCTGGCTACTGTAAAGCCAGCCGTCGAGCGCATCTTCGTCCCAGGTCCAGGGATTCTCGATCGCCGCGCGGAAGGCGCGCGAATAGGGGTAGTTGGCCATGATGCCCGCTTCGCGGCCATAGACCCCGGTGAGCGACGGGCCGAGCGGCATGGTCACGGCTTGCTGCAACAGTGCCTCCGGCCGCCAGCTGATCACGTCCTCGGTGATCAGGCCGTGGCACTTGGTACAGAGATCGATATAGAGCTCGCGCCCTGCTTCGGCATCGTCGGCACGGGCTGTGGCGCTCCCGAAGGACAGTGCTGGAAGCAGTACCGCGAGCGCGGCGAGAACTCGAATCTTACGCAAGACGGTTGCCATCGTCTTCTCCCTTTGCATGGCATCTTGTCGAAATCGGCGGTTCGCAGTCTGTTTTACGCCCGGCCACCCGCAAAAGAAAGGGCCGGAGACCCACGGGTCTCCGGCCCTGGTCAGAAACTCGCGCCGATTAGGCGGCGGAGGTGTCGATGAAGCCGGAGGCGGCGTTTGGATGCAGCCCGCCTTGGGCGTCGTACTTGTCCTTGATCGCGGCGAACTTGTCCGCCTCCAACGGGGCCATAGCTTCGCGCACGTCGAGCTCGAAGAGGTTGGCCGAGTTGTAACCAAAGATCTGGTTCTTGACCGCGCTGGTGGCACCGCCCATGGGAGCGAAGCCATGCTTTTTCTGCATGTCCTCGGGGATCTCTAAGCGGCGCATGGCCTCGATCTGCCACTGCGGGCTGCCATACCAGAGCGAATCCGTGCCCCAAACGACCTGATCGGCACCCATGTGCTTGATGAAAGTCCCAAGCAGCGCTGCGGCAAAGCGCGGATTAGCGGTCGCCGAGTTGGCGAAGCTGGTGCCGAGTTCAGCATAGACGTTGGTCAGCCCATTCTCAGAGACGACTCTGGCCAGGTCGCTCGACCATTCGATCTCACCGGTTGCCTCGAAGTGGGCCAAGGATACGTCGGGTAGCTCAAGGAAGGCACGGAGACAGCCGTGGTAGATGATAAAGTTCATGTCCGGCCAGTCCTTAGCGACCTTGGCGATATCCCAAGGGGTCTGATACCGCCAGACATCCTTCCAGCTTTCCTCGTAGTCGGCGGGTGCCAAGCCCTTGTGACAGGCGACGTTCCTGATGCCGGCCTTCATCGCCTTCTCGTAGAAGGGGTACATCAACTCCTCGTCGTCGAGGCGCCATGGGTACTTGGTCGCTGCCGAGAGCGGATCGCCGATGGTGTAGGACTTCCAACCGTCCGGATGCACCTCGTCAATGGCCCGATCGACTTCGTCCATCCAGCCGTCCTGGCCGGGCGTGATGACGAAGTGGCCAAGCATGCGCCGCGAGCCCGCGACGAGGTTGACCATGTCGACCGCTTCCTTGATTTGATCGTTGGGAAGCAGCCACCAAGACGGATCATCGAACGGTGCGCCGCTCAGCAGCGCCACCTTGGTGTCGCTGTTGAAGAAGATCTGCCGCACGTAATTCTCGAACTTGTAGTAGTAGAGCGACAGGTCGGCCGGATCGAGTGCCGGGTTCCAATGCTCGGAAGCAAAGACGCCAAGACCCAACAGCCCTTCCTGATTGAAATCGTCATGCAGGAAATGGGTCTGGTCGTCGAGGATAAACTGGTGTGATAGCGCTGCCGCGCGCTCAACCATCATCTCCGGCGTCGCCGCCTCGGCCTCGCTGACGTCAAAGACATTCCCGTAGACCTCATTCATGGCCACGAATGCGGCTGCCATGCCGCAGCTCGACTGCAGGAATGCACGACGATCGAGCCCTTGCTTCTTGCCATGTAGATCGGCGAGCTCCGTAAGTCGCGCCTCGACCTGCTTTTGTTTCGGCGTCTGCGGCAACGGATTGAACTCACCATTCGAGATCATTTGCGTCGGCACCGCTGAGCCAAAGCCGCTCTGCGCGGAGTCGAGCCCCGCTAGCTCTTTTTCGCTGAGATACGTACCCATTATTCGTCCTCCCCATTAGATGGTACAGCTGCATAATAGAGAATCGCAGGTAGATGTCACTCGTGTGTTACGATGTCATCCGGCATCATGCCAGAAAATGCCATTGCACCACAATCGCTTTCGCACAATAGCCTGTAGAGCCTAAATCAGAGAAACGCCGCCAGCGCATCCAAGGTCCGGTCGGGTTGCTCGGTGGGTAGCATGTGGCCGGAGTCGCGAATGACTGTAACGCGGGCGTCGGCGAAGCTCTCCGCCAGAGCTCGGCCGGCACGTTCCGGTGTCATGCGGTCGTCGTCGCCGCAGACCACGAGCGTCGGGCAGGTTACCTCCGCTGCCGCCTGCGGCCCCTCGTCATAGGCGTTGCAGGCGCTGAAATCCTGGGCCAGCACCTTATCGTCGCCGCGGTCCAGCAACGACAACCCGCCACCCGACATCCACAGGCCCGGCACGCGCATGCCGCCGACATGGCTGCGCTGGCCGTAGGCATAGGAGATGATCATGCGCCGCGCCCGAGACGGATCCTCACGGGTGGCGGCGAGCAGGCCGTCGCTGACCGGCATCGGCGCGCTGGCGCCGACCAGGGCTAGGGCGCGGCTGCAATTCGGTGCCTGGCGGGCCGCCTCGAGCGTGACCAGGGCGCCCATGCTGTGCCCGACTAGCGCCGCGTCCTTTGCGCCCGTGGCATCGACGAGGCGCCAGATCCAGGCACCCATCTTTGGAATGCTGTCGAGGCCGGGCCCGGCCGAACGGCCGTGACCGGGCAGGTCGAGGGCCAGCACGGCATGGCCGTTATAGGCGAAATAGCGGCTTTGCAGAGCCCAAACCGTGTGGTCCAGGTTGGCGCCGTGGACGAAGACCACGAGCGGCAAGTCAGCATCGAACGGCTTGCCGCCGGTCGCTGCGTGCGCCGTCCTGCCGTCGACCTCTAGTTCGATCATCGCCTCAACTCCTTTGCGAAGCGCGCAGCGCCTGGCCTAAATCTTCCTTGATATCGTCTGCGTTCTCGAGGCCGATCGAGAGACGAACTAATTCCTCACCGACGCCTGCCGCCTTGAGCTCGTCGGCGCTCATCTGCTGGTGCGTGGTGCTGGCCGGATGGATAACGAGCGATTTAGCGTCGCCGACATTGGCGAGATGTGAGAACAGGCGCAAGCGCTCGATGAACTTGCGTCCCGCGTCGCGGCCGCCTTTGATGCCGAAAGAGAAAATGGCGCCGCAGCCCTTGGGCAACAGGCGCTTAGCGAGGTCGTGGTCAGGATGTTCTGGCAACTCAGGATAGGTCACCCAGTCGACCGCCTCGTGAGCCACCAGATACTCGACTACGGCGCGCGTGTTTTCCACATGCCGCGCCATGCGCACGGCCAGGGTCTCCACGCCCATGAGAATATAGAAGGCGGTCTGCGGGCTCATGCAGTAGCCGAAATCACGCAGGCCCTCGGCGCGGGCGCGCATGATCATCGCCGCCGGGCCGAACTCCTCTGAGAAATCGAGACCGTGATAACCCTCGTAAGGCTCGGTCAGGGTTGGGAAGTCGCCGGTCTCCCAATCGAAACGCCCACCCTCGACAAGAGCGCCGCCGATGGCGACGCCATGACCGCCGAGGAACTTGGTCGCCGAGTGATGGGCAATATCGGCCCCCATGGTCAGCGGCTGGCAGAGATGCGGCGTGGCAAAGGTGTTGTCGATCATCAGCGGGATGCGCGCTGCATGCGCGATCTCGGCGATGGCGGGAATGTCCATCACCTCGAGCCCCGGATTGCCCAGGGTTTCGCCGAAGATCAGCCGTGTTTTGGGGCGGATTGCGGCCTTGAAGGCCGCTGGATCGCGTGGGTCGACAAAGCTCGTTGTGATTCCGAAACGAGGCAGAGTATGACAGAGGATGTTATAGCTGCCGCCGTAAATAGACTTCGAGGCCACGACATGGCCGCCCGCGTCCATCAAGGTCGAGATGGCGAGATGTAGCGCGGCCATGCCGCTCGCGGTGCAAATGCCACCAACGCCTTTCTCCAGCGCCGCCAGCCGCTCCTCCAACACCGCCACGGTGGGATTGCTGATACGCGAATAGAGATGTCCGCCACGCTCCAGGTTGAACATCGAAGCGGCCGTCTCGGTATCGGGAAAGACATAAGACGTGGTCTGGTAGATCGGTACCGCCCGTGCTCCGAATTCTGGATCGGGATGTTGCCCCGCATGCAGGGCGAGGGTTTCGAAATCGAGGAATTTCGGTTCGGCCATGGCGTTATCCGCTCGCGCTCATGTTTTGAAAACCTGGTCTGCGGCGGCCTGCAGGCCGCACTTCTTGTCGATCTCCGTGCGAACCCGCGCGATCTCTTCCTCAAGCTCGCCGATATAATCGTTTAAGGTTTCTATCGACAAGCTGTCCAGCTTGCGCGGTAGGGTCTTGCCGTCCGCGGTCGGCCGCGGCGGGTCATCGAATATGTCCATGGCTTCCCTTCCCCCTACGGCCTGCCGAGCTTACGCTATAACAAGCGTGTTGCAATGTGCCCGTGTTTACGTATCGTCGATTCGTTGTAGCGGATGACGAGCAAGTATGTTGGGAGTGGCGGGCCCTGGCTGGAAAGAGACTTGGCCGACACGGACAACTTTTTTGTTCGCTTCTGGGGTGTGCGGGGTAGCATCGCCTGCCCGGGTCCGGGTACGGCCGGCTACGGCGGTAATACGGCGTGCCTGGAGGTCTGCTGTGGTGAGCGCATGCTGATCTTCGATGCCGGCACGGGAATCCATGCGCTCGGCGCCGATCTTACGGGCAAGCGCGGCGTTGGGGGCGGTTTTTCCGCCGATCTCTTCTTCAGCCACACCCATTTCGACCACATCTGTGGCATTCCCTTCTTCTCGCCGGCCTTCAATCCGAGATACGAACTGCGCGTCTGGGCTGGGCACCTGATGCCAGAGCGCAGCATCCGCGAAGTGCTGACCTATCTTATGATGGACCCGCTTTTCCCGGTGCCGATGGACACCATGCGTGCGCATCTCGATTTCCGTGATTTTGGCGCTGGCGAAGTTTTGGAGCCGGCACCTGGCGTCAGGCTGCTGACTGTGCCCCTCAACCATCCCAACCGTGCCACCGGCTACCGTATCGAGCACCAAGGCCGCTCGATCTGCTACGTAACCGATACTGAACACGTGCCGGGCGAGCCCGACCGCAATATTCTCAGGCTCATCGACGGTGCTGACATCTTCATCTATGACAGCACCTATACCGATGAGGAATTTGAGGATCACCGCGATTGGGGCCATTCCACATGGCGGGAGGGTGTGCGCCTAGCGGAGGCGGCGAATGTCGGCACGCTGGTCCTCTTCCACCACGACCCGGATCATGACGACGCCTTCATGGACCAGGTGGCGAACGAGCTTGAGGCAGAGCGGTTCGGCTCTATTGTGGCCCGCGAAGGGATGGTGTTGCGACCGTGACAACGATATTGCCCGAGACCATGATCGCCGTGGAGATTTCCACCCCCGGCGGCCCCGAGGTGCTGATGCCCGCTGCGCGGCCGCTGCCGCAACCGGGGCACGGCGAGATTCTGATCAAGGTTGCAGCCGCCGGGGTCAACCGGCCCGACTTGATGCAACGGGCCGGCGCCTACCCGCCGCCGCCGGGTGCCTCGGACCTGCCTGGCCTGGAAGTTGCGGGCGAGGTGGCCGCAGTCGGCCCCGGCGTTGCCAGCCCCAAGATCGGCGATGCGGTATGCGCCCTGACCCCGGGCGGCGGTTATGCCGAATATTGTCTGACCCATGCCGACCACGCTTTGCCTTATCCTGACGGTTTCGATGCGGTTCAGGCTGCGGCCTTGCCAGAGACGTTCTTCACCGTTTGGACAAATTTGTTCGAGCGTGCCGCCCTTACCGGCGGCGAAAGCGTGCTGATTCATGGCGGTGCCAGTGGCATCGGCACGGCCGCTATCCAGCTGGCTCAGGCCTTCGGTGCGCGGGTCTTCGCCACTGCCGGGACAGCTGCAAAGCGCGCGGCCTGCGAGAAACTCGGCGCCGAGCGCGCCATAGACTACCGCGACGAGGACTTCGTGGCCATCGTCACCGAGGCCACGGGGGGGCGCGGTGTTGACGTCATATTGGACATGGTGGCCGGCTCCTACGTGGCGCGAGATTTCGAGGCGCTGGCCGAGGACGGGCGCCTGGTGCTCATCGCCTTGCAGGGAGGTGTAAAGGCGGAGGTTGATCTGTTCACGATCATGCGCAAGCGCTTATGGCTGAGCGGCTCGACCTTGCGTCCGCGCAGTATCGAGGAAAAGGCCAGAATGGCCGACTGCCTGCGCGAAAAGGTCTGGCCCTTGCTCTCTGCCGGCCGGGTGCGTCCGGTGATACATGCCACCTTCTCGCTAGCCGAGGCCGCCGGCGCCCATGCGGCGCTGGAAGCGGGCGACCATATCGGTAAGATCATGTTGACTCTCTAAGCGCCTTTCGCTGCGGGCCGTCCGGTACTATATAGTGCGGTCTGACCCGGATAACGAAAGGAAACAACCCATGGCACAGCTGCTGATGCCGAAGGCAACCGCTGTTTGGCTGGTCGAGAACACGACCCTGACCTTTCAGCAGATCGCCGATTTCAGCGGTCTGCATTTGTTAGAGGTGCGGGGCATTGCCGACGGTGAGGTCGCCGTGGGTATCGTCGGTCTCGATCCCACCGCTAACGGACAGTTAACGCGCGAGGAAGTGGCACGCTGCGAGGCTGATGCTGAGGCCAACCTGGCGCTGCGCCAAGCTGAAGTGCCTGACGTACCCCGCCGTAAGGGGCCGCGCTATACGCCGGTCTCCAAGCGCGGTGAGCGGCCGGATGCGATCTCCTGGTTGCTGAAGTACACGCCCGAGCTTTCGGATGCGCAAATATGCAAGCTGGTCGGAACCACCAAGCCGACCATCGAGGCGGTGCGCACCCGCAGCCATTGGAATATCAGTAATATTCAGCCGCGCGATCCGGTATTGCTCGGCATTTGCAGCCAGACCGACCTTGAGGAGCACTTGGTGAAGGCGCGCAAGCGGCGACCGGAGGCGGTGGCGCCGCCACCACCGCCACCCGAACCGGCGCTGGAAACGAAGCCCGAGGAAGCGCTTGACGCGGAGACGCTTTTCAAGACCAGAGACGCCGTCGCTTGAGACTACGGGTGGGCGCGCGGCGATGAGCGACCTGACGGGTCTCGCCGAGCACGTCGAGCAGCTTGCCGGCGCCTCTGTGTTGTGCATTGGCGATCTCATGCTCGATCGCTTTATCTATGGCGAAGTGTCGCGCATCTCGCCCGAAGCGCCGATTCCGGTGATGCGGGTGGAAAGCGAGCTGGCGATGCCCGGCGGCGCTGGCAACGTCGCCCGCAATTTGATCTCGCTCGGTGCGTCCTGCACATTCCTGTCCCTGCTGGGTCGCGATACAGTGGGGCGCGAGTTGGCGGCCATGATCGGTGCCGAGCCGCGCATTGAGGCTTATTTGCTGACCGATCCCGAGCGGGTCTCGACCATCAAGAGCCGCTATCTTGCGGCTGGTCAGCACCTCCTGCGAACGGATCACGAGACGCCCCAACCGGTCAGCTCCGCCATCGCCGAGGACTTACAGCGTGCCGCAGTCGACGCCATCAAAGAGCATCAGGCGGTGGTGCTTTCGGATTATGGCAAAGGTGCACTGACAGCGACCTTGATCGAGGCCGTCATCGTGGAGGCGCGTGCGGTCAACGTCCCGGTCATCGTCGATCCGAAGGGCGATGACTTCAGTTGCTATCGCGGCGCCAGTGTGATCAGCCCGAACTGCAGCGAGCTGGTTGCGGCGACCCGGCAAGCGGCCGGCGATGATGACGAGGTGGTGGCGGCGGCGCGAGCCCTGATCGCCAACTGCGGCATTGACACGGTCCTCGCCACCCGCGGCAGCCGCGGCATGAGCTTGGTTGGCGCCGACGAGGCGGTTCATTTGCCGGCCCGAGGCCAGGACGTGTTCGATGTCTCAGGCGCTGGCGATACGGTAGTCGCGACCTTGGCCGCGGCACTCGGCTGTGGCTTGCCGGTAGCTGAGGCGGCAAGCCTCGCCAATGTCGCGGCAGGCATTGTGGTCGGCAAGGTCGGTACTGCGGTGGTTACCGCCGGTGACCTTGAAGCCGCGTTGCGCCACGGCGATGTTCTCGACAGCGAATCCAAGGTTCTTGCCGCCGACCGGGCCGACGAGCGCATTGCAGGCTGGCGCCAGCAGGGCCAGCGCATCGGTTTCACTAACGGCTGTTTCGATCTTCTGCATCCGGGCCACGTCTCGCTCATGCGGCAGGCCCAAGCATTCTGTGACCGGCTCATCGTCGGGCTTAACAGTGATGCCTCGGTGGCGCGCCTCAAAGGCCCCGATCGGCCCGTACAGGGCGAGGCTGCGCGGGCCTTAGTTCTGGCGTCGTTGGAGGACGTCGACCTTGTCGTGGTGTTCACCGATGATACGCCATTGCCGCTCATCGAGCGCTTCCGTCCTGACGTCCTGGTTAAGGGGGCCGACTATGCTCTCGACGAGGTTGTCGGGGCTGAGCTGGTGCGCCGCTGGGGCGGACGGGTGGTGTTGGCCAATCTAGAGCCCGGTCACAGTACATCCGGCACCATCGAGCGCTTGGCGCGCGGAGCCTGAGGCATGGCTGCGCCGCGGCTGATGGTCGGCATCAGCGGCGCCTCGGGCGCAATCTACGGCGTGCGGCTGCTAGAGCTGTTGCAGCCCCTAGCTGTCGAGGCCCATCTGGTGATGAGTTGCACGGCGGAGATTACTTTGGCCCACGAGACCAACCGCAAGCTGGCGGCGGTGCGTGAGCTGGCCGACGCCTGGTATCCGATCGATGATCTGGCTGCAGCCCCGTCGAGCGGCTCCCACGGTAGCCTCGGCATGATCGTTGCACCTTGCTCGGTGCGCAGCATGTCGGAGATTGCCACCGGACTTTGCGGCAATCTGCTGACCCGCGCCGCCGATGTCACCCTCAAGGAGCAGCGCAAGCTGGTGCTGATGGTGCGCGAGACGCCCCTCCACGCCATCCATCTGGCCAACATGACGCGCCTCGCAGAGCTTGGCGTGATAATCGCGCCGCCGGTGCCTGCTTTCTACGCGCGGCCCGAGAGCCTCGAGGCCATGGTCGACCACAGCCTCGGCAGAGTGCTAGACCTGTTCGGTCTCGACAGCGGCACCGTCAGCCGCTGGCACGGCACGGCAGCTGGTGGCCGTCGCCGCGTGCCAAGCGAAGATCGATGACTATAGCGCGCACTATTGGGCGCGCGGCTCAGTGGGAGAGCACCACGTTGACATCGCTGGGGTCACTGATCAATCTCAACCATGATTGAAGATTTTTTCATTATTATCAGATATTTGTAGGCAAGTCAGCCAGACCACAACCGGCCTCCATTCACGTTCTGGCACAGTGCGGAGGCCGACATAAAGCAGATGGTGTAAACTTGACTACCCGAAAAGTAGACTTCCACAAGCTCTGCGCGACTCTGGGTTGTGTCACTCACAATATTTGGATTAAGGTGACTGTGCTGGCGTGGTGATGTGGCTCCGGCCTAGATCGAAACAGAAAATGGGAGACTTCTGATATGGTCCAGGGAATAAGATTCAAGATAGTATTGATAAGTGCCATAATGATTGCCGGATTAGCTGGCAACGCGACCGCCCAGAGCACTAGCATAGACAGTGAATACTTGATGACACTTCATGCGCCGCTTGAGCCGCCTCAAGTCGCCAACAGTGACTTCTTGATCTATAACGTCAAACCTGGCGGTTGGGTCAAGGGGCCCAATATCGAGGGCGAAATCATCGGTCCCTCTGCCGACTGGCTGCGAATTATGCCGAATGGCACCCTTAAGCTCGACGTACGTGCGTCTATCAAGGCGGATGATGGCTCGATCATCTTCACCAGCTATACAGGTCGAGTCGTTCTTACGCCGGAAACGAACGAGCGTTTTCAAGCAGGTGAGGCACTTTCTGCCGATGACATTTATTTCTATACCTCGCCAACATTCGAGACGACTTCTGAAAAATATGCCTGGCTCAACAATGTTGTGGCGGTCGGCAAGATGATATCCGTCAGAGCTGGCGAAGATAGTTACGTGACGTACGATTTATTCGCTCTAAAATGATAAAATGAGTGTTGTCCGATGCTCTAAATGCCGGGCAATACCTCTCATAAACTGGGTCGCCGCTTAATCAATCCCCAAGATAAGACTGGGCGCCAAGTGCGCCCAGTCTCACTTCCATCATATAATTATTGCACTACCTATTCCAAGTCGCGTATCCGGTTGAGGTCCCATCAGCCCAGTTGATTTGGGTGACGCCATCAAATGTGTATACGGCTTCGGTATTGATTCCTTCGTATTTTCCCGTACCGCCTGTGTAGTGCCAAGTGCCAGGGCCATGACCAGTCGGCCTCGGGTCACCCTTATTGTGCCATTTAAGGTACGCTTGGTCGCCATCTGTATCCGTGATGACGCAGTATCCACCCGCAACGCTCTTGTTCGTGCGGAAGTCCGCATCGAAGTAGGCAGGACATTTTACGCCAGCACGATGGAACATGCTGCCCTCACCTTTATCGTTGAAGAAGGTACCACTAAATTCACCCACCCAATAGAAGTGGCCTTCTTCGATCTGATGGGCCGTGCCGACCCCAAACCAACCAAATTCACCCACTATCTTTTCTTCTGCGGCCAAAGCGGGGCTCGCCAACAAGATCGAGACAACCAGTGTCGTTAATATCGACTTGTGCATAGTCATAGTTTTCTCCCGTTACGATATCGTGGTTTTATCACTCTAGGGTTGATGTCTCCCCTCCAGTGCTACATTTCAGAGAAATAATGTTCCAGCAAATACTCTCCGATTGTCAAATAATTTTGAAATCTCCCGGATGTTACAACAACCTCAATATCCTGCTCGCATTGATGTGCCTATAACGGTGTTGTAAGATTGATGAAAGCGCGACGATCGCATTGTGACAAGGATCTCATCGGGTTGGCCTCAGTTAATGCCGGGCTCCATCGCCGCCTCCAAGGGTTGCAATACCACCAGCTACGGACCTAAATCTCCGAAATAGATGCTGATTTCCAAACAACAGACTCATCATCGTAACGCCGGCACAATTTCTCTTCACCATTAACACTCGTCGCATGGCTGAGGCGTCGCTCGACGATCTTTATTCGCCTCTCCACATGCGGCGACTGCGTGGCACATCCCAAGTGGGACGCGCAACTACTGGCGCAGCTTCTCGTAGGCCACGGATGCGCGCAGCCGATCTTCGGGGATGCAATAGTAGGCACGCAGCACCGCTTCGCTGTCCGCGCACTCCCGGTAGCCGAATTTTGCAAGTCCAGCGCGAGCCTTGTAGTTGGCGCGATAGGTGCCGACCACGATGCGCACACCGCTCGCGACCTCACCCTCGAGCGCACGTGTCAGAACGCTTCCGGTGCCCTGGCGCTGCCACTCGGGTAAAATGTAGGCGTGTCGCAGCAGCGCGACGTCTTTGATGTACTCGAGAGCGGTAACACCGATCAGGGATTGTGCCTCGAACGCTCCGTACCACGTCATCCGCTGAGATTCCCTGTCCCAGTCGGCTGCCGTCATCTCCGGGTCGTGTATCTCCTCGTCGTCGAGAAACTCTCGATACCAGCGAGCTGCGATATTGATAACGCGCAGCGCGTCGGAGCGGTCGGTCGATGTCAATGCGCGGATCATGGAGCGGCACCTCGTATGAGATTAGGAGCGGCCATTGTAGACGCACATCGGAGGCACGCGCGAATGTCGGACATCGCCCCTCCAGCGCACAGTTTATACGCTAGAACGGGCCCGTGCAGATAGAGGTGAGAATGGCGACTCTTGGCTAGCAGTGCCATCAGCCCAGACCGCTCAGAAAGTGTTATCATGGGGGTCTCTTACAGCGCAGAAAAGCGTCATCAATTTATGAACTTGAGATGGTTTCACAGTGATTGACCTCAAACGAAACAAAAAAAAAGAATTAGTTCCCGCCACTGGAATGCGATCTCGCGCATCTTCGATTTACACGCCTAATCAGGCGGCTGATTTCAAAATCAGCAGAGGAAAATTCTCCGATTTTCTGAACTGCCGGAGATGCTTCTATCTCGACAGGGTGAAAGGCTTGGTGTCTCCTGGCACGCCCGGTTGGACCCTCAACGAAACCACCGATTTACTTTTGAAGAAAGAATTTGACGAATGCCGCGCGGTGCAACAGCCACACCGTTTGTTCAAGGAAAATGGATTAGAGCACCTCGTTCCCTTTCGGCACCCAGACTTGGACCGTTGGCGAGATTCCCTCCATCACGGATTGAAGTCTCGATACAAAAATACAAACATTATTCTTACTGGCGGAGTTGATGATATTTGGCAGGATATCCACGACGGCAAACTAGTTGTCGTTGACTATAAATCCCAGGCGAACACCAGACCCCTTACTCCAGCGTCATATCTCACAGATCCTTATCACGATGGCTACAAAGTGCAGATGGACTTTTATGCCTATCTCCTTCGAGAAATGAATTTCGAGGTTTCCAAAACCACTTATTTCCTTGTCTGCAACGCGGATAGAGGTGCGGACGGATTTTTTGGGAAAATGGACTTTAGCGAAACCTTAATACCGTACGAATGCGACCCGAATTGGATACCTGGTAAGGTATCAGAGATGTTTGATTTGATGAATCAAACCGATGTGCCTGAAGGCAACCCCAGTTGTAGTAATTGTGCATACGCCAAGCAAAGAGCGACAATCGAGACTAGTGACCCAGCATAGTCTTGCGGGAGGTCTGTATCCCGCATGAAGGAGGGGATAGGACAGATACGCCAGCGACTGCGTCGCACGGATCATGCACCCCGGCCCGGGGGCCGGGGCACGCGTTTTGATGGTTGAGTTGGGTCGATGGCGAGTCGGGAAACCCGCAGGCAGGGTGCGGCCTAAATTGCTGAACGTCTACGTCTACGAATAGTGAAGCAGTTAATCATCTAAAGTTTTCTAGAACGAGTCCGATGGCGTGCTTCGACGAGGCGGCTGCTGTGATTAGAACGTACGTTTGGTCTGCTAGGTTTTCCGATTTTCCTCGGCCTTGATGGTCTCGTATAGATCCAAGGCACGGTCCGGGTGCTCGTTGTTGTGAACGATGGCGGCGACTGCCTGAATCATGGCCACTGGCGAATCGGATTGGAAGATGTTGCGCCCCATATCAACACCGGCGGCTCCTTGGCTTACCGCGCGATAGGCCATGGTCAGCGCATCGATTTCCGGAAGTTTCTTACCGCCAGCGATAACGATCGGCACCGGGCAGGCCGAGGTTACTTTCTCGAAGCCGTCCTCAACGAAGTAGCTTTTGATGTAATGCGCACCCAACTCCGCGGCGATGCGCGTGGCCAGCGAGAAGTACCGGGAATCGCGCACCATTTCGGCGCCGACCCCCGTGACAGCCATAGTGGGGATGCCGTAACGGTTGCCATTGTCAATGAGTTGGACCAGGTTCTTGATCGACTGGTGTTCGTGGGTGGCGCCAATATATATCTGTGTGGTAATGGCGGCGACGTTCAAGCGGATGGCGTCGTCGATGTCGACGGCAAGGGTCTCGTTGGAGAGTTCGGTCAAGATGCTCTGGCCACCGGAGCAACGGAGCACGACCGGTTTTGGTGCTGCTGCTGGTATGACGGAGCGCAGTACGCCGCGCGTGCACATCAGCACATCGGCATAGGGGATTAGCGGCACGATGGAGAGATCGATGCGCTCGAGTCCGGTCGCTGGTCCCTGGAAGTAACCGTGGTCGAAGGCGAGCATAACCGTGCGTCCGCTCTCGGAATTGAAAATGCGAGCCAAGCGGTTTTGCATGCCCCAATCGAGTGAGCCCGCACCCTTAACGTGGAACGGCTGGTGCTCCTGCGCAATACCAATTCCGAAATCTTTGCCTTCGGTGATATCGTCCTTGTCTGCCATGTCCTAGGCTCCCTTGCACAATGACCGATTGATCATGATAGCCTTAGCATACTTTTGACGGACGCTAACCTCGATGCCCTTTCATCGCCGAGCCGATTGGCAGAGCGTCATCGAACCGCTCAGGAGAATGCTCAATGTACGCCGTTATCTGTTTTGATCGCCCCGGGTCGGCCTTCCCGTCTCGCATCCGTGATCAATGGCAGGCGTTCGTATGTGTGGCGGCACATGTACCTGTAATATCTTGACGCGAATGATATTGAATCGTTAACGTTCTAGAAAGACCTATAAAAGATGTCCGTTTATAAACCAAAGAGGAGTGGAAAGTCGTGAACAAGGCAATTGGTGTTTTTATAGCGAGCCTATTCTCGCTATCTATTGGGACTGCGGCACTCGCGGAATCGGGAACCGTTAATTGGCATTCTGGGCTTCAAGAGACTCTGGTGGTTGTGACCGTAGCTGAAGGTCATATGCAGGGTACTGGAAAAGCAACAGGCATAACCTATAACGATGCTGGATCTGGCTCTCTTCATGAAGGCGCCGCTAACTGTTTTTACTCTTTTCACTTGACCGATGGTGTTGGAGAGGGACAGGGCTACTGCACTTGGAGCGATGCAGACGGCGACCGGATCTTCACAAAATTTGACGGAATGCTTGGCGTGCCTGAAGGCAACAATGGTACTAACTACATCACAGGGGGTACTGGCAAGTACGTGGGTATCACAGGCAAGGGTCCCTGGGCATGCGGTTACGCTGGAACTAATGGTGAGTTGTATTGCAACCAACGCCTGGACTACGAACTACCATAGGCAGCTTAGCCTAGAATTTAATATACCCAACAAGGGCTATAAAAGGTAGGCGGCAGGCAATTTACTCCGTCTCATAAAAGGCATAACTGCGCAGATGAATGGACCCCTGGCTGCAAAAGCCAGGGGTCTATACGATCCTCTGAAATGAGGATCAGACCTCGTCAGGCTCACCGGCCGCCACCCACTTCTCATATTCCGTGAGCGCCTTGTCAGAGGGTGGGTAGAGCCCTGCCATGTGATGACCCTTTGCAAGTCTTCGATTAACCCAGCCCTCAACATGATCCTGTGCTAGGCCGGCGTCCGCGATGCTCTGAGCGAACGCGGCTGGAATGGCGACGGTCCCTTCCTCATCACCAACGATGATGTCGCCGGGGAATATTGGGACACCACCACACGTCACCACGCACTGGCTATCGACAAGCATGAGCTTTGTGAAACTGGGAGGTGCGGCAAAGGCCGTACAGCAAACCGGCATACCAAGTTCACGTATCTCGGGAATATCTCGCATGCCACCATCCGTAACCGCTGCCGCAACGCGGCGCACCTTGAGGCGCATCAAGATATTGCCACCCAAGATCCCGACATCATTGCGGGCATTTGCATCCATAACCATGATCGAGCCCGCTGGAATTTTCTCAACAATGGGCGTCATTTGGTTCGCTGGGTGATTGAGATATTGCTGCGCGTGAAGATCCTCACGTAACGGAACGTAGCGCAAGGTGAAGGCGGGTCCGGCAAACCGACCAAGACTCGCGTCGATCGGCAGCACATTGCGGAGTGATACGTTGTTGAGCCCGTAGTTGCTCATTAACTGGGTAGTAATTGTTGGTGTCGAGACCTGTTTCAGCTTGTTCAAAACAGCTTTGCCGATGCGTTTTGATTTCTTTGTTGTCACGATTTCTTAACCTTTCTATCGACCATGTTGTCGGGAACAACATAGCAGGGGTGGAATCTCTATTCTATTTCATCAATTTATGTGTTCACTTTCTCGATTGTAAGGCTGGTATGTGCAATATAGTTTTATGTTTTATAGAGTTTATTGTATTCTAATGTGTGTATAGATAATTATTCGTTATAACTCCTACACCTCTCAAACAGCCTAGGTTTGTTATTTTGTCAGAAACAAGTTTCGGGGGGCAGGTCATAATTGGGAGTTTTGAGGTAAGCACTGCCCAAGGCCAGAACTCGGCAGCCGCCCCGCACAATGGAAGAGGCCAGACCACAGCCAATCAAATGCGGTTATCGAAACGGGCGCGCGAGCCCCTGGCGCTAAGCGGTCTTGATGTCGAGAGTGCTTGCGTTGCCTGGCAAAATTGCGGCACAACGTGGTTACGGGTGATCTTAAATAAAGGGTTAAATGACCCCTGAATTCGGGGTATACTCGATATTCTGGTATGCACCAAAATGGTTGCGTGTCAGATAGTTATGAGACAAGGGCGCGTAGCTCAGCGGGAGAGCACCACGTTGACATCGTGGGGGTCGCTGGTTCAATCCCAGCCGCGCCCACCAGCCTTGTCCTGTCAGCGTTGCGGAATTGCTTTTGTCGTTGCCGCCAGGTCGCTGTCCGGGTCGAGTGCGCATACCGTTGGCAGGGCAGCTCCCGCGCTAGATCCTTCCGCCGTCGCGCCTTGCGCAAGAGGCTTCCCAGCATGAACACGGAAGAATCATGGTAATGCCTGCGCGCCAGAATCGGCACGCCGAGTTTCGACTTTCCTACAGAAGCCTCTCCGGTCGCGGCGGGCAAGCGTGGAACTTACAGGCGAAGAACGGCCGCGACGGGCTCTGCCAGTCGCTCAGCGGCAGGCCGATCTCGCGGATCAGCTTTTCCGCCATGGCACGCTCGAAATCCTAGTAGTCCTCGGCCCGCATTACGAAGGCACTCTCGCCGCTGACCACGGATTCCTCGTAATAAATGTCAACGAAAGGCTGCTCGTTGGCGATCGCCAGGCCGTTGACCGTGACGCCGCGCTTCTCGACTTCCTCGTGGATCAGCCAAGGCGGCGGGCCGGAATTGTTGCGACCGTCGCCAGAGACGTCGATGGTCCGCCTGCCGCCGTCAAAAGCATTGTTCTGAATTTGTGCCAGCGCATAGTAGATCGCGGCACCGATGGCGGTAGAGCCGCCGGAAATGACGCGCGGGCTGTTGCGAATGCGCTCGGAGAAGCGCGCGGCATCGGCAGCATTGGCGATGCGGGTCCACTCTACGACCACCGCCTGGGCCTTGGCGTCGGACCACTGCAACACGGTCACCGCGATGCCGTCGACGGTCGAAGCCTCGATCGCCATGAGCACGTCGGGATGGCGGAAGGCGGCGGCGATCCCACTCATTTGCAGTTCGTATTCGCCAGCATCCACGCTCGAGGAGACGTCGACGGCTAGCACCAGTTCCAGATCCACGAGCTGTCCTTGCGCCAAGGCTGGCGCGGACGCTGTCCCGACGAAAAACGTCGCCGCCGCCAGCCAACGCATCATGGCAATGACCTAGCCAGTCTCAGGCCGATGGTGTCGCGGCTTTCGTAGCGCGGCAAGCCAGCGCGAGCCGCCGAGCGAGCGGCAGCGGGCGGTTGTGCCCAGTCACCGCCGCGATGGACCTTCCAGTTGCAGTTGCCTGCTGGGTAGGGGGCATAGGGTTCGGGCAGGCTGCTGCGCAGGGACAGCGTGCGCGCATTGCCGTCCTCGGGCGCGCCGCCGTAGCCTTCGTACCAACAATCCTCCACCCATTCGGAGACGTTGCCCACCATGTCGTGTAGCCCGAAGGGATTGGAGCGGTATTCGCCGACGGGCGCCGGGCCGTCATGGCCGTCATCGCATGCGGCAACGAGATTGGCGAAGGCGCAGGCGACATCGGTTGCATCCCCCCAATGCCATGCCGTCGCGGTGCCGGCGCGCACGGCATATTCCCACTCTGCTTCGCTTGGCAGGCGGTAGGCCTTGCCGGCCTTCAACGTGAGCCAAGCGGTGTAATCCTTTGCATCGTTCCAGCTGATACCTGAGACCGGCGCTTCGGCCGCCGCCGATGCTTGCGGCGCCGTGCAGGCGCCGCTGGCGACGCAGGCCTGCCATTCGCCAGCGCTGACCTCGCGCAGGCCGAGCGCAATCGGCCGCCGGATCTCGACCTTGTGCTGTGGTCCCTCGTTGGCTTGGCGCCCGACCTCATCCGCGGGCGAGCCCATGACAAATGCGCCGGCCGGCAGCACCACCATCTCAGGGCAGTCGGCGCAGTCGCGGAAACGCTCGCCCGGCTGGACCGGGCCAGCCAGCGCTGTGGCGCTCCATAGCATGGCTGTGACCGTGGCGCAGACTAGGCGGCTCATGGTCGGCGTCATTCCCCCCATCGTTTCCGATTGTCGCGCTTTATCGGAACATTTCCGCGTAATGGGTCAGAGCCCAGCCGATCATCTCGTCACCCATATCGACGCTGCGATTCATATTGCGGTCGCGCCAGGCGAAGGCGGCGCCAGAATCCATCCACTGATTGATGGTGTACTCCATGCTCAAGGCCGTGATGTCGGCCATGGGCGGTAGGTATTCGGAGCCAAAATAGATTGCCATTGCGGGATCCGCGGCGACCATCGAATAGCAGCTCGTATAGGGGCTCTCCCACTCGATTTCGTGGCCGGCGATGCGGCCCGCGATGACCTTGGCGACAAAGCGCGCTTCCGCCTGCGCCGTGCTGCCGCTCTTCGAATAGCCGGTGGAGCGCGAATCACCGATAACGTAGACGTGAAAATCGTCGATCAGGTTGTTGCGGTACTGGCTGATGCGCGCTTCCATCTGCGGGCTGGTCTCGCTGACGATGCCCATGGTCTCGACGATACGGGCGCCGCGAATGCGCGGGTAGATCGAAGCATCTTCGAATGGGAAGTCCTCGATATCCTCGAGCAGGATCTTGTTCTCCACATCGACGCCGCGCACCTTCATGGACGGGTAATATTCGATGTAGTCCTTGTAGAGTTCGTCGAAGGCGGCGTGGAAGCCTTCGCCCTTGATCTTGATGTCGTGATTGTTGTCGAGCAGCACTACCTTGGCCGGCAGTTTCTTGCGCTTGAACACCGCAGCAATCATGCAGGCGCGCTCATAGGGTGCTGGCGGGCAGCGGTAGTTGCCGCTCGGCACCGTAAGCAAAAAGATGCCGCGGCGAAAATTGTCAACTTTCCGCTTGAGCGTGATGTGCTCGGAGCCCGGCTTGAAAGCGGCCGGGAAGTGGGTCATCACTGCCTGCTTGTGCTCAGGCTCGTGCACGCCGATGTCGTCGTAGTCATAGTCGATGCCCGGCGAGAGGACGAGATAGTCGTAATCGACGTATCCTCTCTCGGTGTAGATTCGCTTCTGTTCGCGATCGACGTCGATCACCGTGGCGTTGAAGAAGGTGTAATTGTTGTTGCGCGCCGCATCAACGAAGCTGTGAATGAGAAATTTGTAGTCGATGATGTCAGCGAGCCAAAGATTGCTGACCGGGCAGGACATGAAGACCGAGCGCCGCTCGATTAGGATCACCTCCATCTCCGGCACCCGCCGCTTGAGGTGCTTGGCCATGGTCAAGCCGCCCCAGCCACCACCGATAATGACCCCTCGCAAGCCTCGCTTGGGCGGCAGCTCGGCCATGCTCTCGACCAAGATCGTCGGCTTGTGCACGACAGATTGCGCTGCATTCGCCTTGCCACCGCCAAGCCCGGCTGCCATCACGCCCGCGGTGGTGCCCGCGGTTCCGGCAAGAAAATTGCGTCGCGATAGTTTTTTTCCCACGTCTCTAAATCTCTTTCCGTTCCAACTCCAAGGTCACGCGCCCGGCGGCCGTTTAGGCACCTACTTTTATGGCACCGGACACTAGCAGAACGCGGCAGCGCACGCCAAGGCCGCTGGCTTGTCCCGCCCCGGGCAAGTGTGTACGCTCGCCGGCACTGTGCGAGATCAGTTGGGAGACGGAACGTGGTGCCGGGCAAGTGTGCCGAACCTGACTAGACGGCGGGTTTTGCTTGGTGCGGGTGTGGTGGTGCTGACTGGGACGGCTGCGCGTGCTCAGGAGCGTGAGCTCATCGCGCCGCCCGAGGTGCAGTCGCACGAGAAGGAACTGGTCGAGAACCGCGCCAAGGCGGAGAGCATCCTGGCGGGCATCATCGCCGGGCGACCGCTGCGTGATGGGCTGATCTCGGGCACGACGCCGGATATCGCTGAGGATGGCAGCGCGGTGCCGGTGACCTTCAAGGTCGCCTGTAGCATGTCGGGGGATGATTATCCGCACTCGGTCCATGTCATCGGCATGGTCAATCCCTTCCCCGAGATCGCGCGCTTCCATTTCACGCCGGCCTGCGGCGAAGCCGAAGTCTCGTTCCGTTGCCGCATGCGGGCTACCTCGAATCTGGTGCTGGTGGCCGACATGGCCGACGGCACCGTGGGTCTGAGCAAGCATTTCGTCGATGTCACCATGGGGGCTTGCTCGTAGGGGCGCGCGATGGCGGAACCGGACAGGCGACGGCGGCTGCGAGTGCCCAAGACGGCCGCGCCGGGCGAGATCATCCAGATCAAATGCCTCGCCGAGCATGTCATGGAGTCGGGGCGCCGCAAGCACCCCGAGACGGGCGCACTGGTTCCCCGCTTTCTGATCAAGCGCATGGAATGCCGCTACAACGGCACTCTCGTGTTCTTTGCCGACTGGTTCAATGGCATGTCGACCAATCCCTACGTCGCGTTCAAACTGAGAGCCGCGGAATCGGCCACTATAGAAGTGACGTGGATCGAGGATGACGGAACGGTGACCACGGCCGCACGCGAGATCGAGGTTGTCGAGCCGTCCGATGGCTGAGAAGGGGGCACCTACCATGATGTCAGCAAAATGCCAGATGGCGGCGCTATGCCTGGCTTTGGTGCTGCTTTTTGTATCTTTCGCAATGGCCGAGACTATCGATCGGGTGGTGGTGCGTGGCACCGGGCTGACGCGGGAGAGCGCCATCCAAAACTCGGCCGAGATTGCGGTCAGGGTGACCATGGAGCGATATGTTTTACCGAGTTCGCTGGACGCGAATGAGGAGCGGATTCGCTATCGCATCCTGGATGAGAGCCAAGCCTATCTGAAGTCTCTCGAGGTGCTGGATGAGACCACGCACTCAGAGGGCATCCATGAAGTGAAGGCCAAAGTGCTGGTGGACGTCGGTAAGCTCGCCACCTCGTTGCGAAATCTCCAGGTTACCCTGCGTTTGCTGGCCCCCGGGGCGGATCAGGCGGTCGAGGGCCGCCGCCGCGCACCGAGGGTGCCGCAGGAGATCGATTAACCCTTTGAGGCAGGCAGAATGAGTCGAATTGCTTTGTCTGACGCACCGGTATAGTATTCGAGCCAAGATACGAAGGCTGCCACTAGGGTTTCCGCGGTGCGGGACTCTTGGGAGGCAGATAAAATGCACGCTACCCGCGTGTTGAGATGCGGGTGGTGAGGAAGCGACGTCCACCGGTAGGTTGAGTGTGATCCCTTGTTGAGCCAAGTGAAGCGTAATCTAGCCCTCGAACATCGTCAGGTTCTTTAAAACTGGCGGGAGGACTGCGTTTCGATGGCTACGCTTGACTTGGAAAATGTTTGGCCGCAACGTGGACACATAGTGTGAAATCAGGGGAGGACCAGAGCTGTGATAACTCTGACTGTCAATGGTAAGTCCCACAGCGTAGAGGCGGCGGCAGATACGCCTTTGCTCTGGGTGCTACGCGAGCATCTCGGCTTGAATGGCACCAAATATAGTTGTGGTATCGGCGAATGCGGATCGTGCAACGTCCACATGAACGGCGAGCTGATCAAGTCTTGCCAGACGTCAATCGGCAAGGCTGCCGGCGCCACTATTACCACGATCGAAGGTCTCGGTGCCAATGGGCTGCATCCAGTGCAGCAGGCGTTCATCGACGAGAACGTGACCCAGTGCGGCTGGTGCATTCCTGGCCAGATCATGACTATCGCCATGATGATGGAGACCAATCCGGAGCCCACCGATCACGAGATCGACATGGCGCTGCGTGAGAATTATTGTCGCTGCGGCACATATGCGCGTGTCCGCAAGGCGATCCACAGAGCCGCTAGCTCTGCTTAAGGATAGGGGAGGCAGAGAATGAGTGAAATGATGAACATTACCCGCCGTGGCTTCATGACCACGGCTGTGGCCGCCGGTGGCGGTCTTTTGATCGGATTGCCGCTCGGTCGGAAGGGCAGCAAGATGGCTCTCGCCGCTGGCGGCGCCGAGCTGAATGCTTGGGTGCATGTCGCTACGGACAACACGATCACCATCAGAGCCAGCCAGACCGAACTCGGTCAGGGCACGACCATGGGCAACCTGATGATGTTTGCCGAAGAGTTCGAGTGTGACTGGGGTGCCGTGACCTTCGAGTTTGCGACCGGTCGTCCGGAATACGTCAATCCGCTGGTCGGCCTGCAGCTGACCGGTGGCAGCACCGCCACCCCTGGTTTCTGGGGCCCCATGCGCAAGTCGGGCGCCCAGTCACGGCACATGATGCTGCAGGCTGCTGCGAAGCAGTTTGGCGTCGATGCTGGCCAGTGTGTGGCTAAGAATAGCGTGGTCACGTGCGGCGATAAGTCGGCCACCTATGGCGAGCTTGCCGAGGCCGCGGCCGCGGAGACTCCGCCTGAGGATCCGGCGCTCAAGGGCTATGACGAGTTCGAGCTACTCGGCACGCACGTCGATCGTTTGGACAACCTGTCAAAGGTTACCGGCGCAGCCGAATATACCATGGACATCTCGGTGCCCGGCATGGTTGTCGGTGCCATCCGCCATGCGGATTTCGGTGGCAGCGTCAAGAGCTACGATGAAGCCGCGGCCAAGGCCGTGGACGGTGTCCATGACGTTATCGTCGTGGGTGCCGAGGCTCCGGCCATCTTCCTCGAGAACAACGTGCCAGCGCTGATCGTCACTGCCGACACCTACTGGCAGGCCGAGCAGGGTATGAAGGCGGCCAATCCGCAGTTCGACAGCGGTCAGTGGGCCGATCTGGGCTCTGCAAAGATTTCGGCAACCTTCCACGAAGGTCTTGGCGAGGAAGGCAAGCTGGGCCGTGCAGACGGCGATGTTGACGGCGCTCTCGCGGGTGCCGCGACTGTGCTCGAGTCGGTCTACGAGGTGCCTTATATGAGCCACACGCCGCTGGAGCCGGCCAACACCCTGGCGGACTTCCGTGGAGATTCGGCCGAGATTTGGACGGCGACCCAGACACCGGGTGCCTGCTTTATCGTGGCTGAGATGATCACTGGTCTGTCTCAGGATAAGATCACGGTGCATCAGCCGTTCCTCGGCAGCGGCTTCGGTCGCCGTAACGAGGTGGACTACTTCGAGCAAGCTCTCGAGGCGTCCATGAAGGTTGGCAAGCCGGTCAAGTTGATCTGGTCGCGTGAAGAGGACATGCAGCATAACTTCCATCGTCCGGCTTATGCCGCGAAGATGACTGCTGGTCTCGATGCCGACGGCAATCCAATCGCATGGAGGCACAAGCTTGCAGGTCCTGGCATCTGGCTGTCGCCGATGCGCTCGTCTCGTCTCAAGGACCTGTTCGCCGGTTCCGACTTCATGAACGGCATGCAGGAGAGCGGCGTCGACTTCCACAGTGTCCAGGGCGCCAAGGACATCGGCTACGACTTCGCCAACCTCGAAGTCGAGTGGGTACAGAAGGACTTCCCGGTGCCGGTCGTGTTCTTCCGTGGTGTGGGTAACACCCAGAACTCGTTCTTCGCCGAGTGCTTCATGGATGAGATCGCGGATGCCTCTGGACAGGATCCCTTCGAGCTTCGCCAGAAGCTGCTTGCCAAGGAGCCGCGCATGCTTGCGACTCTCGAACTGGCGGCCGAGAAGTCTGGCTGGGGCACGCCTCTGGATCGTGGGCATCATCGTGGCATCGCCTTCCACAACAGCTTTGACTCGCCGTTCTGCGACGTCGTCGAGCTGTCCGTGCGTGGTGGGCGTCGCGTGACCATCCACAAGGTCACTCGTGCCATCGACTGCGGTATCGTTATCAATCCTGATAGCTGGGACTCGCAGATGGCGAGCGGCTTGCTCCAGGGCCTCCATCATGTCTTCCTGGCCGAGCATACTGTGTCGCAGAACAAGCTTGTGCAGAGCAACTTCAACACCTACAAGTTGCCACGCATTTCGCAGATGCCTGAGTTTGAAGCTCACGCGGTGCAGAACACGAATGATCCGACTGGTATCGGTGAGCCCGTGTTCCATACCGTGGCACCTGCAGTTTGCAACGCGATCTTCGCTGCGACGGGCAAGCGTCTGCGCTCGCTGCCGCTGAAGAACCACGGCATGAGCCTAGCCTAAAAACCTTATGGAAGCGGGTCGGGGCATGCGCTCCGGCCCGTCTTCTAGACGGGAAAGATAATTTCCGGTGGTCTGTTATGGCCACCGGATTTTCTTTGAGCAAAAGGAACCATGAGGAAAATAAGAAACCTAGTACTGGCAGCCTCAATGCTGCTGACGCCCGCGGCACTGGCCGACGAGGTCGCTAATGAAGTGATCCTCGAAGCAGGCGAACGCACTTTCAACGTCCATTGCACCGTCTGCCATGGCCCCGGCGGCAGCGGTGGCGCCGGCCCGCGCCTTACGGACCAATACACACTGCATGGAGAGGAGTACGAAGAGATGCTGTCGGTGATCACTTCCGGCGTGCTTGATGTAGGGATGCCCAAATGGAGTCAGCGTCTAAGCGAGCAGCGCCTGCGTCAGGTGGCAGCTTACGTGTTTAGTCTGTTCGGAACTCGGCCCAGGGACAAGCCGCCGGGCGAGAATGCCAACCTCACTCTGATGTAGGCATGCCCTGAAAGGCGCGCGTATGACGGAAGCGCGCGTCTGCACTGTCGCTGCCTATGTGTTTAGTCTCTACGCCACGCGCCCAACACAAATGAGACGGCGGGCGAGCATAAGTTCACTGGGCAATAGGCGGCATGATCTCGTAGACCCAGTAGCTGCCGTAATTTGCTACCAGCTTGAGCTCTTCAAGCTCGAGCGGCTCGAACTCGCCGAACGGCAGCAAACCTGCCAGAAGGGAGTCGGCGGTCTTCTCGTCGGCGAGATAGTAAACGCGGTTGCGGGCGACGTTGATTAATTCAACCGCATAGATGCTGAACCCTTGCTTGGCCAGCCAATCCTTGACCTGTCGGATATCGCTGTGGATATCTCCCGTGCGGGAAAAGTCGCGATAGCCGACCCCGAAAATCTGCGGTCGTGCTAAGGCAAGTTTGTAGGCGTCAGCGAGTTGCACTGTGATGAAAGCCCGGCGTCCGCCGGCAATCTCAGCAAGGGCCCTGGCGCCTTCGGCCGGCGTTGCCGCCATGGCATCGAGAAAGCGGCCGAAGCCTACGCCGCCATCCTCAGGAAGACGCCAGAAAACTCTCTCCAGGGATTCTATGGACTTGCGCTGGTCGATCCACTCCGGCGGTACGATCAGGGGTCGGGGCAAATTTTCGTCGTAGAGAATCGCGACGCCCGTGAGGGCTGCGAGTTGGCGGCTGGTGTCCCACCAGGCAAGAAGCAGCGCATCGTCCGGCACGTGCTCGGCGACTGCCTCTGCAAGCAGATCGAGGTCCTGCGGCCGGCCGGCTAGCGCCAGCGGCACGGCGCCGGTGGCATTCTGCCAATCGAGCAGTACCGGTGCCGCCCCCTCGCCAAGATCGGCGACGTGGAGTTCAGCGAGGTCCGCGCCGCTGTCGCTATGGCGCACGGCGAACTTGCGAATCGCCAGCTTGGCCGGTGCCCGCAGTGCGAGATCGGGGAACGCGGTGATGTTGCCTTCGGCGATAAGCTCGTAGCGGTAGGGCGCCGGCTTGGGCATGAGCAGGTCACAGCCTGCCCAGTCGACCAGCACGAAGCCAACGATGATGCATGCCCCGTACAGGTAGGGCAGACGGCGGCTGAGCCAGCTCTGGCCCGGGCCGTTAGCGGGCGTCGTCAGTGTCCGACCTTCTGCGACGCAACAGCAGTCCGGTCACGCCAACCAACATCAGTACACCGCCCAGGCTGCCCACGGAGGCGCGCTCGAAGTCGCTGTCGAGATCGAGCATGGCGAGGCCCGTCTTCTGCTCGACGGCCGCAAGCCGCGCGCGGATTGATGCCATCTCGCGCAGCCGGGTGTCCGCATCCATGACGCGCGCATAACAGCCGACCAGCGGGCTCCAGCCCTCGCTGTAGGCCCAGCCGCCGGGATTGGCGTGCATGGCGCCCTTGTAGAGCTGGTTGAGGTCGTTGCGGCAGCCGCTAGCATGCTCGAACTCGATGGCGCTGGGGTTGTTGCCGGACGCAATGAACATCTGGAAGAACTCGCCGGCACCGTCCTCTACGGGCTCGGGTGGCGCGGGGCGGTTGTCGTCTTGGCCAATCAGCAGGCCCTCAGCATGCAGCGCCTCGAGCGCGCGCTTGGCTTCCTGCTGCACTGTGACCCCGGCCTTGATGTTGTTGTCCGCCATCTCCTGATAGGCTCGCGCGAAGCTCTCCGAATGGCAGCGGCTGCAATTGGCGATCCAGGCTTCCTTGCGCTGCTCGAACCAGCTGTCGTCGAGATTGTCGGCGATCTCGGGCATCGGCGTGAAGCCCCAGCGTACCTTGCGCACCAGGTTGTGGCCGAACTGGCCCTTGAACTCGAAATGGCAGCTGGCGCAGGTCGGTGCGGTCTGCCTCCCCAGCGCATAGGCGTCCTGCAGGCGCACCTCCCAGTCCCAATCGTCGCCGCTGGTCTGGTAGATCGTGCCGTGCTTCGACAGCATGTAATTCTCGAACTCGTTGTGCGCGATGCCGTTGTGGCAGGTGGCGCAGGCCTCGGGCTTGCGCGCCGCCGCGGCCGAGAAGGTGTGCCGTGTATGGCAGCCGTCGCACTTGTTCTGGTTTGAGTGGCATTCGGCGCAGCCCTCGGCCACCTCGCGCTCGGCAAGCCCGGCCCACATGGCAAGCTCTACTATGCCGTGATAGTCGAGCGCATGGGACGGGCGTCCTGCCGGCCACTGCTCCTGCGGCCAGTTGAGCGTGTCACGCTCCGATTCGCGCTCGGCGAACTCCTGCAAATGACAGGCGCCGCAGACCGCCGCGTCGGGTAAGCGCAGGTCGCGCTTGTGGTCCGCCTGGCCTTCGCGCATAAGCTCGACATGGCAGTCCATGCAGCTCACCTCATTGAGGGTGTCACCCTCGTCGAGGTAGCCGAGCGCTACCAGATTGCGCTCCACTGCCGCCAGCTTCTCCTTCTTGTAGAAGCGCGGATCCTCGGGGCTGAGATTGCGGATGGCGTTGAGATTGGCATGCGCGCTCGCCTTCCAAGCCATGGTGTGGCCGGCGGTGTCCTTCTCGTGACATTTGACGCAGCCCTGGCGGTCCGAGCCTTTGCCCTTCTCGGGCGGCTCGTAGAAGCTTTGCGGATTGGTGTATTTGCTGAACGGGATGGGATCCCAGAAATCGGCCAGGCTGCCTTCACCGGCGCCTTCGGCCGGGTCGTGGTAGCGCCATTCGAGCACATCGTAGAGCTCCGCCGGATCGCCGCCTTCATCGACCGGAAAGACGCCAAGCACCTCGTATGTCTCGGGCGGGATATCGGCCTGAGCGGTACCGGCCAGCCCTATCGCAACCAGCCACGTCAGACCCCATCGGCTCACACGGTTCATGGAAACTCCCATCGTCCTACCAATTCTCCGTCGGCTCTTGGAAATGCCGCAAATGCCAGTTTGCGTCCTTATAGGCCTCGCTCTCTTCGCCGGGGCGATTGCGCCCGAGCGCAATCTCCATCTCACGCACCTCGCGATAGTGTTTGGCCATATCGGCCGGCGGTAAGGCAATGCGCGCGCCGGCCATCGGCGTGTGGCAGGAGATACAGCTCGTGGTCTTGGCGTCGTAGCCGCGCCCGACCACCGCCAGGATGAGGATCAGCCATAGCGCCGCCGTGCCGCCCGCCATGATCAGCCGCGTGCGCTTCGCCACGCGCGGTTGCTCGCTCCAGCGCTTGCGCCCGAAGAGGAACGGCACAGCGAGCAGGAACAAGAGCACCCCGAGAGGGAGCCAGAAAGTGCCGATCTGGCGCAGGGCGGCATCCTCGGCGCCGAACTGCCAGAAGGGCTCGAAAACCGCCAGCAGGTACCATTCCGGTCCCGGCACGCTGACGCCGTGATCCGGCAACGGCGGCATGTCGTGGTTGGTAGGCACCCGGTAGGCGATCGACAGCACGACGATCAGCACGAAGGTGATCACCACCGAGATACCCGCCTTGAAGGCATGCTTGGGATAGAAGCGGTGGAACTCCTGAGGATAGGGTGCATCGTACTTGTCGTCGACAAGAAGATTTCTGCCCTTCACGTCCTTCGCTTCCCTGACTTTTGCCATCTCTGCGCTTCCCTACAACGGCTCCGCGATGCCGTGCTTTTTGACCATCGTGAAATGGAAGAACAGTGACATAAACAGAATCGCCGGCAGCACGAGCACGTGGATGATGAAGGTTCGATAGATGGTGAAGGTGTCGAGCAGGAAGGTTTGCACGAAGCTACCGATAACGGGCCAGGTCTCCACATAGTCGACCCAGATCGCGTAGGACCAATAGGCCCGCCAGTCCCAGGGCAGGATAATGCCGGTGACCACGAACAGAAAGACCAGGACAAACTGCGCCACGCCCGACAGCCAGTTGAATTCGCGTGGGTTGCGATAGGCGCGGCGGTAGAACACCGTGACCATGTGCGTAAACACGGTCGCAACCAGTAGGGTAGAACCCCAACGGTGCATGTTACGCATCAGCCAGCCGCCGCTGACCTCGTTGCTCATCTGCTCGATACTTTGCAGCGCCAACTCTGGATTGGGCATGTAGAACATGACCAGGAATATGCCCGTGAGCAGTTGCAGCACGATGATGAACAGCGAGATGCCACCGAAGCAATAGTAATAGGCGTTGTTGGGGACTGCCTGCGACAACTTCTTGCGCACGAATCCGCCTGTACCGGTTCGTGACTCGAACCACTGGTAGAGCCCAGAACTCATAGACCGTTGTCTCCCCTCTCAGTCGGCATTCGCCGTTGGCGCCAAAATAGCCTTCTCGGCAGCCCCTTGGCCAGAGCGGAGGGCAATATCCACCATACTCATTCCTCACTTGACGCGGGCCTGAGAGTCGGGGACCGTGCGCGCCATGGTGCGTTACACGACAAGGCAACTTGCGGCGCTGCTCGTCATCTTGCTTGCAAGCCCTGCGGCAGCATTTGACGACACCGACCTGCAGCGCATGGTGGCACTCAATCAGTGCGAAGCCTGTGACTTGCGCGAGGCAAGGCTGGCGGGTGCGGACCTCAGCCGCGGCGCCTTGCCCGGCGCGGACTTGCGCCAGGCCGACTTGCGCCAGGCCGATCTCAGTGATGCGCGCCTGCCCCAAGCGCGCCTTGCCAAGGCCGACATGAGCGGTGCCGATCTCACCGGCGCGGTCCTCGGCCAGGCCGATCTGCGCAATGCCATTCTCGCCGGCGCCGACATGGGTTTTGCCGATTTGCGGGGGGCGGAACTCAGCAATGCCAATCTTGTTGGCGCTCGTCTCGTCCGCGCTGAACTCGGCCGCGCCACCCTGCGCCGTAGCGATCTGACCGGTGCTAATCTCGGCAAGATCGAAGCCATCGATGCCGATCTTTCGGGCGCCACGCTGATTGGCGCTAACCTGATAAGGGCTAATTTGCACAAGGCGTTCATGGGGGAGGCCGATCTCACAGGCGCATTTATGACCGAGGCCGTGCTTAGCCGCGCCGATCTCGCCGGCGCGGTCATGGTTGAGGCCGACCTCGAGCAGGCAAGCCTGCGTGGCGCCTTCCTCAACGACGTGGATTTCAGCCAGGCCAACCTAGTGGATGCCGATCTGTCGGGCGCTGACCTGAGCGGCGCCATCCTGTATCAGACGAGGGCGAGCGGCGCCAATCTTGCCCGTGTCACCCTGAGCAGTGCCAGCCTCAGCGACGCCGATCTC
>MPLZ02191769.1_pt1 | contig 46535 bp, 35 predicted proteins | sample 1617311 | NCBI WGS metagenome assembly MPLZ02 (sample SAMN05944806, study PRJNA350692) | marine metagenome | biome: marine; feature: ODZ; material: water; isolation source: 160 m water sample filtered on 0.2 um supor filter | place: Pacific Ocean | collected 2012-04-08 | depth 160m m | reverse complement strand
GGCCAATGTGGACACGCATGTGCGCCAAAGTGCAATATTATTGGCAAGAATGGGATCCGGACGCCATTGGCATCGCCGATGGACACAAACGTTTTTCCATAGCAAAACAGGAGTACTGATGAAATCCTTACTGGGCAAGAACACATTCATTACAGGCGGCGGCAGCGGAATAGGACTGGCCTGCGCAAAAAGCTTCGTCATAGATGGCGCCAACGTACTGATAATGGGGAGGAATCAGGAAAAATTAGATTCGGCCCTGAATGAACTTGAAGAACTCACCGAAGATAACAAAGTTGCATCCTACCAAGGTGATGTTGGAAATGAAGAACAAATCAGGATGGCTGTGGATACCGCCGCGATCAATGGCAATCTGGATATCGCTGTCGCTAATGCCGGTACCGGCGGGCTCGGACCTATCATGGCAACCCAGTCAGAGAATTGGGAGCAGATCATGCAAACCAATCTGACTGGAACTTTCTATACTCTCAAACATGCGGGTATCGCCATGGCTCGATCCGGCGGCGGCGCCATCTGTGCCGTATCATCCATTGCCGGTGTCAGAACCCATCGATTCATGGGCCCATATTGCGTAAGCAAAGCAGGCATCGATATGCTGATCCGAAATAGCGCCGATGAACTGGGCATCGCCAACATTCGCGTCAATAGTGTCTGCCCCGGTCTGGTCGATACCGAGTTAGCCACCGGCCTCATGACGACAGAAGAAGTTCACAATGACTATCTTAACTGCATGCCCATCAAAAGAACCGGTGAAGTGGGAGATATTGCCGGTGCGGTGAGATTTCTCTGTGGGCCCGATTCCAGCTGGATTACAGGTGTCAATTTAAGTGTTGATGGCGGCCACCATCTAAGGCGGGGACCCAACGTCGAGCCTTTCTCAAGAATGCTGTTTGGTGATGACTTAACTGAAGGTCGATTTTAGACTGGCATCGTTGCACAGGTAAATCAGCATTGCATCTCAGCACCAACCTTGCAAAGATAAATGCGAGGAAGTGCATATGCAGAAATCGAACAACAGAGCAAGGTTCGAATCAATCGCCAATCTGGCAGATGACGAGATTCACCTGGATGAAGCTGCACTGGTTATTGCCGCCGAGACCCAGGAAGACCTTGATGTTGAATACTTCCTGCATCGATTAGATACCCTGGCGAGCAAGTTCGAGACAGCTTTTGATACCACGACTGGATTCGGTATTTCAGTCGCCAGCCTGAACGACTTCATCCATAATGCAGAAGGGTTCAGAGGAGATGTCCGAGACTACTTCGATCCACGGAATTGCTACCTTAACCGGGTCATTGAAACCAAAATCGGCATTCCAATCACATTAGCACTGATCCACATATCACTGGGTGCCAGACTGAGTATTCCCGTCAAAGGCATCAATTTTCCTGGCCACTTTTTAGTTAGATATGGCGACGAGCCACATCTTATCGTCGATCCTTTTTCCGGTCGAATACTCAGCGAACCCGATTGCGCAACTCTGCTCAAACAGATCGCCGGATCCAAGGCAGTTTTAAAACAGTATTATTTTCAAATAGCCAGCAACAAAGACATTCTCATCCGAATTCTCGACAATCTAAAAAAGATCTTCTGGGAAAAAAAATCCTGGGACGAAAGCAAAGCTTGCATTGAACGCCAGATGCTTCTGCGTCCTACTCATGATGAGTTTTCTGTCCAACTCGGTGCGGTATACGAAATGCAGGGAAATCTGCATCTGGCACAGCACACCTATACCACAGTCCTTCAGGAAACCAGCGACGAGCAACTGAGGAATATCGCCAGTAAACGACTATTGGCGATGCAAGGCAGCCCAACAATTCACTAGTGGCTAATCATTATTTGCGAATAGTGTTTCATAGTGCTGTACAACTGGGAAGGGTTCACAAAAATGATGCAGCAGAGATCGCTATTCCTGATAACAAGGAGACTCACGAAAACCAACTGTACGATCTTCCAACGTCTGCCAATTCACCAACAGCAAGTATCTGTTTTCATCCTCCAGACAGTCTTGCAGCTGATGAGAAACATACCCGGGATACTTAAAATTATCTCCTGCATCTCTTTTTCATTTTGATCAGACATAACTCAGGCCAACAGTTCAGGGAGCTCTCGTACAAGCCATTTCACCAGCTCACGATTGACCTCTCTTGGTTTCTCCTGAGCCATCCAATGACCCGACTCAATAATCTTTTCAGATAATCTTACACATTTATCCCGCATGGGCTCAGCCAGTCCCGAGGCCACTGACTCGCAGGTGTAATCAAATCTCGCCGCAAGAAAAAGAGCAGGTATTTCAATAACGCCATGATTGACGACCTCATGATTGAACACCGCATTCGCTTCGTGATTCATATACCACGAATTGGGTCCAAAAAAGCCATTTCTCTTCAGCCCATCAGCATAGAAATTCAAATCTGCTTCGCTAACAACATCCTCATCCCGGGGGAAATCCGGGGCTTCTGGCAACCCCCCAAACCACCCACCCGCTTGCCTTATCGAAGCGGTTGCAGCTGGGAGTCCCATACCTTCGGGACTTCCTTTGCGGAACAACAATTGAACCATGTTGAAAGGATTGGCGTCCATTTGCTCTGTGGCTTTCTGGAAATTCTCTTCATAGAAACGCATGTAGTCCCACTGACCTGCAGGATATTTATCCTCCGGGTAAACTGAACGGTCGACCATGTTAATCAATGATTCCAGGCCGAGTTCTATCGTCGAATATGGTATGCACAGGCTGGCGACGCCATAGCATCTCTCGGGGTGATGACTTGCCATATTCCACGCGACCGGGCTCCCCCAATCATGTCCAATCCAGATCGCCTTTTCGCGATCAAGACTGTCGATCAATTCCAGCATATCTTTAACAACAAGTTCTTGAGAATAATCAGCGTGGTGCGGATAGACAGATGACTGACCATATCCACGCATATCCGGTGCGACAGCTCTGAATCCCATCGCACCAAGGAACGGCAGTTGATGTCGCCAGCTCAGTGACAACTCGGGCCACCCATGGGTAAGAATGACCAGGGGTCCATATTCCGGCCCCGCACTCAAATAAAATGTCCGATGTCGTTCAGTCTCAAGTACATGTTCTGAAATGTTTGTCTGTGGCATGTGAAAATTCCTCGATCACCTGAATAGGTCGACGATACAGAAAGTGACTAATATTAATGTTAATAGATATTAAGGAGCAAAGGTTTTTCGCTGGGTGAAGTTGATACCTCTAACTCAGTAATGCCAGCGCTGATGTTGCGCGAAGACTAACACCCTGTTTCTGCAGATCCAGATCAACGTCACGATTCTCGCCCATGGCACCCACTAAATACCGTTTGTAGACACCCTGCCCAATCGCTGCAAGTCGCCAGTGAGAGAAGGCACGATAGTACTTGATATCGGCCAGATCACGACCCGTATTACGACCGTATATTTCACACAGATCTTGCCGACCCGGATAACCACCGACCGCGGTTGGCGGCGCGCCCGGCAATTGCTCCTCATTAACTTCTTCCGGAGCAACCCAGTTGTTTAACAGATAGCCCACGTCTGCCAGGGGATCGCCAAGAGTACACAATTCCCAGTCCAGGATCGCAAGTACATCACCGCCATTTACAATCATATTACCGAGTCGATAGTCACCGTGGACGATGGTTGCGCCGATCTGATCCGGCATTCTTTCCTGTAGAATCCTCGCGCTTTCTTCCATGGCTGGTATTTCGTGAGTTTTTGTTGCTTCCCACTGTTTGGTCCAACGTTTTAACTGCCTGCTGAGATAGGCCTCTTTGCGACCCAGATCACCAAGCCCAACATCGTCCGGATTAGTCGCGTGGAGTTTTGACAGGATATCGATAACACGAAGACCGATACTGTTGCGATCAGTTTCAAGAACTTGAGCACTAATGCTCGCATCGTTGAGCACGATGCCCTCGACGTAGTCCATCACATAAAAAGGCGCATCGTTTACCTCGCCGTCTGCACATAGACCCCAGGTTCTGGGTACGGGTACATCTGAATCCTGCAATGCTGAAATAATTTTATGTTCGCGTCCCATGTCGTGGGCACTCTCAAGGACATGACCTAAAGGCGGTCGCCGCAAGACATAACTTGAGCCATTCACATCGGTACACTTATAGGTAAGGTTGGAGTGTCCACCTGTTATCAGTGAAAACTCAATGGGCGGTTTTATGGTTGGAATCGCGTCCAGCAACCAGCCCGTAACACTGTTGGCATTGATGCCATCAACCATGTATATCTCCTGTCAAACGGGACCGACAGTCTGCCATCAGCTCAGGTTCGTTTCAAACCAGGATGACTTCAAAGAGCTGACCTCAAGAGGTCAGATTCTCAATGACCAGTCTTTCCTCAGAGAAGGGGTCAGCTTCTATCTGGCACCGCCTGTTCAGGATCATAGTTCGTCTTGATTCGTCAAAACGAGGCCATTCACCCAATTCCCGATGCCCCGGATTCGCGCTTCTTGCAAAGTTTATCCAGGCATCCATCATGTTGTGGCTCAGGGTCTCCACTTCAGGTCCCTTCCCGGCAAAACGATCCTGGGTGGGCGCATCCAATGTACCGAATACAAAAGGCATTTCGAGTGCATGACAGGCGCCGAACGCACCCCTTCGCGCAGGTGACTCATAGGTAAATAAGTAAACGTAAGTGTCCACCTGGTGTTTCGAATGATCGAGAGCGAAACGTATGGCAGGGTTTCTGAACCTGCCGACACTTTGTACACCATCCAGAATATCATTGTTATCAGAGGGCAGATTATTCTTCTTCCTGACCGCCCGGAACACATCGACGATTTCCACTGCCACTTCTTCAGGCACCTGTACGGAGGCAGCAACTGATTTCACGAGATCTTCATCATCAATCACTTTTCGATCCGGTACGGCGTTAAACAACTTCATTTCGTCACGATTTGTCCCTATCAACAAAGGAATATCCTTTGAGAAGCCTTCTTCATTCGCCTGCATGGGCGACTGCAGCAGAGTTTCACCATCAATCACCGGTCCCAGCCCGGCGGCAACAAAATCACCACTTATTTCGTTGGACTTATCTACAATGTCATCTGCCGCAAGCGCCAAAATTGCCTCGTTATCGCCTGGAGAAACACCCAGAACGTCCAGTAGCTTCAGGCCAAATTCGCTGCCTGTCTCAAAGGATGACGCCCGCCCTACACCACTTTGCATGATTGCCTTGTGAAACAATCCTTTCGCTGCTGGCATCGCCAGCAATGTACCAACCGCGGCTGACCCAGCCGATTCCCCAAAGATTGTTACATTGTTTGGATCACCACCGAATCTCTCGATATGACGACTAACCCAGCGTAAACCTTCAATCTGGTCGAGCTGGCCACAGTTAGCGCTCATTCCCATTCCTTTTCCTGCCTCACCAAAACAGGCATAACCCAGAGAGGCGAGGCGATAGTGAATAGCAACGACGACGACATCACCTCTCTCCGCAAGTGGACCACCGCGATAGAGAAGCTCCGAGCCCGAGCCGAGACGAAAACCACCACCGTGAATCCAGTACAACACGGGTCGCTTCTTTGTATCTGCTGCCGGCGTGTATATATTCAAGAACAGGCAATTCTCGTCTCTTGGTCCTGATGCCGCCATCCCTGGAATCGGATGATGCCCCTGGGGGCAAGAGTAGCCGTACTCCGCTGCGTCGAGCGTACCTTCCCATGGCTCAACTTCACCCGGTGCACGGAATCTGTAAGGGCCAACCGGAGGACGCGCAAATGGCACACCCAGGAAAGCCACATGACGGTCAGATTCCAGTCCCTGTAGTTTCCCTATAGACAGTTCTACTTTGGTCATTGTTCTTTCCTTGCTGATAAACTTCCTGGAAACATTGATTGATCAAGAAGATGCTCAATATACACAGGGTAGTGAGGTGTTTCACTAAACAAAAACGAAACCATCGATTTGACCGGTCATTTTTTAATAATGCCCAGTTTCAGCAATTTACTTATCTCGGCATCTGAAAACCCCGCTTCCATCAATACCTCTTGAGTGTGTTGACCGACAGAAGGCGCTTCACTAGCGGCTCGTTTCTTGATTCCTCGCATCTCAATCGGGCTGTTGACCGTCCATTGATAGTCGGTATTTTCCGAACTGGTTTTAATCAAAATATCGTTTTCGATTAGATGCGCGTCCTGAATTACATCCGCCAGCTTTTCTATCACACTATAGGTGGCGTCCTCTTCATCCAATCTCTGTACGACCTCTACCAGTGGCAGCTTCAAGAATTCTTCCGCAAACATCTGCCTCAGGTTGTCTCGCTGCTTCATGATCGCACCAATATCAGTAAAACGATCATCTGTTATCCATTCTTCATGTCCGAGGGCCCGACAGATTCTCGGCCATTCCCTCAGGGGATTAGCACCCACCAGAATGACATAGCGGTTATCCCTGGTTTTGTACGAAACAGAGAAAGGTGAGCGATAGCCTTTTTCTTCAAGAATCACACTCAGGTCATACCCCGCCAACGCCGCCTGTAAATGCATGCCATTCGACCAGACGCCATTGGCAGCCAGTGAAGTTGCGACATAGCAACCTTCACCGGTTTTCTCTCTCTGGTACAACGCAAGCATGATTGCACCAAACAAGGACATGGCACTGGCATGATCTCCCACACCTGAAACCCCGTTCACAGGGGCTCCGCCCAGAGGTTTCATCATATCCACAATGCCCGAACGAGCCCACCAGGCTGCCACATCAAACGCACGTCGACCCGCTTCAGGGCCCCGGGTACCATAACCTGTGATGTGGGCAAAAATAAGACGCGGATTTCTTGCCTTCAGGTCTTCATAGTGCAGGTGGTACTTCTTCAATTGATCCGAGTTGAAATTCACCAGCAATACGTCAGCAGAATCAAGCAACGCCAGCAGTGTTTCCTGCCCTTCTGCCTGACCAATGTCCAGAGCAACGGAACGCTTGTTCCTGGAGGTCAGCATCCAGTTGTAATCAGTTCTGTACCTGGCAGCCAGCCCCCGATAACCATCACCACCCAGTGGTTCAATCTTGATGACATCTGCACCATAGTCTCCCATCACTGTCGCCGCAGCAGGACCTGCAACATAAGATGCCGCATCAATCACCTTAAGATCTTTCAATAACATATCGCCCCCTTCCCTACGCAGATCTCAGAACAAATCTATCACTCATGCTAATTTTTTTGTGGATTTCTTCCAGAACCGGCAGGCCGTCTCGTATGCTGAGTCTGAAAACTCCGATTTACCCGTGGTTTTTGAACAGGCTGCGACAACGGCACCAGTTGTCTCTTGCCATTGCCAATCAGATCATTGCGACCCATTCTCTTCAGTGCTCTGCGCAGCAATGGCCAATTCCCTGGATCATGATATCGCAGAAATGCTTTATGCAGGTGTCTCTGCCTCGCGCCGCGAGGCACACTAACAATTTCACTACGCCTCAAGATTCTTTTCAGGGGATTTCGGGAAGAATGATACATTACTGTTGCTGTTGCCATGGGTGATGGGTAGAAGTTCTGAACCTGATCAGCCCTAAATCCATTGACCTTTAACCAAAGCGCCAGGTTCAGCATATCTTCGTCTGTCGTACCCGGGTGGCTGGCAATAAAATAGGGGATTAGATACTGTTCCTTTTCTGCTTTCTTTGAGAACCTATCGAACATCATTTTGAATCTATCGTAGGTTTCCATCCCCGGCTTCATCATTTTGGATAAGGGTCCCTGCTCAGTATGTTCAGGTGCTATTTTCAACTGGCCACCCACATGTTGTGTCACCAGTTCCTCGATATATTCGGGTGTCTCTACGGCAAGGTCATAGCGAATTCCGCTCGCAATCAGAACTTTCTTTACCCCATCTATCTCACGCGCTCCTCGATAGAGAGAAATCAAAGGTGTCTGATCGGTATGCAGGTTTGTGCAGATTCCAGGATAGACGCAGGAAAAACGACGGCAGTTACTCTCGATGGTCTTACTCCGGCATCCAAGCTGCCACATGTTCGCTGTTGGACCACCCAGATCTGAGATAATACCCGTAAAGCCAGGTGTCTTATCCCGGATACTCTCTATCTCATTAAAAACAGACTGCCTGGATCGGCTCTGAATAATCCGACCCTCATGTTCTGTTATCGAGCAAAAACTGCAACCACCAAAACAGCCTCGCATGATATTGACTGAAAACCGGATCATTTCATAAGCAGGAATTTTCTCTGCACCATATGACTTATGCGGCAATCGTTGGTACGGCAACTCAAATACCCAGTCCAATTCTTCAGTCGACAAAGGAATGGGAGGTGGATTGATCCAGACATAGCGATTGCCATGACCTTGAACCAGCGGTCTGGCATTTCCTGGATTTGTTTCACGATGCAGCAGCCGAGAAGCATGCGCGTATAAGACCTCATCCTCCCTGACCTGCTCATAGTCCGGTAATTTGAGGAACACCTTTTCTTCATATTCAGATTTCTTGTCATGACCAGGAATCTTTATTACCTGTGTTTCAACGTCCCCTTTCGGCAGAGGCCGGTCATCAATCAAGCTGGATGCATCAACGCAAACATGGTCCGCCGGTAAATCGCTTATGGCAAAGGCTGTGCCTCGAATATCTTTTATCTCAGAGAGTTTTTCACCGCCGGCAAGTCGATGAGACAATTCAACAATGGCGCGCTCCGCATTTCCATAGAGCAGCATATCCGCCTTAGCGTCCAAAAGGACAGACCGGCGAACCTTCTCACTCCAGTAATCAAAGTGAGCGACTCTCCTCAGACTGGCTTCAATGCCACCTATGACAACGGATACTTTCTTGAATGCTTCCCGGCATCGCTGCGAGTACACGATGACTGCTCTATCGGGTCGCTTCCCACCAACATTACCTGGCGTGTAGGCGTCGTCGTGACGAAGTTTTTTGTCCGCTGTATAGCGATTAATCATCGAGTCCATGTTGCCAGCGGTTACAGCAAAATAGAGATTTGGTCTCCCCAGAGATTGAAAGGCTGCTTTCGAAGTCCAGTCCGGTTGGGCAATAATCCCGACTCTGAATCCCTGAGCTTCGAGAACCCGGCTAATAACCGCCATGCCGAAACTGACGTGATCCACATAAGCATCACCGGTCACAATTATCACATCACAACTGTCCCAACCTAGTTGGTCCATTTCTTCACGTGTGGTGGCTAAAAAAGGGGCAACACCAAAGCACTCCGCCCAATAGGGTCGGTAGTCGAATAGTCGTTTGGGAATATCAGCAGGACCAGACATGTGGTTCACAGGACAAAGTTAGACTAGTGTAAGCTGCGCTCAAAACTGAGAATCTCATTCAGCACATCAGCTTCCTTTTCTCGAATGACATAGTGACCAGCATCCGGATAATTGACCAGCCTCGAGCCTTTCAACCTGGCATGCAGATCCTGTGCGTTTTGAGGTGTCCCATTCTTGTCCTGATCGCCATATAGCAAGAGTGCAGGCACCTTTGCTGTACCCCAATAGCTCACGCTGGGTGAAACCTGAGAGTTCCATCTGGCTTCCCGGTTGATTTTCATTCCCCAGATCAGATCTGCCATTTCCTTAAACGTTGCCGGGTCGCGTTGCGCGAATCCTTTTGCGCACCACAGCCTTTCATATTCAATATCCCATGCCTCCCTATCCCTTTTCTTTCGGGCTTCTCGAGCAGCCAGATTCGCTTCTGACATATCCACCGCAGGAAATTGACCCCCATTGGCACAGATCACAATCGCTCTTGTCAGGTGCGGATAATCTCTTACAAATACCTGTGCTGCTCGCCCACCCCAGGCATGCCCGACAGCAATCACCGATTCAACTTCAAGATACGCCAGCAAATCAGCAGCATCAGCTGCAACATCCAGCAGGGTGAACCTACCCTGGAACTTCGTCTGCCCTGCATTTCTCTGATCGAATCGAATAACTCGTCCGTATTCGGCAAGACTGGTCGCGAGACTCCCCCAGAATTCCAGCGGCAGAGTCGCGCCATTAAAAAGCAAATAGGTCGTATCACCATCACCATCGACACTGTAATTCAATTCAACATTTAATGATGAGGATAAGGTTAAGGTTGGCATGAGATTTCTCTTAACTGACCATTCCTGACTATCATACAGGGTTTAATGAGCTGTCTAACATTCAGTTGTTACTTTAAGTTCCGAAGCTAAGTCATCCTAAGTTCCGAGGTTGCCGGAACGTTTATGCATCCGGGTAGCAATTACAATAGTTGCACCGTCGATTTACCCTATCAATTCAGTTATCCTTTACTCTCTTCAGTGACCCTTTTTTGCCCTGAATCAGGCACAAACAAAATCAACCAATCAGAAGGCTTAATTTGATGTTGAACAATAAGGGATTGCAGACGTGGGTTGACCAAATGGTGGACCTTTGCCAGCCCGAAGACGTTATCATCTGTGATGGCAGCTCAGAAGAATATAACAATATGTGGGAACTGCTGATCAATGCAGGCGCCGCAAAAAAACTAAACCAAAGCAAGCGTCCAAACAGCTACCTGGTTCGGTCTGACACGGCTGACGTAGCTCGAGTAGAAAGTAGAACTTATATCTGCACTGAAACCGCATCTGAAGCGGGTCCGAATAATAACTGGATAGATCCGGAGGAAATGCGATCAACCCTCAATGGTCTGTTCGCGGGCGCCATGCGCGGCCGTGTCATGTATGTCATCCCATTTAGCATGGGACCGGTAGGCTCACCAATCGCCCACATTGGTGTTGAGATAACCGATTCACCCTATGTGGTAACCAGCATGCATATCATGACACGAGTGGGTACCAGGATCCTGGAAGAACTCGGTGAAGATGGTGAATTCGTGCCCTGCATTCATTCAGTCGGACGACCACTGGCAGACGGCCAACAAGATGTTGCCTGGCCATGTAATCCGGACAACCTCTATATTGCTCACTTCCCCACAACCCGAGAAATCTGGTCATTTGGATCAGGCTATGGCGGCAACGCCCTTCTGGGCAAGAAATGCTTTGCACTGCGCATCGCTTCCGTGATGGCACGAGATGAGGGCTGGCTAGCAGAACACATGCTTATCCTGAAGCTCACCAATCCGGCAGGAGACTCAAAGTATATCGCCGGTGCCTTCCCGAGCGCCTGTGGCAAGACCAACCTGGCCATGTTGATTCCCAGTATTCCAGGCTGGACCGTCGAAACAGTGGGTGACGATATCTGCTGGATGAAGTTTGGTGAGGATGGTCAACTCTATGCCATTAATCCTGAGGCAGGATTCTTTGGTGTTGCGCCGGGCACCGGCATGGATTCGAACGCTAACGCAATGCTGAGCCTCACAGGGAACTGCATCTTCACAAATGTTGCTGAGACTGATGATGGCGACGTCTGGTGGGAAGGCATGACGGCCAAACCTCCTGCTCACCTGATAGACTGGACCGGTAAAGACTGGACACCAGAAACAGAGACCCCTGCCGCACACCCAAATGCCCGATTTACCGTGTCCGCCAGTCAGTGCCCGGTAATCGCAGATGAATGGGAGGACCTGAAGGGTGTTCCTATCAGTGCCATTCTTTTTGGTGGTCGGCGAGCAACTGTTGTGCCCCTGGCCAATGAGGCAAGTAACTGGATACAGGGGACTTTCTTTGGGGCAATTGTCTCATCAGAAAAGACGGCTGCTGCAGCCGGTAAAATCGGCGAACTGCGTCGTGACCCAATGGCAATGTTGCCATTCTGCGGCTATAACATGGCGGACTACTGGGGACACTGGCTCAAAATAGGTAGCAAGGCTGGCGCTGTTCTACCCAGAATCTACTGTGTGAACTGGTTTCGCAAAAATGATGGCGACGATTTCATGTGGCCAGGTTTCGGCGACAACAGCCGCGTACTTGAATGGGTTTTCAACCGATGCAATGGAAGCGCTGACGCTGTCGAGACGCCGATTGGCAATCTCCCGACCATTGACGGCATCAACTTCGATGGTCTTGATCTGTCTGAATCGGAAAAAGCTGAATTGCTTCGAGTTGAAATTGATGGCTGGCTCAGCGAAATTCCCTTGATCGGTGAATATTTTGACCAGTATGGCGATCACCTGCCGGTCGTATTCAGGGAAGAACTCAGTCAACTCCAGGAACGATTAGAGCAAGCTAAGCAGGCTGCAGCTTAACCTATCGAGCGCGTGTATATCACGGTTCATTGTGGGTTCTGAGTTGCGATTCCAGATCGCGCGTACGTTTTTTAATGCGTCCCGATCTTCGGTTGACTTCAGGTTGGCTATTTCCTGCTTCAGCTGGTAAACCTCATCTTCAAGATCATCGATTCCACCTTCGAGAATATCCTGCAGATCTTCTTCCAGCTCCAGTTTGTGTGGTTGAAGTGATCAACCTGATCACCCGGAGAAGAGTAAGCCTGGTTCAATGCTGACACGAGAGTAATTTGACGCAATTAGGGACAGCCTGGTTTATCCGCTCCTTAATCTGAAATCCACATTAATCAGGGCATCATCCCTGCCACCCATCTCAAGGGGACTAGTCCTGTTCAATACGTAGCAACACGCCAAAATCGGTATGGATCTCCTGGATCTCTGACGAATCACTGGAAGCTCGCACATCGAGTTCCCTTGAGGCCAGAGCTTCCGGTCTGGCTGACTTCAAAACCAGTGTATACATACCTTCCCGTCCGCCCTCCAGAAATTCAGCGATTGACTGCGCAAATGGTCGGGTTTGATCTATTACCGCGACCAGCTCGATTTGCCCGCCGGAAGGCGGGCTGCATAACGCCGACTTCACACCTCTTTCGCTGTCCACCTGAGCCGTCGAGATGTCCATCGCCAACTTGTCGCCATAGACTGCCACAGCGTGGTCGATGTCCTCGACCGCAATAATCACCCGATCAATACCTGATATTCCCGGGGAGTCAGCGTCAGACGAGGATTCTTGATTCGATCCCTGAAATGAATTAACTGGATAGACGCGAATCAAAACACCGTGAGTTGAATTTGGGTGTATATCTCGACCACCTGCGCCTGCCATCAGAGGAAGAACATTCAGTCCGCGTTGTAACAGGTCTTCAGCCTCGGCATTCGGATCCGGGGCTTCCAGCATCAGTGCAAACAAGCCCTCGCCACGTCGATCCAGAAATCTGCCAAGACTCTGACTCAACGGCGCATCAGGATCAGCAGGTGACATAAGTTCGATATTGCTCCCGTTCTCCGGCACACACATGGCAAGTTTGGCACCCAGCGAATCAACGCTACCTGCAGACATATCGACAACAGGCATGCCCAGCTTTTCTTTGAAAAAATCAATCGCCTTAGGAAAATCATTGACTGCAATTGCTATGCGAGGCATGCCGGTAATCATGTTTCACTCCTGTTTAGTGGGATATCTATCAATTCCAACACAACCATACATGTCTGTCAGCAAACATTCATGTCTGTCAGCAAACAATACCCATCTATCCGCTGACCGACCTTTTATTATCATCAGATCAGGGGCTCAATCCCTGCTTTGACCGGCCTGCCTGAGTCGTGCTGTTCTCTTTGATTTCTTGCAATACCGATCTTAACAGGCGATTAATCATGAGCTTATCTGATCCCTTGCACTGCAGTACAAGGCTACTCTGCACCCGATCCTGCATAATCAGCGTCATCACGAAGTCACACTTGGAGCCGTTGAGCAGGGAGAACTTAAAGTATAGACGTTAGGCTTTTCATTCGATTTAACCAGGCTGGAAGCCAGAAAAAGCCGGGACAAGCCCGGCTTTTTCAGTTGAGTGAGATGCTTCTGAACAGCTCTGTTACAGGCCGTCTATTACAGGACATAGCCTCGCTCATCATGTGATGCGAGATCCAGACCTTCCTCTTCTTCTTCGCCAGTTACTCGTAGTCCAATCACCCTATCGATGACCTTCAATATCACCAGGCTAAGCACGCCAGAATAGACGACTGTGACCAGGACGCCGACTGCCTGGTTAAACACCTGACCACCAATACCACCATCCAGACCACCGGTGCCACCAAAGGACTCTGCTGCAAATACACCCACCAGCAACGAACCAATAATTCCACCTACTGCATGGACGCCGAATACATCCAGTGAATCGTCATAGCCAAAAGTGCGCTTCACTTTCGTCGCCGCGTAGAAACAGCCAATACCTGCTGCGGCACCAATTGCGAGCGCGCCAATCGGCCCGACGTTGCCACATGCTGGTGTGATAGCAACCAGACCTGCGACTGCACCAGACGCAAGTCCCAGTGCACTTGGTTTGCCGTGACTTATCCATTCCATAAACATCCATCCCAACACAGCGGTTGCGGTTGCTATTTGAGTCACCGCCATCGCCATTCCTGCTGTGCCGTCAGCCGCAAGTTCACTACCCGCGTTGAAACCGAACCAGCCAACCCAAAGCATGGCGGCGCCAATGATCGTCAAGGTCAGATTATGTGGAACCATAGGTGCCTGAGGGAAACCATTTCTCTTACCTAAAACGATTGCCGCTACCAACCCGGCAACGCCCGCATTGATGTGTACAACAGTACCACCGGCAAAATCGAAAATACTGAATTGCTCTCCAAGCCAGCCACCACCCCAGACCCAATGACAAACCGGTGTGTAGACAATCGTCAGCCAGATGGTCATAAACCACAACACGGCGGAAAACTTTATTCTCTCTGCAAAAGCGCCAACGATCAGCGCCGGGGTAATAATTGCGAAAGTCATCTGAAAAGTCATAAATACCGTCTCGGGAATGGTGCCGGAAACCGAATCAACCGTGACCCCGGCAAGGAACATCTTCTCAAATCCACCAAAGAACCAATTCAAACTGCCACCATCACCAAACGCAAAACTATAACCATAGACGACCCACAAGACGCTCATCAGAGCAGTTATCGCAAAACACTGGACCAGAACTGAGAGCACATTCTTGCTTCGAACCATACCCGCATAGAACAAAGACAATCCTGGTATGGTCATAAACAACACCAGTACGGTTGCAACAATCATCCATGCGGTATCTCCGGTATCCACCCCATCGGCTGATGCCAATCCAGGCAACATACAGAGCAATACGGCAAATAACCCCTGCCATCTTTTTGTGGTAATACTTATTTTCATTATCAATCCTCTTAGCATCTGCACATGTTTGCTGCTTATCACAGCGTCTTCACCCACTTGGTTTCCGAGTAGGCAATTTCCATGAACGGTGCATGAGCAAACATGATGCCAAGCTCGTTTGCCAGATCAGCAGGTAGCCGTGGAAGCCCCAGATACAGTGGGATTGGAGGTGTTCGCCGAATGCTGGTGGCTTATATTGGCACCAGCTCAACGCACATTTATGAGGCGCATATGAGTACTACGCCCTCTTTCGATGCACAGGCATTCACAAAAAACGGGCCGTTGACCTGAATGGCACTTACCTAAGTGCTCTTACGAGGTGCTCATACGAGATGCTCTTACGAGATGCTCTTACGACGTTACCGATCCCAGGTTTCTCTTTTCGCTTACTCGTCTCACACGTCCCTGTGCTCCACTCGTTCAGACAGCTTCGCGGCTCCGGCTGCTGCCTTCGCACGCTGCAGAACGATGTAAAACGAGAACGCGAAAAGAGAAACCGCTCACGACCTTGTCAAGATAGGACTATCAGCTGCAAGTTGTTCCTAAAGTAAGTGCCAGTGCTGTTGGCCCCTTCTTCAATACCTGGATACTGTTTTTCGACGGGTGCCTTAACTAATCCAGACGCTCAATGATGGTGCCAGTACCTAATCCACCGCCACAGCACATGGCAATCAGCGCATATTTACCACCAGCACGTTCAAGTTCATGTAACGCTGTCGTTATCAAACGCGCACCAGTACTTCCTGTGGGATGACCCAGTGCAATAGCGCCACCGTTAACGTTCGTTTTTGCCGGATCAATTCCCAGATCCTTCTCCCATGCTAGCACCACGGATGCAAACGCCTCATTGACCTCAAAAATATCGATATCATCTACAGTCAGACCCGCTTTATCCAGGACCTTGCGTGTAGCAGGAATCGGGCCTTTTAACATTGTCACCGGGTCTACTCCCACCAGCGTGGTCGCCACTATTTTCGCTCTTGGTTGAAGACCCAGGTCCTTCACGGCAGATTCGGAAGCCATAATAACCGCCGCGGCACCGTCTGAGACCTGCGAGGACGTTCCCGCCGTATGGAGCTCCTGGCCCGGAACGGGATCGAGACCTTGCAGCGATTCAAGCGTCGTCGCCCGAAGACCCTCGTCTTTAGTCACCGTCCGGGTTTTGCCGGTGGGTTTGAAATCGTCACCCAAAACCGGCGCTTCGATGGGCACCACCTCACGATCGAATCGATTCTCTTCCCAGGCCTGGATAGCTTTCTCCTGACTCGCCAGACCAAAAGCATCCGTATGCTCGCGGGTAATCTGATATTCCTCAGCAACCATTGCCGCGCCCTGAAACTGACTGGTAGGTTGATAATGGCTCATATAGCTTTCACCCATGGGCACACCATCTTTCATATTGGAGCCAAGCGGTACCCGGCTCATCATTTCAACCCCACAGCTCATAACAATATCTTCAATACCGGCAGCAACCATGGAAGCGCCCAGGCTGGTTGCCTGCTGGCTTGATCCACACTGGGAATCAACAGTGGTCGCTGGAATCTCGAGTGGCAATCCCTGAGACAACCAGGCAATTCGCGCAATATTAAAGGACTGTTCTCCAACCTGAGAGACACAGCCACCAATAACCTGATCGATCTTCTCAGGCGCAATGCCGCTCCTATCTAATGCAGCCTTCTGGACTGCTCCCAGGAGATCTGCAGGCATAAGTCCTGCCAGCCCTTTTCCTCGCTTACCAATGGGGCTTCGGCAAGCCTCGACAATATATACATCACCCATAGCGGGCTCCTTTTTCGTTCGTTGGATTTTGTGATAATGAATTCAAGGACGGTAGCATAACGAGATCAGCTCGGTGCAAGCAAGTACTGTCCGTGAGAAGCAGCGATGAGTTTATGCGTCTCCTCCTGCCATATCTCCGCCCTGACATTGGCGACCCTTCTTCCAAGACGGGTGACAACAGCCCGTCCATAGGTAGCAACCGGTCGACCAGAACGAAGATAGTCAACCGACAGATCAACAGTCTTGGGTAACCTTAAAAGAGAAGTGTCGGACAGGATCTGCACTATCGATGTCACCTCAAGAAAGGCACCTATGGCACCACCATGAATTGCTGGAAGATTAACATTGCCAACCAGCATATCCTGGAAGGGTAATATCGTCGTAATTTCAGTCCCTTTCTGATCTATCTGGATACCCAGGAAACGGGTGTAAGGGATGTGCTCGATAACCGCCTGCAGGTCCAGTTCACCTTCAGCCTTTCGCAAATCTTCCAGTATCTTCACAGATTTCTCCCTGAAGTATTGGGAGTACCGAGCATGAAAGCCGCAACAGATGTGGCGACAGGATCTTCTAAATCTTCCTGGTGAGCCATTCCGCGAACAAATGCTATGGTCTTGGTCATCTTGTAACATTCGGACTGTACAATCAGATCTTTTAAGGGCTCAGCTGGCCTCATGTAGTCGATACGGATATCCAATGTCGCCATGCTCAACCCCTCAAACCAGTCTTCATGCCCTCGCACAGCCCACCCCGATGCATTGTCCAGCGTCGCTGTAATCACACCGCCGTGTAACACGCCTGTGTCAGGATCACCCACAAGGTCTTCTGCATAGGGCACCTTCAGCACGCATCGACGATCTCCGAAATTCACCAATTCGATTCCAATTGCTTGCGCATGAGGTGGCAAATCAAAAGTGGGTTTGTTCTTCATCTCCTAACCCTTATTCTCGGCATCCTGACGAAATCGCTTCTGAAAATCCTCCGTTGTATTGGTCCGGGGATATGCTGTATCGGGTATATCAACACCCAGAAATTCACAAAGCGGTTCCCATCCTTGCGATGCCTCAAATACCAGCAGACGTTTAGGATCTATTGTATCGATAACTTCTTGATTATGTTTGTTGAAAACGTCAATGGCTGCTTCCCGGTCAGTCAGATCCCCGTCAAACGTATTGTCGACAATCAACTTGTTTACCATCCTTCGCTGTGAATCCAGGCTTTCTCGATCGTTCTCTTCACCTGTACTTGCCAGGCCCTTGAATATCGTATTAGAGGCACTGTCGTACCATTTTTGTGGATCCCGCCTCGTCAGCAATAGCTTTGCATCCGGGTAAAGCTCGGCCAGCTCTTTCCAGAAATAACATACCGGCCAGTCAACTGCACTCCGATAACCTTCGAAAACCTCTTCCCAGTCCACAGATTCACCATCTGCTGCAGCCTGCCAAAGCGCAATATGATCAGGTTTGCCGAAGACCTCCATCATGTGATGACAAGGGCCCAATCCGATTTGCTCCAGCGCCAGTTTCATAGACAGTGTTCCTGTGCGGCCGAATCCCGCACCTATCAGCTTTAGAGGCATTCAACATCTCCCATGGTTTTCTGTTATTTGTTCCGAGAGCCGGGTGAGCAGCGAAAGGGAATTCATCCATCGGCGAAAAAATTCACACATCGAATCCATTCGCTAGGTTACCTCCACAAACAAAGGTAGTTCCAGAAAAATTGAATTCCAGGACTATTTTCTGCATCTCTTCACCACTTAGCCCATCTACCTCGATGACCGTCGCTCACTGGTTACCACTGTATGGCCCTTCGCAAAAAAAACATTTGTGATAATAAACTTTCGATTCATCATTTTTTCAATACTCATCGTCGCATCTTCATCCGGGGTGTTGCAGCCTGAATAAATATGAATTATTCCCATATTGTGATCAATAGCACGTTGACGATATTAAAGGGATGGGAGATCCTTCGCTTACAAACTTATATCCCAAACAAACATTCCGGCCAGGCAAAGATTAGGTCGTCTGGTCAGTTTTCACCAGTTTCAATTCAGAGGAATTGTCTATGAGACCAGTTTGCCTTGTGACCGGCGTTGGTCCCGGTACTGGTAAGGCGTTAGCACAGCGATTTGCTCAAGGTTATGCAGTAGCGATGCTGGCTCGAAGTGAAGAACGGATTGCCGATCTGGCTGAGGAAGTTAACCATGCCCATGCCTATCCCTGTGACGTCGCAAATCCTGAACAACTTTCAGCTACAATCGAGAAGGTAAGATCGGATCTGGGTAATCCGGAGGTCGTTGTACACAACGCTGTCGGTGGCGCATTCGGCGACTACCTCAGTATCGGACGAGATACTCTGCAGAGCAATTTTGAAGTGAATGTCCTGTCCCTGCTGCAACTTGCGCAGCAGTTGGCCCCCGACATGATAGATCTGGGTAAGGGCGCAATCATTTGTACCGGCAATACTTCCGCATTCAGAGGTAAGCCAAACTTCTCCGGGTTCGCGCCAACGAAAGCGGCGCAAAGAATCCTTGCTGAATCAATCGCAAGGGCGGCAGGGCCACAGGGGATACATGTGGCCTATGTTGCAATAGATGCCGTCATCAGCCTGCCATGGACCAGAAAACGATTCCCGGATAAACCTGATGACTTTTTCTGCTACCCGGAGGATATTGCTGAACATATCTGGGGAGTTGCCCATCAACCCAGATCCGCATGGACCTTTGAGTCTGTTATTCGACCCTTTGGTGAAACCTGGTAGCGAAGCATCGTAAACGGTCATAGTGTCTTACATGGAGAAGAAAATGAAAACTGCAGTCGTTATTGGTGTTGGCCCTCAGGAAGGAGTGGGCGGCTATCTGTGTGAATACGCGGCCAAAGAGGGTTTACATGTCATTATCGCGGGTCGAACCCAGGAGAAACTGGACACGGTCGCCGCATCCATCAAATCATCAGGTGGTCACGCAACCGGAATTATATGCGACGCAACCGTTGAATCTGAGATTATTGATCTCATCAGCAAAACCGAGACGATCGGAGAGATTGATCTTGCCATCTACAATGCAGGCAACAACTTCAACGGTGATTTTTTGACCATGGAAGCTGACCTGTTCGAGAAAGCATGGCGCGTATGTACGCTGGGCGGATTTCTATTCGCCCGGGAATCACTTAAAGCCATGCGGCCGCGTGAGAGGGGTACGCTGATTTTTACCGGGGCCAGTGCATCGATGCGAGGCAAACCCATGTTCGCACCATTTACTGCGGCAAAGGCCGGACTTCGCGCCATGGCTCAAAGTCTCGCGAGAGAATTCCAACCGAGAGGCATTCATGTTGGTCATGTGGTCATTGATGGTGGAATAGCCGGTGACAAGATCATCAAAGGCGTACCACAGTTTGCCGAGAGAGTTGGTGAAGACGGCCTGATCAGCCTTGATGGAATTGCACAGGCGTTCATGTACCTGTACAAACAACCCAGAACAGCCTGGACACATGAGATTGACCTTCGAACGTATAAAGAAAATTTCTGACTTGCAACAATAAACTGCCTGGATGTGAATCAATATCGCTGGCAGGTAGTATCTTGTATGGCTGACGCAATTATTACGAAACTCATTCATAATATGGGAAATACCAATCTATATGAAAAGAAAATCTTGATACCTGCCGCCTCAATCCACCCCAGGAAAATATGCGGCGTGACTGGTCGGATGAAATTAGCGAATCCAGAGGTGAGTGCTCTGACTCTTTTGCAAAGTCGCAACTGCTGGCTAACCAGGTCAATACTCGTACGACACGACACTCGTTAAACGGAGTAACACATGCCACAGGCACTTGAAGGAATTCGCATTTTGGATCTCACCCGGGGCCCTGCCGGTGGCATCGCAACAATGATACTCGCGGACTTCGGCGCCGAAGTACTAACCATCGAACCACCAGATGGCGACCCATTAACAGAACTTCCCGCCGCACCCATGTGGCGTCGTGGCAAACGACGCCTGCCACTTGATCTCACGTCACCTAACGATATCGATACGTTACACGATCTTTGCGCAGCAGCAGATGTGCTCGTGTGTAATTGGCGTAGCAATTCACTTGTTGAGAAAGGGCTTGATTGGAACAGTCTGCATGCACGCCACAAGCACCTGATATTTTGCCATATCAGTGGTTTCGGCAATCGTGGCTCGATGCAGGCCTGTCCAGGATACGAGCATATTGTTGCCGCTTACAGCGGACGCATGATGGTATTTGAAGGCATTACTGATCGACCAGGACCAGTATTCTCAGCCGTGCAGGTAGGCATTCATGCAACGGCACAATCTGCCGCTACAGGCATCCTCGCTGCTTTGCTTGAACGGGGCAATGAAGGCGAAGGACGTCTGGTGGAAACCAGCCTGCTACAGGGGATGCAGCCATATGATATGGGTGCATCAATTGGCGCACAGCTAAGAGAACGGTTCGGTGATGTATTCCCTCCACCACCGACATCTAACGAACCACCTATGCCAAGTCTGTACTACCATCCGGCCCAAGCTGGTGACGGACGCTGGATGCAGTTTGGCAACCTGCTGCCTCATCTGTTTGATAACTTTCTGATTGTGACAGATCTTGTGGACGTACTATCTGATCCTGATTTCAATCCAACCCAGATGCTGTTGCAAGGAGAAAAACACGAGACATTTCGTGCACGCATGCTTGCCAGAATACAGGAACGCAAAGCCACTGACTGGATGAAGGATTTCATTGCAGACGGTGGCGTGGTTGCGACAACCTACCAGACCACGCAAACGGCACTCAAAGACCCGGACATCGTTGCAAATGGCCATGTCATTCCTCGCCAGGAAGGCGGTGTAGAGCTAGGCCCAGTCGCGCGTTTGAAGCAGACACCGGCAAAGCCGGGCAGTGCAATCTCACTCGATGACGGCATTGTTAATAAGTGGCAGGCAAGCCCCCGCCATGCACCTACTGTGAAGAGTTCAGGGGAGTTACCCCTGAAGGGTGTGAAAATTGTTGAACTGGCAACGATTATTGCCGCGCCGCTCGGTGCTTCTTTCCTCGCTGACATGGGTGCTGATGTCGTCAAGGTTGAACAGATTGGCGGTGATCCGTTTCGCGCCATGTTCCTTGGTATCGGGGCGGCCAAGGTCAATGCTGGTAAACGCAGCATCAGCGTTGATTTAAAGTCAGATGCTGGTCGAGAGATTGTGCTGAATCTTATCAATGATGCAGATGTACTTATTCACAATTACCGTCCGGGAGTACCCGAACGACTCGGCATTGGTTATGAGGAAGTCTCAAAAACAAATCCCGGAATCATTTATCTGCAATGCAATGGTTATGGTCCGGATGGACCCAGCGCCCTTCGTCCCAGCACCCACCCGATACCGGGCGCTGCCATGGGCGGCGTCATGTATCAGTTGGGTGAGCGCGTACCCAAAGCCTTGCAGGATTTAGACGGGCTGCGTCTCTGGACCAGGCGTCTGATGAAAGCCAATGAAGTGAACCCTGATCCTAACACTGCCGCTGTCGTTGCGACTTCGGCGATGCTCGGACTGGTCGCTCGTGAGACGAACGGAATCGGGCAGCAGATTCTTATCGATATGTTCGGTGCCAATGCCTATGCGAATCACGATGATTTCCTCTCGTATCCCGGCAAACGGCCTCGTCCAATGCCTGACGAAAAACTGCATGGCTTATCGGCAACCTATCGACTCTACCAATGTAAAGAAGACCAATGGATTTTTCTCGCCTTGATCAACCGTCGAGAGAGACAGAGCTTTTTATCAACCTTGAATCAGGCGGGTATCAGCGGACCCAGTGAAGAACTGCTGCTTCAAGGTGGTGAAGCTGCCACTACCGCATTAAGTGAGCTTTTTAGCAGCAAAGATGGCGATTACTGGGAACAGCTTTTTGTACCCGCTGGCATCGGCTGCGTCCGGGCTGACAGGGCACCACAGGGACAATTCTGGATTGAGGACGATCATGCCCAATCAATGCAACTCACCGCCGAGATCGAGCATCCCAAGTTGGGGACCTATCGGCGTCAGGGCCCAATGGTGTTGTTTGACGACAAGCGGCATCCACTCGGTGCCCCACCACTCGCGGGGCAACACAACGAGGAACTCCTGCTGGCCATGGGATATTCATCTGATGAGGTGGCATCACTAACAAGCAAAGGGGTGCTATGGCAAGAGGAGTCTTAATGTCTTAATCCTTTGCCATCAGGTCTGAGGATTCAGGCAATTTATATCCATAACATGGTTTGGACTGGATACGGCTCTTGCTTCTACCTATTTGAGTAAGTGCTACTGAATAATCCCGGTCTCAACAGCTTCACTTATTTCCTCATCGCTCATCCCCAGCAGATCTTTTAACACTTCTACATTGTGTTCGCCCAACAAGGGCGCATAGCTGTAAGGACCAGCAGCATACCCGGGTATATTAAATTGATTACCAGCATACGGTACTTGTCCCATCACCGGATGCTCAAAAAAACACTGAAACCCACGGTGAGCATACTGAGGATCGCGGCTCAGATCACTGCTGCGCTGCACAGCACCTGCGGGAACTCCGTGACTTGTCAAGTTGTCCATGATCGCCATGGGAGATTGAGTTCGAGTCCAGCTTGATAGCTGCGCATCGATAAAGTCATGGTCAGACAGCCGACCGGACGTCGAGTCATACTTTGAATTCTGCATCCAGTCGGGTTCGCCCAACACATTGCGCAAGGCGCGCCACTGTTCATCTGTGTCTATTGCGATTGCACACCACTGATCTGCACCTTTACATGGATATATCCCCTGTGGTGCTGCATCTCGCGCACGATTACCCAGGCGTGTTGCTGTGTACCCGTTTGATTGGGATTCAATTATCTCCGGGGCAAGAAACTGCAGCGCCATCTCAAATTGTGATGCATCAATGTACTGACCTCGTCCTGTCCTGCGACGATAATCAATAGCACCAGCTAACATGGCCGCAATGAAATGCGGCGCAATAACATCAGTGTATGCGAGCCAGGGCCCATGGGGTGGCAAATCAGGATATCCCGTCACTTCATAAAATCCAGCCATACCACCCGCGTGATACCCAAAACCTGCCACTTCTGCGGCCGGCCCTGTCTGTCCCATCAAACTCGTGCTCAACATAATCAGAGCAGGGTTGATCTCTCGACAAGCCTCATAGTCTATACCCAGTCGTTCAGTGGCGCCGGGTGCCCAGTTTTCTATCAGGACATCAGCCTTTTCAATCAATTGCTTTAGCATTGCGACCGCTTCTGGTTTCTTCAGATTCAGCTGAATACATTTTTTCCCTGCATTGAATTCACCGTAAAAATGAGACCGGTTCCAACCAGGTTCATCACCACCTACCGGACCCAGGAACCTCAACCCATCGGGACGCAGTTCTGATTCCACTTTGATCACGGTTGCACCATGATCCGACAGATAGCGTACAGAAGCCGGGCCTGCAATAACCCAGGTAAGATCAATCACCAGCAAACCGGCAAAGGGTCTGTCACCGCGAATGTCTAATTCTGTGGCGTCTGCAGGTTGGCGAGGATTACTGGCCAATTCAGCTAACAGTTCTTCACTATGTTCACCGGCTTCTGGCGCGAATCTTCGTATAGACATCGGCGAAAGGTTAAGACGAGCAAATATTCCTGGGGCAAGGACTTCGCTGCCTTTCGGCAACTCCATACTAACCCAGGCGTCACGAGCCGCCAGCTGGCGGAACTGCAACAGATCAGCCACTGTATTCACCGGGGCAAGTGTGACACCGGCTTCAAGGCCCCATTCAAACAACTCTGCTTTGGTGTGCAAGGCAAAGAAACTTGTCAGTGCCTCCCGCACCTGTTCAGCAGAAATCATTGTCTGCTCGCCAAGCATCAAGCGCGCATGCAGGGTCGACCAGTCTTCTTCAAGCCAGCTTGCGTCTATGATGTCATCACCAATCAGGTGTCCGAGTAACGGCTCAATCACAGTGCCCACCGGCAGGGCAACAAGATGACCATCAGCACAGGAGAACACCGGATCAATATTTGCCGTTCCCATCTGCACAGTTGAGCCCATTCTCTCAAAGTCAAAACCCTGAACCGCATAAGCATCCATGGCATTCATCGTGGTCCAGGTAGCGCAGCATTGGGCAGAAAGATCAACAAACTGTGCCTCGCCGGTTACCAGCATGCGAGCATGGGCAATTAGAGCTGCGGCAGCCGCTTCAGCGCCCGTATGCCGCCAGATTTGCGGCACGCTCACTCTTATCGGTGCTCGATCAGGTGATCCCTGCAGCGCGGCCTGCCCCCCCATCGCCGACAAGGTCAGATCGTTGGCAAGTCGACCTGCAGCCGGACCGCTCACGCCGTAGGGTGTAATCATTACGTGCACGATTTTCGGATTTGCAGTTCGCAACTCCTCAAAACCGATCCCGTGTTGGTTAAGTTCTCCCGGATCACCCGATTCCAGGATGAAATCAGCACCAGCTGCCATCGCCATCAGGGTGTCGCGATCTGGCTGATTTTGAAGGTCCAATACAATTGAGCGCTTATTCCGATTGAAAGCCAGAAACTGCAGACTGATCTGCTGGTTCGAACCAGTCTCAATCAGTGGTCCTTCACGCCGCGCTGAAGATCCCCCCGGTGGTTCGACCTTGATGACATCTGCACCAAGATCACCCAGTATCATACCGGCGAGTTCACCCCGGTGGTCAGTCAGGTCCAGAATTCTATATGGGCTTAGCATGGCTATATCATGCCATAGTTTGCCATTACCGGATAATTGAGGTTTCGTCAGAAAAAATTTCCATAAAGTTAAAATTTTTCTTTCCGCTGCGACAATCACCAAAATCGTATTCGACAGTCTGCGCAGGTTGAGCCATTTAACAAAAATTCAGAGATCTTGCTGTTCTCGACTCAACTATCAAAAAGTGTGACCATCAGCCCGCATATCAGCAATCATCACAGTGGTATTTTAAAAAGCAACCAGGAGAAGGAGTGAAGATGAGTAAACTTGAAGGAAGAACCGCGCTGATCACCGGTGCAAGCCGTGGCATCGGACGTGCCATCGCAGAACGCTTTGCGCAAGAAGGTGCTAATGTTGCCATTAACTACAGCAGCAACGAGGCTGCAGCACAGGAAGTCGCTCGGGTGGTGACAGGACTGGGCTGCAAAGCACACATCTATCAGGCGAACGTCGGTGATGAAACAGCATGCTCGGCGATGGTTGAGCAGGCTATCAGTGATTTTGGTCAGATAGATGCCTTGGTTAACAACGCCGGACTTGGTTCCGCTGCGGTGAATCGACCGGCAATCGCAGATGCGACTAATGAGCAGTGGAATACACTGCTGGATGTAAACCTCTGGGGCCCAATATATCTCTGCCGAAGTCTGGTACCACATATGCGCGAGGCTGACAGAAGCGATGTCATCATGATCTCGTCCATCGCTGCCCAGGCGCTGAATCCCGGGTTCGGTGTCTATGCCGTCAGTAAAGCTGCACTTGAAGCAATGGCACACACTTTGGCAAGAGAAGAGAAATCTCACGGGATGCGCGTCAACATGATTGCACCAGGCCTGGTAGACACCGATATGGGACGTCGCATCGTTGAAGCGACCGGCGGCGGGTCAGATATTCGCAAGGTAGATGCAAGAATGCCTTTTGGCTTCGTTTGTACCCCTGCTGACATTGCAGCAACGGTTGCCCACCTTTGTTCTAAAGACGGCCGGTACATTACAAATCAACGCATCACCATTACTGGCGACTAGTTAGACCAACTGAGGACTGAATGATCACTGACAAAATCCGGCTGCCCTCGGGGTGTTGACGCCGGATTGGTTCAGGTACCTTCCAGGTGATTATATAATACTTTGTATATTATATTATTTAGTCAAGCAGCCTGATATTAAAGCTGTTAAGACAGCTGTTAAGAAAGGAGTTATTCCTTAAAATCACACAGGTATTTTCAGGATGGAATTTTTTTAATATACATTGTATGTTATAAAGATATACAAATTACTCTTCCAATTCACCTCCCTACCAAGGGTGAGTCTGGCAGATAAAAAGGAGCAGATATGGCGAGCCTAGGCAAACACTGGGACGTAATCGTAGTTGGATCTGGACTGGGCGGGCTCTCTGCTGCAGCAAGACTGGCAACTTCAGGAAAGAAAGTGCTGGTTCTTGAGAAGCATGTTTTCGCAGGCGGATATGCTCATCACTTCCCACGCCGGGTTCGCGGAACGAGAATTATCTATGACTTCGACGTTGCTCTTCATCAAACCGGTGATCTGAAACCTGGCAGGGGCACCTATGAGCGATTCAAGGAACTGGGCATACTGGACAAACTGGTACTCAGGGAATTTGATGTCGCCTACCGAACCGTCGGCCCGGATCATGATTTTGAAGTACCAGCAGCGGCAGATAAACTGCTGGAAAAGTTGAGCGCCGTTTACCCCCACGAACGAAAAGGGATAACAGATCTATTTGAAACACTCGCTCGTATCCAGTCTGGCGGTGAAGAGCTTTCTCCAGAAGCTATTGCCGCTCTTGATATGAGCCTCGCTGAACTTGTTAGTCAGCACAACATCACCGATGAGAGAGTCGTCGGCATTATCTGTACATTGTGGGGATATCTCGGTTCCATCCCATCTCGATTGTCAGCATTTCTATTCGCCCAGATGTGGTGCAGTTATCATCTCGGTGGCTGTTTCTATTTTGAGGGTGGCGGCCAGTCACTCTCCGATGCATTTGTCGAGGTAATTGAAGAAAACGGAGGCAAGGTAAGACGCAGAAACGAGGTCGAAACTATCATGACCAACAGCAACGGTGCGATTACCGGTGTTGAGACAAAGAAAGGATTCAAATATTTCGCTCCCCAGATCATCAGCAATGCTGCCGTCCCGGTTACATTTAATAAACTACTCGACAATCAAAATCTGGGTGAGTCGGAACGCAAGCTGGATGAAACACTGCCGGTCGCCGTTTCTATAAGCCAGGCCTACATCGGTATCAAGGGAGACGCCAGCAAACTGGGCCTTGCTGACAGGGGCCGGTTCTGTGAAATCACTTATGACTATGATGCCCAGTGGGAAGCAATTAAAAAAGGTGATTTCAGAAATCAGTCCTACGGCCTGGGTAACCATAATCTCGCTGACCCCGGCCACCATCCAGAAGGTCGATCCATCCTGCACGCTACCCAACTTGCCAATGGTGCCCTCTGGATGGATCTCGACAAAAAGCTTTATCGAGAGCGTAAAAAGGAGTTGCAGGAATACCTGATAGATCGACTCGAGGAAGCAATCCCTGATGTCAGAGACAGGATTGAAGTCTGCGAGGTTGGCACACCCCATACAATGGCTCGCTATACACAAAACCCTCAAGGATCGATCTATGGTTACGCTTCCGAACAGGGCAGCCATACCATCCACAGACCTGCGCCCAGGACCAGTGTCTCGGGCCTTTATCTGGCAGGAGCCTGGACATTTCCTGGCCCGGGATTCGGTGGCGCCATGGCCTCGGGATTCAATACCGCCAAGGAAGTACTCCAGGACGCATGACAGCAGTCAGGCAACGATGGATCTACCTATCGATAATTACGACTAACCTGTGTGCAACTGATGGCTAGAGTAAAACTCACCGATGAGCAGATATCTGAATTCAAGCAGCAGCTGGTGACGGCAGCGACCCGCCTGTTCGTGAAGAACGGGTATGCGGGCGTCACCATGAGAGCCATTGCCAAGAAACTTAAGTGCAGTCCAATGAAAGCCTATCGATACTTCGGTGATAAGGACGAAATATTCATGATGGTCAGGACTGCCGCATACCTGTCATTCGCCGAATCGCAGCAGAAGGCCTATTTTTCAAAAACCAGCGCCCTGGAACGATTAGTCGAAATAGGGGTCGCATACTTTCAATATGCCAGAGAAAATCCCCTTCAATATCGCTTGATGTTTGAGTTTTTTCAGCCAGATCCTGTCACCTATCCTCAACTCAGAGAAGCGGAGAATGAGTCAATGAAACCGCTGCATACAGTTGTGGTGGAATTGATTAATCAGGGAACCTTCAAGGCTGCTCCAGATCCGGACATTCAAACCCATGTGATCTGGTCAGCTGTCCATGGTGTGGTCTCACTCGGCCTCACAGGAAAACTCAGTAAACACGTCGATCCGGCGGATGTTGAACAAGCAGTCAGAAATGTATTGTTTCTGGGACTTGCAATACCCGAAGGTCAGACAGAACGAATGACCGCACTTGAGCACGACTATGCCGCAAAAGCAGATTAAACCTGTGTCAGCAAAAGCCTCTTTTTCGACTAAGCTGTTTTATGGTTCCGGGGCCACCGCTTTTGGAATCAAGGATACTGGTTTTAACTACTTCCTGCTTATTTACTATAACCAGGTTCTGGGACTTGACCCATTTCTGACGGGACTGGCGCTCGCAATTGCTGTTGTAGTCGATGCACTGTCAGATCTGGCGGCGGGATATCTGTCTGACCAGTGGCATTCAAGCCTAGGTCGACGACACCCGTTTATGTATGCAGCAGTTTTACCCGTATCTTTGACCTTTTTTCTGCTCTGGAATCCACCTGCGCTGGCGGCAGATAGCCAGTTAACACTCTTTCTGTACCTTCTCATCATGGCAGTACTGGTCCGAAGTTGTATCACATTCTTTGAAGTACCCAATGCTGCGCTGGGGCCGGAACTCACCACAGACTATGATGACCGCACCCGTCTTATGGGATTTCGCTACCTGTTCGGGTGGCTGGGAGGTTTAACCATGGCAGTACTGGCTTATATGGTTCTGTTTGCACTTGATCCTCTTCAGCAGGTAGGACCAACCGGTTATGAGATGTTCGGCATTATCGGTGCAATTGCAATGGGAATTGCCATGATTGTTTCAGCCACCGGTACTCACCGGCACATTCCCCAACTCTATCAACCTCCGGGCAGTCTCTCTTTTGAACCAAAAATCATTACCGGAGAAGTGTTCGGGTTGTTCAAGAATCAGTCATTCGTATCGATGCTGATCTCTGCGTTGTTCTTTGGGGTCGCGGCGGGTATGTCGACAGCTTTTTCAATTTATATCGGCAGCTTTTTCTGGCGGCTTGAGACCCAGGAACTTGGCCTCATTCCAATGCTGGGCTTGATCGCCGTTCCGACCGCATTTTTCATCGCTCCCCGCCTGGCAACTCGCCTGGGCAAGAAAGCCGCGGCGATGAATACATTTCTATTCGCAATTCTGTTTTTACCCCTGGTATTTATCGCTGAATTTCTGGGAATATTTCCGTCTCGCGAGAGCAGCGTTTTTCTTCCTCTGCTAATGGTAAACTTCTCAATCGAGACAACCGCTATCATAACCACTCAGGTTATCTTCGCATCAATGAACGCAGATGTTGTTGAAGACCGGCAAGTAGAAAATGAAGGTCGGCGCAGTGAGGGGTTGATCTTCGCTGCTCGAAACTTTGCCAACAAGGCAGTTTCCGGTGCCGGTATTATGTTTGCCGGGTTGCTGCTGTGGATCGTGAGCTTCCCGGAAAATGCGATACCTGGAGAAGTGAATCAAGACATCGTGAAGAATCTTGTACTCCTGTACCTGCCCGTTCTCATCACCATGTACCTTCTGTCATGGTATGCCCTGCGCTACTACAACATTGATCGTGCCAGGCACGAGGCTAACCTCCGCGCAAAAATTTAACCCCCAGGCAGATGCTGACTTTTTTCAAGAGCTTTCATAATATTCGTTTCCATCTGTCTCATTTCACCACGGGTAGCAATTCTGTCAATCTGAACCCAGACCCACAGCTCCACAAATGCCGAGAAACTAAACGCAAGTAGAACCCATACACCCCACTTGACGGCATCCAGTACATTCTCGGCGGCAACTAATTCGACAATGCACCAGATGACTGTACAGAATAACAAGGCACCAAAAACTATGACAAAAATTACAGCTACTCTCGACTTTCTGATGGAATTCAAGAGTTCCGCCATCGCGGTTTCAGGGAACAACTCATCCAAAACACCATCCTGTTGCTCGAGTTCCTGTTTGATTCGTTCATCAATACTGACCATCTCTTCTCCTTTACTCTGTATCACCCACAAGTTTTTTCAGTCGCGTTCTCGCCCGGTTAAGGCGGGATTTCACGGTTCCAGTTGGCACGTCAAACACCTTGGCAAGCTCCTTGATGCTCATTTCCTCCAGATAAAAAAGATAGATTGCCTGCCTTTCTACTTCCGGTAACCTTTCAACCATCGAGACGATCTGATTGGTCGTCGCCCAGGATTGATCTTCTGCTGATTCATCCAGGACATCCTCGTCGAGAGTTTCCAGGTTATTATCCCGCTTGCGCATGAGGTCTATTGTGCGCCAGCGCACGGCCTTGAAAACGCGAGCCCGAAACATTGCCGGTTTGGTTAGAGCTCCCAGGGTTCTTGATATGGTTAGCCACGCATCCTGAACCGCATCGAGAGCCATCTGCTCATTGCGGCATAGTCTGAAAGCCGACCGCAGTAAAGACGGGTTGTAACTGCGAAAGAGGATACTGAAGGCTTTTTCGCTTCCGGCCTGGGCTTTTAAAACCAGATACTCTTCATCGACCCTTTTGTTCACCGATTCTCCTGTCCCAAATGATATATACGGAGCAATCCGTGCAGAGGTTCACGCCAGCTTTGAAATCTTCTCCTATTCCTCTTTATTTTACGTTGAATGGAAATGATGGATTTAGACCTGCGATCCTATGAGTTCTGCCACGTGTTTACCTGAAATCACTGCACCCTCATGCAGACCGTCATAGAGATAAGCACCCGCATGATAGGTGTTGTTTTCACCATTGCTGGCTAACACACCATCCCGCCAGTGAAGGGCTTCCACTGTGTACAAGGGTGTATGATGCAAAACCTTGTAGACAATATTTTCCGGATCGATGAGAGATTCAATATTGTAGGCCAGGTGATATCTTATTTTATCTGATAAACCACAAATCTGGTTAAGACATGCGTTGTACCCCCAGCCACTGTCAGTCTGGATGAAATCAAACTGTGATGGTTGAGTAATCTCAAACTGTTGGTATGTCAGCGGGTCCATGTGTACGACAGTTGTGGCCATATTCTCCTGCCACCGATCAAAATAACAATTCTCTTTCTCCGAAGGGTCAGATAGTAGTTTCAATACCTGGTCGGGAGGCACCGCGAATACGATTTTATCGAAATGCTCTGTTTGCTCTTCCTGCAGAGTTATATCTATTCCTTCATCGGACCGTGTGACGGTCTTGATTTCCGCGTTAAGCACAACCTCGCCGTTCAGCAAACTTTCAATCTTTTCAATATAGCTATAAACCCCACCCTTAATCCTCATCCAATCTGCCCACATATAAGCTTGAAGTGCCGAAATCGCCAATTCAGCCGGTAGCTTGCTGATACTTCTGTAGGGAATTGAATAACAGTACATGGCGAGCAGCTTCATCCAGGTGTTATGTACATGTTCTTCTTTTACATATTCCGAGAATGACTGGTCATGAAAATGTGAAGAGCGATTGATGAACGTTCTTAACCAGACCCAGGTGGCGGAGATGTAGACGGCACCTAATTTCAATATCTCCAACAAGGCTGACAGACCACCAGTGTTCCAGGCGATCATCGACCGGGAAAGGTAACGTTTGCCATCGCGCTTTAAGATAGCGGTGCCTATTTCCATGGATTCCAATTCCACGCCAAGTTCATCCATCAGTTCGATGAAGTTGGTAAACCTGGAGGAAAACTCCACCACACCGCCCTCCAGCACAATACCTGAATCAAGACTATCAACCTCAACATTTCTGTTGATAGTGCGGATATGTCCACCCAGCATGGGTTGCTTTTCGTAGACTGTAACCCCGTGACCGTTCTTACTCAGATAATAGGCGGCTGCCATGCCGCTTGCGCCACCCCCGATGACCGCTATCTTCATGACAAGGTACTCATCTAAAACACCTTGTCATCTGTCAGGGTCTGATAAAGCTTCGCGCCGGTCCAGAAAGTACCTGCAAATCCCGGATACCCGCTCGATGCATTACAGAAATGGAAGTTTTCGAGTGAAGACTGATGAGTCAGCCTGCCGAGACCGAAATACGCCGGTGTCATGGATGATCCGTAGGAATTACCCCTGGGACACCAGCAATAATCCTCATTGGTTGTCGGACTGCCGGTTATCTTGAAGGCAATGTGCGCTCTGAAATCAGGTACATAATTCGCTTCAATCTGATCAAGCATGGCATTCAGAATTTCCTTTTTCTTTCTCTTATATGCCTTCCCATCGGTTTCTTTCAGTTGCTTAAAATAATCATAGTCAGCGATGGTCAGCAGCTCAACTATCTGCTGTCCCTGAGGTCTGTCCGAGATGTCATCTGTGAGAAATCCCGGAGTTGAGATCGCAAAACTGGGCTCAGAATAATCGTGATGCACGTACATCTTGTTGATTGCGGCATTCAGATCGCTGCTACTGGCATGAAAAATATTCCATCTGCCGAATCCATATTCTTCCAGATCAATATCCTTTACCGTGCAATACGCGATGAAATTTGAATACGAATATGGATAATCCAATCGTTTACGAATCCCGGATGAAAACTTCTCCAAACCGATGATTCCTGCTGCTTTTTGAGGATCCATATTGCAGATTGTATGACTGCCTTCATAACGAATACTTTCTCCCGTTTGCAGATCACAAGCCTCAACACCCACTACTCTGTTCCCTGCAAGCACGAATTTATCTACCTGTTGCCCGTACATAATCTCACCATCGGCAGACTTTATCGTGGTTACTAAAGAGTCAACGACATGTTCAAAGTGTTTCGTGGGGTACCAGGCTCCCTCCTGATAGCCTGTAAAAAGCAGAACCCATGAGTAGAACGCGAGTTGATCGGGCGGCAGCATAAAGTCCGGCCACTGCAATGCCAATAAGGTCTGTGCTTCAAGCGGCAGGCCATGCCGATCAAATACATCTTGCAGGGTGCAGTTGAGGTTTCTCAGCGAACTTAAGGTATCACCAACATGACCAAACACCTCCTTGAAGGGTTGATGTGATGACAGTACACCAAGACCAGAAGCGGTACGCTCAACCTCTCTAAGGAAGCCCGCAATCTGTTTCATGTGGCCAGGAAAAAGCTGACACAGCCGATCACTTAGCTGCTGGCTGTCAGCAGGGATATCCAGTGCATAGCCCGGCATCCGCATATGATCAAAACCATTGCGGTCAAACGGTTCAAAAGTGACGTCTTTTTCGAGTTCAAGTTTGCGAAGGATCCTGTTGACAGTCTGCCCTTCACCACAATTCCAGACGTAGTGCAGTTGCGCGTTGAACCTGTGGTACTTTCCCATACTGAAAGTGTGGCCGAAGCCTCCTGGATACTCATGTGCCTCAAGTATCAAGACTTGCTTACCTGCTTTGGCCATTAATGCGCCAAATACCAAAGCCGATAATCCGCTGCCAACAATCAGGTAGTCTGTCCCCATCACAATCCCCATTATACAGATCAAATCAACGGCTTCTTCAACTGATAGCTTGAACTACCTTTCACTATGTTCGGATTATCAAACTCAGATTTCAATCAACTTTCAACGCGGCACCCGCACCAGATACCGATTATCCTTCTGAACAGAGTCCGGATGGCCTGTCGTCAGCATTTCACCATGTCGGCAAGTACCCTTCCCATCCCGGGTTCTCTATGCAAGTGTAAAGAATATTGCCTGCCATTTTTCCGGCGTTGATACAGATTCACCAGAGTGGCCGATAAATTCGGCGGATCACATCAACTGATTGACCACATCCTGTAGCTGCTTACGCCTGCCTTTCAACCCATCCCTGTGCTCCACTCGTTCAGACAGCTTCGCGGCTCCTGCCTTCGCACGCTGCAGAACTATGTGAAAAGAGAATGCAAAAAGAGAAACCCGGGCTCTACACTCGCGACCATGTTAAGCAAAGGATTATTAGCAGCAACTTGTTCTTTAAGTCACTGCCATTCGGGTCAGACGGGAATCTCACCCTTCAGACTGATTCGGTGTAGCAATCGCTTCTGACCATGATAGTCGTTAAGGGGATAATGCTGACAGGCCATATTGTCCCAAAAAGCCAGACTGCCTTTCTGCCACTTGAATCTGCAACAGAATTCAGAACGAACCTGAAGCTGAAATAAATACTCCAACAGGCCTTCACTCTCTGCCACTGTCATGTTTTCAAATCTGGTGGTATGAGCCCGATCAACAAAAAGCAGTTTTCGACCCGTGTCAGGATGCGTTCGAACAACCGGATGTACCGCCCGAAGCTTCTGTTTTGCCGGGTCCGGATTCCGATGCACTCTTGTATCTGCTATCTCCGGTTTCCCGGCTTCATTAACAGCCTTCAAATCAGCAAGAAGATTTTTCATACCGTCAGACAGCGCATCATAAGCTGCATACATGTTGGCAAAAAGGGTATCGCCTCCTACCGCTGGAAGTTCTCTGGCATATAGTAAAGCGGCCCTGGGCGGCATCTGCAGGTAGGCTGTGTCCGAATGCCATACCCCGCCAAAGTTAACCAACTCATCAGGCAGTTTCAATATCGGCACTATCTCAGGACACTCGTCTAATCCCTTGACCAGAGGATAGGGTTCCGGTGTACCAAACTGCTCAGCACATTGCTTATGCTGGAGAGTTGTCAATTCCTGATCACGAAAGAACAATACCAGATACTCATTGAGTGCGAGTTCAAGCTCGCTGATAACGGCTTTCGGCAGAGGTGTCGAAAGATCCAGAGATGAGATTTCCGCACCGATGCAGGGTGACGCGGGGATGATCTCAAAATGTTTGTATTCATTCACTTTCGTATCACCATCCTGGTTAGCAATTACTGCCTGCAACGGTCCACAATATCGTCACGAAACATAAATGGCCAGCAGACATCTTATTCCAGCTTATTCCAGCAGCTGACCAATTTGACCAGCATAATACATCTGCTTTTCAGGTGTCATGCTGTATATCGGTGGAACAATACACATGGAATCGGCAACCCCCCATATTGGTTCCAGACGCTCTCGTACCTTGTCAACGTCACCAATGGCGACAAAACACCTCACCATCTCATCGGGAACCTCATCTACCACCGACATGAAATCAGCTCTCTGCACACCCTTCTGACAGGCCTGAGCTTCTTTTTTGAATCCGTGAGCCTCGAAGAAGGACTCGTATTGCTTTATTCCGGCATAAAAGGCAACCGTCGGTCGAGCATCATCCAGTGCTTCTTTTTCATTGGGGTTCACTGCTACCCAGGGCCAGATATTGACTTCAATATCTTTTCGATCTCGACCTGATTTTTCCAACTGATCCAGGATGACCGGTGCCATCTCTTCAGTCGTCCATTCAACAGACCACATGGGATGTCCGATTACGCCATCACCAATTTCTACCGCAAGTCTTGTTAACTTCTCTCTCAAGGCTGCGATCCAGATTGGGATCACTTCCCTGACTGGTGGTTCGCCTCGTGATATCTCTGCAAAATCAGCTGAAAAATACTCGCCATGAAAGGGTTCAAGGTGTGTGTGGGCATTGGCGACAATATGTCGCACCGCGGCCACGGTCTCTCTTAAATGCGTGAGTGGTTTTATATGCGGCGCACCGAATACGCCGCTCGTCCAGGCAGAAACCGAGGAGCCTAAACCGAGTATGAATCTGCCACTGGACACGCGATCCATATCCAGCGCTGCCATTGCAGTTTCTGTTGGGCTTCTGGCTGCGGCGATCGCAATCCCGGTCGCAAGCTTAATACGCTGGGTTGCTGTTGCTGCTGCTGCCAATGGGATAAAAGGTGGTCCATAAACCTGAGCAGCAAACAATCCTTCCATTCCCTGCTCCTCGGACTGATTGGCGAGCATGCTGATGATCGATGCATCCATTGCAGCCACTATTCCCCAGAACCGACGGGGTTCACCTACCGCATTCGTTGCCATTTACACTCTCCTTCTTCAAAGTAATCAGATACCGGCAGATCTCACTCCTCCCAGGATACGACGCCATTGCGTTCCTGTTTTGCGGCAATATGAAATACGGCCCATGCACCACATCGGCTACAGTCAACATCATTGCCATAGCAGCAGAAAGGGGTCGTGAAATGATCACCTTCAAGATACAGCGGTAGAATGTTTGCTCTGGCTAGGCAAGCATTGGTCACTCGTTCGGCATAAGGCGATAACATCAGTTCGAGACTTCGACCTGTGTTTCGGACAAATCCAGGATATTTCTCCTTAAGTGACATCACGATTCTTACCGCTTCCTCACGTTCCTCGTTGGTCTGCCAGGCATCGGGGCTGCTCTCTCCTCCGGCAGTAGGCACAAGGAATGAAAATGTCATCCAGCGCACCGGCGTCTCCATCAATTGGATCACCAATTCTTCAAGCATGTGCTGATTAAACTTGGTGACGACACTCTGGACCTGAAAAGGTGACTTAAAGCCCTCCGGTAAACCTTCAAGGTTTTTGATTACCTTCCGGAAAACTCCCTCTCCTCGAATTGAGTCGTTGTATTCCTCTGGCCCGTCCAGACTAATCACATACAAAAGGTCAGGACCAAAATCGATCAACGGCACCGTCCCGTTTGTTGTAATGGTATTACTTTTGAATAGCTTAATACCTTTCCTCAACAATTTGTTGCGAAGCATCGGCTCACCACCCATCCACATCATGGATTTTATGCCGTGCCTGTCTCTCAGCTCTTTAAGGGTCAGCAACATGGCGTCATCAGCCATTTCATCTCGAATCGAAAGCGGTACTTCATTCGGGTTGCCTTCTCTGAAGATGAAACAATGCCGACAACTCAGGTTACAGTGGTTGGTAACGTTCACCATCGCGGACGGATAGCGCTCGGAATCCTTGTAAAAACCTTCTAACTTGGCGTTTGGCATAATCGGGTACCTTAACGACGTCTATGGCCTCATAGTAACCTCTGTAAAAGAATCAAAAAAGCCTGAATCCTGGTGACCAACGATCATTCCTGCGACCCTGGGGAGAAACGGGAATAGGAAAATGTGAAGTCAATAAATATCCGTGACTTATGCGGCTGGTTCAACCAGCCAGCTATTGCTATGGTCCAACACTTGTCAAACGGGAGTGTTGTCATGGGAAGTTTTTTTGATCTAAGTGGTCGGGTCGCTCTTATAACAGGCGGCAACGGCGGAATCGGGCTCGGGATGGCCGAAGGCCTGGCGAAACATGGCTGCGACATCTGTATCTGGGGCACCAATGTTGAAAAGAACGCCGCGGCACAAGAGGTGCTCAACACATACGGCACAAAGGTTACCGCACAGAAATGTGATGTATCAAACCCGCAGGAGGTCGAAGATGCCTTCACTGAAACTCTCAAGAAACATGGCAGGGTCGATGGCTGTTTTGCCAATGCCGGTATTGGTTCTCGCGGTACACAGTTCGATCAGATGGAGAGGGAGGAATGGGATCGAATTATTGGTGTCAATCTGGACGGTGTCTACTACACCTTTAAAGCGGCGGCAAGACATATGCGTGAACGTGCCCAGGATGGCGATGCATTTGGCAGACTGGTAGGCACTGCAAGTCTGGCTGCGATCTCAGGTCAACCTAGAGGCGAGCACTATGCCGCCACCAAGGGTGGGATGATTTCCATGGTGAAAGCACTGGCCGTTGAATACGCCAGGTACGGCGTCACCGCACATTCCATACTACCTGGCTGGATCGAAACCGCGATGACCGAGGGATCTTTCAGCTGGGATAAGTTCGTCGACAACGTTATGCCTCGCATACCAATGCGTCGGTGGGGGCAGCCAGAAGATTTCGCTGCGGTTGCGGTCTATATCATGAGCGAAGCCAGCGGCTACCATACCAGTGAGAACTTTCTCATCGACGGAGGATATTCAATCTTTTAGCTAGCTGGTCGTCGCCAGTAGTGTGTGGCACTGACTTCACGGAGCTGACTACACACATATAAATGTTCCTAAATGTTTCTCGTGATACGACTGAAACAGCCGGACTCGCAGTACCATTCCGACGCCAAAGTCGCTAGAGTGAGGCCAAAATATGAATCTTCAGGAGTGATCCATGACTCAAACTTTTCGATTTTTAACCTGTGCCGGCACGCTTTTACTGATGTTGGGATGCTCGCCCGCTCCTTCCGAACAGAAGCAGTCGGCAGAACCTGAAAAAACAGCAGTCAGGACCGAGCAATCTATTCCATCCGATCCCTTGCGCAATGCTTATTTCGGCGATCTGCACGTACATACTGAATTCTCATTCGATGCTTTCCTTTTTGGTACCAGACGTACACCCGACGACGCTTATGAGTTTGCAAAAGGTGGTGCTATTGAACATGTATCCGGTTTCCAGATGCAGATGAAAAAACCACTGGATTTTCTGGCGGTTTCCGATCATGGGTTTCTCCTCGGCATGATGAAGACCATCGCTGAACCAGGTAACAAATACAGCAATCATGAGATCGCTGATGCTGTTCGCGGGGCGACGGATCCAGCAGGTTCCGGCGCCGCATTTGCGTCAATACTCGGTTACCTGGGCGCCCTGGCAACTGAAGGGCGAGAGAATGATCTGGATGACCGTGCTGTTATGCGCAGTGCCTGGGAGAAGATTGCTGAATCGGCGGAACGTCACAACGACCCGGGGAAATTCACCGCATTTATCGGTTATGAATACACGAGTTCTGGTCCTGAATTCGAAAACCTGCATCGTAATGTGATCTTCCGCGGCAGTGCTCATCCGGAGGAGCCATTCAGCCGCTTTGATTCGCTGAATCCCGAAGATCTATGGGCATGGATGGACAAGGTCAGGAATCAGGGTATGGAGGTCCTTGCGATTCCCCATAACTCAAATGGATCAAATGGCTGGATGTTTCAGACAACCAAATTCGCAGGCGACCCCATTGACGCCGCCTATGCTGAACAGCGCATGCGCAACGAGCCACTGGTTGAGAATACCCAGGTGAAAGGCACGTCTGATACCCATCCACTACTCTCTCCCAACGATGAATGGGCAAATTTCGAGATTATGCCACGACGTATCGCCAGCACCTTATCTTCACGACCTCAGGGAAGTTATACACGGGAGGCTTATCTGAATGGCCTGCAAATGGAAGAACAGAGAGGAATCAATCCATATCGGTTCGGCGTGATTGGCTCATCCGATACACACAACGCGGCAGGTTCTTTTGAAGAGGACAATTACTGGAGCAAAACCGGTCTACTCGATATTAATCCTGTTCAGCGCGGCTCGGTACCATTGCCAGACTCGAGCGACGGCGATCCTCAGTACGCTGATCCTGCCTCCCAGCACTGGGGCGCATCGGGTCTGGCTGGCGTTTGGGCTGAATCGAATACCCGTGACGCCATTTTTGATGCGTTCAGACGCAAGGAGACGTTCAGCACCAGCGGGCCTCATATCAAGGTCAGGTTTTTTGCTGGTTACGATATCAATGAAGAAATCGTATCGGCAAAGAACGCCATTGAGCTTGCTTACCAGAATGGCGTGCCCATGGGTGCAGATCTGGCGAAAAAAGGTGATGCATCACCCGGTTTCTTTCTCTGGGCAACGCGCGACACCGACAGCGTCGCATTGCAGCGATTACAGATCATCAAAGGCTGGATCGAAGATGGAAAACCTAAGGAAGCCGTCATCGACGTGGCCTGCTCTGACGGCGGAGAAGTGAATCCTGAAACCCGGCGCTGCCCTGACAATGGTGCCAGGGTCGATTTAACCACTTGTGCCGCATCTGAGGACAAGGGATCAGCTCAAATGATGACATTCTGGGAAGATAAGAATTTTGATCCTGAACAGCGTGCATTCTACTACGTGCGGGTATTGGAGAATCCCAAGTGCCGCTGGTCGACCTGGGATGCGATTCGTGCAGGCGTTACACCAAGGCCGGACATGCATGCCACGATCCAGGATCGAGCCTGGTCATCGCCGATCTGGTATCAGCCATAGTCAGATAGCCTGATCTCTCAAGGTGTCGTGAAACACTGCTAACGACACCTTGATAGCGGTCCAGCCTGTCACTGTTCCATCCGGATTAAATCCGGTATACCGACTTTATGTAGGATTAGATTTGCTTCATTTCACCGGGCGGCTGAGCGCCCTTAACCATCACAACTACTTCGTTTTCTGGTCAGGATCCTTTGCATCTGTGGGTGCAACCCAGTTGCAGATTATGGCTCAGGGCTGGCTGTTATTCGAACTCACGGAATCAACGATAGCCCTTGGCTACCTGGGCGCAGCTGCATCAATTCCGGCGATTATCATGACACTCTATGGTGGGGCAATTGCTGACCGTTTGAATAAGAAGCATGTGCTGATGGCTACATCATTGGCGGTCGCTGCCCTGCTTATCTCTCTAGCTGTTCTGGATGCCTCTGCTCTGGTCAGGCCCTGGCATGTGATACTCGTCGCTGGATTGATTTCATTCACATCCGGATTTGACTGGCCCACGCGACAGGCTATCCTTCCTGCGCTCATTGATCGCCAGGATATGATGAGTGCCGTGGCACTAAATTCCATTATCTGGCAAAGCTGTCGGATGGTGATGCCTGCTATTGGTGGAATCATCATTGCTCTGGTAGATACATGGTTGGTTTTTTTGCTCTGCTCAATTGGATTCCTGATCATGTTCGCTGTTATTGCAGGGCTCAAAGTGAGTTTACCGGCACTCGCAATATCGAATTCAGCAACACACCAGGTCAAGGAAGGTCTGCTCTTTATCCTTCACAACAGAATTTTCCTGCTGCTCATCTCTCTTTCGTACGCTGCAATGTTTTTCGGCATGGCCCATATTCAACTTATGCCAGCCTTCACTGCACTGTTAGAGACTAACGAGCAAGGATATGGCTTTCTCATTTCCGCAACTGGTATCGGATCAGTATTAGGAACCATTATTGTTGGTAACTTTCAGCATTCGAAACAACTGGGAGCTATCATATTAGCGTCAACAGCTACTTCTGGAATCATGATCTACATGTTTGCCCTGGTTACCGCTTTCGCAACCGAACTATCTATTGCCTTCGAGCTTGCCGTTTTATTCGCGACCCTCGCATCCATGTTTGCCTCGATGTTCCTGATCAGCACGATGACTGTCCTGCAACTCAGGGTGCCGGATGAACTAAGAGGCAGAGTGATGGGATTTCATGGCATTACTTTCAGCCTGATGGCACTGGGTGGCTTACTGGCCGGCTGGATCGCAAGTTTCAGCTCAGCCCCAGTTGCGGTTGCTACAGGAATAACTGTTTATCTGGCAATTATCATCTGGGTCGCAATCAGTCAGCGTGAAATTCGAAGCATCTCTGCACAAACGCCAGCCTAAGTCAGGTCGGACCAGAATAGCACTTCCTCAAGGAACAACTTGCAGTTAAAGGTCCTATCAGGGTATTACCCCGTTTTCACGGGGAGTGGCATCCGACAAGACATGGAAAATTAAAACCAACAGAAGTCACCCATGGTATGGGAAAAAAGTATGGTGGAAGTGCTCCCTACACTCCAATCACAAGTGAATGGCGAGTCTTAATCATAGGGCGGGCAAAGGGAGAGGTTGCCCTTTCTGTGCGAAATCGAAAATAGGACGGCATGTTTCGCAGGGTCAACAGTAATCAAACCCACATATCCTGGCTGTAGGAGGCAGATACACTTCAGGGTACTTTCCGAGGGCAGGGACCATTAACGCCCTATTCCGAGAAATCTGCAAGTAAGATTTGATGGCTACAGTGCTAGTGGTCCCATATGGGCTGACGACTTACACTTTAACGATGCATCGGAAAGCGCCACTGCGTAGCTTGGGATAAAGAGTAACAGGAAGCCATCGGGTACTGATGCGGTAAACCTTCGTTCAGGTCTCCCACCGTATCATGTCACGACCGGGAGGTATGGCCATCAGTTCCAGAAGGGTGTTATGGCCGTCCTCTCGCGTGTCGAAATAACCGGCTTGCCCACTTCCCGAGAAAGGGGGCTTCGAACCAAACACAAGCCGGATGCCTCGGTTCTCGACCAGGTCGACATACTCCTTTTCATAATCGTCAATGATGTAGGCGAGGTGGTTAATGCCCTCACCCCGGGTATCCAGAAACTCCTGCTGAACAGTCGCGCCCCTGATGGGCTGCCAGAGTTCTATATTCAGAGAACCAACACGAAGAAACTTTCCCAGAAGCTTGGCACTCTTGCCTTCGGCCGTAAGAAGCGTTGAGACTTTCTCAACCTGGCCCATAGACTGATAATACTCAACTGACTTGTCCAGATCCCTGACTACCATTCCTATGTGATGAAGTATCCAATCTTTTTTCATTCTGCTTCCCCTTAAATACAGTTGCTTACAGTTATTCGCTTCCATGCCCGGGCGTGCCGGTTGACGAGCATAGGAAGAATTAACCACGTTTCAGCGTTGTTTACCATGTATCTCTCTGTCCAGTACCGCACGGTTTTTGCTGAATTGGATAAATTTTCGGCCCAAGCTCGATTACTTATCACCTGGCGTTCGGTCCCAATGCCGGGCGCAAGGCACTATGCTCAGGCGTGGGGTTTGAGACCCTAATGGAAGGTAATGAGTCCTTTGATTCTCTATTTGAGGACAAGGTGGAAATGCTGCGGCTTGTATCTGAGTAGACGACTCCGGCAAACTCTCGAGAGGCCGCCCAATCAAGGAAATGGTCCAACAGCGCGAGTCCAATTCCCCGGCCCTGATAGTCGGGGCTGCGTTCCTCACCGGCCGATAGCTGGCCCACGTGGTAGCAGAAGACGTTTACACTCGCCTCGGGAAGCTTGGGAGCATGCTCACCGAAGTCACCCCAGTAATCGGGTTGCCAGATGCCTTTGGCAGACCGACACATCGGGTCGTAGCGACGGAACTGGAGTTGCGCCACGTGCTGTTCGCCATCGAATGCCAGCATGGCGGCGCCACCCAGATCCTCGATTCGCCCGAGCAGCGCTTCGCGACTCCCGTGGCAGTCTTCCGGCACCGGCCCGACATCGCTCGCGACCATGGGTCGATATCGAATGTCCCCAATCGACTTGGTCATGTCTGCAACGGTATAAGATTTTTCAGGTCAATTACCGCGCCAGTTACGTTCATTTGATCTCTTCCTTACATGCCAGTGTATCCCTCCCTCCCAAATATGAACCATTCCTTACAGAAGGAGATTGATACGAACACGTTGACAGATCAGCAAGCGGCTGTGGACGCAGTACCCCTAGAGGAAATCGACGTGAGTCGGCCTGAGCTTTTTCAAAACGATGCGTGGCGCCCGTGGTTTGCGCGGCTGAGGAGCGAGGCACGCTCTACGCTGGACATCGCCTCAGTGCCTCAGTCGGCGCAGACTTCAAGCACATCCTCCAGCGAAGCACTGTACATCCAGGCCAGATTCGTCGAAGGCAGAAAGGCGGAGTCATGGCCGCCGAAATAGACAGAGTCATCGAACGGCGACAGTTCTATCGCTCTGATCGAGTCTCGCGGGTCGTCTTCCCCATTGTGCCGACCTCTCACTTCGCGCAGGGTGTAGGAACCATCCCGATGTCGTATGAAGTAGACCCCACCCATGTAGTGGCCGGAGGTGCCTGCCTCGTTCTGTGCCCAGGTGGGGTACTCATTACCGCCGATGACGTTGAGACAGCCGCCGAGGTGCTCCAGGTTGCCGGTCGCAGGGTTGGTCACGGGGAGGAAGTAGCTGTAGGTGCACAGACTGAAGTAGACCGGTACTTCGAGGTACGCCGACAGCAGGTCGCCGATATCTGTCTCTGCGGTTCTCGTGTAACCCACTCCGTCCGGGTCCAGCCGCCAGATGATCCCGGTTGAGCGATGATCAGGTACCCAGCTGAATAGAATGGACTCTCCCGCCCCGACAGGATTGTCGATCGTGGTCATACCGCGGTAGGTTCCCTGGGGTGGCTCAAGGTTCTCATCGGCCACCAGGTCTCCCATGTCATGCACCATCGCGTATGTTGGGGCCGCCCCATCGACCCGGTGCCAGATCTGATTGCCGCCGCCGACCACCACGATGTCGTTAGCGATAGCCATGCCCATGGCACGAGAGTTGAAGTTAACCGGTATCAGCGGATCCCAACTGATCTGACCCGGCTCATCGGCGTCATATCGTCCCTCGAGCATGCCCTGCGTACCCACGGTCAGCAGAATCAGCTCTTCGCCAGTCACCGTGTCCTGATGCACCACGACCTGTCTGACCGAGATGTCGTGGGTATCAGCAGGTGTGATGCCGGAATGTGGCGTCGTCTTGGTCCAGTTGCCGGTCGAATCATCCCGGGTCCAGACATCAATGTGATAGTTGCCGCTTTCCAGGCGGTAGGTCGACGCGAGCAGTAGATTCACGCCAGCACTGTCGAAAGTGACGGACTGGAGTACTTCAGGCCTCAGCACGCCCTGTCCAAGATCGTAGTCCTCGCGCCACTCTTCCGCTTCTGTTGACTTGACCAGAATCTGCCCCCACTGATCGCCCGTGCCATACCACGGATTGTTCTCGTCGAACCAGTAGGTATTGGTTGCGAACAGATCGGAACCATGTCGCACAATGCGGAAGATCTCCGAGCCGCCGACGAACTCACCGTTCACGTCGGTGAACGGTGCATCGTATTGCTCCTTCCACTGGTGGTCGACGCATTGTGGCACGTCGCCTGTGACGACCACATTGTCCATCCAGAACAGCTCGCTGCCGCCCACTCCGTCGGCTTCGACGCTGAACCTGAGCGTAAAATCCGGGTGACCGGACGCGTCTTCAGGCAATTCGAAACTGACACCCGCGAACTCCGTTGCGGTGCTTTCCTCAATGAGATGCCAGGGCGCACTGCCGTCCGCAGACCATTCGGCAACAAATCGTTCGCCATCCTCGAAGGCACCATCAAGGTTTGGGAGTCGACCATACGACAAGCGGATATTCGAGTAGCCTGTTGTGTTGAAAGAGGTCTGGAGATGGCTGGGCGTGGCAGCGCCCAGACAGTAGGCGCCCAGGTTGACACCTGAGTTGTCGGCAGATGTGGTACAGGAACCCTGCATAGTCCACCGCTCGAGGGTCGGACCATTGATGTTGCCCGGTTGGAACCTGTCGACGAAAAGCGGTACGGCGCCCATTCCGCCGCCACCAGCATCCCCGGAATCACCATCACCGGCATCTATATACGACCCAATTTCAGTTGCGCTCGCCCGTCTTGCCGTCTCACTCACTGCGCCCTCGGTGAGGGTCTGCCCGGTAAATCCAAAGAGATACCGCAACAACAACAGTCCATCGGTGAGTGCATCGGTGGTGCCGTCGTCGTCAATGTCCAGGTACACGCTGTTGGTTTGCAAATACGATTCGATTTCACTCGCCGTTGATCGGCTCGCGTCGCCCGCGATCGCACCTTCTGTCAACGTGGTCCCGGAAAAACCAAACAGGTGTCTGAGGACAAGCAAACCGTCGGTCAAGGCATCCTTCGTGCCGTCACCGTCAATATCGAATGTGTCGATTGCGCGAACCGACGGTCCGCCCAATAAAGCAAACGCGATAAGAACAACACAAGCAGATCGACTCATCATAGGATGGGACACGTTTTGGACTATTGCAAAAACTACGCGACGGTGGTTAGGAAGAATAACCACGCTTTTCCCACCCTGAGAAAAGTATCCTGGATCCAGCCAGTTAGCTGCCGTCTCCGTTAGCCCACCTGAACATG
>MPLZ02124735.1_pt1 | contig 46714 bp, 40 predicted proteins | sample 1617311 | NCBI WGS metagenome assembly MPLZ02 (sample SAMN05944806, study PRJNA350692) | marine metagenome | biome: marine; feature: ODZ; material: water; isolation source: 160 m water sample filtered on 0.2 um supor filter | place: Pacific Ocean | collected 2012-04-08 | depth 160m m | reverse complement strand
TCGAGGCGGTGGCGATCCGGCCGCCGCGCGTGCCGGTGATCCATAACGTCGACGCCGCCACGCGCAGCGAGCCGGCCGCGATCCGCCAGGCCCTGGCGGCGCAGCTGCACCAGCCGGTCCGCTGGACCGAGTGCATGCAGCGGCTGATCGCCACGCCCGTCTCGCTCGTGGTGGAGGCGAGCCCGGGTCGCGTGCTGACGGGCCTCGCCAAGCGCATCGATCGCGCGGTGCCGGCGGCGGCAGTCTACGATCCCGCCAGCCTGACGGCGGCGCTGGAGCAGACGCAGGAGGCACGGGCATGAGCGAGCCACGCACGGCACTGGTGACCGGCGCGAGTCGCGGCATCGGGCAGGCGATCGCCTGGGAGCTGGCTCGCCGGGGGTGTCGCGTGATCGGCACGGCAACCAGCGAGGCCGGCGCCGAGCGCATCCGGACCGCGGCAGCGGCCAATGCGCTGGCGGTCGAGGGGGCGGTCCTGAACGTGACCGACCGACCGGCGCTCAACGCGTTCCTCGACCAGCTGCGGGACACCGCCGGGGAACCGTCTATCCTCGTGAACAATGCCGGCATCACGCGGGACAACCTGCTGCTACGCATGAAGGACGAGGACTGGGACACGGTCATCGAGACCAACCTCACAGCGGTGTTCCGGCTCAGCCGCGCCTGCCTGCGCGGCATGATGAAGGCGCGCTGGGGCCGCATCGTCAACATTGGTTCGGTGGTCGGCCTGATGGGCAATCCGGGCCAGGCCAACTATGGCGCCGCCAAGGCGGGCGTGATCGGTTTCTCCCGCGCCCTGGCGCGCGAGGTGGCCAGCCGCGGCATTACCGTGAATACCGTCGCCCCGGGCTTCATCGCCACCGACATGACGAACAAGCTCAGCGAGGCGCAACAGGAGGCGATCCTGTCGCAGGTGCCGGCCGGCAGGCTCGGTTCGCCCGCGGATATCGCCCACGCGGTCGCCTTCCTGGCCTCCGAGCAGGCCGGCTATATCACGGGTGAGCTGATCAACGTCAACGGCGGCCTCTACGCCTGACGTCAGGGTCTGTAGCCTGCCAACTACCTTTTCACTACAATGGCGCCGCCCCAGTCGGCGGCATGGATTCATCGGAGGATTACCAGGACATGAGCAGCGTTGAGGAACGGGTGAAGAAGATCATCGTCGAACAGCTCGGCGTCAAGGAAGAGGAAGTCACCTCGGAAGCGTCGTTCGTCGACGATCTCGGCGCTGATTCCCTGGACACGGTGGAGTTGGTGATGGCCCTCGAGGAGGAGTTCGAAACCGAAATCCCCGACGAGGAAGCGGAGAAGCTGACCACCGTCGGCGATGCCATCGACTACATCAACGCGCATCTCTCCGACTGATCCGGCCGAGGCCGTGCCGGTCGGTGGCTCGCCCGCGCCGTGGCGATCCGCCGACCGGCTGATCCGCACGCAAGCACGAGGCCATCATGCCCGGCGCGCAGCCTTCTGAAACACCGCGTGGCCGACGGGTGGTCGTCACTGGCCTCGGGCTCATCTCGCCGGTCGGGCTGACCGTGGAGGCGAGTTGGGCGGCTATCTGTGCCGGCCGCAGCGGCATTCGGGCGCTGGATGTCGACTTCGACATCGCCCGCTTCCCGGCCCGCATCGGCGGGCAGATCCGCGGCTTCGACGTCGGCGACTACGCCGACCCGAAACAGGTCCGGCGGATGGATCGCTTCGTCCACTATGCGATCGCCGCGGCGGCCCAGGCGCTGGCGCAGGCCGACCTGCCCGAGGCCGCCCGGGTCCGCGCCGGCGTGGCGGTGGGTTCCGGCATCGGCGGCATCCTTGGCATCGAGCGCACGCACGAGGCCTACCTCGAGCAGCACAACCCGCGCAAGATCTCGCCGTTCTTCGTGCCCGGCAGCATCATCAACATGGCCGCCGGCATGATCTCGATCCTGCATGGCCTGCAGGGTCCGAACCTTGCCGTCGTCACCGCCTGCACCACCGGCACGCACAACGTCGGGCTCGGGGCCCGGCTGATCGCCCATGGGGATGCGGACGTGATGGTGGTCGGCGGCGCCGAGCACGCCACCACGCCGCTCAGCATGGGCGGCTTCGCCGCGGCCCGGGCGCTGTCCACCCGCAACGAGGCGCCGGCGGCGGCCAGCCGGCCGTTCGACCGGGATCGCGACGGCTTTGTCCTCAGCGATGGCGCCGGGGTGCTGGTGCTCGAGTCGCTCGCGCACGCCGAGGCCCGTGGCGCCCCGGTCCTGGCGGAGCTCGCCGGGTTCGGCATGAGCGGTGACGCGCACCATTTCACGCAGCCCAGCGCCGACGGCGAGGGCGCAGCCCGGTGCATGCAGGCTGCGCTGGACGACGCGGGCCTGGCACCGGCGGATATCGACTACATCAACGCCCATGGCACCTCCACGCCGGCGGGCGACCTGGCGGAGAGCCAGGCAGTGCATCGGGTGTTCGGCGCGCATGCCGGTCGGCTGCCGGTGAGCTCCACCAAATCGATGACCGGACATATGCTGGGGGCCGCCGGCGCCGCCGAGGCGATCTTCGCCATCCTCGCGCTGCGGGATCAACGGTTGCCGCCGACGATCAACCTGGAACAGCCGGGGGAGGGTTGTGATCTGGACTACGTGCCGGGTGCGGCGCGCGAGGCGCGGATCGACACGGCGATGTCCAACTCCTTCGGCTTCGGCGGCACCAACGGAACGCTGATCTTTCGCCGCTGTTGAGCAGGCCGGGTGTCAGCGGCCCCTGCGCCCGGCGGCTGGCGCAGCCGGTCGACCTGCCGCAGCTGCATCACGCCCGCCCTACGCGCTTCCCGTATCTGCTGCAGAGCGCGGCGCGCCATCCGCAGACCGGGCGCTACGACATCCTGCTCGCGCTCGCCGAACCGCCCTGCGTGCCGCCTCCCGGGCGGTTCTTTCCGGCGCTCGAGGCGCAGTGGCAGCGCGAGCGCAGCGCCCATGCCACGACGACGCTGCCGTTCGGCTCCGGCTGGTTTCTCTACCTGGGTTACGGGCTCGCGCGGGAGGTCGAGCCCTCGCTGCCGGCACGACTGGCCGACCCCGGCGCCGACGGCCTGCCCATCGCCTTCGCCACCCGCTGCCGCGGCGCGCTGATCCACGATCATCTCACCGGTCTTCACTGGGCGGTCGCCGAGACCGCGGCGCAGTTGCAGACGCTGCTGGAGCAGGTCGAGCCGACGCCGCCAGCCGTCGCGCCACCCGGCCGCTGGCAGTGGCGAGCGCCGCCGCCGGTGCCGTTCCTGGAAGCCGTGGCGCGGGTGCGTGAGTATCTGCTGGCGGGCGATGTCTTCCAGGCCAATCTCTCCCACGCCTGGCTCGGCAGCGGTCAGGATCCGGTGCCCATCGGCGCGCTGTACCGGGCGCTGGCGATGGCCAATCCCGCGCCGTTCGCCGCCAGCATTTATCATGAGGGTACGGTGCTGCTCAGCAGCTCTCCCGAACGCCTGCTGGCGCTGCGGGCAGGGCGCCTGGAGACCCGGCCGATCGCCGGTACCTGCCCGCGCAGCGGCGATGCGGCGGTGGATGCGCGGGCGGCACGGCGACTGCGCGCGAGCGCCAAGGAGCGAGCCGAACACGTGATGCTGGTGGATATGGAACGCAACGATCTGGGGCGGGTGTGTCGACCCGGCTCGGTGCGGGTCGCCGAGCTGATGCAGCTGGAGCGCTACGCTCATGTGCAGCATCTGGTGTCGAGCATCGTCGGCGAACTGGCCGATGGCCGCGGGCCGGTCGATGCGATCCGCGCCGTGTTCCCCGGTGGCAGCATCACCGGCTGCCCCAAGGTGCGCTGCATGGAGATCATCGATGCGCTGGAGGCGGCGCCCCGGGGAGCCTACACCGGCAGTTGCGGCTATCTCGACCGCTCCGGGCAGATGGACCTCAACATCCTGATCCGCACCGCATGGTATCGCGACAATCAACTCGGCTTTCGAACCGGCAGCGGCATCGTCGCCGACTCCAAGCCGCGAGCGGAACTGGCCGAGACGCACCACAAGGCCGCCGGCATGCTCAAGGCCTGGCCGGCATGCTGAGCTGGATCGACGGGCAGCCGGCACGAGACCTGCCGCTTGCCGATCGTGGCTGGCGCTACGGCGATGGCCTGTTCGAAACGGTGCGGGTCGAGCAGGCCCGCCTGTTGTGCTGGACCTATCATCAGCGGCGGCTTCGCCTCGGCTGCGCCCGGCTCGGGCTGCCGGCGCCGCCTGCCGAGCTGGCGGACTGGATTGGCCGGGCCATCGACCGCACCGGGCCCGGCATGTTGCGCCTGGCCATGACGGCCGGGGAGAGTGGCGCCGGCTACCGGCGCCCTCGCCCAGCGACGCCGCACTGGATCCTGCAGTGGCAGCCGATACCGCCGCGACCGGCAGGCGGCGAGGGCATCGTGCTATACCCCTGCCGGACGCGGCTGCCGCGGGATCCGGCGTTGGCCGGCCTGAAGCACGCCAACCGTCTGCCGCAGGTACTCGCCCGGGCGGAATGGCAGGATCAGGCGGAAGAAGGACTGATGTGTGATACCGATGGCTTCCTCGCCGCCGGCACGGCCAGCAATCTCTTCTGGCGTCGCGGGAGCTGCCTCTACACCCCGCCGCTCGCCCAGTGCGGCGTGTGGGGTACGCGGCGACAACTGCTGCTGGACGAGGTGGGCGCGCTCGGCCTGACGGTGTGTCAGCAGCGGGCGCGGCCGAGCGCGCTGGCCGACGCCGAGGAAGTCTTCATCTGCAATGCCCGCATCGGCATCCGGCCCGTGCGTCGCCTCGGGCACCGGCGCTGGCCGGTGGGGCCGCAGAGCCGGCGCCTGCAGGCATGGCTTGTCGAGGCCGAACAGCGTACGGCGTGGGCGGCATGAGGCGGCTGCTCGCTCTCGTGCTGACCGTCGCAGTGCTGGCCGGCGTCGTCGGCGCCGGCTGGCGCATCGCGCTGCACTGGCAGCGTGCCCCGCTACCGCTGGCGGCACCGGTCACGGTCGAGATCGCGCCGGGCAGCTCACTGCGCAGCATCGCCGGCACCCTGCATAACGGCGGGGTGCTGCCACACCCGTTGCCGTTCGTGCTGCTGGCGTACTGGCACGACGCTGCGCAGTCACTGCAGGCGGGCGAATACCGGTTCGAGCCGGGTGACACGCCGCTCGATGTGCTGCACCAGCTCGTGGCCGGACGTGTGCTGCAGCACCGCTTCACGATCGTCGAGGGCTGGACGTTCGCTGACCTGCGGCGGGCGCTGACCCAGGCAGAGCCCTTGCGCCAGCAGGGCGCCGCGCTGTCCGATGACGAGCTCATGGCGGCGCTCGGCCATCCCGATCAGCATCCGGAGGGGCGTTTTCTGCCCGAGACCTATCAGTACGTGCGAGGCGACAGCGACCTGGCGCTGCTGGCCCGCGCGCATGCCGCGATGGCTGCAGCGCTGGCTGCCAGCTGGCAGACGCGAGCGGCGGAGTTGAGCGTGGACACCCCGGCCGAGGCGTTGGTGCTGGCCTCGATCATCGAGAAGGAGACGGCAGTGGGCACCGAGCGCGCGACGATCTCCGGCGTGTTCCATCGACGCCTCGCGCTCGGCATGCGTCTGCAAACCGACCCGACCGTGATCTATGGCCTCGGCAGCCGCTTCGACGGCGACCTGCGGCGGGCCGATCTGGCGCGCGATGGCCCCTACAACACCTATCAGCGCACGGGCCTGCCCCCCACGCCGATCGCGTTGCCGGGTCGGGCCGCGCTCGAGGCGGCGGTGCATCCCGAGCCCGGCGAAGCGCTGTATTTCGTCGCTCGCCGCGACGGCACGCACGTGTTCTCCGCTGACTATGCGGCGCACCGCCAGGCGGTGGCCTGCCATCAGCTCCAGCGATGCGAGGGCCCAGCGCCATGAGCACACGGGGGCGCTTCATCGTCCTGGAGGGCGGGGAAGGTACGGGCAAGAGCACCAATCTCGGCTTCTGCGTCGACTGGCTGGCGGCGCGGGGCATGCCTGTGGTCCGTACGCGTGAGCCGGGCGGCACGGCGCTCGGGGAACAGCTGCGCGCGGTGCTGCTGAACCAGCCGATGAGTGCAGACGCCGAAACGCTGCTCATGTTTGCGGCGCGCGCCGAGCATCTGGCCACGGTGATTCGTCCGGCACTGGCGGCCGGCAAGTGGGTCGTGTGCGATCGCTTCACCGATGCCACCTACGCCTACCAGGGCGGCGGCAGGGGGCTGCCGGCCGAGCGGATCGCGACGCTGGAGGCCTGGACTCAGGGCGCACTGCGGCCGGATCTGGTGCTGCTGTTCGACGCGCCGCCGGCCGTGGGGCTGGCACGCGCTGCGGCCCGCGCCGGCGCACAGGATCGTTTCGAGCGGGAGCGCGCGGCGTTTTGGGAAGGTGTCCGGCAAGCCTATCAGGCACGGGCTGCCGCCGATCCGGAGCGATATCGGCGCATCGATGCCGCCCAGCCGTTGCCGGCGGTGCAGGCGCAGCTGGACCTCGAGTTGGCACGCTTCGTGGGGCAGCAGCGATGAGTCCGTCAGCGGGAGGCAGGACGCCTCCGGAAGGGCCGGGGCGCAGCGCGTCGGCAGCGCCGGCGCCGCAGACATCGAGGCCGTGGAGCCTGGCGCCGCCGGCGTGGCAGGGTGCGGCGTGGCACCGGTGGTGGCAGCTGGTACAGGCCGACCGACTGGGACACGCGTATCTGCTGGTCGGGCCGCAGGGCACCGGCCGGCGCCCCTTCGCGGAGGCGGCGCTGGCCCTGCTGCTGTGCGCCGCACCTGGCGTGCAAGGGGCATGCGGCGCGTGCCGCAGTTGCCGCCTGCTGACCGCCGGCACGCATCCGGATCAGCATGTGCTGGTGCCGGAGGAGGCTGGCACGGGAATTCGCATCGATGCCATCCGCGGCATGGCGGAGCGATTGCAGCGTCACGGCCACTTCGGCGCGCGCCGTGGCGTCATCATCGATCCGGCCGAGGCGGTGAATCTACAGGCGGCCAATAGTCTGTTGAAGCTGCTGGAGGAGCCGCCAAGCGGGGTATTGTTCCTGTTGATCGTCGAGCGGGAACGACGGCTGCCGATCACCCTTCGCAGCCGCTGTCAGCGCTTGACTCTGGCATCGCCGGCGCCCGGTGAGGCGCAGGAGTGGCTGCGGGCGCAGGGCATCTCCGCGGCGGCGGCAACGGCGGCGCTGGCGCTGGCGCCGGGGCGGCCACGCCAGGCGCTGACGCTGGCGGCGGAGGCGCCTGCGCTGCTCGCGGCGCTGCGGGACGATCTGGCGGCCCTGCTGGCACGACGTGCGGATCTGGTGGCGGTGGCGAACCGCTGGCAGGCGCATCCGGAGCTCGATCTGCTGCTGCGCTGGCTGCTCACGCAGGTCCGGGCGGCCCTGCGCGCCCAGCTGCTGCCGGCGCCTCAAGATGCCGGGCCAACCGACGATATCCTGAGGCAGTTATGCAACGTGCCGGCGGCGCGCCTGTTCGCCTATCACGATGAGCTGCAGCAGGCGGCGACCGAGTCCCAGGCGGGGATGAACCGCCAGCTGCTGATGGAGCGTCTGCTGCTGCGCTGGATGAGCGGGTTCGCGTCGGAGCCGGTACCGCCCGGTGTGGCGACGGGCCTGGCCTGGGCGGCGAACATTTCCCCGCAGGAGGGTTGATCCGCATGAGCGAGTCCGATCGGCAACACGGCATCCTGACGCTCACCATCAAGGATCAGCCGGCACTGCAGGCGGCCTACATGCCGACGATCATCAACGGCGGCCTGTTCGTGCCGACCAACAGGCGCTATCGGCTGGGCGACGAGATCTTCCTGCTGCTCAACCTGATGGAGGAGCCGGAAACGCTGCCGGTCGCCGGTCGGGTCGTGTGGGTGACGCCACCGGGCGCCCAGAACAAGCGACTGGCGGGCATCGGCGTGCAATTCGCCGAGCAGGATGATGGCAGCACGCAGAAGCGCATTGAGACCCACTTGGCCGGCGCGCTGAAGAGCGAGCGGCCTACGCACACGCTCTGACCGGCGCAGCGCGCGCCGACACGAACTCCTCCGTATCTACTTAGATGCGCATAATACATATTATGTAAATATAGACACCATGAATGTCTATGTCCACTGTGTACATTATGGGGGTGTGGTTGAGCTTCTCAGAATGGCCAGTCAGTATATGCACACCTTGTCCACTCTGCATGGAAGCAGCTTGTGCTGGAACTCGTAAAGATCCGATTTGATGATTCTAACTATTCATGGACCGTTATAGATGATCACGGAAACCCAGTAGACGAGATTCGTGATTGGATCGTGCATCTTGAACAGATCAATCTCTCTCCCAATACAATCCAGGCATATGCGCGTCATGTTGCTCGTCTTGGGACTTACCTCCACTCAAACAGTAAGGAAATCACCGGGATAACTGTTTCCGACTATGATCGTTTCCTTGAGTGGCTGCCTTACCATCTGAGTGGTATGGCCGATGACTCCTCAAATCTTGCCTTTCTTTCTCCTTCATTGGAGCCTGCAGCTAGGCTGGGCCCAACGGTGAATAACCAGGTGCACCTGGCCGTTAAGTCCTTTTATCGCTATTTGACTGGCAGAGAGCCTGCTTTTGCATCAGTCGCTGTCAGCAATCGACATCAGCCTGTAGACAGCTATAAGCCTTTCCTTGAACACATCAATCAACGCAGAAGTGTCAGGAAGAAAGATCCTTACCTTAAAGGGGATCTGGGGTCCGTAAGGAAGAGAGTAACTGAAAAAAGGATGTCGCCTGAGGCGGTTCTGGAGCTCATAAAGGCATGCAGCCTGGTCCGCGACGCCTTTCTTGTCACCCTCCTCTACAACACCGGAATGCGGATTGGAGAAGCTTTGGGACTTCGCCATGCTGATGTTGACCTTGCAGACGGTGTTATTTGGGTAATTCCTCGATCTGACAATGAAAATGGGGCCAGGGCCAAATCCAAGCGTGCTAGAGCAATCCCTGTAATGCCTTACCTGCTTGAAATGTACGAAGATTACATTACAAGCACAGAATACCTGGCAGCGTTTGAATCAGGGACGGAATATGTGTTCTGTAATGTTAAGAAAGGCAGGATTGGGAAAGCCCTATCTCGGAGCTACGCCGAGAATCTAAAAACGTATTTAATCAAACGTACGGGCTATACATTTACTTGGCACCACTTTCGCCACACACATGCTAGTGAGGCTATCGCTGATGGGCACGGGTTGCTAGCCGTTGCTGATCGACTTGGGCATGCCAGCCCTCAAACAACACTCGATTTTTACAACACCTCTTTAGTAGTGAAGTCCGAAAATTACATCTGACCGGCCCAAGCAAGCTGAAGGAGCGGCTTGATGAATTTATGGAATCTGGCGCGCAATCGACTGAGCGAGGCATTAAATGGATTTAGATCTGATTTCAAATAATAAGGAAGGCGCTGAGTTATATCTGACGCAAATGGAAGCGCGTTTGAATGCTATATCACCAGCACTGGTCCAAGAAAACATATGGAGCAAAACCCTTCTAGAAGAAATTCCCTGTTTTGTGAATGAATATATAGCCGCCCGAAGTCCTATATCATTTGTTGGAATTCCTGAGACTCCTTCACTGGAGCTCAAGCTCTACTGGGCCAACCTTTTGTCTGATCCAAGAATGAATTCACAGTCTATAGTTCAAAGAAGAAGGCTCCCAATGAGCTGGCTGATGGAATGCTGCGAAAATGCGCTGCAAAAATTCGAGGTGACATGCATAGCCGACATCCCACATCCAGAATTTCCACTAAAAGGCTCAATTGGCCCTAGCAAGAAAGGCCATAACAAAGACCTGATTACGAGTTTTATATTGTTCGATAAAAAACAGAACCCAAACAGGTCAAAGGTAAAAATAAACTACACCAAGTCAGGTGAGCTGCAGGAAAAGGAATACACCTCCCCCAATATTACTGTTATCGGGGACTTCCATAAGAAAATAATAATACAGCGTGAGCAATTTCAAAGCCTAAGAAAACGGAATGTGTTGCTCCTCGATGATTTGTATTCCGAGTATCACGTGAGGTATAAGGACCTCCAAAAGCAAAAAAGCAGCTACGTCAATCTATTCCAGTTTCCGGAGTGGTTAAGGGATGCTGTCAGAGAGCATATTCTCGACAAAATCAGTCACGATGAACTCGGACCCAAAACGCTGCCGGGCTATGTTGGGCGGTTTAAGCATTTTAGCAACTTCATGCATGAGAAATTCGAGCGACCATCTCCCAGTTCAATAACGGATGTTCTTATTGGTGATATGTTTGTTGATTGGGGGAACGCAAAAGGCTTGTATGGCAGAAACTGGTATACCGACACACTGGCTATGCTGGCTACAGCAGCCAGGAAGTGGCCTGACATTTGGCCTGGCTTAACTGTTTCAGCTCGATCTTCGAAGAAAATTAAGAATGTGCATTATAAAGAAGGTCTTGGAAGGTTGGGTTATGCGCAGGAAGGCGGTGGCCGTGCTTACTCTCAGAGAATTGTTGATGAGCTCTATTCCGCAGTAAAGCATGCGCCCTCACCTACCCCATGTGTTTTTACTTTGATAATGGGGGCTGGCATGAGATCTGAGGATGGCCATGCCATTTTGTTTGACTGTCTAGATGAAGACCCGAACGACGCAGATTTCATGCTGCTTACATTCTGGCAGAGCAAAGTTAGCAAGTGGAATGTAAAGCCTTTGCACAAGAATAATAAAGACCATGCTCAGATAATTAACGCTATTGAAGAGCAACGGTCTGCAGTTATTAAACGACACGGAAAGAAGACCAAATACCTTTTCCCTGTATTCAATGGCACTCATGAAAGCTTTACATCGCCCACCTACACTATGGGCGAAATAAAAAAACAATGCGTAAGCGCTGGTGTATTGTCTGATGACGGGTCCCCTCTTTCATTTTCCTGGCATCCTCTGAGGCATACCAAAGGCACCTCAATGGCCAAAGATGGCCATGACATATTATCGATTATGATGGAGCTTGGCCATGCCAGTCCTGACATGGCCACCGTATATATAAACAACCGGCTTGAGCTCAAGAAAAAAGCTCTTCTGCAAAATGGCGGCGGCCGCTTTTACACAATTGAAGGGGAGGTAGATGAAAGCGTAGCCAACCTCCTCGTAAGAAAAGGTCAGATAAGAGCTACACGGGTGTGTGGCGGGGCTTGCACTATGCCTGCTCAAATTGGTGATTGGTGTGAGCATGCGAATGCTTGCTATACATGCAAACATTACCGCGCTGACGCCAAAGATGTAGATTTCTTTAAGAATGAGAAAGGCGCAGTAATTAATCTGATTGAAGAGCAGCAAGAAGAGCTTGTGGCTTTGCAGGAGAATCAGCAAAGTCGTATGTCTGAAATTACAGGCCGCAGACTTGCTAAAAACAAGGAAATATACAAGCGGCTTAATGACATAGTTTCTTCGATTGAAGCTGATGGCCAGTATCAAGGTCGTGAGCAACAAGCGCGCAAAACCTCACTGGAGGATAAATGAGTGAAGACAACCTTGATGGTTTGCGTCAGGCCAGGGATGAGCGCAGCCTTCAAAAGCGTAGAGCCGTCGAGCAAGCGGTTGATCAATTGAAGCAGAGCAATGAAACGATCACATTTAAAGCTGTTGCCAAGCTGGCTGGTGTAAGCCGACAGTATCTTTACAACAACTTTAAAGACCAGATTTCTAGTATGAGGGAGGGAGACCGGGCTTCGAGCGTAAAAATTGATAATGTCACCGTTCCAGCTAGAACACCCGAGGAGTCTCGGCATGTTGAAGCCCTGCTGAGAAACAAGATAGATCGACTAAAAAAAGAACTTGGCTCTGTTCGGCATGAGAATTCCAGGCTTAAACAAGCGCTTGAAAAAGAGCGAGGGAAGTCTGAGCATTTTCGGAAAAATTGGATAAATTCAAGAGGTAAGCAATAAATTGATAAGTGCCAATTTTTGAAGCCGCCCAAAATTTGTTCCTTGCTGGTTTTGAGCGTAGAAAGCCTGCCGGCCAGTTTATCTTGGCCGGCAGGTTAATCACGAATAAGGCTTTGCTTGCCCTACTTGCCCTTGGAATGCGGAACGAGAACCTCGGCAGAACCGAAGCCTACATTACCGTTTTCGTCCGTTGCACGATAAGTGATTGTGTAAACTCGTCCATCTCCGCCGCCACTTCGTTCAGCCCGGAGGTAAATGGTGCCATCTTGAGGGTTGGCAGACAAACGTGCAAAATCCCCCAAAAACATCGTAACCTATTGTTCTATAGAGAAATAAGTTATTACCCCTGTGACTCTCTACCACAACCAGCCATCCATAGGGCATCTGGACATGACTATTCGTTTCGGGGGGGTATCGCAGCCCCCCCCCTCAATTATCAGTGCCGGATCAGCAGCTGATCCGGCGCCAAGACTAGGAGATTACCACCCAAGCTTTAAGCTTGGTCAATCCGGATTCCTATCACGTCGTTGCATCAGCAGATAGGCTGCGGGCAGCACGAAAAGTGATAACAAAGGTGCTGTTACCATCCCTCCTACCATGGGCGCAGCAATGCGGCTCATGATCTCGCTACCTGTGCCTCCCCCCCAGAAAATCGGAAGAAGACCGGCAATAATAACAGCTACAGTCATCGCCTTAGGTCGAACACGTAATACCGCGCCATCACGGATAGCACCCATCAAGGCAGCTTCATCCTTTTGGCCCTGCTCCTGTCTCTCCTGCCACGCCTGCTTTAGGTACAGCAACATGATCACGCCAAACTCCGCAGCGACACCCGCCAGGGCGATGAAGCCGACACCAGTAGCCACTGACAGGTTGTAGTCCAGCAGATACAAGAACCAGATACCACCGGTCACCGCGAACGGTAGCGTCGCCATAATCAGCAAGGCTTCACCGACACGGCGAAAGGTCAGGAATAACAGTACGAAAATAATCAGTAAGGTCGCCGGTACCACCACTTTTAGCCTCGCATTGGCCCGCTCCAGGAACTCGAACTGACCGGCAAAGGACAAGCTGACCCCCTCTGGCAACCTGACTCCATCATTCACTGAGGCACGTAGATCATCCACTACCGAGGCCAGGTCACGCCCCCGAACATCGATATACACCCACCCAGACAGTCGGCCATTCTCACTTTTTAACATCGGCGGCCCATCGGTAATCTTGATATCCGCCACGGTTCCGAGGGTAATTTGTTTTCCTTCGGGAGTGACTATGGGCAAATCGCGTAAGCGATGCACCGTGTCGCGCCACTCGCGAGGATATCGAAGGCTGATCGGGTAACGCTCCAGCCCTTCCACTGTCTCACCGATGTTTTCACCACCAATCAAACCACTGACCACCGACTGAATATCCGCGATGTTGAGGCCATACTGAGCCGCAATGCCACGCCGAATATCGATATCCACATAACGACCACCAGTCAACCGTTCAGCCAATGCTGAGGAAACACCGGGTACTTGTTTGGCTACCTGTTCGATTTGACGACTCACCTGGTCAATGATCTCTAGGTCATTACCCGCTACTTTGATGCCAATTGGGCTCTTGATGCCAGTGGCAAGCATGTCGATACGATTGCGTATCGGAGGAATCCAGATATTTGCCAGTCCAGGCACGCGTACAATACGGTCCAGCTCTTCGACAAGTTTCTCCGTTGTCATGCCTTCACGCCATTGGTCCTTGGGTTTGAAACGGATGGTGGTTTCAAACATCGTCAATGGTGCAGGGTCAGTCGCTGTCCGCGCACGCCCCGCCTTGCCGAACACCTGCTCCACCTCAGGCACCGTTTTGATCAACCGATCGGTCTGCTGTAGAAGCTCGGTAGCTTTTTGTGCTGACAAGCCTGGTAAGGCACTTGGCATATACAGCAAATCGCCCTCATCCAGCGGTGGCAAAAATTCACCACCAAGCTGACTTAGCGGCCAAAAGGCGGTAACAAAAACTAAACCGGCAACCAGCAAGGTGGTTTTCGGCCACGCCAAGACTCGCTCTAGTGCGGGTTGATAACAACTAATCAAAAAGCGACTGATTGGATTACTTTCCTCGGAAGGTATCTTTCCCCGAATCCAGTACCCCATTAACAGTGGAACCAATGTCACCGATAGGCCGGCTGCCGCCGCCATAGCCCAGGTTTTGGTAAATGCCAGTGGGCCAAATAGCCGCCCTTCCTGTGCTTCCAAGGTAAAGACAGGAATAAACGACAAGGTAATAATTAGCAACGAGAAGAACAGCGCCGGCCCCACTTCGACAGCTGCTTGCTCTATGACTCGCCAATGCGCATTACCAGTCAGAGATTGCCCTGGGTTATCCCGATGCCAAATCTCAATTTTCTTGTGAGCGTTCTCGATTAACACCACTGCTGCATCCACCATCGCGCCGATAGCGATAGCAATGCCGCCAAGCGACATGATATTGGCATTGATGCCCTGGTAACGCATCACAATAAAGGCAGCAAGGATTCCCAGCGGTAGGGAAATGATGGCCACCAGTGACGAACGCAAATGGCCAAGAAACAATACGCACACCAGTGCAACTACAATGAACTCTTCAATCAATTTGTAACTGAGGTTTGTTACCGCTCGATCAATCAGCTCACTTCGATCATAGGTGGTGACGATCTCAACCCCTTCCGGCAAGCTTTCCCGCAGTGTCTCAAGTCGCTCATGCACGGCAGATAGCACGGCGCGGGCGTTCTTGCCTGAACGCAGAATGACGACCCCGCCGACGACTTCCCCTTCACCGTCCAGCTCGGCAATACCACGCCGCATCTCCGGACCAAGGCGAATCTGCGCCACATCTCCAAGCTGTACTGGCACTCCATCAACCAGTTTTAGTGGGATTTTTCGGAAATCCTCGAGTGACTGAAGGTAGCCACTGGAGCGCACCATGAACTCCGCTTCGCCCAGCGTCAGCACTGCTCCCCCGGTTTCCTGGTTAGCTTGTTCTATCGCCTTGCGTACTTGTTGATGACTGATCCCATGGCTGGCGAGTTTGACCGGGTCAGGGACTACCTGATACTCACGTACCATGCCGCCTATGGTTGCCACTTCTGCAACGTCAGGCAGAGTCTGCAGCTCGTATTTTAGAAACCAGTCCTGTATCGAGGTTAGCTGCGATAGATCATGCTGGCCGGTGCGATCGATCAATGCGTACTGATAAATCCAGCCGACACCGGTAGCGTCTGGCCCAAGTGATGGTCGTGCTGTACGCGGCAATTCAGACTGGACCTGACTAAGGTATTCCAACACCCGTGAGCGTGCCCAATACAAGTCGGTACCATCTTCAAACAACACGTAAACATAACTATCACCGAAGAACGAGTAACCACGTACTGTGCGCGCACCTGGCACGGCCAGCATGGTGGTGGCAAGTGGATAGGTAACCTGTTTTTCCACCAGCTGCGGTGCCTGACCTGGGTAACTGGTGCGGATAATCACCTGTACATCGGACAGATCCGGTAAAGCATCTACGGGGGTATTGTTGATAGACCAGATTCCCCACGCACTCATGAACAGCGTCGCCAGCAGCACCAAAAATCGGTTAGCCAACGACCAGCGAATCAGGGTAGCGATCATGGTGCAACCTCCTGTTTGTCGAGAGACACCACAGTCAAACCATTATCGGTATCTTTGACGCCGACGCGCACACGATCGCCCACTGCTATATCGCTGGCCACCTGTTCGCTGGCAAGACGAAAGCGCATGGTCATGCCAGGCATACCGAGCGTCTCAAAAGGACCGTGTTTAAGCTTGACCTTGCCGTCGGATAGCCCCTCGATAACCCCCTCGGCGTAATGCAACGAATTCACTTGGGTGTCTTTTTGTTCCGCCACCTGCTTTTCTAGGCGCTCCACAATCAACCCTTTGTCTGTATCACGAATGCCAATGCGCACGCGATCACCTACCGATATCCCTTTGCCTACTTGTTCATTCGCCAGGTTAAAACGCATGGTCATGGCAGGCATGGACAAGCTCTTGAAAGGGCCATGGTCCAGCATTATTTTGCTGCCATTCAGTTGCTCGACAACACCTTCGGCATAGTGCAGTGCGTTCATCATTTCCGTCTCATCTGACATAGCCAGCTCCTGAACGGCAATGCCTTGCAGGCTGGCTTCGGAATCGAGCAGGAACTGACCACTGACAACCACCTTCTGGTCTTCCTTCAGCCCGGCCAGGATCAGCGTTTGGTCTCCCAGCTCGCCCCCCGGCAGCACTGCCTGCGGACGATATCGACCCTCCCCCTCATCAAGCATCACCAGGCTGCGCTTTCCTGTATGCAATAAGGCTGCGGTTGGTACGGCCAATGCTTTCTGTGTGGCTTCGCCATGAATGCGTACCTGAGCGCTCATGCCCGGACGCAGATCACCCTCGTCATTGGACAAGGTCACTCGCACCGGCACAGTCCGGCTGGACTGATCCACCAGAGGCAGAATGTCGGCAACTTGCCCCTCACGCAGTGCTGGCTTCACTCCTTGAACGGTCACGTCAACAGCGTTACCACTACTGACTTGCCCCAATTGGCGTTCCGGGACCGCTATCTCCACCCACACGGGGTTGAGTGACTGAATCTCCGCCACGGGAGCACCGGCCGGCAGCGTCATGCCAGCACGAGCATTGAGACTGCGTATCACGCCATCATGCGGAGCTGTCACCGTCCAGGTTTTCAGCGGTTTACGTTGGCGTTCAATACTCCGGATCAGGGATGCAGGCATGCCCAATGACAACAGGCGTTCCCGCCCGGCGACGATCAGTTCGTTGTTGCCGCTGCCGAGCACGGCCAGCCATTCATGCTGAGCTCCAGTCCAGGCCGGAACTCTCAATTGCATCAGCGGCTGACCACTGGAGATGGTGTCGCCCTCAGCCAGAGGCCAGACCTTGTCTACGAAGGAAGGCGCGGGGCTTTGCAGGCGTGTCAGGGCGCGGTCGTTGTAAGCAATCAACCCCGTGACATCAAGCTGAGATTGTGACTGAGCCACGACCACCGAGGCACTGCGAATTCCCAGATTTTGTACCATGGCTGCATCAATACGGACCGTTGGCTGATCGCTATCATCACCACCATTGGCATAACGGGGCACCAACTCCATATCCATGAAAGGTGAGGGCCCGGGCTCGTCAAAGTGCTGCTGGGGATACATAGGGTCATACCAGTACAGCACTTCCTTTTCATCCGCTTTGCTGTTGGTTTCACCGCTGTCCATCGCCATCGATATACTGCTCTGCGAAGGGGTGACGTAACGGCCCAAATATATTCCGGCTAACAACAACAGCGAGGCAGCCAAACCGATCAAGGCATTGCGTTTAATGTTCATCATCTTGCTCCTCGCCCACCATGCCGTGGTGGTCGTAGGTAAAATGGAGGGCGGCTGCCTGCTGGTCATACTGCCCGCTGAGATCAATTTCTTTCAGTTTGGCGTCCAGCCATTCGCTACGTGCCCGTACAAGATCGGCCAAACTGCCATCACCGCCGCGCCAAGCTGCCCTAGCCAGTCCCACTTTCTCTTTTGCCAGAGGCACCAGTCGCTCCCGTTGCCGGGCAAGCGTGCGTTCCTGGCGTTCATATTCGGCCAGATCGCTCTGCAGCATCGCTTCATGTTCGCGACGTACCGCCTCTGCACGAGATTCCAGTGCTTGCCACTCAGCTTCCGCCGAGGCAATGCGAGGCCCCTGGCGCGACCGGCTGAACAATGGCAGGTCCACATTGACCTGTAGCATCGCCATGTCACTGAATTCTTCACGATTCATATAAGCCAGAGTTAAAGCCCAGTCCGGCTTCTTGGCGGCACGAGCCTCGTCCGCGTTAGCCTGGGCGACAGAAGCCTGACGCGACGCTATCTCAAGTTCAGGGTGCTTATGCAGGCTATTCAGCAACTGTTCAGCATTGATGGCGAAATCAGGTGCTTGGCCAGCCGGTGATTGCCGGCCGGCTTCCCCCAGCCAGCGTATTAAACGAGCCTTAGCCTGGCGTTGCCTGGCCAGAAGAACATCTCGCCTATCCAGTAATATCGCGGCTTCTTGCCTGGGTGCCACGCTATCAATAGCCTTTCCTTGACCCGATGAAAGCCGGGCACGCACTGCCTTGTCGAACAAACGATTTTCAGCAATGAGTTCTTCCAGCAGGACTAGTTGACGATCCAGAGTGTGGAGCTCGATCCAGGCTTGAGCGGTCTGACGCAGCACGGCCAGACGAGTGGCCTCTTTTGTGGCCTCCGTTAAGCCGATTTGTTGCCTAGCCCCTTCGGCCCTTGCTGTGCGTTTGCTGCGATTGGGGAAACGCTGGGTTACACCAATACGCTGCATGGTCATGAAATCACTCGACAGGCTGTAACGATCGGCACCATCCACAGGTACATTGTCGAGGCCAAGAATCAGGGTGGGATCGGGCAAAGCATCGGCAGGCCCTTCTGCCTGCTGAGCGGCCTCGACGCGGGCCGATTCCGCCCGCAATTCCGGTGATTGACGTAAGGCGAGCTGTAGCGCCTGATCAAAAGTCAGGCCTTCCGCCCCAAACGCCTGGACACTAGCTAGCAGCAGGGAGGGCGCTAGCCAGCCGAGTGCGCGCCGATACCGACCGGCGCTCAGAAATATCCAATACATGTGTCACTCCAACACGGATCATGGCGCGTAACGCGCCCTCAGTGGGCCCAGACAAGGTCGGACCCCGAAAAGATCAGTGAGAAAGTGCTAGAGGCGGTCGCCAGATGGTAGATAAGGCAAGGGGGAGATAGAGAGGGTCAGAAAAATGAGGGGTAGCCGGATTTGCTGCCTGAAAAGAAACCGCCGGAGCCGTATTCATGATCGAGAGCTGCCCAGCATGGCACTCCTGACCAGGCTTGCAAACCGGGCCGCTGTGCGTGTTGGATTCACCATCCAGACAACAATCATTTTGTGGCATGGCGGACATCATGCTGCAACGGTCATCCATGTCTGCCTGCATCATGGTTTGTTCCATGGGGCAAGGCTGCGCCAATTGCACCGCTGCCATCCCCTGCAAGGAGATGCTAAGCAGAAATAGGCAACTAATGAAAAACCGAGCAATAAGCATATGGTGTCAGCATAGTCCGAAGTGATGTGCTGTATGCAACATAAACCTTGGGGTAACCCCCATGTCAACGTTTAATATCGAGCTATATAACTATTGATCGCCAGCTCTGCTCCCTCTGGCATGCTCTTCTCTACGCCAAAGCCTTCAATAGCATTACTTGATGAAGCGTGAAAGTGTCTCTCGATGCCATTCCAGGCGCCTGTTGGCATGCTGGGTACCGAGGCTTATGTCGACAGGTGGCGGCGTGGTTAAGAACTATAAAATCGACACTTTGATCTATTGCGGTTGTAAGATGCCCTCGCTGATGCCAGCAAGAACCCCGCAAGCATCAACTTCACGGCCATCGTTGCACCTCGCTCTCAGGGAAACGAGTTGCTTCTCCAGCGATTGCAAAGCCGTTATCTGCGACCGCGCATGAGAGATGTGATCATCGAGCAAGGCGTTGACGGCGGTACAAGGCTGATGAGGGTCGTCCTGATAGCTCTGTAGTTCGTGAATCTCAGCCAGTGACAGGCCCAGGATTCTGCAGCGACGGATGAAGGCCAGCCCCTCACCATGCTTCTCGGTATAGACACGGTAACCGTTGTCCTGCCGATCAGGCGGCGGCAACAAGCCCTGCTGTTCATAGAAGCGGATCGTCTGTGTTTCGACCCCTACCAACTGCGCCAACTGACCAATGCGCATCAGCCTCCTCCCCAACGGATTCTTTACTCTATTGACCTTATAGTAGCTTTATAGTTTTAAATGGTACCACAACATTGTTCAAGTGGAGTCGTATCATGAGCAAATCCTGTGGTGGCGCCTGTGGCGGTGATGCAACGTCCGCAGCGGATACCGATATACAGGCCTCCTCCGAGGCGCCAGGGAGATGGGTCAGTGTTTATGCCGTGCCGAAGATGGACTGTCCATCAGAAGAACGAATGATTCGCCTAGCCCTGAACGGCTTTGAGGAGATTCGGGCGCTGTCCTTCGACTTGTCGAACCGCCGGCTGAAGGTCGTGCATGACGGCGAGGTCGAGCCCGTCACCTCGAAACTGAAGACCTTGGGGCTAGGCGCCTCGCTTCAGGAAACCGTCGCTGCAAATCCGGAGACCATCAAGGCCGCCGAGTTTTCGGCAGCTTCTGCTAAGCAAGAATCCGGGACCCTGCGCTGGTTGCTCGGCATCAATGCACTTCTGTTCGTGGTGGAAATGACTGCCGGTCTGATCGCCCAGTCCACCGGCCTGATTGGAGAATCCCTGGACAATTTTGCCGATGCGGCGGTGTACGGGCTTGCCCTTTATGCGGTTGGACATAGCGTGAAAATGCAGGTACGTGCCGCGCATCTTGCTGGTGTACTGCAACTGATCTTGGCTGTGGGCGTGCTCGTAGAGGTGGTGAGACGCTTTGTATTCGGTAGTGAGCCTGAATCGCTGGTGATGATGGCTATCGCATTCGTCGCATTGATTGCCAATACCAGTTGTCTGCTGCTCATATCCAAACATCGGGAAGGCGGGGCGCACATGAAGGCAAGCTGGATATTCTCGGCCAACGACGTGGTGATCAACCTGGGGGTCATCACCGCCGGCGCCCTGGTCGCGTGGACCGGGTCCAATTATCCGGATCTGATTATCGGCACCATATCGGGAGTCATTGTACTTAACGGGGCCAGGCGTATTCTGGCGTTGAAGGGTTAAATAATTGCTCATTATTGGCAACAAGCACTCGTCGTATGCCCTGTTTTCCATATCGAGCCTGCTGGCAGCGTCAGATCAGGCTGCAAAGTGGCTGGTGCAGCAATCAATGGCCTATGGCGAGTCTATTTCAGTGACCCCGTTCTTTAACTGGGTGCACGTATGGAACACCGGTGCCGCATTCAGTCTTTTTGCGAATGGCGGAGGCTGGCAGCGCTATTTTTTAATCGGAATCGCGGTGGTGGTCTCGATTTTCCTGATCAAGCTGATTCTTGAAAATCGTCATAAAGGAGAAGCCTTCGCTTACAGTCTTATCCTCGGTGGCGCCATGGGCAACCTGATTGACCGAATATTTCGCGGCTACGTTGTGGATTCCTTTGATTTCTATTGGCGGGACTGGCACTGGCCGGCCTTTAATCTGGCTGATACTGCTATTGTCACCGGTGCCTTGCTTTTCGTTTCCGGCAGTTTGTTGGGCGAAAAAACAAACACCAATACAAACCCAGATAGGCAAGGCTGACGTTACAGCTATGAACGCCATTGGGAAGAATGTGCGGTTCGCTAAGCGTGGGCTTCTTATCGTGTTTTGCTCAGACCCGGCAAGCGGGTCATCCTGTAGATAGTCCATCGCAAGTTCATTTGCCAGGTCTAAAACCTTGAAGGCAAGCGATCGGAGAATGCGGAGGCCTTCCGTATCGCGCAGCGGCTAGATGAGTTCTTGGAGAATGAATTCAACCTCCCCTCCCCCCTACAACTTCCTGACGACACAAAACCGCTTGAACGAAAATAGTGAATTAAAGCCTGATACCGGTTCTACATGATAGGAATATCATTCATCGGTTAGAAAAATAGCAGCAGGAAGCGAGAGAGCGTCGCTAATCTGGTAGATTTTGAGCAGAGTAATGTTCTTTTCGCCACGCTCAATGTGACCCATATAGCTGCGGTCCAAGCCTGCTAAACTTGCAAGCTCCTCTTGGGATAGGCCTTTCTGCTTTCGCATTGCTCTAACCTTTGCGCCAAATGCCTGAAGACGAGCATTGCTCATGGAAGTCTCACCTAAAAGTGAGAACTATCATTTTTTGATGCCTGAGCATCCACGGACTATAATACCCATTTTCCGTTTGGGTGGAGAATGTCTCACCTGCAAAGAAATGCGCCATGCCCATGTGGTAGCGGGGTTAAATACAAGAAGTGCTGCTTGCCAAGGCAGGAAGCAGAGCTGCACGCCACGAACCAAGGGCAGGTATATGCGTTATTGAACCAGATTATTCCAGACACAATTGGCTCGCCCGACGAAAACAGCAAGGAGTTCCAGCGACTTGAGGAGTGGGCTAATCGCTATTTATCAGGGATTGATCGCCGGCACCCTCTATTTGAGCCTCTGTCCGATCATTTGTGCACACACAGTGAAATCATTGCAATCGCCAAACAACAGAAGATCCATAGTTATTTGTCCGTGGCCGAACCTCTATATATTGCATGGCTAAATTCTTGACCATCACTACCACATGGTTGTTACGGGTGATTTATCTATTTAAATTGAGGTTACACCCAATGTGTGAGGTGCTTATGAAATTGAAAGTGCAGAAAATTAGTAATGGCGCAGGACTTCGAGTCCCTAAAACTGTCTTGCAGCATCTTGGTCTTGATGTGGGAAGTATCGTTGATATGGAACTGACTGATGAGCAGTTGATCATTCGCCCAAAGCCCATGCCGACCTTGGAAGAGATGTTGGCAGCTTGTACACCAGAGAATACCGCACTGAGCGAGGAAGACCGCGAGTGGCTTAGCGATGGTCCGGTCGGTAAAGAGATTTTGTGATCCCCTGCCCGGCGCCACCAATAATGTAACAGGGATGCAGCGGTTGCGTCGCGCACAGTTGTCACGGCATTCGTGCTACCCGATTGATTATCATAATAAAATACACCACTTGGTGTGCATACATCTTGAGTTACGTGGACGCGTCGAGCCAGATCCCGCCCAATTCGGCAGCACTCGGCGTAAGGGTTTGACCACGGGCCGATGCTACCGTCCGATCGCCCGGCGATGACAAGGCGCGCCCCGACCTCCATAATCCCGCCATTGGATTGTCATGAATCTGTCGTGCGCCGGTCACGCTCACGCGATCTGTCTATGAACTAGCGGGTTGATGGTGTGGATGATGGCGCGCGAGGTGTAGCGCCATGCCAGCAGCGATTCGCTCCCCGTACCTCAGTCCCTATCTCAGCCTCTGGCTCGTCCTGACGGCGGTGCTGCTCAGCGGCTCGCTGTTCACCCTGGTCAGCCCCGCAACACTGGAAGTCTGGACCGGCGAGGCCGGGGTCTTCGAGATCGGCAGCGCTGTCGGCTGGTTCGGGCTGGCCGCTGGGCTATTGGCCTTGGCGTTCGCCGGGCGCGACCGGCGGCTGTGCATACCCGCCGGTATCATCATGCTGGCATTCGGTATGCGCGAGTTGGATTGGCACAAGGCCTTCACCGCCGACAGCATGCTGAAGTCGAACTACTACCTCGACATGCCCGCGCCCCTGATGGAGAAAGTGATTGCGGCGAGCGTGGTGCTTGGACTGCTGAGCCTGCTGGGCTATCTGATGGTGACGTTTGCCCTACCACTGCTGCGTGCGCTGCGCCGGCACGACGCGGGCGCGCTCACGCTGCTGAACGGCGTGGCGCTGCTGATATTCAGCAAGGTCGTCGACCGGAGCGTATCGGTGGCCGGGGACGACTGGGGCTGGCTGCTGCCGGCCTGGGCCGAACACCTGCAGCGAGCGGTGGAGGAGCCGCTGGAGTTCTTTCTGCCGATCTTCTTCGCCCTTGCCCTCGGACAGTATCTCCTGGCGCGGCAACAGCCGCGGGGGCGCTATCCCCTCGCCGCGGTGTCGCACCACCGCCCGCCAGTGCCGGTGCTCACTCGATTAGAACAGCTGCGCTAATCCCGGCCGCGAGGCGGCCGGGTCGGGTTGAGAGCTGGGTTCTTGCTACCCGGTCAGAAGCGCCGGCCGATGCCGAAGGAGATGATCTGTAGCTCGGTCTTGGGAATGTCGAGTGAAATGTCCAGCGCCTCCCCGAGTTCGCCGAGGCCCGATGCCTCCAGCTTGACGTCCTCGATCTCGGCGCGCACGTACTTGGCGTCGACATTGATGAACCAATCCTGCGAGATGTCGAACGACAGCCCCGCCTGTGCGCCCCAGCCAAGGTTGTACTCCGGAAAGTCGACCTCGAGCAGGGCTTCGGCCACCGGGTTGGAGACGTCGAAGCCACGGATCCAGAGCAACGCCGGCCCCACCCCCACGTAGGGACGCACCGCCCGGTGCGGCAGCGGCGACCAGACCACGTTCATCAGCAAGGGCACCAGATCGCCCGTGCCGAAGCTGCCGAGCTTGCCCAGCGGTGCCAGCAGGCCGCCGGTCTCGACATCGATGTCCGGCGGGATACCCACCAGCCCTTCGATGCTGAACTGATCAGTGAGCTTGTAGCCGAAACTGCCACCCACCAGGCTCAGATGCGGGATGTCCAGCGTGACCGCCGGAATCTCCAGCTCTCGTCCGCCGATGAAGCGCAGGCCATCATCGATGGCAACCTCCGGCGCGTCGCTCTCGATGTCCGAGTTGATGCCGGCGTAGCCGACGGTGAAGTAAAAATCCCCGCGGACAGGGCCTTGAGCCGAGGCGGGCAGTGCGATCAGCATGGCGATCATTCCGGCGCCGGCGCCGGACAACAGGTGCTGCATTGGTCTTCCTTGCATGAATGGATTTCCCTCGGACATCGGCCGCTGCGTGAGCCTCTGAAGCGCAGACATACCGTTCGTCCACCGAATGCGGCCGCTGGTGGTGTGCCGCGGTGAAGGAACGGCGGGCGAATCCGTGGGTCGGAGCTTCGACACGTAACGACTGCCAATCCATGAATACACCGCGCTCCCTCCAGATCCCGCTCTGGATCATCGCCACGATCCTGCTGGTGCATGCTCTGCGCGTGACGTGGCTGGTGACCCTGCCCATGGCCCTGGCGTTGTTCATCGTGACACTGGCCTGGCCGCTGCACCGCGCATTACGTGGGCGGATGCCGCAGGGTCCCGCGGTTGCCCTGACCTCGGCCGTGATCTTCGCTACCTTCGCCTCGGCGGCGGGCATCCTCGGGCTCTGTGTCGACTCTATCCTCGCGGTTGCGCCGGATTATGCGGATCGGGTGCGCGAACTCTACCAGCAGCTGTTGGCCGGCGCCGCCAGGCTAGGTGTGGACTTTGACGGTGAGCGCTCGCGGCAGCAGGCGTTGGAGCAGTTGGCTGGCGTGGCCCAGGCGCTGGCGCTGAATCTCTATGAGGCGCTCACCATCCTGTCGCTCACGGCGATCTTCGTGATACTGGCCCTGTTGGAAGTTCAGGACTATCGCGACAAACTGCAGCTGCGGGATACCCAGACCAGCCAGCGCCTGCTCGCTGCCAGCCGCGACATGGCCCACGGCCTGCGCCAGTTCATGCTCACCCGCACCTTCACCAGCCTGTTGAGCGGCGTGGCGACATTCCTCTTTACGTGGGTCATCGGCCTCGACCTGCCGCTCGTGTGGGGCACCCTGTCGTTCTTGCTGAACTACATCCCCAACATTGGCTCGACCATCGCCGTCATCCCCCCGATGCTGCTCGCCCTGCTCTCGCCCGACGCCTGGCTGCTCTTCCCGCTGACGGCGCTGGGCCTTGGCACTGTCGAGTTCATGATCGGCAATTATCTCGATCCACGACTGCAGGGACGGGTGCTGGCGATGTCGCCGCTGGTGCTGTTCTTCGCGATGGGCTTCTGGGGATGGGTCTGGGGTGCAGTCGGCGCGGTGCTCGGCGTGCCGATTACCATTTCGCTGTTCCTGCTGGCGGGGCACTTCGAAGCGACGGCAGGACTCTCCCAGCTGATCGCAGGACGGCCGGCACCCGAGCACAGTCGCCTCCCGGAGCAGGCATCGTCACGAGGACAGTAAGAACCACGGATCGCCGCTTCTCATGATAATCGCCGGCGCCATGGAACTTTCTGGCCCGGTAATCTACTAACTGACATTCGCCGCAGTGCGAGCCCCCTTGCCCAGAACCCAAAGAGGAGTTCATGAAAACATCCAGAACGCTGATTGCCGCCCTCGCCGCTACCGGTATGCTTGCCGGACATGGCGTGGTGGCCGCCCCCGGCGCCGCCCAGCCGGCACAGACAACGCCGATGGTCGAGCAAAAGGCGGCCGAAGGTGTCCAGCTGTCTGCTCAGGACAAGACCTTCATCATGAAGGCCGCCGAGAACAACACCGCCGAGATCTGGCTGGGCCGCCTGGCGAAAAAGCGTGCGCAAAGTGAACCGGTCAAGGAGCTGGCCGCGGAAATCATCTCTGACCACCAGCAGGTGGCTGAAGTCATGAAGGAGACCATGGCCAAGATGGGACTCAAACCGCCAGCAATGGCCATTCGCGAAGCACAGATGAAAAAATACGAACGGTTGGCCACTGTGCCGCAAGACGAGTTCGACACGGCCTATGTGAAGGCACAGGTCAAGGCGCACGAGAAGACGATCGCCCTGTTCCAGCAACAGGTGGATGAGGGTCAGGCCGAAGTGCTGGTGAGCTTTGCCAAGAATCGCATCCCGACGCTCGAGCAGCACCTGCAGCATGCGCAGGAGCTTGCTGGCAAGCTTTGAGGGCACCATGCGGGCTCTTCTCGGGGAGTCACGCGACGTCGAGAAAGATGGGGGCGAGGGCCCCCATTCTTTTTCTTGCTGTGCCGGCGGCGGCAGAATGCTACGCTGCTGCGGTCGCCTCGCCGGCCTCACCAAACCAATCCAGAAGGATAATCGCGTCATGAATTCAGGCATTGGCGTAAGCCGCTACCTGCCGTTGCTGCTGGCGATGCTGATCGCCTGTGCCCCCGTCCACGCCGGCATGCTCGGCACGTCGCTCGCCATCGACCCGACGCCAACGGCGTCTCTGCCGGTCGACGTAGAGCGTTTTCTGCTGCGTGAGGATGTACGGGCACAGCTCGAGGCGCTGGGCGTCGCCCCCGCAGAGGCGGCCGAGCGCGCGGCGCGACTGTCGCCGACGGAGCTCGCCACGCTGCAGCAGCGCATCGACGCGCTGCCGGCCGGCGGCATCGTCGAGGTGATCGGCGTCGTGTTCGTGGTCCTGCTCGTGCTGGAACTGGTCGGCGTCACCAACGTCTTCACCGGCCTCTGAGCGGCTGTCGTCGCACTGTCGGACCCGGCACGGCGCGCCTGAGCTCGCGCCGGCGCCGGGCCTGCCCCCTTCCCGGCCGCCGCCATCGGCGCCTCTGGCCGCTCGCCGGCCTGATCCTGCTGCTGGCCGGCTGTGCCAGCCTGCCCGCGCCCATGGCCGGCGATGCGGCGCTGCCAGCCGGCCGGCAGGAGCTGGTCGATGTGCCGTTCTTCCCGCAGCAGACCGACCAATGTGGGCCGGCGGCCTTGGCCGCGGCCTTGGGCGCTGCCGGCAAACCGGCCTCAGCACGGGCACTGGCGCAGGAAATCTACCTGCCGGCACGCGGTGGCAGCCTGCAGATCGAGCTGGAGGCCGCGGCCCGGGCACGCGGGTTGCTCGTCACGCCGCTAGCCCCCTCGCTGGACGCCATCGTCCGGGCGCTCGAGGCCGGCCGGCCGGTACTGGTGCTGCAGAACCTCGGCCTGCCTGCCCTGCCCACGTGGCACTACGCCGTCGTGGTCGGTTATGACGGCCGCGAGGATGTCCTGATCCTGCGTTCGGGAACCACGCCGCGGCTGCGCACACCGCGGGAGCGCTTCCTGCGGACCTGGCAATGGGGTGGGCGCTGGGCCCGGGTGATCACGCCGCCGGCCGAGCTGCCGACGATGGTCGACGAGCGTACCGTGCTGCGGGCGGCCACGGCGTTGGAGGAGTCCGGTCAGCCACGGGCGGCGCTGCTGGCGTTCGAAGCGGCGCGCCAGCGCTGGCCGGCCTCCTCCGTCGCGGCGGTCGGCCATGGCAACGCTGCGTTTGCGCTCGGCCGGCGCCGCGAGGCGGCACAGGCCTTCGCCGCGGCGCTGCAGCACCAACCGGATGAGGCGGTCGCGGCGAACAATCTCGCCTGGCTGCTGGCCGGCGCCGGCTGCGAACCGGCGGCGCGTGCGCTGCTGGCCGCCACGCGGCGCCGGTTGCCGGTTACCGACCCCCGGCAGCCGGCCCTGGCGCAGACCGAGCGAGAATTGCCGATGAGCGCCTCAGTCTGCCCGTCGGCGCCATTCGGCCTGTCGCTGGAGACGCTGCTGCCGACCGGGACCCGTCAGCCTGCCGCCTCGCCTCAGGCCACGTAGACCGTCTTGATGTTCACGAATTCGCGAATGCCGAAGTGGCTCAGCTCCCGGCCGTAGCCGGAGGCCTTGATGCCGCCGAACGGCAGCCGCGGATCGGACTTCACCAGCGCATTCACGAAGCAGGCGCCCGCCTGCAGCCGCCGCTGGGCGATCTGCCGCCCGCGCGCCACATCGCGCGTGAACACCGCAGCGCCGAGGCCGAAGGGGCTGTCATTGGCGATGCGGATCGCATCCTGCTCGTCCTCGGCGGCGAGGATGGCACCCACCGGGCCAAAGATCTCGTCGTCGTAGGCCGGCATGCCCGGGCGGACCCCGGTCAGCACCGTCGGCGGGTACCAGGCACCGAGTTGCGCCGGCACCTCGCCGCCCAGCACGCAGCGCGCGCCGCCGGCGATGCAGGCCTGCACCTGCCGGTGCACCTCATCGCGCAGGTCGACCCGTGCCATGGGACCGATGTCGGTCTGCTCGTCGAACGGATCGCCGACCCGAGGGGCCTGCATCGCTGCCACGAAGCGCTCCGTGAACGCAGCGAGCACCTCTCGCACCACGATGAAGCGCTTGGCGGCGATACAACTCTGCCCGCCGTTGATGAGGCGGCTGGCGGCGCAGGTCTTGGCAGCGGCATCCAGATCCGCATCGGCCAGCACCACGTAGGCATCCGAGCCACCGAGTTCGAGCACGGTCTTCTTCAGCGCGTCCCCGGCGGCGGCGGCGACGGCACGGCCGGCCGGACCACTGCCGGTCAGCGTTGCCGCCATGACCTTGGGATGGCGCACGATGGCCTCCACCTGGCTGCCCGAGATCAGCAGCGTCCGGAACAGGTGCTCGGGGCAGCCGGCATCGCGCAGCAGTTGCTCGATGGCCAGCGCGGTGCCCGGCACGTTGCTGGCGTGCTTGAGCACCCCAGCGTTGCCGGCCATCAGCGCCGGCGCGGCGAAGCGGAATACCTGCCACAGCGGAAAGTTCCAGGGCATCACCGCCAGCACCACGCCCAGCGGCTCGAACGCGGCATAACTTTCCGATGCATCCGTCTGAATCGTCTCGGGTTTCAGGAAGCGCTCGGCGTTGTCTGCGTAGTACTCGCAGACCCACGCGCACTTATCCACCTCCGAGCGGCCGCCGGCGAGCGGTTTGCCCATCTCGCGCGCCATCAGCGCTGCCAGCGCATCGCGCCGTTCGCGCAGCAGCGCTGCGGCACGATTGAGATGTGCCGCGCGGGTGTCGAGGGGCCGCTCCCGCCAGTCGCGAAATGCCGCATCGGCGGCCTCCACCGCGGCCGCGGCGGCGGCATCGTCCATGGACTCGTAGGTGGCGATCACTTCGCCGGTTGCCGGATTGACGCTCTCGATACTCATCACTTCTCCTGCGCTGGCTGCCCGGGATCCTGCATGAGGTGCTGGACCGCCAGGCGCAGGTCCTCGTTCAGCAGCGCGTTGTCGGTGTAGTCGATGGGGCAGTCGATCAGCACGACCCCGGGGGTCGCGAAGGCCTCGCGCAGGCACGCCGCGAGCCCCTGGTCGGGCATCACTCGCAGCCCGGTCGCCCCGTAGGCCCGGGCATAGGCAACGAAATCGGGATTGCCGAACCGCATCGCGAAGTCCTCGAATCCCTCGGCGGCCTGTTTCCAGCGGATGAAGCCGTAGGCATCGTCGCGCAGCAGCAGTATCTTGACCTCCAGCGCCAGGCGCACGGCGGTTTCCAGGTCCTGGCTGTTCATCAGGAAGCCACCATCACCGACCACCGCCAGCGCCCGTCGTGCCGGCTCGAGCAGTGCGGCCGTCATCGCCCCGGCCAGACCTGCGCCCATCGTCGCCAGCGCGTTGTCCAACAGCACGGTGTTCTCGGCATAGGCGCGGTACAGACGGGCGAACCAGATCTTGTAGATGCCGTTGTCCAGGCTGACGAAATCTTCCTCGCCCAGGCACGCACGCACCTCCCGCACCACCTGTCGCGGCCCCGGCGGGAAGCCGGCCGGGCATGGCGAGTCGAACAGCGCCTCGGCGATATGCCGGCGCAGTGCCACCATGGCGGGATGCGACGCCCGCGCCGCCAGCCGCTCGCGCAGGGCCCAGAGGCTGTAGGAGATGTCGCCGACCAGCTCCGCCGTCGGGTTGTAGAACTCGTCCGGTTCGGCTGGTTCGAAATCCAGGTGCAGGATCTGCTTGCGTCGGTGCTCGTTCCAGACGAAGGGCGGGTATTCGACGATGTCATAGCCGACCGTGATGATCAGGTCGGCATGATCGACCGCCGCGTGCACATAGTCCCGCTTGTGGATGCCGAGGCAGAACAGGCTCTGCCGATGGCTGTCCGGCAGCACGCCCTTGCCCATCTGCGTGCTGACTGCGTAGATCCCGGTGTGCTCGACGAAGGCCCGCAGCTGCTTGCTGATCCGCTTGCGGTTGGCGCCGGCGGAGATCAGCAGCAGCGGGCAGCGCGCCTGCCCGATCAGGGCCGCCGCCGCGGCGATGGCCTTGCCGTCCGGCACGGGCCGGCGGACCCGCACACGCGAGTGCGGTGGCGTCTCCGGCAGGCTGTCACCGGCGACATCCTCGGGCAACTCCAGATGCACCGCGCCCGGCCGCTCCTGCTCGGCCACCTTGAAGGCGTGGCGTACGTCACGCGGGATGGTATGGGCCGCATGGATTGCGGTGTTCCACTTCACCAGCGGCCGAAAGGTGCCGACCACGTCCACCAGCTGGAACTTCGCCTGCCAGTTGTCGCGGATCGCTTTCTGGCCGGTGATCGCCACCAGCGGCATGCCGCCGAGCTGGGCATGGGCGATGCCGGTGAGCAGATTGGTGGCGCCGGGGCCGAGCGTCGCCAGGCACACGCCTGCCCGGCCGGTGAGCCGCCCGTAGGCAGCGGCCATGAAGGCCGCGTGCTGTTCGTGGCGGGTCACGATCAGCCGGATGCGGCTGGTGCGCAGCGAGTCGATGAGATCGAGGTTCTCCTCGCCCGGCACGCCGAAGATGAACTCGACACCCTCCTCTTCCAGGCAGGTGACGAACAGATCGGAAGCTTTCATCGGGAAACGTCCGGCGGGCGGTCCACTCTGACCGGGATCGCGGGGGCCGAGTTCCCTGCTGGCGGGATGGTGCCCGGGGCCGGAATCGAACCGGCACGGCCGCAAGGCCGAGGGATTTTAAGTCCCTTGCGTCTACCTGTTTCGCCACCCGGGCAGCGCGGGCGCGCCTATTGTAGCCTGAGGGTCCCCCGGCCCTGGTGAGCGAAGCTGGCACCATGAGCGCACCGAACACGCCCGATCAGCCGATGATGGCCGAACTGCTGGCCGCCTATCTCGCTACCGGCTATCGACTGACGCTGCCCGGACCGGACGGCGCAACCCTGGCGCTGCGCGTCGGTCGACGCCACCCGGGGCTCGATCGCTGGCTCGTCCGCCACCATCCCGGCGTGAGCGACTGGACCTGGCTCACAGCGGTCAACCCGCGCTCGCGCCCGCTCGGGCGTGCCGCGAACCTGCAGCGGCTGACCGACCTGGTGGCGGCCCTCGCCGCGGCGGGCTTCGACTGCTGTCCCGGCCTGGCGCGTGATCCCACCGGTCGCTGGCCGGACGAGGCCAGCGTCTTCGTGCCGGGCATGAAGGCCGCCACCGGCTGCGACTGGGGCCGGCGGTTCGAGCAGCACGCGATCCTCGCAGGCGCGATCGGCCGGGCAGCGCGCCTGTGGCTGTGCGGGCCACCCGCGCCTGCCTGAGTGCCACCGCAAGCCGGCCCGCGCTGCCTTACAATGAGGCAGACGCCCGTTCGAGGTTCGCGCATGTCCGCACCGATCCCCTCCCCCGTACCCGCCCCGGCGAGCGCACAGGCGCTGCAGGCGCCCGGCGGCCAGCCGGGGCCGGCCGCCCGCCGGCGCAGCGTGCCCGTGCGCATCGGCCCGGTGACGGTCGGCGGCGAGGCGCCGGTCGTGGTGCAGTCGATGACCAACACCGACACTGCCGATGTCGCGGCGACGGTGCGGCAGGTGGAGGCGCTGGCGCGGGCGGGCTCTGAGGTGGTGCGGATCACGGTGAACTCGATGGAGGCCGCCGCGGCAGTGCCGCGGATCCGTGAGCGCCTCGATGCGCTCGGGCTCGCCACGCCGCTGGTCGGCGACTTCCACTTCAATGGCCACAAGCTGCTGGGCGCCCACCCCGCCTGCGGGGAGGCGCTGGGCAAGTTTCGCATCAATCCTGGCAACGTCGGCAAGGGCGCGCGGCGCGATGCCCAGTTCGCAGAGATGATCGAGCACGCCTGCCGCTGGGGCAGGCCGGTGCGCATCGGCGTGAACTGGGGCAGCCTCGATCAGGATCTGCTGGCGCGGATGATGGACGAGAACGCCGCCGCTGCGCTGCCACTGTCCCCCAAGCCGCTGATGCATCAGGCGCTGATCCGCTCGGCGCTGGAGAGCGCGGCCCGGGCCGAGGCGCTCGGCCTGCCGCACGACGCGATCCTGCTCTCCTGCAAGATGAGCGGTGTGCAGGATCTGATCGCCGTCTACCGCGACCTGGCCCGGCGCTGCGACTATCCCCTGCACCTCGGCCTGACCGAGGCCGGCATGGGCACCAAGGGCATCGTCGCCTCCACCGCCGCGCTGGCCGTGCTGCTGCAAGAGGGGATCGGCGACACGATTCGCATTTCGCTGACGCCCCAGCCGGGGGAGCCGCGCACCCGCGAGGTCGAGGTGGCGCAGGAGATCCTGCAGAGCATGGGACTGCGCGCCTTCACGCCGGCGGTGGTCGCCTGCCCCGGTTGCGGCCGCACTACCAGCACGTTCTTTCAGGAACTTGCGCGCGATATCGATAATCACCTGAAGGCGCAGATGCCGCGCTGGCGCGAGCGCTATCCCGGTGCGGAGACACTGCGCGTGGCGGTGATGGGCTGCGTGGTCAACGGGCCTGGAGAAAGCCGGCAGGCCGATATCGGCATTTCTCTGCCCGGTACCGGCGAGCGGCCGGTGGCGCCGGTATACGTGGACGGCGAGAAGACCGTCACGCTGAAGGGCGAGACCATCGCCGCCGACTTCACCCGGTTGGTCGACGACTACGTGGCCGCCCGCTTCGGCCGCACCACCGCGCCGGCGGACACGGACTAGGCGTCCCCGCCCAGCGCCCGCTCGATGGCCGACCGTGCCTGCCGGCCGTAGCCGGCGCCGAACAGCAGATAGTGATTCAGCAGATGGTAGCTCTGATAGAGCGCCCGTCGCCGCTCGTGTCCCGGTGGTAACGGCCAGCGCGCCTCGTAGGCCGCCAGCACGGCCTCAAGACCGCCGAACAGCGCCATCATCGCCAGATCCGACTCCCGGTCGCCGGCATGGACGGCAGGATCGAACAGCGTCGCCCGCCCCTGCGCGTCCAGCGCCACGTTGCCCCGCCACAGATCGCCGTGCAGCAGCGAGGCCGGCGGGTGGTGGCCGGCCAGCAGTCTTGGCAAGGCCGCCAGCAACCGCTGCCCGGCCGCATCAAGGGCCGCATCGCGCCCTGCCAGCCGCCCCAGCAAGGGCGCCAGGCGACGCGCCGCGAAGAACGCGCCCCAGTCGGCCCACCAACCGTTGAGTTGCGGCGTCGGGCCGATGAAGTTGTCCCGCCGCCAGCCATAGGCCGGCCAGATGCGCCGGTGCAGCGAGATCAGCGCAGCGGCGAGCGTCGGCGCGTCAGCCTCCGCCGGCGGCCGCATGGCCACGTGTTCCAGCAGCAGGAAGGCGGTGGCATCGTCGGATCCCGAGCCGAGCACGCGCGGCAGGCGCAGCACAGGGCAGCTCGCCAGCGCCGTCAGTCCATCGGCCTCGGCACTGCCCATGGCCGCGGCCTGGGCAGGCGCGAGCGGCCCGATGAGCTTGAGAAAGAACTGCCGATGGTGCGGGTCCGTCAGCCGCCAGGCACGGCCGGTGTCCCCGCCGCCGAGCGGCTGTGCCCTTACCTGCCCGGCGGCGCCCGCTGCCGCGAGCGTGTCCTCGAGTCGGTGGCGCAGCGTTTCGCCGCAGCCATGGAGGGCAACGATCGTGGGCCTGTTCATCGAGCCCGCCCACCACGCCTCGGCTGGCCCCGACGCGTCGAGGGTTGACGGATATTCCCGCTCGTGATGTAAATGAGAATCGTTCTCATGTGTGGCGGAATCGTGATGCTGATGCTATGGATGCTGGCGATCTCCATCGTGGCGGTCCTGCTGCTGCACATCCCCTCGCCCCGGCCGTAACTCGGTGCCGGGTCACCGCGGCGTCACCCGGCGCTGCTAGCATGAAGCGCTTTGCCACGGACCGCGAACGCCAGCTATGCCCGCCGATCCTCTCAAGCGCCCTGCCCTGTATCTGAACCGCTACAGCAGCCTGCTCGCCTTCAACCGCCGGGTGCTGGAGCAGGCGCGTGACCCGCGTGTCCCGCTGCTCGAACGGCTGAAGTTCGTCTGCATCACCAGCACGAACATGGACGAGTTCTTCGAGGTCCGCGTCGCCGGGCTCAAGCAGCTGCAGGTGCTGGGGTCGCAGCAGACTTGGGCCGACAATCGTTCCGCCGCCGACACGCTGCGGCTGATCAGCGGCGAGGCACATGATCTGGTCGCACTGCAATACCAGGTACTGAACGACGAGGTGCTGCCGGCACTGGCTGCCGAACACATCCACCTGCTGACCGCCGAGCAGTGGAATCGGACGCAGAAGCGCTGGGTGCGCGAATATTTCCAGGAGGAAGTGCAGCCGCTGCTGAGCCCGTTGGGGCTCGATCCGGCGCACCCCATCCCCCGCATCCTGAACAAGAGCCTGAACTTCATTATGGCGTTGGAGGGCAAGGATGCGTTCGGCCGCAACAGTGCGCTGGCGATCGTGCAGGCGCCGCGGGTACTGCCGCGGGTGATCGCGCTGCCGCCGGAGATCGCTCCCGACGGCGATTGCTTCGTGCTGCTCTCCTCGGTCATCCAGGCGCATGTGGCCGAACTGTTTCCCGGCATGCGGGTGTCGGGCTGTTATCAGTTCCGCGTTACCCGCAACAGCGAGCTGTTCGTCGACGAGGAAGAGATCGACGATCTGTTGCGTGCGGTGGAAGGCGAACTCGGTTCGCGCCGCTATGGCGACGAGGTGCGCCTGGAAATCGACCAGGCCTGTCCGCGGGACATTTCCGGCTATCTGCTCAAGCATTTCGACCTGGCGCCGGAGGATCTCTACCGTGTGGAGGGGCCGGTCAACCTGAATCGGCTGATGGCGATCCTGGACCTGGTGGACCGGCAGGACCTGCGCTACGCCTCCTTCACGCCCGCGGTGCCGGCAGTGGTCACCCGCAGCGCCAACATCTTCGAAGCGGTCCGCCAGCAGGACTTGCTGCTGCATCACCCCTTCGAATCCTTCGCGCCGGTGATCGATCTGGTGCGCCAGGCGGCCGCCGATCCGGACGTGCTCGCCATCCGCCAGACGCTCTACCGCACCGGGGCTGACTCGGCGATCGTGGAGCTGTTGCGGCAGGCCGCGCAGCGCGGCAAGGAGGTCACCGTGGTGGTGGAGCTGCGGGCGCGCTTCGACGAGGAGGCCAACATCAGTCTGGCCACCACGCTGCAGGAGGCCGGTGCGCACGTGGTCTATGGCGTGGTCGGCTACAAGACGCACGCCAAGCTGACCTGGGTCGTGCGGCGCGAGCAGACCGAGCTGCGCAACTACGTCCACCTGGGCACGGGCAACTACCATGCGCGCAACGTGCGCCTGTACACCGACTACGGCCTGCTGACCTCCGATCCGGAGATCGCCGATGACGTCAGCTACGTCTTCCTGCAGCTGACCAGCCTCGGCCGGGTGCCGCGCCACAAGCAACTGCTGCAGTCGCCGTTCACGCTCTTCAAGGGCCTGCTCGCCCGGATCGGACGCGAGGCCGAGCACGCCAAGGCCGGCCGGCCGGCACGCATCATGCTGAAGGTGAACGGGCTGACCGACCGCGAGATCATCCGGGCGCTCTACCAGGCCTCGCAGGCCGGCGTGAAGGTCGACCTGATCGTGCGCGGCATGTGCTGCCTGCGCCCGCAGGTGGAGGGGCTGTCGGAGAACATCCACGTGCGCAGCATCATCGGCCGCTTCCTGGAACACACCCGCGTGTACTACTTCGAGAACAACGGCACGCCCGAGGTGTTCTGCTCCAGTGCCGACATGATGGAGCGCAATCTGCACCGGCGGGTGGAGGTCTGCTTCCCGATCCGGTCGCCCGAACTGCGCCGGCGTGTCGTGCGCGAGACCTTCGACAACTATCTTGCCGACAACACCCAGGCTTGGATCCTGCAGCCCGACGGCACCTACGTGCGTGCCGTGCCTAAGGACGGCGAGCCGGCCATTTCCGCGCAGCAGGCCCTGCTGCAGCAGCTCTCCGAGATCAGCTAGGCGGCGCCGGCGTGTGCCGGCGCTGCCGTGTCACGCTCCCGGTACTTCAGCTTGAAGCCGGCGGTCTTCAGCCACTGCGCCTCCTGAGCGAGATCGGCCTCGATCAGGGGGCGCTGGTCCAGCCAGCCGGCGGGAAAGTGCAGCTTGAGGCCGCCGGGCCGCGGCTCCAGCATCATGGCCGGCACCCCGTCGGACACCCGGCTGCGATGCAGCAGCACCGCCAGCCGCAGCAGCACGGCCAACAGCATGGCGTGGTCGCGATAGAAATCCGGTAGCTCGCTGAACAGCTCCGGCGCCGGGCGGCGTCGGTGATTGCGTACCAGGGCCGCGATCAGGAGCTGGTTCTCGCGCGAGAAGCCGGCCAGATCGCCGTGCGTCAGCAGGTAGTGGCCATGCCGGTGATAGCCGCTGTGTGCCACCGCCAGCCCGACCTCGTGCAGCTCCGCGGCATGGCGCAGCATCTCGCCGAGCTCAGGCGGCGCCTGCGGATGCTGCGGGCGCAGCGCCTCGAAGCAGCGCAGCGCCGTGGTCGCGACCCGCTCGGCCTGTGCCCGGTCGACGTGGTAGCGCTCGAACCAGGCCTCGACGGTGCGCTGCCGGACATCCTCGCCACCGACCATCATGAGCTCGTCGAGCAGGCCCTCGCGCAGGGCGCCCTCGCCCGGTGTCATGGTCTCGATGCCGAGCTGCTCGAACGCGGCCTGCAGGATCACCACACCGCCGACGAATACCGCCTGGCGCTCGGCCGACAGGCCGGGCAGTTCGATCCGCTCGATCTGGCCGATCTCGATCAGGCGCTGCTCCAGGCTCTGCAGCCCCGCCGCCGTGATGACACTGCCCTGCCCCAGGGCCTCGAGCACACCGGCGATGGCGCGAACGGAACCGGAGGTGCCGAGCGCTTCGTCCCAGCCGTGCTCGCGATAACGCTGACGCACCGGTTGCAGCTCGAGCTCGGCGGCGATCTTGGCCGCCTTCCAGCGCCGCCGGCTGATCTTGCCGGTATCGAAGAAACGCCGGCTATAGGTGACACAGCCCATGTCGAGGCTTTCCAGCACCTGCGGAATCGCCCGTTCCCCCAGGGCGAACTCCGTGCTGCCGCCGCCGATGTCGATGATCAGCCGTCGTCCCGCCGCCGGCCCCTGCGCGAAGTTGACGCCGCGGTAGATCAGGCGCGCCTCTTCCTGTCCGGAGATCACCTCCACCGGATGCCCCAGCACCGCACCGGCCCGCTGCAGGAAATGGCCGCGCCCATGGGCCTGGCGCAGGGTATAGGTGCCGACGGCGCGGATGTGCGCCGGCGGCACTTCGCGCAGGCGCTCGCCGAAGCGGCGCAGGGCCTCGAGGGCTCGCAGCTGGGTGGCCTCGCTCAACCGGCCCGAGTCGGTCAACCCGGCGCCCAGCCGCACCATGTCCCGCAGCCGGTCGACGATCTGCAGCTGGCCCTGCGAGCGACGTGCCAGGATCAGGTGGAAGCTGTTCGAGCCGAGATCGATCGCCGCGTAAGAGGCGTGCTCGCTGCCATGGTTTGCCGCCAACGCGAAGACCTAGCGAACGGTGCGGGCGCGCAGCGTGTCGGCGCGTGGGCGCCGGTAGCCAAGGAGAAGGGGCGGGGAAAGCCGGCAGGCTGCCGCTGCCAGGGCGGACTGGGCCAAGGCCCAGACGGACCAGCCACGGCGCCGGCGGGCAGGCTTGCAGCGAGCGCGCCGATGGCTGTCGCCGAAGCTGTCGAACTGGCGCATCGCATCCTCACATGACCTGCTGATTGGCGGTGGGCCAGGGATTCGAACCCTGGAAGGGCTTGCACCCTCGCTGGTTTTCAAGACCAGTGCATTCAACCGCTCTGCCAGCCCACCGAGCGGACGCCAAGAGGATACGTCAGGCGTCGTGGCAGGCGCCACAGCAGCGCTTTTATTCCGTCCGTACCGGCCCCATACTGCCAGCTGGGTTTATATCTCGGCCTAGGCCGACTCGTGGAGGAATGGATGAGCGCATACGATCCGACTGTTGCCCGGCAGCGAGGTCGGGAGCTTGCGACCAACAAGGTGTTGCGCAACACCTATCTGCTGCTGTCGCTGACGCTGTTGTTCAGCGCGGCCACGGCCGGCGTCTCAATGGCGCTGAACCTGCCGCATCCCGGTCTGATCATCACGCTGGTGGGCTACTTCGGCCTGCTGTTCGCGACCAACTACTTCCGCAACAGCGCGCTGGGGCTGGTGTTCGTCTTCGCCCTGACCGGCTTCATGGGCCTGACGCTGGGCCCGATCGTGGACATGTATCTGCGCGCCTACGCCAACGGCTCGCAGCTGGTGGCGACCGCCATGGGCGGCACCGGCGTCATCTTCCTTGGCATGTCGGCCTACGCGCTGCAGAGCCGGCGGGACTTCAGCTTCCTGGGCGGGTTCCTCTTCGCCGGCATCCTGGTGGCCTTCTTCGGCGGCCTGGCGGCGGTGTTCTTCGACCTGCCGGCCCTGTCGCTGGGGGTCTCGGCCATGTTCGTGCTGCTGATGGCGGGTCTGATCCTGTTCGAGACCAGCAACATCGTGCGCGGCGGTGAGACCAACTACATCATGGCCACCGTGACGCTCTACGTGGCGATCTACAACCTGTTCCTCAGCCTGCTGCAGCTGCTCGGCTTCTTCGGCGGCGAGGAATAACGGCTCGGCCGCACTGGCGGTCGATACACAGGCCCCGCTTCGGCGGGGCCTTTTCTTTGGGTGGAGCAACTGGCAGCAGCCGACGGCTTCGGGTCAAGTTCGGGTCACCTGCGGTGGCGTTGGCGTGAACCAGTTCAGTCGCGACCGCAATGCGACGACATCGCCGATGATGATCAGCGAGGGTGGCGCCAGTGCCGCCGCGGCGACCGCCGCCGGTAACTCGGCCAGCGGCGCGGTGACCACCCGCTGCGCCGGCAGCGTGCCCTGCTCGACCACCGCAGCCGGCCGATCAGGCGGTACGCCGCGCGCGATCAGGCCCTCGCACAACGGCGTGAGCGCCTGCAGCCCCATATAGATCACCACCGTCTGGCGCGGCCGGATCAGCACGTCCCAGTTCAGCTCGAGCGTACCGTCCTTCAGATGCCCAGTGACGAAGACACAGGTATGCGCATGATCGCGGTGGGTCAAGGGGATGCCGGCGTAGGCAGCACAGCCGGAGGCGGCGGTGATGCCGGGCACGACCTGGAAGTCGACTCCCGCTGCCATCAGCTCGTCGATTTCCTCGCCGCCGCGCCCGAAGATGAACGGATCGCCACCCTTCAGGCGCAGCACCCGCTTGCCCTGTCGCGCCAGTTCGACCAGACGCGCGTTGATCTGATCCTGCGGCAGGGTATGGCGATCGCGCGCCTTGCCGACGTAGATGCGCTCGGCGTCGCGCCGCACCTGAGCCAGTACCTCCGGTGAGACCAGCCGATCGTAGAGCACCACGTCGGCCTGCTGCATCAGCCGTAGCGCCTTGAGCGTGAGCAGCTCGGGATCGCCGGGGCCGCCGCCGACCAGGTACACCTCGCCGGCATTCGCCTGGGCGGCGGTCTCGGGCGCCGTCAGCAGCTGCTCCAGCGCCGCCGTGGCGGCCACCTCCCGTCCGGCCAGCACATCGGCCGCGATCGGGCCGTCGAACACACGCTCCCAGAAGCGCAGCCGCGCCCGGAAGGAGGGCAGCAACGCCTGCGCGCGGGCACGATGGCGGCCGGCCAGGGCGGCCAGGCGCGCGATCGCCGGTGGCAGCGCCTGCTCGATCTGCAGCCGCACGCGCCGTGCCAGCACCGGCGCGGCGCCGCCGGAGGAAACGGCCACCACCAACGGGGAGCGGTCGATCACGGCCGGCGTAATGAACGAGGACAGCGCCGGGCGGTCGACCACGTTCACGAGCACGCCACGGGCCCGGCAGGCATCGGCCAGGGCAGCGTTGGCGGTCTCGTCATCGGTCGCGGCGATGACCAGCCGGAGGTCGGCGGGCAGGGCCGGCGGTGCGGCGGGATCGATCGTCTCACGCCGGTGCGTCAGCTGGCCGGCATCGGCCTGCGCCTGCAGGACTTCGTCGAGAGCCGGGGCCAGCACGGTGACCCGGGCGCCGCAGGCGAGCAGCTGCTCGATCTTGCGGGCGGCGACGCTGCCGCCGCCAACGACCAAGCAAGGCTGGTGCTGCAGCTGCAGGAAGATCGGCAGGAAATCCATCAGTGCCGACCCCGCCGGACCCACACGCTGCGTTTGCCACCAGTGCGAGCCGTCAGCGCCACGCCCCGCCGCCGGCCGGGCGGTCGGCGGCAGAGGCCAGAGGCCGGTGGCAGCGCGTCAGGCGGTGGCAGCGGCCTCGCCCGGCTGCCTGACGTGCAGGCCGCACTCCTTGCTGTCCGGGCTCTCCCACCACCAGCGCCCGGCGCGCAGATCCTCGCCGGCCGAGATGGCACGCGTGCAGGGAGCGCAACCGATGCTGGGGTAATGCCGGTCGTGCAGCACGTTGTAGGGCACGTCGAACGCGCGGATGTACTCCCAGACATCGCCGTGGGTCCAGTCGATCAGGGGGTTGAACTTGTCGAGGCCGAAGCCCTGATCATACTCGTGCTCGGACAGATCCGTCCGCGTGGGCGACTGTTCACGGCGCAGCCCGGTGATCCAGGCGCGCTTGCCGGTCAGCGCCCGGCGCAGCGGCTCTACCTTGCGAATCCGGCAGCAGGCCTTGCGCAGCTCGACGCTGCGATAGAAGGCGTTCATGCCCTCCTCGCGCACGAAGGCTTCAATCGCGGAGGCTTCCGGGAAGTAGGTGTCGATCTTGAGCCCGTAGCGGTCCTGGGCCTGCTGGTGCAGGTCATAGGTTTCCGGGTTCAGTCGGCCGGTATCCAGCGAGAAGATGCCGATACCCGGCGCGTGCCGGGCGATCAGGTCCATCAGCACCATGTCCTCGGCGCCGAAGCTGTTCGCCAGCACGGCCGGCATGAAGTCCCGCTCGATGCGCTGGAGCAGCGCGGCCGCCGCCTCGATGCGGGCGGGGATGTGCGGGCTGAGCTCGGGAGACGTCGCGTTCTGCACAGCTGGATCCTCGGTGGCTGGATAGATGCCGGCGGGCAGCGCGGCTGCCGCGATGGGAGCGCCTAGACTGCGGCAGCACGGTTAGAATGAAAAAGAATGTTTTTCTATATTTTAATGCGACACCGATATAATGCGCCGGATGAAGCTGCGCCAACTGCAATATATCGTCGAGGTCGCCGACCGTCAGCTCAACGTGACCGCCGCTGCCGAAGCGCTGTTCACCTCGCAGCCGGGGGTGAGCAAGCAGATCCGGCTGCTCGAGGACGAGCTCGGCGTGCAGATCTTCGCGCGCAACGGCAAACATCTGTCGGCGGTGACACCCGCCGGCGAGGCGATCCTGCAGATCGCCCGGCGCATGCTGGCCGACGAGGAGAACATCCAGCGGGTTGCCGCCGATCATGCGGACGAGGGGCGCGGCACGCTGCGTATCGCCACCACCCATACGCAGGCCCGCTATGCACTGCCACCGACAGTGAAGGCGTTTCGGACCCGCTATCCGGAGGTCAGCCTGCAGATCCAGCAGGGCACGCCGATGCAGATCGCCCGCTGGGCCTCGCGCGGGGAGGTGGACTTCGCCATTGCCACCGAGGCGATCGCGCTGTTCGACGAGCTGATCATGCTGCCGTGCTATCACTGGAACCGCTGCGTGCTGGTGCCGCCGGATCACCCGCTGACCCGGGCGCGGCCGCTGACGCTCGAGGCGATCGCCAGCCATCCGATCGTGACCTACGTGTTTGGCTTTACCGGCCGTTCCCAACTCGACCAGGCCTTCGCCGCGCGTGACCTGCAGCCCGATGTGGTGCTGACCGCGGTCGATGCCGACGTCATCAAGACCTATGTGCGTCTGGGGCTCGGCGTGGGCATCGTCGCCGCGCTGGCTTACGATCCGGTGCTCGACCGTGATCTGGTGGCGCTGGAGGCGGACGCGCTGTTCGAGCGCAGCACCACCCGGATCGGCTTTCGCCAGGGCAGCGTGTTGCGGCAGTACATGTATGACTTCGTCAATCTGTTCGCGCCGCATCTCACGCGCGAACGGGTGGATGAGCTGATCGCTGCCCCGCCCGAGCAGCGCCTGGCACAGGTCGAGGCGATGCGGGCGGAGCTGCCAACGCTCGGCCCTGCGCCCTGGGGCCATCTGGGGGATCTGCCGGCATAACGATATTGCGTGATATTACTTCTCGGCATAAGAGGCCGTTGCTAGTGTAGGTGGGCCCACGTGGCCGCCCCTCGGCCGCGGCGGCGATTCCCGAGGAGTGCGCATGTATCGATACGATGCCCATGATCAGCAGATTGTCGACGAGCGGGTCGCCCAGTTTCGCGACCAGACGCGCCGCTTTCTCGCCGGCGAGCTCGGCGAGGAGGAGTTCCGCCCGCTGCGGCTGATGAACGGCCTGTATCTGCAGCGCCACGCGCCGATGCTGCGGGTCGCCATTCCCTATGGCCTGCTCTCCTCGGCGCAGCTGCGCAGTCTCGCGCACATCGCCCGCACCTATGACAAGGGCTACGGCCACATCAGCACGCGGCAGAACATCCAGTTCAACTGGCCGCGTCTGGAACAGGTGCCGGACATCCTGGCGGAACTGGCCGCCGTGCAGATGCATGCGATCCAGACCAGCGGCAACTGCATCCGCAACACCACGAGTGACCAACTCGCCGGCGTCGCGCCGGACGAACTGGCCGACCCACGGCCCTACTGCGAGATCATCCGGCAGTGGTCGACGCTGCATCCGGAATTCAGCTACCTGCCGCGCAAGTTCAAGATCGCCGTCACCGGTGCGCAGTCGGATCGGGCAGCCATCCAGGTGCACGACATCGGCCTGCAGCTGGTGGCTGACAGCAGCGGGGAGATCGGCTTCCGGGTATTGGTCGGCGGCGGTCTCGGCCGGGCGCCCATGGTGGGTGTGACGGTGCGCGAGTTCCTGCCGCGCGGCGATCTGCTGAGCTATCTCGAAGCGATCCTGCGTACCTATAACCGGCTTGGCCGGCGCGACAACATGCACAAGGCGCGGATCAAGATCCTGGTCAAGGCCACCGGCGCGGCACGCTTCGCGGAGCTGGTGGAAGCGGAGTTCGCGCAGCTGGATCGTGCGGCGCTGGCGCTGCCGGATGCGGAGATCGAGCGCGTGCAGGCGTTCTTCGCCCCGCCCGCCTACGAAGCCGACGCCGCAGAAGACACCTCGCTTGCCGACCGGCTCGAGCATGACGTCGCCTTCGCCCGCTGGTACCGGCGCAACACGGTCGCGCACAAGCAGCCGGGCTATCGCGCGGTGTACGTCTCGCTGAAGGCGCCGGACCGGCCGCCGGGCGATCTGACCGCCGCACAGATGGAGACGCTGGCAGCGCTTGCCGATGCCTACAGCTTCGGCGAGGTGCGCACGACGCACCAGCAGAACCTGCTATTGGCCGACGTGCGTCAGGCGGACCTGCCCGCGCTCTGGGAGGCGCTCGCCGCAGCCGGCTTCGCCCAGCCCAACATCGGCACGCTGACCGACATGATCGCCTGCCCGGGGTTGGACTTCTGCTCGCTGGCCAATGCGGGCACGCTGGACATCGCGGCGCAGATCAACCAGCGCTTCGACGACCTCGACTATCTCTACGATCTCGGCGACATCCGCCTGAACATGTCGGGCTGCATGAACGCCTGCGGCCACCATCATGTCGGCCACATCGGCATTCTCGGCGTCGACAAGAAGGGCGAGTCCTGGTACCAGATCCAGCTCGGTGGCAGCTCCGCCAACGAGGCCAGCCTCGGCAAGGTACTTGGGCCATCGGTGCCGGCCGAGCGGGTCGCCGATACCCTCGCCGAGGTGCTGGCCACCTACGTGGCGCTGCGCGAGGGCGAGGAATCCTTCCTAGAGACCGTGCGGCGGGTGGGCATCGCCCCGTTCAAGGACCGCGTCTACGCGGAGGCCTGCTGATGACGCTGATCAAGGACGGCCGCCTGATCAAGGATCATTGGCGACGCCTGGGACCGAGCGAGCCCCTGCCGCCGGCAGGCGATGTGATCGTGCCGTGGGCCCGCTGGCCGGTGGAGGCCGAGGCGCTGCAGGCGCACGATGGCGCCGTGGGTGTGCAGATCGGGCCGGAGGAGACGGCGGAGGAGCTCGCGCCCATCCTGCCGGCGCTGGGGGCGATCGCCATCGAGTTTCCCGTGTTCAAGGACGGGCGCGGTTACAGCACCGCCCGCCTGCTGCGCGAACGCTATGGCTTCACGGGTGAGCTGCGGGCCACCGGCGATGTGCTGATCGACCAGCTGTTCTTCCTGCAGCGGGTCGGCTTCGACGTGCTGGAGCTGCGCCCCGACCAGAAGGTGCAGGACGCCCTGGCTGCGCTGCGCCAGTTCTCCGTACGCTACCAGGCCGGCGCCGACGAGGCCCAGCCGCTGTACCGCCGCCGCTGATCGCCCCGGGCCGGTCCGGTGGCCTCAGGCCGCCGGCACCTCCCAGGCGCGCCAGCGCTCGGCGCACTCGTTGATGTCCCATTCTGCGGCGCCGAACTCGCGATCGGTCGTGGCCAGCAGCAGCCAGGCGAGGAAACGGGCGGCATCGGCGGGCTTGACCAGCATCTGGTTTGCCTGCAGATGTCGGAACCGCTCGACATGGGGAAAGCGCTTGGCGTCGAGCGTGCGGATGTGCGCCTGCATCGGCGTGTCCACCACCCCCGGGCGGGCACTGCCGACCTGCACGTTCCGCTCGCGCAGCTCCTCGCGCCATACCTGATAGAGCATGTGCAGCGCCGCCTTGCTGCTGCAGTAGGCCCCCCACGAGGCGTAGGGATGATGGGCCGCGCCGGAGGAGATCTGCAGCACCCGCCCGCCCGCGAGCCGATCCAGCAGCGCCTGCGTCAGAAACAGCGGTCCCTCGACGTTCACCGCCTGGTGCTGGCGCCAATCCGCCAGCGATACCTCAGCCAGCGGCGCGACCGGCTCGAGTAGCGCGGCGTTGTGCACCAGCAGGCGCACGGGCCGCTCGCCGAGCGCGGCGATGATGCGCTCGCGGCCCGCCTCGGTGGCGACATCGGCGGCCAGCGGCTCGACGCTGCCCGACACGCCGGCCAGGTCGGCCAGGTCGGCCTGCGTCTGCTGCAGCGGTGCCTCGCGCCGACCCACGATCACCACCGCCAGCCCGTGCCGGACCAGCTCCGCCGTCAGCGCCCTGCCGATGCCGGTGCCGCCGCCGGTGACGATCGCCAGTGGTTGCTCGCGGTTCATGCCCCTCCCCTCCTCTAGGTGCGGATCCCGGTGCCGCGCTCGAGCAGCACCAGTGCGATCCCGGTCAGCAGCACGATCACCAGGCCGATGATGCCGTAGGCGATGGCGATGGGGATATCGGCTGTACCGAGAAAGCCGTAGCGAAACGCGTTGACCATATACAGCACGGGATTGGCCAGCGACACCTGCTGCCAGAACGCCGGCAGCATGTCGATCGAGTAGAACACGCCCCCGAGGTAGGTCAGCGGCGTCAGCACGAAGGTCGGCACGATGGAGATGTCGTCGAACTTGCGCGCGAAGATGGCGTTGAGGAAGCCGCCGAGCGAGAACAGGATGGCGGTCAGCAGCACCACGGAAGCCACGATCCACGGGTGGGCGATGCTGACGTCCCAGAAGAACAGCGAGACGCCGGTCACCAGCAGGCCGACCAGCAGCGCCCGCCCAACGCCGCCGGCCACGAAGCCGGCAAGGATGATCCAGCCCGGCACCGGCGCCACCAGCAGCTCCTCCACGAAGCGCTGGAACTTGGCCCCGAAGAACGAGGAGACCACGTTGGTGTAGGCGTTGGTGATCACCGACATCATGATCAGTCCCGGCACGATGTAGGCCATGTAGTCGAAGCCGGCGACCGGGCCGATCCGCTCGCCGATCAGGCTGCCGAAGATGACGAAGTACAGCGTCATGGTGATGGCCGGCGGTACCAGCGTCTGCAGCCAGATGCGCAGGTAGCGGCGCGTCTCGCGCGTCGCGATCGTGTTGAAGGCGGTCCAGTAGCGGCGCCAGCGCGCGCCGGTGCTCTCGGCGGCCGGTGCACTCATGCGTGCGCCTGCGCCGCCGGCACACCGGGCGCCGTCGGCGGCGCCGTGGCGGGCTGGGTCAGGTCGAGGAACAGCTGCTCCAGGCGGTTGGCCTTGTTGCGCAGCGAACGCACCCGCACCTGACGGGCATCCAACCACCGGAACAGGGTGTTCAGGTCGTCGCCTTCGCGCAGTTCGACCTCCACCGCCTCGGCATCCAGGGCACGCATCGGATAAGGCGACTCACGCAGCGCCTCCGCCGCCAGCGGCGTCTGCAGGTAGAGCACGAAGGTCTCCCGGTTGAGCTTGGCCAGCAGGGTTCGCATCGGTGCGTGCTCGACGATCGCCCCGCGGTCGATGATGGCGATGTT
>MPLZ02068504.1_pt1 | contig 47774 bp, 45 predicted proteins | sample 1617311 | NCBI WGS metagenome assembly MPLZ02 (sample SAMN05944806, study PRJNA350692) | marine metagenome | biome: marine; feature: ODZ; material: water; isolation source: 160 m water sample filtered on 0.2 um supor filter | place: Pacific Ocean | collected 2012-04-08 | depth 160m m | reverse complement strand
TTCGATCGTGTCAGCCGGCTTCGGCTCGCGGGTGCGAGGCGTCGTAGGCGTCCCGCATGCGTTGTGTCGTGAGATGCGTATAGACCTGCGTGGTCGAGAGTGAGCGGTGCCCGAGCAGTTCCTGTACTGCGCGGAGGTCGGCTCCGTTGTCGAGAAGGTGCGTTGCGAAGGAGTGCCGCAGGGTGTGGGGGGAGATGCCAGGATCGAGACCGGTCTGTTCGAGGTATTTGCTGACCTTGCGGCGGACCGAACGGGTCGAAATGCGAGTGCCGTGCCGATTGATGAACAATGGCTCTTCAGCGAGCAGTTCATGGCCATGGCGGCGGCGAGTGCTTATCCAGTCGGAGATTGCCCGCAACGCGTGCGTACCAAGCGGAACGATCCGCTCGCGGCGGCCCTTGCCAGAGACGATGAGGGCCTGCCCGGGCTCGTCGACATGATGTATGTCGATACCGACCAGTTCGCTGACGCGAATGCCGGTGGAGTAGAGCGTTTCGAGCATTGCTCGGTCGCGGCAGCCCAGCAGCGTGGCGGCTTCGGGGGCGGCGAGTAGTTTTTCGACATCTGCGACGGTGATCGCCTTGGGAAGCCGCCGGCTCTGGCGGGGCGTTCGGATGATGGTCATCGGATTACGGCTGATGACACCCGTTCGCTCAAGCCACTTGTGGAAGGAGCGGAGCGTGGCGATCTTGCGGGCCATCGTGGCGGTGCTGTAGTTGCTGTCGGCGAGGTGTGCGAGGAAGCCGCGAATGGGCTCGACCTCGCAGGCCAGCACGGTGGCGGTGAAAGTGGCCGGGCCGACTGAGCCGACGACATCGGGCTTGCCGTTCTTCGCCTTGGCCCAAGCGGCTTGCTCTCGGTCTGCGGTGTAGTCGATACCGACCTCGTCGCTGACGTGGGCGATGAACTGCCGCAGATCGACGCCGTAGCACCGGGAGGTGTACTGGCTGAAGTGCCGTTCATCGGTCAGGTAGTCGAGGAAGTCCTTGACGATGGGGTAGGTAAGTTCGGGTCTGGGTGATTTTTTGGGCATCTGGTGGGTGTTTCCGGGGGGGGGCTTTCAGGGAGACTTCCGGGTGGGTGCTTTCAGGGAGACTTCCGGGTGGGTGCTTTCGGGGAGACTTCCGGGGGGGAGTCCGGGAACATGGAGGGACAATGGGGTCTGAGGTGGGGTTCTTTCGTCGAAAGGGGTTATTTGGGTCCGTATCGAAGATGCTGCTCCACAAGTGCCTGATCGAACGCATCGAGCGGGCAATCCGGGTCACCGGCGAGGGCGGCCAGCGTGTCGATCAAGGTTTCTTCGTCCCCGCACTGCCATTGGAGCCGCCAGATATGACCATTCCGTTGAAATGAGATCTGGTGTTGATTGATCTGCTGCTGAGATCCGCTGATGCGTGGTTCCACAAGGGGCTCCTGTCGAGGAGTGGTTGGGGGGGCGAACGGGCGGTGGGTATGGTGGTACCTCCCCCAAATCGACCGCGATTCGATCACTGGCCCAAAGATTCTCGGCCCTTGCCGATGGCGCAGAATCCGCGCCATCCCCTTCAGAATTCATCCACAGGGCCGATTAGGGTCCGGGGCGTGATAGACTCCGGGGCTTCTGATCGCGTAGCTCAGTTGGTAGAGCAACCGCCTTTTAAGCGGTAGGTCCTGGGTTCGAGTCCCAGCGCGATCATCCTCAGGATTCCCGCAGCGGGAGTCATTCCGCCTCAGGGAGAGAGGGATCGTATTGGCTCACATCCTCCACGCCACCTTCACAGCCGATCGGTTCCATTTCTGGGCCGAGTCTGTCGATCGTTGGCGATTGGTGAGCGAGGCTGGACCGCCGCGGGCAACGAGCGAGCCGCCCAATCAGGCGTTTCCGTGGCATCCATATGGAACACGGCGTTCGGAACTCACGCCATGCCTCGGCCCGGCAGCATCGATTGGGCGGGATGACGAGTGTGTACTCCGTTTACCACGCGACCTGCTTGGTCCGTTTCCGAGCGATCGGCTTGCCGCATCGGTTGGTGGCGTTGATCGCAGCGGCGAACCGTGGCTGGCCCGTTTCCGCATTGCAACACGAAGTGTCTCGCCTGTCGAGGGGTTGCGGCTGCTGCTGGCGGTTGCAAGTGGCGACATTGTGTTTGACGAAGAGCCCGGGCATGATGTGTTGTTCTGGGCGGATGCGGCGCGACTTGCGGCTGATCGAGTTGAGCAGCAGCGGTTTGTTCCGTCGATGCGACAGGGCGGCGAGGGCCAGTTGTTCGCGATGTGGCGGCCTTGGCTCCAGGATGAGGAGGCCATATCACGATTGAATGGTCTGCTTGCCGCGATGCCGCCGGTGGCGCGCGGTGTCGATGACACGCTTGGCGAGAATGCCTGGCCGCGGTTGGAGGCGGCGATCGAGGCAATGGCCGATGACTTGATTCGGACCATGCTCCGGCGTGAGGATTTCATTGACGCCATCGACGGGCGTGATCCCACCGATCCGCACGTGCAGTGGCTCGGCGGCCTACTCGGTGGCTCACGGGTGCTTGCGGTCGAGGGCGGAGATACCGTGGCGCTGCTGCGGGCCGCTCGCTCCTGGATCGCCCGGCTTGATGATTTTGCGGCCGGCGAATCATTGCGGCTGCGGCTTGATGTGCGGCCTCCTGAAGGCGACCGTGAGCAGTGGCATCTGACGCTGGGGCTCGCGGCGATCGCCGACGTGACGCTGGCCGTGACGGCCGAGGATATTTGGAAGGCTACGCCTGAAGCTGTGCAGATGGCAGGGCAGAGCGATCCACAGGATGTGCTGCTGACGGAACTGGCTCGGGCAGCGCGGCTGTGGCCGGCGCTGGATCCGCTGCTTGAGGAGGCGACGCCGAGCAGGCTGACACTGTCTACCCGCGAGGCATGGGCGCTACTGGGCGAATTTCGACCACTCTTGGAAGAGTCCGGTTGCATTGTCGCCGTGCCCTCTTGGTGGGGCGGCAAGGACAACACGCTTGGCCTACGCATGGTGATCGACAGCGGCGAGATCGACGATCTTGACGGTCCACCGCGTGGCATGGCGAGCGCCATTCAATATCGCTGGCAAGTGGCGGTGGGCGATCAACCGTTGTCACTGGAGGCGCTTCGCCGCCTGCGTGATCAGCAGACACCGTTGGTGCAAGTAGACGGCAGATGGATCGAAGTCGATCAAGAGCAACTGACCAAAGCGATCGATCTACTTGAGCGGCATGAAGCAACCGAGGCCACGCTGCTCGACGCCATGCGTATGGCATCGGACGAAGTTGAGTCTGAAACGGGCTTGGCGATCCTCGGCATCGACGCAACTGGATGGGTGGCTTCGCTCTTGGAGGGGCCGTCCGACGAGGGTGTGACCCCGCTCGATCAGCCCGAGTTGTTCAGCGGGACTTTGCGTCCCTATCAGGTGACTGGGCTGAGTTGGCTCGGATTCCTCGACAAGTTCGGGCTCGGTGGCTGCCTCGCCGACGACATGGGCCTTGGCAAGACCGTGCAACTCATCGCGCTCTTGCAGCATGAGCGGGCAGCGGGCGGTGACGTCGGCCCGACCCTGCTTGTCGTACCGACGTCGGTGGTCGGAAACTGGGAACGTGAACTGGAGCGATTTTCGCCGGAATTGACAGCGCACGTGCAGCACGGTCCCGATCGGCCTGTCGGGGAGGCATTCAAGAAGATCGCCACCTCCTGCGATGTCACGATCACGACCTACGCATTGGTGACGCGTGATGTCGAAACACTCGGCGATGTGCCGTGGCACCGCATTGTGTTGGACGAAGCGCAGTACATCAAGAACCCACCGACCAAACAAGCGCAGGCGATTCGCGGTTTAGAAGCCGAACGGCGCATTGCCTTGACCGGCACACCAGTTGAAAACCGCCTGAGCGAACTTTGGTCAATCATGGAGTTCTGCAATCCGGGCTTCCTCGGCGCGGCGCCGGATTTCAGACGCCGATTCTCGCGGCCGATCGAGCGGCATCGTGACGCCAATGCAGCCGCATCGCTGCGTGGCATGGTGCAACCGTTTGTGCTTCGCCGGCTGAAGACGGATCGCAACGTCATCGACGATCTCCCAGAGTGCGTTGAAACACGGGAGTTCGCCACACTTTCGTCTGAGCAGGCGGCCCTGTATCGCGCCGTCGTCGATTCAATGATCGGCAAGGTCGATCGCACAGAGGGCATCCAGCGGCGTGGGCTCATTCTCGCGATGCTGGCGAGGCTCAAGCAGATTTGCGATCACCCGGCACTTGCGGAGTCGGGTGATGAGGTGGTGGTGGCGGCCCACAGCGGCGATCAGATTCAGCGGCTTTCGGAGCGGTCCGGCAAGTCGCGGCGGCTCATCACGCTGCTCGACGAAGTGCTGGCGACCGGCGAGCGGGCGCTCGTATTTACGCAGTACCGACGGATGGGAAAATTGCTCTCGGCGATGGTCGAGCACGATCTCGGGTGCCGATCTCTGTTCCTGCATGGTGGTACGCCGATGAAGCGGCGGCAGTCGATGATCGATGAGTTCCAGTCACCCGAGGGCGATGCGCCTGTTTTTGTTCTTTCGCTCAAGGCCGGTGGTCTCGGTTTAAACTTGACTGCCGCCAATCACGTGTTCCACTACGACCGCTGGTGGAATCCGGCGGTTGAGCGGCAGGCGACGGATCGGGCTTTCCGCATCGGACAGACACGGACCGTGCACGTGCATAAGTTCGTCTGCATGGGCACGCTTGAGGAGCGGATCGACAGGATGATTGAAGAGAAGACGCAACTGGCCGAGCAGATCATCGGGAGCGGCGATAGTTGGCTTACGGAGATGACGACGGGACAACTGCATGATCTGCTGCTGCTGCGTGGCTCGGCGATGGAGGTGGGAGCATGAGCCGTACCGACATCGGAAGCAAAGCCCCGCGGCCATCGCGGCGGCGGGGGGGGCGGCTGCGTCTCAAAGTTGATGAGCAATCGCTGCTCGATGCTGTGATATGTGGAACGTGGCTTCGGCTCATTGAGGCCATCGTTGGGGAACGCTCCATGCAGGAAGGTCTTCTTGCAGCACGTGATGGTGCGGTGCGGTCATTGTCGGTCGAGGCTGGCGTGATCAGCGGTCCGGTGCAGGCCGATGCTGAATCATCATTGGCGGTGCAAATCACAATGCCGGTGATTGATGAGATGGGGTGGGCCAAACTGATCGAGGCCATGGCATGCGAGGCGATTTGGGCGGCGAAGCTGCTTGAGGACGAGGTTCCAGCCGGCTTGGAGGATTTGTTCCACGGGTGTGGCATGCCGCTGATTCCGGAGCAGGCACATCTTGAAACGACCGTCGAAAAGGGTGGCCGTCGTGATGGATGGCGTGTGGCGGCGCTTGCGTGGCTTGCTGCGGAGCGGTTGTATCGCGATCCGTTGTGCATACTTGGCGTGCGGGGCATGGAGTGCGCTACGCTCATCGAGCGGATCGGTCATCACCGGGCGATTCGGACTCAGGGCGAAGCGGTGTCGCACCCGCCGATTGTGCTCGATCCGGACATAGCCGCCGGCCCGCCGCTTGCTGAGTGCCTTGATACATGGTGGCGACCACATGGGCGGTTGCCAGATGTGCCGTCGGAGCCACATGTCTCTCATGCGTTGCTTCGCCGCCTTGGCCCCTCGACACTGGGAGGGCAGTTTCCGCTCGCGGGCCTGCTCGCCACGATCTACGACGAGGCGGCTGCTGAGGCTGCGCGAATACTCGATGCTCCGCTCAATGGCGGCGAGAACGGTTCGGCCTGAATCGTCGGCATCTTGGTCAAGTCGGGATCGCATCCGGTCGAAATGGGGCGTAGACGGGCCTTGAGAGGGCCCCGAGGAGAGTCCCATGCATCGGATGAGCAACACACGCGTAGATGCCCTCGCTGAGGCCCGCCGGGCGCTGCGAGGCATGGAACTGGCAATTCGCAAGGCTCGATTTCACCGCGTAGGTCCGCCCGCGGATGATGCGGCGCCCTTGAAGGCAAGGCGTCTGCCGGCAGTCACCCGGGCGCTCAATCTTCGAAAGGCCGGATAGGTCTGTCAGATCGTGTCGTGTTTCTTCTCGTCCTGCTAGATGGGGAGAGAAGCGCCAAGGGGACCGAATGCAGATTACACGTGTTTGAGACCACGCCGCTGATCGCGCAGACGCCGTGACTTTCCGACGCGATCACGCAGGAAGTAGAGTTTCGCGCGGCGAGCGTCACCGCGGCGGACGATCTCGATCTTGGCGATGTGGGGGGAGTGCAGCGGGAAGATCCGCTCAACACCTTCATTGGCGACGATGCGTCTGACTGTGATCGTGCGGTTCACACCGCGGCCTTTCTGGGCGATCAGGACACCTTGATACACCTGCGTGCGTTCCTTGTCGCCCTCGATGATGCGAACATGGATGTCGAGCGTGTCGCCGATGCTGAAGATCGGGAAGTCGTCTTTGAGTTGATTGGCGGTGACGCCTTCGATGAGTTCGTGCTTGTTCATGGTCTTGTCTTTCTTTCGGCCTCGTATGGCCGGAGCGACTTGAGTCGTTCTGCTCAGGGGTCGCGTTCTTGGGGGTTCTCTTAAGCGTCCGTTCGGGACGATGTTTCAGGGGAAGTTCGCAGGTCTGGTCGTCGCTCGGCTGTTCGGCTCACACGCTGCTCATGCCGCCAGCGGGCGATGGCACCGTGGTCGCCCGAGAGCAGCACTTCTGGAACCTCAGTTCCTTCCCACTCCCGGGGGCGGGTGTAGTGCGGCGTGTCGAGCAGTGGATGGCCGTATTCGTCGGTGACGCTGAAGGAGTCCTCCGCGGCGGAGTCTTCGTGTCCAAGAGCACCCGGAAGAAGCCGGGTGATGGCATCGACCAGTACAAGTGCCGGGAGTTCGCCTCCACTGAGGACGTAATCGCCGATGCTCAGTTCGAGCGGGGCGAGTGCCTCGATGACACGTTCGTCGATTCCTTCGTAGTGTCCGGCGATCAGAAGCAGTCGCTCCTGTGTTGCCAGCGTCTCGACCGTTGTCTGCGTGGTTCTCTCTCCTTGTGGCGTGAGCAGGATGCGCTGCGCAGGCCGTGTGTCCATGTTCTCGACGGCCAGTACTGCATCGTGCAGTGGCTGGCACATCATCACCATGCCGGGTCCGCCTCCGAAGGGTCGGTCATCGACCTTGTTGTGCTTGTCGGTGCTCCAGTCACGGATGTCGTGAACGTGGGCTTCGACGAGTTCTGCTTCCCTCGCTCGCCCGAGGATACTCGCGTTGAGCGGTCCTTCGAACATGGCCGGGAACAAGGTCAGGATGTCGATTCGCATCGGGGGCGCGCCTGGCGAACGATCAACTCAAGGGGGTGCCCGGCGTCGGATTGACATCGATCCGCTTGAGCAGGCCGCGAACCGTGTCGCTTGGCTGAGCGCCGACGCTCAGCCAGTACTTGATGCGGTCCGCCTTGAGATTGAGTTGCTTGTCGTCCTCAACGAGTGGATCAAACCAACCGAGTTCTTCGATGACTCGGCCGTTACGGGGGGCCCGCCTGTCCATTGCATTGAGTCGGTAGAAGGGACGATGCCGGCGTCCCATACGCTTCAGTCGCAGTACGACCATATGGCTCCTCCTGTGCATTGCCTGCCGCTCGGGTCGCCGCCAGCCTCGAGGCCAGCCCAGACGCCCGGCGTTCTCGGGAGCCGACCTGAGCCAGGGCGGGCCGTGTGAGAACGCTTCGCCGCAGGGACGAACCGCGGAGTATATCAGAGAAAGGGGATGGTCCTGAGAGTGCATTAAGCAGCCATCAGAGGGCATCTATGAACCGAAGGGGTACAACGGTATCGCGGCGGCTGGCGGTACGTTTCGGGGAGCGTCGCGAGCGCGAGGTTGCATTGGGTATCAGTGCGTCGAAGTGAACGACTTTTTAGGTTAAGGCGGGGGCCATGCGTACAACATCCAGCAGTGGCGATGGATCGCGAAACGTAAAGATCGGACTTGTCGGCATTACGATTGTAGTCGTGATTCTGCACTTCGCCCTTAGCGAATTCATCGGTGCTGCGAGTGGAATCGGAGCCTGGATCAACCAGCAAATCAGCCCTGATCAGACGGGGCTTTTCCTGTGGCACGTTCTGGCCTACTGGACAGCCATTGGTGCACTGTTGTATGGAGTGGTTGCTTTCGGCGTGTTTCGGTGCAGTGCTCGGCAGGTCTTCCTGCTTCCTGGGCGTTCGGCTTGGTCGATTCAGAAAGCATTGGTGATTACGCTGTTGGTGGCAGTGTGCGAAGTTGCGATCATCCTCGGAACACGGTGGGGGAATCTGGAGTATGCCCTGTATCCCGGAGACATGGTGGGCAATCTCATTTCGAATGCCTACGAGGAAATCTGGTTCCGGGGCTTCATGCTTGGCATGCTGATCCGGTTTTCGGGAAGGCCATGGTATGCGATCCTGCTAACGAGCCTATTTTTCACACTGGGGCATGCGCAGTATGTCGGGTGGATCTCGGTCGGGTTCTTCGTGTTGGCGATTCCTTTTGCATGGATCACGTGGAAGACCCAGTGGATTCTTTGGGCCTACATCCTGCACAACCTTGTTGACTGGGCCGTCGATCCATTCCTCACACCCGGACATGTTTCTGACCTGCTCGCAGGGGGATGAGATGGAACGGAGTTCATCGACCAGATGCCAATGGGGGCGAATTCCGGTGCCGGTTCCATTTCCAGCGACTCTTCGTTTTGCAAGCCAATACTGATTATCCTCCTCTCAGCCACCGCCTCCGACAAGGGTGGCGATGATGTCGGCGTACCACTGCGCGGCGATTCCGATTCCGATGAGCGCCACGTTGAAGATGTTGGTCACTAGGATCAGGAAGAACACGATCATGCCCGCCATCGAGGCGTTCGGGTGGTTGTACAACTGACGGATCTTCATGGACGACGCGGCAAGGATGCGGGAGCCGTCCAGCGGGGGAACGGGGATCAGATTCAGGGCGAACAGCACGAGGTTGAGCCATCCACCAAGCCAAAGGAAGTTGCTCATGTGCACCATCCACTCGGCCGAAGGGCTGGTCTGCGTGGTCGGATCGAGTCCCCACCAAATACCAAGTGCTGTCAGCGAGACGAAGGCCAACGCCAGATTCATCGCCGGTCCGGCGAACGCGACAAGCGCTTCGCCCCAGTGGCGATGGCGGAAGTTCCACGGACGCACCAGCATCAGGCCCCATGCGAAGCCGATGAGCGCGAACACAATGAGCGAGAAGCGGCCCATGTGGACGACCGGGTTGGCCGACATGTGCCCGGTCTCAATGGGCGTGGAGTCGCCTTCCCAGATGGCCGCCCATCCATGAGCCAATTCATGCAGGGTGATCGAGAGCAGTATCCAGAAGATCCAACTCAGCAGATAGGGAAGACCCTGCGTTTGAAATACGTCGTGAACCCACCAACTCATCGCATGGTCACCTCGATGCTCATGCGATGGTGGCGGCTTCCCTCGCCGCAGTCTTTTTGGCCGTCTTGAGCGCATCGACGTCAAGGCCGAGCTGCACGAGATGCGCTTCCGGGCCGTGCGGCTTGGACTTTTCGTCCTCGAGCGCCTTTGCTGCCGATTCGCTCGAATATCGGCTGAACATCATTGCCTTGATCGTTGCGAACAGACTTCGGATCGAAGTGAAGGTGTGATCGACGGCGGTTGCTTCATATCCGCTGTGCACCATGCAATTGGCGCACTTGGGATTGCCCGACTCGAAGCCATAACTCGGCCACTCGGTCTCCGTCATCAGTTTGTCAAAGGTGTCCACATAACCTTCGTTGACGAGATAACACGGTTTCTGCCAGCCAAAGAGGGTGTAGGTGGGATTGCCCCATGGCGTGCAATCGAACTGGCGTTTGCCCATCAGGAACTCAAGGAAGAGCACGGACTGGTTGAACTTCCATCGCTTCCTGCGGTTCGAGAGCAGCATGTTGAACAGGGCACTGGTTTTCTTGCGGCCGAGGAAGTTGGCCTGATCGGCGGCAGCCTCATAGGCATAGCCGGGGCTTATCGTCATGCCCTCGACACCAGCATCCATCATCTCGTCGAACAAATCTCGGATGGCATTGGGGTCGGCACCTTCGAAGAGCGTGGTATTGGTCGTGATGCGATAGCCCATCTCGACGGCGGTGCGAATTCCGACCATGGCCTTGTCATATGTGCCCTCCCGGCAGACCGAGAAGTCGTGGTCGTCTCGCGGGCCGTCCATGTGGACCGGGAACGTGAGGTACTTGGTGGGCTCAAACCAGCCTGCTTCAAGTTTCTCTTTCAGGAGAATGGCGTTGGTGCAGAGGTAGATGTACTTCTTCCGATTGGCCAGTTCCTGCACGAGTTCCCGGATGGGTCCGTACAGCAGTGGCTCGCCACCTGCAAGGGAGACCATGGGTGCTCCGCATTCGTCTACGGCTCGGAGGGCCTCGTCAAGTGGCATGTCCTTGCGGAGGATGTGGGCCGGATATTGGATCTTGCCACACCCGGCGCAGGCCAGATTGCAGCGAAACAGCGGCTCCAGCATGAGGACCAAGGGGTACTTCCTCCGGCCTCGCAATCGCTGCTTCAGCACATAACTGGTGACAGTCCACATTTGGCTGATCGGTACACCCATGGGCGGGGATGGTATCACCGGCAGGGAGCTCGATTTCGAGCATTTTTTTGGACAGATGCCAGAACTTTCACCGGGTTGGCGAGGTATCAATCCCATGCTTGCCATTGAGCTGCAACCAGTGCTGTCGCTGTGCCTTCTTCGCGATGCCTCGGCTATGATCGCCGCCGCGGTGCTTGAGGAGATTCGGGTACTGCTGAGGATCAGGCCGCGGCCCGCGGTCACGGAGTGCCAAGCGGCCGTGCAGCCGGTTTCAACCCAGAGCGACGAGGCCCTGATCGAGGCCCACCTTGCCGGCGACGAGGGGGCCTTCGAAACGCTGGTTTCTCGGTACATTCGAGAGTTGGTGCCCTACCTCGCTCGCGTGACCGGATCTCGGGCTACGGCGGACGATGTATTTCAGGAAGCCTTCTTGCAGGTTCATCAGTCCGCTCACACATTCGATCTGTCCCGGCGATTCAAGCCGTGGCTCTACACCATTGCCGTGAACAAGGCGCGGGACTGGCATCGCCGTCAGTCCCGCCGTCGCGCGGTCTCGCTGTCCACGCCGATCGGCAGTGAGGGCGAGGGGGCCGGCATCATCGATCTGATCGAAGGCGACTCTCCAATACCCACAGAAGGTATTGAGCAGGTTGAGTTGGCGAGCCGCGTCCGCGACGCTGTCGACAGCCTTCCGCACCATCTACGCGAGATCATTCTGCTGAGTTACTTCCAGAAAATGAGTTACAACCAGATTGCCGAAACCCTTCAAGTGCCGCTGGGTACTGTCAAGAGCCGCCTGCACGCAGCGGTGGCATCGTTTGCGCAGGCCTGGACGCAGTCCAGTAGCGGCGAAGAGGAGGCGCCGGCGTGAGTGAACCCCGAGACACCTTTGCCAAACTCTCTTCGCCCGATGCGGACGCGGTAGATCACATTGCGGCCGACGGGTTCGATGCCGAGCGTGTACCAACGCTCGATGGCGACGAGCGAACTCGCGGCGAAGCGCTCGTAGATCTGTTCTCACTGCTCGATTCCTATCCGGTCAAACCGCTGAGTGAGGACGAAGAGCAGACGCTCATTGATGCCACGATGGCCCGCATCCGCCGCGCCGAAGACGATCGCAGCGACCGCATGAGTCTGGACAACCAGTCGGTCATGCTCGGGCGAGGCCTTCGCTTCCGCATCGCTGAGGCCCTTGCCGTCGCGGCCGTGCTGGCCATGGCGACTGCGGCGATCTGGTCGTTTGGCACCACCGCCCGATCGGGGGCCGATTTCGCCCGAACTCACCGAAATCTCGGCGAACTGCACGCTGGGATGTCCGGGTTCCAAGATGCCAACGACGGAGACAGGCCGCTGACTGATGCCTCTCGAGCGGTGGGCAAGCTCTTCGGTGGCCGCGACCCTCAACTGCTCGACATGCAGCGTGTTGCGGATCAGGGCTACTGCAAGCCAACTTTCCTGAGGAATCCTCGCAGGCCCTCAGCAGGTCATCACGGCTTCTCGTATGCGACTCTCTCTCATGCTCAAACACCCCATCTCGATCATGCCAAGGTGATACTCATCGGCGACCGGAACCCGGTGTTGACGGGCCTGCTCGTGGGCAAGACCTATGAAGTGGCCATGCAGGACAGCCCCATACACGCTCGCCTGATCAACCGGCCGAGTGTTCTTTTCTCTGATGGCCACACGGAGGACTTGGATGATGCCGCCTGCGAGGGCGACTGTATCTGGGCGATCGATCCAAGTCCTGGACCTGCCCCGATAGAGATCTTTCTCGCTCATTGAGAGTGCCTTGCTCCGGCCCCACTGGTGCCGTAGACTGCGCGGCTCGCCCCTCGCGGAGGGGCACAGATCTCAGGAGCCGATCGATGCCTAAAAACAAGCCCAACAAGGGACTCCTCAAGCGGATCCGGATTACCAAGTCCGGTCGCGTGAAGTCCAAGCCAGCCTTCGGTCGGCATCTGCGAAGCCACAAGTCCGGCGACTTGATGCGTTCTTATCGAAAGGCCAAGTACGCCCACGCGTCCGATGTCAAGCGGGCTGCCGGGATGTTGCACCGCCGGATTGTTGCGGCCGATACTGGCGTTTCCAGAGGCAAGGACGCCGACGAATCCTGATTTAATGAAACACCGATCCGATATCGGGTGAAGCGGTCGGATGACCCGACCCCCCGACTCGGGCGAGGAGTACGAGACATGCCACGCGTTCGCAAAGGTTCGGCCACCGTCAAGGCCAGAAAGCGCATTCTTCGCGCTGCCCGGGGCTACTGGGGCACCAAGCACCGTCACAAGCAGCAGGCCAAGGTCGCGCTGCTTCGCGCCGGGCAGTATGCCTACCGCGATCGTCGCAATCGCCGTCGCGACTTCCGTCGTTTGTGGATCACCCGCATTTCGGCCGCTTGTCGAATGCGAAGCACCCGCTACAGCCGCTTCATGAATGGCCTGTCACAGGCGGGCATCGCGCTCAACCGCAAGATGCTCAGCCAGATCGCCATCGAAGACCCAGCTACGTTCGACGCGCTCGTCGCCCAGTCCGAGGCGGCGACCACTTCGTGCAAGGCTTCGGCCTGAACTGCGGATATCCCCTGACGTGGCTCGCTTTCTGATTGAAGCTCTCCGGAACCACAAGGAAGTTGGCGCCATCGTCGCGTCCGGGCGTTATTTGGCCCGGGCGATGACTGCAACGATTGGTGGCAACGGTCACATCGATCGTGTTCTGGAGGTTGGGGCTGGAACCGGCGCTTTCACAGGAAGCATCCTCAATCGACTCGGGCCCGGCGGTTCAGCCGATATCGTTGAACTCAACCCAATTTTCTGTCAGAAGCTGCGAAACAAAGTTGTTGGTCCGTGGTCCGATCAAAATGGAGATCGATCTGCCAAGGTGATCGAAGGATGCATTGAAGATGCGAATCTGGAGGAGTCCTACACAACTATTGTGTGTGGCTTGCCGTTCAACTCCTTTTCACCCGACGTCGCCCGGCGGATTCTGCGGCAACTCGCCGCCCTTCTCTCGCCGGGTGGCACGCTTACTTTCTTCGAGTACGCGGGATTCCCGTCGCTCCGGTGTTTGATGCCCGGTCCATGGCAGAAGCATGCCAGATCGCACCGTCTGTTCCTGCAGCAACTCTCGGCACCGATGAGTCAGCGGCGCACGTTCGTTCTTCGCAACATCCTGCCCGCATGGGCAGTCTCGCTGCACGCTCAGGGGAGTTGAAGGTGGGCGACGTGATGGAGTTTCTCAACGAGTTGCATCACCTGCAGGCTAGGTTTGATGCGCTCAAACCGGAACTTTGGCTCACGGTGCGTGATCCGGAGCATGGTGTTGAAGGCTACGTTGTTGTTTGGACCACGCTCAATGCCATAGGTGGCCCCCTTGGCCGGACTGGCAAGGGCGACACTCGCATCACGCCGACGGTGACGATTGACGAAATTGGCCGGCTCGCGCGGACGCAGTCACTCAAGAATGCGGCGGCAGGACTGAAACTCGGCGGTGCCAAGTCCGGGCTTCAGGCCGATCCACACGCGGAGAACTTCGAGGAGACGTACCGCCGATTCGTCAGACTGGTCGCACCACTCCTGCACGAGAACGGTGGCCCGTGGGGCGGTCTGGGCTATGACCTCGGCGGCGACCCGATTCACTGCATGTGGGCGTGCGATGAACTCGGCTCAACCAGAGGGTTTACCGGCAAGCCCATTGAAATGGGGGGCACCGACTACGACCACGAGGGCATCGCCGGACTCGGTGTGGCGGTCGCAGGCGCGACATTGCTCGAGGATCGTGGTGCAGACATCGGTTCCACCACCGCCGCCGTGCAGGGACTCGGCGCCATGGGGGCTGCGGTCGCGCGGTACTACACACAACTCGGCGGCATGGTGACCACCATCAGCGATCCACGGATCGGCGGTACGTGGCGGCTCAGGGAACCACTCTGCGACGCGCTGCTCGATGATGTGACCGTCATGGACTTCATGGCCGTCAGGGAACATCTCGAACGTGACGGGCATGAGCATCTGCCGCTCGATGCCGTGCTGTACGGTGACGAGCCGCTGCTGTTCCCGTGCGCAGTGCAGGACGTGATCGATACCCACAACGTCCCTCGGCTGCATGCCAAGTATGTCGTTGAAGGTGCCAACAACCCATGTACCGCCGCGGCGCGGGCGGCGCTGCACGAGCGAGGCATCGACGTCATCCCGGACTTCATCGCCAACCCCGGTGGCGCCATCTCCGCCTATGTGGAATTGACCAGCGATATCAGTGACGAGGAGAACGCAAGGACCGGCGCGAAGGTCGAGGAAGCCAAGCAGATGACCCGCGAGATGGTGGCCGACAATGTGCGGCAGGTACTGGAACTCTCTGCAGCAGCAAGTGCTTCCCCGACCGATGCCGCCACGGTACTGGCGATTCGTCGGGTGTTTGGCGAGGCCTGATGACGAAGTCGCCGTCCATGGACGATATCCGGGTGGCACATGATCGGATTCGTCCCTTCATTCATCGAACACCGGTGATGACCTGCGCCACGCTCGATGCGATGAGTGGTCGACGGTTGTTTTTTAAGTGTGAGAACCTTCAAAGGGTCGGCGCTTTCAAGTTTCGCGGCGCGAGCAATGTGGTGCAGTCCCTTTCGGATGATGAGGCCAGCCGCGGCGTCTGCACCCACTCAAGCGGCAATCATGCGCAGGCGCTCGCCCGCGCGGCGCGGGAGCGGGGCATTCCGGCGTGGATCGTGATGCCGACGAGCGCGCCGGCTGTAAAGCGAGATGCGGTGATCGGATATGGCGCGACGGTTATTGACTGCGAGCCGACACTACAGGCCAGAGAGTCGACGGCAGCCAAGGTCATGGGGGACACCGGCGCAGCCTTCGTGCACCCCTACGATGACCCACGCATCATCGCCGGTCAAGCCACTGCCGCGGTCGAGTTGATCGACGAGGTCGATGATCTCGACGGCATCATCGCGCCGATCGGGGGGGGTGGTCTGATGTCAGGAACCTGCTTGGCGGGTGCTGCCATGCAGCCGGGGATCCGTCTGATCGGCGTCGAACCCACCGGCGCCGACGACGCGGCACGATCACTTGAGTCCGGGGTGCTTGTTCCGCAGGAGAGTCCCAACACGGTGTGCGACGGTCTACTGACCAGTTTGAGCGATTTGACCTGGTCCATTCTGAAGACGCACCTCGAAACCATTCAGCGGGTAACCGATAAGCAGGTCCTCGTCGCGATGCATCTTCTGTGGGAGCGAGCCAAGTGTGTAGCCGAGCCAAGCGCCGCCACAGTGCTTGCGGCGGTCTTATCGAGCGACTGCCCATTCCCACAGGGCAGCCGAATCGGCCTCATACTCAGCGGTGGGAATGTCTCTGGATCCGGCGGATCGATCAGTCCCGCTCGGCGCGGCGACGTTTGAGTTCGGCGTCGATGAATCCACCGAGATCGCCGTCGAGGACGGTCTGCGGATTGCCGACTTCATGGCCGGTGCGGTGATCCTTCACGCGGTTGTCGTAGATCACGTATGAGCGGATTTGTGAGCCCCAGCCACGGTCGACCTTGCCGCCGGTGGCTGCGTCGAGTTCAGCTTGACGGCGTTCTTCCTCGAGTTGGTCGAGTTTGGCCTGCAGAATCCGCATGGCCTGCTTTCGGTTCTGAAGTTGCGCCTTGTGCGTGGAACTGACAACCATGATGCCGGTCGGCTTGTGCACGATACGAACGGCGGAGGCGACCTTGTTCACATTTTGACCGCCCGGTCCGGATGAACGGGCGAACGTGGTGAACTCGATGTCCTTGTCGTCGATTTCGACGTCTTCCTCATCGAATTCAGGTGTGACATCGACTGTGCAGAATGATGTCTGCCGCTTGCCCTGCGAGTTGAACGGGCTGACACGGGCAAGCCGGTGCGTGCCTCGCTCACACGACATATATCCGTAGGCCAGCGGCCCCTTCACCAGATAACTCACGCTGGAGATACCAACCTCGGAACCGTGCACCACACTGATCTGCTCGTGCTTCCACCCCTGTTTGTCCCACCAGTTGGTGTACATGCGGTCAAGCATGGTGGCCCAGTCGTCGGCGTCGTTGCCGCCGTCGCCAGCCTGAATGGCGACGAAGCAGTTGCGATGGTCGTTCGGGCCACTCAGCAGCGACTGCAACTCGACTCGCTCCATTTGCCTGGTCAGCTGGTACAGGCTTTTATCTGATTCGCCGAGCAATTCTTGATCCCCGCCCTCCTTGGCCAGTTCGTAGCCGACCACCGCATCCTCGAAGCCCTCGATGATGGTCTCGAGCCCCTCAGTTTGAGCCTTCAGGAGTTTGTACTCGGCAATGACGCCCTGAGCCGCCTTCTGGTCGTTCCAGAAGTCGGCCTCATTCATGCTCGCCTGCAGATCTTCTCGCCGCTGGACCTTGGCGTCGTAGTCAAAGGGAGTCGCGGATGGTCAAGATCCGCGCCTCAAGGTCATCGATGACAGGTTGGTGGGCGTCGTAGTGCATTGGGGTGTAGGGTAACGAACCACGGAATTTGGGTATCAGTATGGGGAGCGGTATCCTTTACCGAGTATCACCCCCAACAACGAGCCATCGACATGACACAGACCTGCCACGATTCCATATCGCACCGAGCCGCCGCCATCGCACCGTCCTCCACGCTCGCCATCACGGCCCGTGTTCGAGCAATGAAGGCCGAGGGGCGCGATGTCATTGGCTTCGGCGCCGGTGAGCCCGACTTCACGACACCCGATCCCATCAGCGAAGCGGCGATCGCGGCGCTTCGTTCAGGCATGACCAAGTACGTGCCGGTACCAGGAACGCCCGAGGCGAGAGCGGCCGTCGCAGCGAAGTTGCAACGTGAGAATGGCATCGACTGCAAACCTGAGCATGTCATTATTTCAAATGGCGGCAAATTCAGTCTGTACCTGGCGCTGCAGGCGATGATCAATCCAGGAGACGAACTTCTCATGCCCACGCCGGCGTGGGTGTCCTACAAACCGATGACCGAACTTGCCGGTGGAACCTTCGTAGAGATTCCCACCACGGCCGAGTCCCTGTTTCTCGCCACGCCCGAGCAGTTCGAGGCGGCTATCACGTCGCGGACGCGTGTTGTGATCTTGAACAGCCCGAGTAACCCCTGCGGCACGATGTACGATCCGGACACGATTCGCGGCATCTGCGATGTGCTCGCTCGACATGAGCATGTCACGCTGATCAGCGACGAGATCTACGACCGATTGGTCTACGGCGGTCGAACACACCTCTCACCTGGATCTCTCGACTCCATGAAGGACCGCACAATCACCATCAATGGCATGAGCAAGACATTCGCTGCAACCGGCTGGCGAGTCGGGTACGCCGCCTCGCCGGGCAACGATGGCGCCGTGGCCAAGGCGATGGCCAAGTTGCAGAGTCAGATGACATCGTCTGTGACGGGTTTCCTGCTGCCAGCGTTGGTGACGGCGCTCGAGTCCTGCCAGCAGGAGGTCGCTGATATGCGAGCCGCATTTGAGCGACGGGCGGCACTCATGTACGAACTGCTGTCCACCTGGCCCGGTGTCACTTGCCCGCCGCCGATGGGAGCGTTCTACGTGTTCCCGGACATCTCCTGCACATTTGGTCGCACCAGCCCGGGTGGCAGCGAGATCGAGAATGCCGGCACGTTCGCCGAAGCGCTTCTCGAAGAAACCGGCGCTGCGGTCGTTCCCGGCGATGACTTCCTCGGCTGCGGCCCCAATCACATCAGGCTTTCGTTTGCCCTGAGCGATCAGGCCATCGAGGATGGCTGTGCCCGGATCGGAGATTGGATCGCCAGCCTGTCTTGAACATCACGCGGCAAACAGCCTTATCAGGGCCGTCAAGGTGGGTTATCGGGCCTCTCGCCGCCTTGAGGCTGGCGTCCGAGGCGGGGTAACTGTAGACTGCTCGATTCTCCGCAGGCGTGGTGCCTGCGGTGCTTTGAACAGGACCGTTCATGGCCCTCACAGTCAATCAAAAGACACAGATCATTGGCGATTATCGCCGCGAGGATGCCGATACCGGCTCGCCTGAAGTGCAGATCGCGCTGCTGACCTCCCGTATTCAGGAGATCAACGAGCACCTGCAGACGAACAAGAAGGATCACGCCGCCCGGCTTGGTCTGGTCAAACTCGTCGGCAAGCGAAACCGGTTGCTTCAGTACATCTCGCGAACGAGACCCGCCGACTACCGAGCCCTCATCAAGAGCCTCGGCCTTCGTAAGTAGCGGGACTGACCCGCACAGGAAGGATCCGATGTCGCCCATGCAGGTGGCAGTGGACAGGCGGCAGTCGAAGTACTGCATCCCGTCTTCTGCCCTCTGGGTCCAAGGCTCACCGGATCCCAAACAGTGGTGATGTGTCGCGCATGATGCGCGGTCGCCACAGGAGATTCAAAAATGGCAGATGCCACAGTTCATTTCGTAGAACGCGAAATCGGCGGTCGGACCCTTCGTATCGAAACGGGTCGGATTGCCAAACTCGCCGACGGATGCGTCATGGTCAGCCATGGCGACTCAGTCGTCATGTGTACCGCGGTGCGGGCCAACCCCCGCCCCGGTCTCGATTTCTTCCCGATGCAGTGCGACTACCGCGAGCGGTTGAGTGCTGGCGGCAGTTTCCCCGGCGGCTTCCGCAAGCGGGAAGGTGCTCCCAACGAGAAGGAAATCCTCACCATGCGGATGATCGATCGCCCGATCCGTCCGCTCTTTCCCGATGGCTTCATCGACGAGATTCAGATTCAGTGCTGGACGATGAGCCACGACGGTCAGAACGACACCGACGTTCTTGCCTGCACCGGCGGATCCGCCGCCCTGATGATGACCGACGCTCCCTTCGAGGGCCCCGTCGCGACCGTCCGGGTCGGTCGCATTCTGACCGATGACGGCGAGCAGTTCGTCATCAATCCGACTCACGCCCAGATGGAGTACTCCGATCTGGACATGGTGCTCTCAGGTCACAGCGACGGCATCAACATGATTGAAGTCGGCGCCGCCGAGGTGTCTGAAGAGGCCGTCCTCGCCGCCATCGAGTATGGCTACGAGCACGGCTGCAAGCCGATCATCGAAATGCAGAACGAGCTTCGCCAGAAGGCCGGCAGCCCCGAGGTCCGTATGGGCAACCTCGCACTGCCTACCGATGAGGTCACCGAACTGGTGAACCGCGTCGCCGGAGACGAGATGCTCACCTGCCGCCGTATCGGTGGCAAGGCCGAGCGGCACGCTGCGGTCGACGCGCTTCGGGAGAAGATGCTCGATGAGCACTTCAAACTTCCCGAGGGCGGTACGTATCAAGAGTACAAGGCCGCCGAAGATCGCTTCCGGCAGGCACGCGAAGCATTCCGCACGCTCGAGAAGAAGACGACCCGAAAGTTGATTGTGGATGAAAGCACCCGCGCCGATGGCCGGTCCTTCGCCCAGATCCGCGACCTCGACATCGAGGCGGGCATCTTCCCACGTACGCATGGTTCCGCCCTCTTCCAGCGTGGCGAGACGCAGGGCCTTCTGACCTGTGTACTTGGCACCGGTCGCGACGAGCAGATCGTCGATGGCCTCATGCCCGAGTACGCCAAGAAGTTCTACCTGCACTACAACTTCCCGCCGTTCTGCGTTGGCGAAGCCCGTCGCATCATGGGACCGGGACGCCGCGAAATCGGTCACGGCGCCCTCGCTGAGCGTTCACTGCTCGCGATTCTGCCCGACGTCGAAGACTTCCCGTATACCGTGCGGCTCGTCAGCGACATCACCGAGTCCAACGGCTCTTCGTCGATGGCTTCGGTCTGCGGCGGTTGCATGGCGATGATGGACGCAGGTGTGCCGATCAAGGCGACATGCGCGGGCATCTCGGTCGGCCGCTTCAGCAATGCCGACGGCAAGATCGTTCGCGTCACCGACATCCTCGGCGAAGAGGATTTCTTCGGTGACATGGACTTCAAGGTCTGCGGTACTCGCAACGGCATCACCGGCATTCAACTCGACCTCAAGGCCCGTGGTCTCTGGTTCGACGAGATCAAGGAGTCCTTCGAGCAGGCTCGCGTCGGCCGCATCGAGATCATCGAGAAGATGGAAGCCTGTCTTCCAGAGCCTCGCGAGCAACTCAGCGAGCACGCCCCACGCATCATTCAGGTCATGATCGACCCCGAGAAGATCGGCAAGCTCATCGGCCCTGGTGGCAAGATGATTCGTTCCATTCAGGAGCGGACCGGGGCCACGATCGACGTCGAGGACGACGGCACCGTCACGATCGCCTCCACCGACGGCAAGGCGGGCGATGCTGCCAAGGCCGAGGTCGAGGCGCTCGGCGCCGAGATCAAGGTCGGCACCGTCTACGAAGGCAAGGTCGTCTCGACCAAGGACTTCGGTGCCTTCATCGAACTGGTGCCCGGCACCGATGGCATGTGCCACATTTCCGAACTCGACAACGGCTTTGTCAAGAGCGTGTCGGATGTCGTGAGTGTGGGCGACACCATCAAGGTGAAGGTCATCAACGTCGATGCGACCGGCCGTATCAAACTCTCCCGCAAGGCCCTGCTTGAGCCGGAAGACGGTGATGGAGAGAAGTCAGACAGTGATGGCGGGAGGCGCCGCCGCGGCAAGAAGTCAGAAGACACCGTCGAGGTGACGCCCTGACTGTGGGGGCGGTTGGCCCATGCATGGAGCATTCTGGTTTTTGATCGGTGCCAGTACGACAGTCGTCGTGTTGGCACCGATCTTTTTTGTCTTGCTCCGCGCCGCTGAGCGCCGCGCCCGAGCGGCCGAGGGTGAAGCGCGGCAAAGCCAGCGGCTCGCCGAACTTGGTTCGATGACCGGCGGGCTGGCCCACGAAATAAAGAACCCGCTCTCGACCGTTGGCCTCAATGCGCAGTTGCTCATTGAGGACTTGCAGCACGCCCCGCTCGAGCCGGACGAACGCGACCGCCTCGTTCGCCGAGTCGAAACACTCCGCCGTGAGGTGGATCGGCTCGCAGGCATTCTGAGTGACTTCCTGCAATTTGCCGGCCGCATCCAACTCTCGACCGAGCGGCGTGATTTGCGTCCGATCATTGAAGAAGTGGGGGACTTCTACCATCCGCAGTGCGATCAATCGGCCGTACAGATGCGAGTGCAGTTGCCTGATGAACCACTCAACGCGATGGTGGACGAGGACCACTTCAAACAGGCCATGCTCAACCTCATGATCAACGCCGTACAGGCGATGGGCCGCGAAGAGAACTCGGCTTCCGAGCCCGAACTTCTCATCACCGCAGACCATGTCGGTGACGACATACACATTCATATCACCGATACCGGGCCGGGCATCCCGGAAGATCAGCTCGAAGAGATTTTTCACCCCTACGTCTCCCACCGCGCCGGCGGCACCGGCCTCGGGCTGCCCACCACCCGGCGGCTCATCGAAGAACACGGCGGAAGACTCACCGTTGCTTCCGAACTCGGGCACGGCACCAAATTCACAATTCTGCTTCCGACGGCGGAACAGTAGGGTAAGTGGGTCAGGTACCGCTCTGGTAGGCGATACGGAGCATCAACTCTCGTGTGCACATTCCTCGGAGGGGGTATCCGGCCACTTCTCCAGACGGCCACTAATCCCCCAACAGATTCTCACTCTCAATCACCGCCTGCGCCACCTCGACAAGTGGTCGTCGCCCATTGCGTGCCTGCTTCTGCAGCAACCGCATCGCCTCGGGCTCTTCGACGTTCTTGCGCTTGACGATGATCCACTTGGCTTGCTCGATGATCTTGCGTTGTTTGAGCCGCTCTTGGAGCGAGTCGACTTCGGCAGCAAGTTCAAGATGGCGGAGGAATCGCGACCAGGAAACTTCCAGCCCAACCCGCAGTTGATCGCGGTTCACCGGCTTGAGTAGATACCCGAACACGCCGATGCGATTGCCGCCATTGACATACTCGGGGTCTGAGTAGGCTGACACCATCACCACCGGAATGTGAAGTTCGTTGTAGATCGTCTCTGCGGCCGCGAGCCCATCGGTACCCGGCATGCGGATGTCGAGGACGGCGAGATCGGGCCGCTCCTTGCGGGCGTGCGAGATAGCCTCTTCGCCGTTGCTCGCTGGTCCGATCACTGTGTACCCAAGGTCCGTCAGTGCCGCGACCATCCCGGCGGCCACCAGATGCTCATCATCAGCCACCAGCACTCGCGAGGGCGACTCCGGAAGCGGTCGCTCATCGGCATCGTGACCATTGCTTGTCGGCGCGTTCGTCATCGGGGACGAGTTCCTCTGCTTGCTCGGCAATCATTGCCGAACCTGAGAATGATACCTGCCCGACGTCGAGAGCGGGAAGATCATTCTCAGTCCAGGAAGTCCTTCGCCTTGAGCCTCGCAGGGACGTACTCTTCGGTGACGTAGGAGATGTCCTTGGTAATCAGGGACTCGACTTCCATCTTGAAGCCATTGGCGAGGAGTTTCTTGATTTCCTTTTGCCAAGGGCGTTTGTCTTTGAACCATGGGTAGTCGGCAATCTGCTTGGCGCGGGTGATGTCCCGTTCGTTCAGCGCGATACGGACATCGGGAGAGAGTTCGCACCGGTCATAGTCTTCGGAACGAATGCCGATGAACTTTGCATCCGGGATCGCCATGCGTTGACTCTCAAACGCGAGATTGATGGAGCCCTGCTTGATGACGCTGTAGATGTAGTGTCCCCATGGGTCACAGTCGAGCAGGCAGTACACGGGCAGGCCGAGTTCCTTGTTGAGGCGATGCAGCAGCCGCCGCACGCCGCGGGGGGGTTGCCCCGAGCCTTCGGTCAGGATGCAGTTGTGGGTTTCCCAGAAACGATCTTCGTTGAAGCGGCTCCAGACGGTGTCTTTCTCGACATGCAACACGAAGTCGGCACCGCAGTCCTTGAACTGCATCACACTCGGCTCGCAGATGCTTGGAATGGCATAGCCACCTGTTCCCATCTTGCGGCAGTTGATCTCATCGCCGCTGTCGATGACGGTGATATTGCCGACCATCGTGCCGCGTTTCTTGGCGAAGACATGGAGTTCTTCGCGGAGACCGCCGAGCGATACTTCGAGGTCTTCGAGAATGTTGTCGGACTCACTCTGTTCATTGAAGGTTTTCTCTTTGGTGCCCTCGATCGTATGCAGTGACATGTAGTACATGCCACGAAGGCTGAGCGTTTTTTCGGCCTTGATCAGTTCGCGGCTGCCCTTGGCAAGCAGCAGCGTCTGCATGAACTTCTTCGCCTGCCCGACATTGAAGAGGTTGCGAGTCTGCGTGGAATCACCCATCTCAAGGATGCGCTTTTTCTTGTTCCACCTCATGTTAGTGACGGTTCGCAGCGGGATGTCGACGCATGGCTCCTTGCCCTTCAATCCAGTCCTCGCGATACCGTCAGCGAGCAGTTCGATGCTGCGGGTCGTGACCTTGTCACGTTCCTTGCTGACCGGGGCGGCCGACTTCTTGCGTGTTGCCTTCTTCTTGGTCGTGGTCTTCTTCTTGGCGGTTTTCTTCTTGGCCATCAACGTCTCGCCTTCTTCTTGCTGCGGGACTTCTTTTTGGCGGCACTCTTCCGGCGTGTCTTCTTCTTGGTTCGCTCGCCGAATAGATCCGTGTCGTCATCGCCCATGCCGGAAGCGGATTGTCGATCATCGAGGATGACGACATCGACGTCTTTGGCGAGTCGTCCTCCCTCATCAATGACCTTGCCCTCATCGTCGAGCATATGGTCCGCTTCGGCTGTCTTCTTGGCGGCCTGTTTCAGCAGTGCTGCGTAGAGTTTCTTGGCATCGACACCGGTGATGGCGTTGCACGCCGTGGAGATCTCGCCGATGTACCGTTCGAATATGCTGCGTCGCTCGGACTCCTTTTTCATCCGCTGACGGCGACGCAGGTAGATACCGAGTTTGCGACCACACTCCTGCAGCGCCAACCGCATCTCCTTGCGAATCTCGTCGTAATCGGCAATCGCTTCCTTGGATTCGCTCGTAAACGGCACCCAGACACTCGCCATGTGGACCATGATGACGAGTGGGCCGACGGGCAGCGCCCCGCGGGGCTGCTGGAGGCTGTAGTTTTTCCAGCCAGTTTCAACAACCGCCTTGAAGGAACTACAAGCGCTCTGCTGATAGAGCAGCGGCACGCGATTGGCGAAGCGAAGGATGCGGGCGGACTCTTCGCTCTTGAGTTCGCCTCCGTAGGCGATCGCGACTTCCATTTGGAAGGGATTGCCCCTGTAGACAGCGGGGGGGCGGGTGGCGGCTGCAAAGAACTCCGCTTCGACTTCCTTGAGCAGCCCGGCGAGCAGGGCTTTGGATCCGATCGGCACGAGGCAGTCGGTTGGCGGCGCCATGACCGAGGTTTCTTGAATCGCCTTGTACAACGCTTCGGCTTCGGCATGCCCCATGGTGCTGATCCTAGTGCGAGGCGTCAGCGTGTTGCTTGTCTTCTTTGCGGCGAGTTTGATCAGTTCACTCGCCTTCCGCTGGCCGACACGGGAAAATTCGTCCTGCAGGAAGGCGCTGACACTCTTGGGTTCGGTCCGCTCAAGCATTTGAATGAGTGTTCCGAGTTCAATGCCCTTGGGGTGCGGCTTGATTTCCTTGGCTTCTTCGGGAAGTTCCTTCACAGCCCGCGGAAAGACGATCGTCTCATTGGTGGGGGTGATGTAGGTGATCTCGGCGTGCGGGTTGGCGATGGCCGTTTGTTCGAGGTACTCATCAACACTCTGGCGACCCTTCTGGTACTTGCCTTCGAGTTCGATGGAAACGATGGTGCCGCGACCGTCCGGGAAGAGTTTGTCGTCCTCGGGGTGTTCGGTATCACTGACGACTTCGGCTTTGTTCTTGGACGTGTCGATCTTCAAGACGACTTCGTGCGATGCCTTCCGGCGGCCCGTTTTTGAGATGATCTTGACCGGCTTGCCGGTGGTCATCAGTCCGTACATACCGGCTGCCGAGATGCCGATGCCCTGCTGGCCGCGGCTCATCTTCATGCGGTGGAATTTGGATCCATAGAGGAGCTTTCCGAAGATGTTCTCGATCTGCTGCCGGAGAATGCCGGGGCCGTTGTCCTGCACGGTGATCTTGAATCTGGTCTCGTCGATCTGCAGCAGTTGAATCTTCAGCGAGGGCAGGATGCCCCCTTCCTCGCAGGCGTCGAGGGCGTTGTCGACGGCTTCCTTGACCGTCGTGAGCATCGCCTTGCGGGGGTTGTCGAATCCGAGCAGATGCCTGTTCTTGGCGAAGAACTCGCTGACCGAGATCTCCCGCTGGCTTGCTGCCATGGATTCCGCGGTGGCCGCCGCTCGCTTTATGGTCTTCTTCTTGGTCGCCGCTGGCACCGGGGGCTCCATCCTGAGGCTTTGAGGATCCATCCTCGGTCCCTACGGTACCGGATTCCTGTTCTCTTCGACATCTGACTCCCGCTACAATCCGCCGCTTCCCAGCAGGAGCCGAACCCAATGGAAACCACCCTCATCATTCTCAAACCCGACGCCGTGCAGCGAGGCCTGATGGGTCGCATCCTCAGCCGGTTCGAGGACAAGGGCATTCAGGTGGTGGGGGCGAAGTTCATGCAGATTTCCGGCGATCTCGCCGCCAGGCATTATGAGTCACATCAAGGCAAGCCCTTCTATGACGGGCTGGTGGCTTTCATGACCTCGTCTCCAGTATTGGTGCTGGCCCTGCGTGGTGTCGGTGCCATCGCGATGTGCCGAAAGATGATGGGGGCCACCTTCGGCAGCAACGCCGAGCCTGGCACGATTCGCGGCGATTTCGGTGTCTCCAACAGTTTCAATCTCATTCACGGCAGCGACAGCCCCGAGGCTGCCGAACGTGAACTTTCCCTCTTCTTTGGGGAGAGCGAGGTCCTGGATTGGAGCCGGGCTGGCGAGGGGTGGATCTATGACCTTTCCGGCGGTGATCCAGAGTGATTGCCACCCCCATTCATTGATCCCTATCTGAAATGTCATGCAAGCAATGCCCAAGGAAGGCGTTGGAGACTTTGCATGCGGATGGTCGAAAAAAATTGTTGGAAATGCGGCGCTGAAACGGGGCGATCGACGCATGTCTGTTTATGGCGAACACATACGCCAAACCGTTCGTAAGGTCTTTCTGAGGTATCCGTGCGCTGGGACCAGACGGATACAGAGCATCATGTCCCATTGGAATGAGTATGCCACGATCGACACCATCCACGCTGCCCGCCCGACGCCGCCCAACGGTCAAGGGCCGTGCTGCAGCAACTGAAAATGCCCTGATTCGCGAGATTCTGAGCATACAGGTGGAGTACGTCGATTCCGAGGAGTTTCACCGCCCTGGTGCCGAACGCCGTCTTTTCGATGAGGCACCTTCTGTCCGCCCGCCCGATGTCACGTGGTATCGCCCCCTCATGGATCCTGTCGGGACCGCGACGATCAAGCCGGTTCGCGTGAAGGAATCGGTCGTCCTGACCGCCGCCGAAGAGCGGACGATCTTCCTGCAGTACAACTACGCCCGCTTCCGCGTGCGCCGCATGCAGGAGCAGATCAAATCGCCCCACCCCGGTGTACGGCAGCGGCAGGAACTGCTCCGCTGGTATGGCCAGGCCCAGCGGCTCCGGCATCAAATCGCCGAGTCGAATCTGGCGCTGGTGCTGGCGATGTCCAAGCGGATTCGTCTCGGCGATATGGAGTTCGGCGATCTGATCAGCGAGGGCAACATGGCCCTGCTGCGTAGTATTGACAAGTTCGATGTAGGTCGTGGATTCAAGTTCTCGACCTATTCTTGTCGCGCCATTCTCAAGGCCTTCTCCCGCCACGGTGGCAAGCACCTGCGGTATCAACAGCGATTCGGTATCACCTACGACCCTGAGTTCGAGCGATCGAATTATCCGGAGGATCGCCGCGCTGAGGAATTGCGTGACAGCGCCGATGAGGTCAAACATCTGGTACTCGGCAACCATGCCGATCTCACCGAGGTCGAGCGCGAAGTGATCCACCACCGCTTCCGCATCGGCCCCGGTGAGGCGGCGGGTCTGCGATACGAGCGGCCTCGGACTCTCGCCCAAGTCGGCAAACTGATCGGCCTGACCAAGGAACGGGTGCGGCAGATCCAGAACAAGGCCCTCCGCAAATTGCGGTTTGCGGTGGAGGAGCGTTCGCTCCCTCGGCATGACATGGAGCCGGAGATCACCCGGGGCTACATGTCAACGAATTGATGCAGGTCATTGGCCTTCCGGGCTGTATCTGACCTCTTCCCGTTACGCTGTTCCCGTGAGCGGCCACACAGCACCACCAACCAGCGTTCCCCTCCGCGTAATGCCTGAGCAGCAGCCGATGCTCATCGGCTGGGGGCGGCGGTGGGGCCTTCGGCTCGCCGTGCTTGTGGCGGTGCAGATTGCGATGATCGTGCACGTTCTGATCTGGTGGATCGGCGTACCGTGGGGATGGGAAACACTCTCGCCGGTGGAGCCGTCGGAGTCGATAGAGACGGTATCCGATGGCATCATCAACGCGGGTGCGATCTTCTTTGCGGTGGCGCTGTTGTCCACAGTACTGCTCGGTCGGTGGTTCTGTGGTTGGGGCTGCCACATCGTTCTCCTACAAGATTGGTGCTTGAGGATGCTCAGCAAGGCTGGCATTCGCCCGCGAGTCTTCCGCAGCCGGCTGCTGCGGTGGGCACCACTGCTGCTGGCGGCCTATATGTTCCTCTGGCCGGTTTTCTACAGACTGGTCGTGGCGCCGTACACGCGCCCCGACTTGACTTGGCCCGGCTTCCGTTTGGAACTGCTCACCCGTGATCTTTGGGCGACAATGCCGGGCTTCTGGGTGTCGGTGGTATTTCTGTTCATTTGTGGGTTCGTGACCGTCTATGTGTTGGGAGCCAAGGGGTTCTGCACCTATGCCTGCCCCTATGGCGGCTTTTTCGCGCCGCTCGATCGCCTGTCGGTCCGCCGCGTCGTTGTAAGTGACATGTGTGAGGGATGCGGGCGGTGCACCGCTGTCTGCACTTCCAATGTTCGCGTCCACGAACAGGTCGCCGCCTACGGCCGGGTGATCGATGTGGGATGCATGAAGACGACCGATTGCATCGATGCCTGCCCGTTGGGTGCGCTGTCGATGCAGTGGTCACGTCCGGCGATCACCGCACGTCTTCGTGATGACGCCACGCGGCCACAAACAAAGTGGGATGTATCTTGGGTCGGCGAAATCACGTTGGCCCTGTTGATGCTGTTCTTCTTCTTGGCATGGCGGGGTGCGTATGGGTTGGTGCCGGCGCTACTCTCCCTTGGCGCCTCGTCAGTGCTGGTGTGGATGCTCTGGAAATGCTGGCGGATGATTCGCGATACCAATGCCTCCTTTCACAAGTGGAGTTTCAAGCGAGGTGGACGGCTTACTGGCGCTGGGGTGGTGTTTCTGCTGGCGACCGTGTTTGTTTTCGCCGCCACGGCACAGGCGGGCGCATCACATTTGTTCGGATGGAAGGCGGACCGAACGGCCAAGGGCTTCCGCCAGCAGATCACCTCGCCCCTGCGAGCCGGCACCACGACGCTCTCGCCCGAAGAGCAGGCCCGCGCTCGCGAAGCCCTCGACTGGTATCGACTCGCCGGATCCTTGAATGGGGGCGGTATCGGCATGGCGAGCGACCCAAACGACCTGCACACCTCCGCGAGAATCCATGCCCAACTTGGCGAGTTGGAGCGGACGCGGGTACTGCTCGATCAGATCGAGCACATGTCCAAGCCAAATGAGTCTCTTGCGTTGGAGCGGTTCATGATCGGTGTCTCTCTCGATTCGCCGGACGAGGTGCTGCAATGGGTCGATGATCGACTGGTCAAAGAGGTGCGGTGGTCCAACTTGCGAGCAACGGCCGTGCAGTGGTCGCTTGCGATGGGCAATCTGGCGGCGGCCAGTCGTCTCTCCCTCGGTCCGGAGGCGCAGAAATACGCGGCACTCGGTTCACTTCAGCAGGGCAATCTCGACGCGGCGATTGGGCAACTTCGGCGGTACACCATATCCGTCCCGCAGGACGCGCTGGCATGGGCGACGCTTGGCCAGGTGCTGCTTGTCACCGGGGACATTGCGGGTGCCGACGAGGCGATTGCGCAGGCGAGGGCGACGCGATCATCACTCGACGCCGCGGCCATGCAGGATCTCGATGTTGAGTTGGAGACCTACGCCGCGAAGCGGAAAAACGTGATGTCTCAGGAGTCGCCCTGAAGCAGCGCCGCGAGTTTTTCACTTGTCTCCGCTTGATAGGCGGCTTCCCGGGTGCAGCGGTCACTCATCAACCGGCTGATGCCGCCGAGTACTTGAATGTGTGAGGCGGTATCTTCTGGAGGCGAGAGTACTAGCACGATCAGTTGCACCGGCTTCTGATCAAAGGACTGGAAGTCGATCGGTGTGGCCGGCCGGCCGATTGCCAGTGCGAGCGAATTGACGCAGGTACACCGCCCGTGTGGAACGGCGAGCCCTTCACCAATTCCAGTGGTGCGTTCCTGCTCACGGGCCCAGGTGATTTCGACTGCCGACTCGACATCTGAGACGAGTCCTTGCGCGCCGAGCAACTCGATCAACTCACGGATGGCCCCGAGCCGGTCCTCCGCGAGGAGCGGGACGCGGATGATGTCCGGGCTGATGAGTGTTTTGATCTGCATGGAAGGAACTTTGCAAAGCAGGGCGAAGCGAGAGATTGTATCGATCTGGCGTGTTGAGGGGGCGATTCAGTCGTTCGAAGCGGGCTTTCGCAGCAGGGCGAAAAAACCGCCATCTCGCCATTTCATAGCCGGTTCGCCAGGGGCACCGCGGCCGAGTTCACGGTGCATGAGGGCCAGTTCCAGATCATGCCACTTCGTGAGCCACTCGACCTGCCGCTCGTTTTCGTCGGCGTGAATGCTACATGTCGTCCAGAGCAGGGTGCCGCCGGGGGCGAGCAGGGCCAGCGAGTCGGCGGCGATCTGCCGCTGGAGTTCCCCAAGCCGCCGCCGCGTGGCCGGATCCTGCCGGTGGCGGGCCTCCACACGGCGGGCGAGTACGCCCGAGTTGCTGCACGGGACATCGAGGACCAGCAGATCGACAGTGCCGGCGTGTCTGATGAGTTCCTTGGCGGGGCAAGCTTCGATTTGTTGGTGAGTGTCGGCGAGGTCATGCAGACCGAGCATTCGGCCGGGGCTGATGTCCGAGGCGATGATTCGGGCTGAAGTGTGAATGGCGGCCAGTTGCCGGGTCTTGGTGCCGCGGCCGGCGCACACATCAACAATACGCTGCGGCGCCGTGGCCGATGTCGCGGCGCAGGCGGCTGCGGCGGTTGGATCCTGCACGATTGCGTCCGGATACTGCTCAAATACATCCGCAAGGCTGCTGCCAGGCCTGAGCACCTGAAAGCCGGGCGATTCATGTGCTTCAAGTGCATCATGCTCGCCCGCGCCATGCAGGATGACCGGTGGGCGGGCCATGGCATGCAGTGCCAGTCGCATTGCTTCTTCGGGGCCATCGGTACGGGCGATCTCTTCCAGAAACGCATCATTGCATCCGGTCTGCTGCGCGACGTGGTGCTGCAGAGTGCCATCGAAGATCGGTTCGGACAGTCGCCAGCCGGTGCCATCGCTGCGAAGCAGGTGCGCCGGGTTGTTCATATCCACTCGCTCCAGCAGCTCGGCGCGAAGTCCTGCGACCCGCCGAAGCACTGCGTTGACGACGCCTGAGGCACGGGCGGCCGCAGTCGACTTGCACCACCCGACCGATTCGCCGATTGCAGCGTGGTCGGGGACGCGATCCATGAAGAGCAGTTGCGCCGCGCCGCCCATCAGTGCCGCGAGGACTGCAGGTTGCTGCTGATTCCACGGCTGATTCAATCGTGGCTCCAGAATGGCTCGCAGGGTGGACCATCGCGCCGTGACTTCGCGGTCGATGGTGGTGGCCAAGCGAGCATCTCGCGGACTCAGCCGCGAGACATCCATCGGGTCCGGGAAGAGTTCCGGGAACCGCCTTGCCTTGGCCTCCAGATGCGGCAATACCGCAGCCCGCGCCGGGCTCACGTGTGTGGATCGACTCGTCTGTTCAGACACTTGCGACATCACAGGCCGTGGCCTTCTTGAGATCCTCGACCCTGTCGGTCCGCTCCCACGTGAAACTTCCTGTGCCCGATTCGTTGTGGTCGCGTCCGAAGTGCCCGTGGGCGGCGGTGGGCGAGTAGATCGGGCGGAGGAGATCGAGCGTTTTGATGATGCCGGCGGGTGTCAGCGAGAAGGTCTTTTCGATGGCTTTCGAGATGGTGGTTTCGGGGATATTGGCCGTACCGTGGCAGTCCACATGGACTGATGTCGGTTCGGCCACACCGATGGCATAGGAAAGCTGTACCTCACATACTTCAGCGAGATTTGCAGCCACGACGTTCTTGGCGATATAGCGTGCCATGTAGGCGGCGCTGCGGTCAACCTTGCTCGGGTCCTTGCCGGAGAAGGCGCCGCCACCATGCCGGCCGCGGCCACCGTAGGTATCGACAATGATCTTGCGACCGGTCAATCCGCAGTCGCCGAGGGGACCGCCGACTTCAAATTTCCCAGTTGGATTGAAGTGCACCGTGATGTCATCGTGCCACCACTTTCCAAGGACGGGCTTGATGACGACATCAATGACCCGCGCTGCGAGATCGGACTGCTTGTCGTTCCACTCCGGTCCGTGTTGTGAACTGACGACGACGGTCGTGACAGCGGTGGGTGTCAGGCCGTCATATTCGACGCTGACCTGCGACTTGGCGTCGGGACGAAGGTGGGGGATGGTACCGTTCTGCCGCGCTTCGGCCAGAGCCTCCATGAGTCGGTGGCTCAGATCGATCGGAAGAGGCATGAGCGAGGCGGTCTCGTTGCACGCAAACCCGAACATGAGCCCTTGGTCGCCCGCGCCCTGCTCGGCGTGCAGGCCGCGATTGGTGTCGACGCCTTGAGCGATATCGGGTGACTGTTTGTCAAGTGCCACCAGCACCGCGCATGAGTCGGCATCGAATCCGATCTGCGAGTCGGTGTAACCGATGCGGCGAATCGTGTCTCGGACGACAGCCGGGATATCGACGTAGCCAGCGCATGTCACCTCGCCGGCGATGATGGCAGTGCCGGTCGTGACCATGGTTTCGCATGCGACGCGGGAGTTGCTGTCCACGGTGAGCATGGCATCGAGGATGGCATCCGAGATCTGGTCGGCCATCTTGTCAGGGTGGCCCATCGAGACGGATTCAGAGGTAAATACGTGGGAATTGCTGCTCATGTCGGCTCCATATTCTGCGAACGTTCGGTGGGCCGCAGAAGCTGCATATCGTACCCGCCCCCCGCCCGGTCCGCCCTCCTTTTATACAATCCGACCCTATGGATGTTCCTATGACGCTGACCCGGATCTTGATCGGCGAAATGAGCGATGCGCAGCTCATTGAACTTACCGAGATCGACGGCACGCGGCGGATTCCCATCGTCGTGGGCGTCGCCGAGGTATTTGCGATCGAGCGGCGGATCAAGCAGATGGAGATCCCCCGCCCGATGACCCATGAACTGCTCTCGGCCACGATCGTGGCTCTTGGGGCGACGCTTGAGCGGATCGTCATCCACGATCTGGCCGAAGGCACCTTCTATGCCATGCTCTGTTTGCAGCGGGGAGACGAGGAGATACAGGTCGATGCCCGACCCTCTGATGCCATCGCCCTGGCAGTTGGCTCGGATGTGCCGATCTATGTCAGCGAAGCCATCATCGACGAGATCGAGCGGGAAGGCGGCATGCCCGGCTTCGATCCACCCTTCGGTGGCGGTGAGCCCGATACCGATGGGATTGACTCGGATGACGATTCGGAGTGGGCATGAGCGAGCCGCAGCAGCCGAAGCCGGCCGGTCGCATTCGATCGCGACCGGGCGACTTTCTCGTCGAGGAGTTATCCGCATTTGAGCCTTCGGGCCAGGGAGAACATCTGGCCCTGTGGGTTCGGAAGGAAGGCATCGACCATCGCTCGATGATTCGCACCATCGCCTCCGCGTGTGGTGTCAGGCCGGGTCGTATTGGTTGGGCTGGCATGAAGGATCGTGATGCCGTCACAATGCAGTGGATCACGGTGCAGTGCGGTGATATCGACGCGACTGTGATCGATTCCCGGTACATCGGTGTGCTGCAGGCGGCGCGGCATGATCGGAAGATCAAACTCGGCCACCTTACCGGCAATCGCTTCATCATTCGTATTCGGGAACTCGATCCAATTGCAGCGCCCGGCATTCACCGCGCGCTAAACAAGCTCTCGCAGGCAGGTCTTCCCAATCACTTCATGGAGCAGCGGTTTGGATATCGCGGCATCAACGCATCCATTGGTGCCTGCTCGTTGAGAGGTCAGTGGGAAGAATTGATTGACGTTTGGCTTGGCACCACGCTGCAGCCGTGGCCGGAAGTCGAGCAGGAACGCCGCGAGTTGTGCGCGGCGGGAAAATACCGTGAAGCGGCAGATCGTTGGCCTGAATCATGGGCACCAGAGCGATCGACGTTGGAACACCTCGCCCGCGGCGCGACCGCCCAAGAAGCGATCGCAGAAGTGCCGCTTCCGATTCGCCGCATTTGGACGGATGCGGCGCAGGCGACGATCTTCAACGATGTGTTGAATGAGCGGCTCGCGGCAGGCACTGCGTCCACGCTGTTGGACGGCGACATCACGTGGAGTCACGAGCGGTTCTTCGATGCGCTACCAGATGCAGAGGCAGGGGATCTCGCGACTGTACCGACCGGGCCCCTGTGGGGGCGACGGCTTCGCGCTTCCGGTGGCACGACCGCTGTTGCCGAGGAAGCGGCACTTGCGCGAAGTGGTTTGGAGGAGCGGCACTTCCATGGCCCCGGAGCGCCCGCCGGCGGCCGCCGGCCACTGATCATTCCCGTCGTGTCACCACACTGCGAGTCAGGATTTGATGATCACGGCAACTACGTTGAGATCAGGTTTACGCTGCCCAAGGGTGGCTATGCGACGGCCGTGGTCGATGCGATCATCGACCGCGGCGAGCGTTGAAGAATTCCTGCAGCAGGGCGACGCTCTCATCCTTCAGAACACCGCCGACGCCCTCAAGCCTGTGGTTCAGCCGTGGATCGGCATGGATCTCGTAGAGCGATCGGCAGGCGCCAGCCTTCGCGTCGTCGGCGCCCCACAGCACCCGCTCAAGTCTGGCATTCACCATGGCGCCAGCGCACATGGCGCACGGCTCAAGCGTCACGGCCATGGTGCAGCCAAGCAGCCGCCAACTTCCAAGCCGCCTGCCGGCCTCCCGGATGGCGACGATTTCGGCGTGGCCGGTGGGATCATGGTCGCATTCGCGGCGGTTGGCACCTTCGCCGAGGATCTCATCGCCCCGGTACACCACTGCGCCGACCGGGATGTCGCCGCGATCGGCGGCCTCTCCGGCGAGCGCAAGCGCACGGCGCATCATGATCAGATCGTGTTCACCCGGCTCGCTCATTCTTCGTCGCCGTCCGAACCTCGCCGTCCGCGGGCCACTCGATCGGCCGGCAGGGTCGCGACCAACAAGATGCCGAGTTCATACAGGCCGTATAGCGGTATGAGCATCAGCAGCATCGAGAACACGTCGGCCGGCGTCGTGATCGCCGCCACGATAGCGCACACGAACAGCGCCCACCGCCGCTTCGATCGCAGCATGGGCGCTGTGAGCAGTCCGAGCCACCCGCCCAGCAGCATCACCAGCGGCAGTTGGAATGCCAGCGATATGCCAAGCAGCAGGGCCAGCACGAAGTTCGCATATGAGGACAATTGAAAGACCTGCGTGACGGCCGACCGCCCTTGCAGCGGCGTCTGAAGCATCCGCACCTTGCCCGCGGCCTCGGTTTCCACCGCAACATGCAGCACCGTCCCACCAGAATCAAGCCACATCTGTCCGACGACGGCCTCGGCCGGTGGTGTCTCGACGATGGGAATCACCAGCGCCGAGTCCGCCGCGGTTTCTGCCAGTGGCAGGTACTGCGGCGGCACATCCACACCGCGGGTGATGAGCATCAGCACCTGCAGCATGAGCGGGAGCATCACGAAGTACATGACGGCGATGCCGATGAGCGTGAGTACGAAACTCCCCGGTAGCAGGAGATACACAAACCGCCGCTCACGTGGGTAGAGCCCCGGCCCGATGAAGAGCCATACCTGCCACAGGATCCACGGCATCGAGAGTACCAGCGCCAGCACGATGCTCAACTTGAGTTCGAGCATCAGAAACTCGGGCGGACTGAGGACCTGTACTTCCGGCGGAAATCCCCAGGCCAGTTGTACTCTCTGTAGCGGCAGCAGAAGCCACTCGATGAGGATGTGCGAGAAGAAGAAGATGACGATCGAGAGCGGAAGCGGCACGATGAATCCGGCAATCACCCGCTTTCGAAGTTCGTCGATGTGATCTCCGAGACTCATTGTGTAGTCAGCGGGGTCTTCTGGTAGTCGCGTTTGTGGGTTGCCGACCATCAGGAGTCCGCCTTTGCCGGGATACTTTCGACACCGGGTGTGTCAAGCCGCGGATCCGGAAGCGTTGTACCGATGTCTTTAAGTTGGGAGGCGGCTTCCTTGGAAAGATCCTTTGGCGCCACGATCTGAATGACGGCGTAGAGATCTCCCTTGATGTCCTTCTCGCTCGTGATGCCTTGCTCCCGCACACGGAGCCGCGCGCCGGATGAACTTCCGGGAGGGATGGTGAGATCGACAGAGCCCTTGAGCAGCGATACTCGCACGCTCGTCCCATTGGCTGCTTCGGCGATGGTGATGGGGACCGTGACGATCAGGTCCAGGCCCTGCCGCGTGAAGTAGGGGTGACCGCCGAGGTTGACGGTAACAATCACATCGCCCTGCGGTCCGCCCCCGCTTCCAGTTCCACCTCGTCCCCGAAGTCGCAGTTTGCCGCCGTCTTCGATTCCTCGGGGGATGTGCAAATCGACCTTGGAACCGTCATCGAGTACCAGGTGCTCGGTGCCGCCGAGTGCCGCTGTCTGAAAGGTCACGCTGATTGCCTTGGAAACGTCCACGCCCCGGTGGGGGGCTGGTCTCGCCGCGCTGCGGGGTTGCCCGCTGAAGCCGCCTTGCCCGCGGAACATCTGCTCGAAGATGTCCTCGAAGTCGGCGGGGTCAACCTGCTGGCCGCCTCCCCAGCCACCGCCGAATCCACTTTCCGCGGAACTTCCCGGGCCACCAACGCGGCCGAATCGATCAAAGGCGGCACGTTTTTCCTTGTCCGAGAGGATCTCGTAGGCCTCTTGCACGGCGGCGAACTTCTTCTCGGCATCTGGTTCGGTACAGACGTCGGGGTGATAGGTGCGGGCCAATTTACGGTAGGCCGATCGGATCTCATCATCCGAGGCCGAGCGGGACACACCCAGTGTTTCGTATGGATCACGATCTGCGGCCATGAGGAGGAGTAGGGTATCAGGCCCCCCGGGGGAGGAGCCTGTCACGGCCCATGCCGGGGCGGTAGGCTTTCCGTCATGCCTGCTTCTACGCCGCTTGCCATCGTGCTTGTCTCTGGTGGTCTCGATTCAGCCACGGTGCTCTCGATGGCCCAGGCCGAGGGCTTCGCATGCATTGGCCTGTCCTTCGACTACGGGCAGCGGCATCGGTGGGAGTTGTCCTGCGCGGCCCGGGTCTGCGCAGCTGCGGGGGTGCGGGAACACCGCGTCATCGTGCTCGATCCATCGCCGCTGCAAGGTTCGGCGCTGACCGGCGGCGGCGAGGTCCCCAGGCCGGATGATCTGGCGTCGATTGGCCAAGAGATTCCCGACACCTATGTGCCGGCTCGAAACACCATCTTCCTTTCGATGGCCCTCGGTCTTGCAGAGGGATGCGGATCTAGCGACCTCTTCATCGGCGCCAATGCCGTTGACTACAGCGGCTATCCCGACTGCCGGCCCGAATTCATTGCCGCGTTTGAAGCGCTTGCGAATCTCGCGACCAGAGCAGGTGTCGAAGGTGATGGCATCCGCGTCCATGCGCCGCTGTTGAAACTGACCAAAGCCGAGATCATTCGGGAAGGCACACGGCTCGGTGTGGACTATGGGCTCACAAGCAGTTGCTACGACCCGGCAGGCGATGGCAGTCCATGCCGCGTATGCGAGTCGTGTGTGCTGCGGGCGGCGGGATTTACCTCTGCGGGGTTGAGCGATCCACTGTGCGGTGGAGCTGTGCAATGTTGAGGAGGCCGAGCACCACCCTGGGCCGAACGACGTTCATCAGCATTCTTCCGTGGAGTTCCGGGCGGCACCTGACTTCTTTCGCGGCCTTGCTTCTCTGTCTCTTTGGCTGCGCCAACGGCGACATGCCCACAACCGAGGCTGGCGTCGAGAAATGGTCCAAAGCCTGCGCCGATCGCCTTATCGTGGATGCTCGGAAGTGGTACGACGGCATCGAGCCGGGTCTTTCGGACGCGCGGTTTGCGTTTGATGTGCAGGCCTTCCTTGCGACGGCCGGTTCGATGAAGACCTACCGGTTGGTCATGGACGCTCAGGGCATCCCCATTGACGTCACCTGGGACAACGACTTCTGGGATGCCGCCGCCTCGGCCATGCCGAAGCAGACGATGAAAGACTGGAAGATCTACTCGGTGAGCGTCCTCGATGCCGTTCGTATCGCCACCGGAATCAGTCCCCCGGTCGCGTGGTCCGACCTTGCCGCGATGCCGGTTCTCGCGTCCGTCGCTGCCAGCAGTGGTCTGCCACGGGAAGCGGCGATGGCCTCGCTCGACCGCCTTCTTCCGCTCCCTGAGCGGAACCCCGTGACACTCAAACTTCGCACGCTCATGCCGCGGTTCCCCGCCGCTGCGACATTCCCTCAGCCACCGCAGACCAGATAATCTTCACTGAATTTTTCAATCGCAGCTTCGCCGGGGGCTGTCACACATCGAGGTTCTTGACTTCGAGGGCGTGATCTTCGATGTAGGTGCGTCGCTGCTGGACGTCTTCGCCCATGAGGACGCTGAAGAGCCGGTCGGCCTCGTTGGCTGCATCGACGGAGACTTGCAGCATCGTGCGCTGCTCCGGGTCCATGGTGGTGTCCCAGAGTTCTTCGGGGTTCATTTCGCCGAGGCCCTTGAATCGCTTGATTTCGATGTTGCTGCGACCGATGGCACGGAGGCTCTCAAGGATGCCCGGCAGGTCGGCGACTTCGACAGTTCGTTCTTTGTCGGTACCGGCGTCGACGATCCATGCGTAGGTCGTTGGCACGAGTTCGCCGGAGGCAGTTTCCTCCTGCGTCAGACCCCAGTCCTCGATATTGAGCCCAAGTTCAGCAAGATCTGCGGCGATCTTCTCGATTTCCGCGTTCTCATGGAGTTCACGCAGCGAGGCGATCGTGCTGCGATCGGTGCCATTGGTCCCGATGACATCGTCCAGGACGAGCGATTCGGCCTGCACAAAGGCGCGGGCCTCGGCTTCATCCCAGCAGAGTTGATCACCAGCGGTCCACGTGACGCGGTAGCGGGGGAGGCGACCGTTGCCATTTGGATCCCGATCGCGTGAGGCGAGCAGGTCGCCAAAGGACAGGCCGCGGCGGTTGGAAATGCCGACCAGATCGACGAGGCGTGTCATGCGTTTGACCATGTGATTGAGATCGTCGCCACTGATGCGGCTCTTGATCGTGGTGGGATTCTCCCGCACGATGAACTCGGCGTGGGCAAGAGCCATTTCGGTCAGGTGTGCCGTCATCTCGTTTTCATTGAGCACATACACCGTCTTCTTGCCACGCTTGACCTGATAGAGCGGTGGCTGTGCGATGTAGATCTTGCCCTGCCGTACGAGTTCAGTCATCCACCGGTAGAAGAAGGTCAGCAGCAAGGTTCGAATGTGCGAGCCATCGACATCGGCATCGGTCATGATGATGATGCGGCCATATCGCAACTTGGACAGGTCGAAGTCTTCGCCGATTCCGCACTGCAAGGCTTGAATCAGGATGCGGATTTCTTCGAAACCGAGCACTTTGTCGAGCCGAGCTTTTTCGACATTGAGAATCTTGCCCTTGAGTGGCAGGATGGCCTGCGTGTCGTGGTCACGGCCACCCTTGGCCGAACCACCTGCAGAATCACCTTCGACGATGAAGAGTTCGCTGCGATCCACATCATTGGTAACACAGTCGGCGAGTTTGGACGGCATCCCTCCCGACTCAAGCGCCCCCTTGCGTTTGATCAGATCGCGGGCCTTGCGAGCCGCTTCCCGTGCTTCTGCAGCGAGGATCGCCCGGTTGCAGATCTTCTTCGCTTCGGCGGGGTGCTCTTCGAGCCAGTTTCCGAGGACATCATGAATCGCCCGGCTGACGAAGGGCTCGACTTCAGGGTTGAGCAGTTTTTCCTTCGTCTGATTGTTGAACTGCGGTTCTGGGATCTTGACCGAGATGACCGATGTCAAGCCCTCACGAAGATCGTCACCTGAAGGCGTCAGTTTCTTGATGAGGTTGTTCTTCTTGGCGTAGCCATTGACGGTGCGCGTCATCGCCGTGCGGAATCCGGCCACGTGCGTGCCGCCATCCGGGTTGATGATGTTGTTGCCGAAGGCAAGCATGTGCTCGCTCGCCGAATCGGTGTATTGGATCGCCATGTCCAGTGAGAGACCACTTTTTTTGTCGTTGCAGACAATACGGATGATCGGACTGGCGGTCGTGCGAGACTCGTTGATATAGGCGACATACCCGGCGATACCGTCTTCGAAGCGGAAAACCTCTTCGCGAAGTCTGCCTGCGCTGTCCACCCGCTCATCGACGAGGCGAATCGTAACGCCAGTGTTGAGATAGGCCAATTCACGAAGCCGGTGCTCAAGTGTCTCCCACCGGAAGTCGGTGTCGGTGAAGATCTGCGGGTCGGCCTTGAAGACGATGGTCGTACCTGAAGTTCGCCCGTCCGCCTCGCTCGCCGGTCCGACCTCGTGCAGTTCCTTGCTGATGTCGCCCCGCTCGAACGAGATTGAATGGACGACACCGTCCTTGATGATCTCCACGAGCGTCCACTCGGAGAGGGCGTTGACGCACTTGACGCCGACACCATGCAGGCCGCCCGACACCTTGTAGGCACTCCCGTCGAACTTCCCGCCAGCGTGCAGTTCGGTCATGATGACCTCGACCGCCGGGCGGCCGTCGATCGTCGGGTTATCGCTCTTCATCGGGTCGATCGGCATGCCGCGGCCGTCGTCGCTGACGGCGCATGAACCATCGACACCAATGCGAACGGTCACGATACTTGCGTGCCCGACCATCACTTCATCGATTGAGTTGTCGACAGCCTCATATACGAGGTGGTGCAGGGCGTTCAGGCCCGTGCCACCGACGTACATCCCGGGCCGTTTGCGGACCGCTTCAAGCCCTTCGAGGACCTGAATTGACTCGGAGGTGTACTCGGCGGATTGTTCCGCCGGGGGCGCATTCTGATCGGTGATTTCTGTCATGGGTGAACGTGGATTATACGTTCAACGGGCGCATTTCAGGCCCTCTGGAAGCCTCGGATTTGCTCAGGCAAGCCTGCCTTTTCGGGCACTCACCATGAAGGACTGAAGGCTCCTTCCCGGGCACGCCGTTGGGGCCATTTCCTGATGGGTGGCGACCTTGTTGGAGCGAATACGGTAGGTCTTCATCTGCTGCCCGAGGAATCGAATGAGGGCATTTTTTTGAGCCGAATTCAGGCTTTGTTGGTCATAGTTCCCGAGGAGCACAATGCCAAGATTGCCTTGATTCTGGGCGCGGACATGGGCGCCTTGCCATGAGATCGGGCGACCCGCCCAGATGCGTCCATTCGGGTCGATGGCGAAGTGGTAGCCGATGTCACCAAAGGGCTGTGGGCTGCGGCGAAGATGGCCGCGGCGGATGGACTCAAGCCGCTGCCGAGCCGCCGACCTCGACGTGTCCGTGAATGGGGCCATTCCGTCATGGTGGATGGTGATGCGGTGGATCGGCGTCATGCGGTCCATGCGGGTTGGGATGGGCGAGCCCTTGGCCCAGGCTGCGCGTGAGATGACGCCAGCGGTCGTTGGCAGTGGTGATGGCGTCGGTGTCATCGGCCGAGCGGGTGGTGTCCAGATCGGCCCTGGCAGGCGGGCAAGCGAAGTGCTCGTCTTGGTCGCGCAGCCACCGAGCATCAGCAGGGTGCCACCAAGGAAGAGTCGGCGTGTGGTTGAATCGGGCATGGAGACAGTCAGGGGTCGCCCCGGACCAGTTCATCGGCCGGAGGTTCAGCCCGACTGAAGTATACGACTGAAAGCAGGGCGGCTCTGGAGCGATTCAGGGCGGAGGACCCAACCGTTGCTTGTCGGCTCCTGCCGTCTCAGATCAATCTTCAGGGGCATTCTGATGCACACGGCGGCGGAATTCGGTGTTCAGGGCCTTTGTCACCGGTCCGACCTCGCCGCCGCTGAGCGGTGTTTCGCCTATGTGGCTGACGCCGATGATTTCGGCTGCGGTGCCGGTCAAGAAGATCTCATCTGCGGCCAGCACCTCGTCCAGTTCGAGTTGCCGTTCCTGAACCGTGTACCCGAGGGCGGGCGCAACTTCGTCGATGACATACTGTCTGGTGATGCCGTGCAGAATGCCCGCATCGGTATGCGGGGTTGTGATCGTGTCACCCTTGACGATGAAGATGTTGTCGCCGGTGCACTCGGACACATGACCGTCGCAATTGAGCATCAGGGCCTCGTACACGCCCGCCTTGAGCGCTTCCACTTTTGCCATGATGTTGTTGAGGTAATTGAGCCCTTTGATCTTCGGGTCGAGGCACGCGATTGGAATTCTCGGGCGACTTGCTACGACGATCGGCATGCCCTCGTCATACAACGACTCTGGATACAGCGAGATCGTGGCTGCAATGATGATCGTCTGTGGTGTACCGCACGTAAATGGGTTGAGTCCGAGTGTGCCGATTCCGCGGGTATAGATCACGCGAACATAGCCGTTCTCGATCTGGTTGGCTTCCACCGTTTCGCGGACGGCTTGCTCAAGTTGGTCAAGCGTGTAGGGCGGTTCGAGATGCAGACCCTTGGCCGAGCAGTGCATACGGATGAGGTGGGAGCGGAGTTTGAAGATCCTGCCGTTGTAGACCCGAATGCCCTCGAAGCAGCCGTCGCCATAAAGCAGACCGTGATCCAAGATGCTCACGGCGGCCTCTTCCATCGGAACGAGGCATCCGTTCATCCAGACCTGTCCGGTCAATGGAAGGGGACCTGTTGCGGTGGTGGCTGGCGTCGAAAGCGTCGACTGGTCGGACATGGAACTCTCAAACTCCTTTGATGAAGTCACACAGTAGCAGGCTCGACCGCCTCAGGTCGATCCATCACTCGTTTTCATCTTCTTTCCAAACACTGTTCTACCAAGGGAATAAAGGGCTATCATCTGCGGTTCCATGCCTCCGCCGCAGAGACCACAAGTTGACCCGCGCGATGCTGGCCTGCTCGCCGATGTTTCGGCGGGAAACGTGCGTTTGAGCAGTGAGCAGGCGCTGCAACTCTACCACGAGATGCCGCTTGCGGAACTTGGATACTGGGCTGACGCGCGTTGCCGAGCCCTCCACGGCGAGCATATCCGAACATATGTCATAGACCGCAACATCAATTACACGAACGTCTGTACGGCCAAGTGCACCTTCTGCGCGTTCAGGCGTGATGCTGGAGATGCCGAGGCATACACACTCACCAACGCCGAGATCATCGCAAAGGTCAATGAACTCCAATCCATCGGTGGCTCGCAAATATTGATGCAGGGGGGCATGAATCCAGACTTGCCATTGTCGTGGTACCAGACGCTGCTCTGCGAACTCGGCGAGGCCTGCCCTGATGTCCATGTCCACGCTTTCAGTCCGCCCGAGATCGTCGAGTTCGTCCATTTCTTCGATCCGCCCGGAGGCGACTTCCGCGCGAAGGTCAGGTGGGTGCTTGAGCGTTTGCAGGCTGCGGGACTGAAGTCGATTCCGGGCGGCGGCGGCGAGATTTTTGCGTCTGCTGTGCGGCGAAAGATCGGCCTCGGCAAGTGCAACGCCGACACCTGGTTGACAGTCATGCACGTGGCGCACGAACTCGGCATGAACACCTCAGCGACGATGATGTTTGGACACATCGAAGGCATTGCCGATCGCATTCATCACATGGATCTGGTTCGCAAATGGCAGGACAAATCGCTCAGTGACTTCGAGCGTGATGGTGGCGGGCGATACATGGCCTTCATTTCATGGCCGTTCCAGCGAGAGAACACGCCGCTCGGTCGCCTGCCGGATTGGGACGACGAGGGTGACTTCCCCGGCGACGTTGTCGCGCAACTCGATGGCAACGGCGAGAAATCGGCAGATACGGATTTCGGCAGGCGTCTCCGTCTTGCTGGCGCCAGCGCCTATCTGCGGACGCAAGCCATCAGCCGCCTGATGCTCGACAACATCTACTCCATTGGCGCTTCTTGGGTGACGATGGGGCCACATGTCGGGCAACTGGCGTTGTCATTCGGCGCCAATGACATGGGCTCGGTGATGATGGAAGAAAATGTCGTGAGTGCCGCTGGCACGACCTACTGTCTCAGCGAGCCCGTCCTTTGCCATCTCATTCGAGATGCCGGCTTCACCCCCGCTCAGCGTGATAACACCTACGACCTGCTTACGGTTCACGACAGCGATTTATCGCCGGATCTGCAGATCGAGGACTGGTCTGAGTTCCGGGAGGCGAAACTGCATGTTCAGGGCGAATGCAGCGACGAGCCGGTTCCGGTGACGGTGGGGCAGGCGGACTGAACCGCGGACCTATTCGCAGGCGATTTCAACCTGCGTTGCAAGATCACGACACCGCTCCACATCGTCGGCTGCTTCTCCTGCAAAGCGGGCGCGTTCGGTTTCGTCGGCAAGGCTTGGCAGGTTGATACGCACATTCCACGCGGCAGCTGCGCAGGCAGCATGGAGGAGAATGGCGGCGACGGCAAGGTCACTTGCGAGCATGGGGTTGGTGCGGTCCGGCAGATCTGCGAGCAGTTCCGCCGCACTGCGGCAAAGCCGGCACATAGCCAGCGGCGCGTTGATGGCGGCATGGACGGCGGCGTCCCAGTCGGCGAGGCGTTCCGGGTGATCTTCCGGAAGTTTCCACAACGCCGAGAGCACGCCAAATGCTTCGGCATCGGCTTCTGCGAGCGCGACGGCTTCGTCTCGCCATGCTTCGAGTTCCTGAAGAGCGGCGTTGTTGGCGGTTTCGTGCTCGCCCAGTTCTTTGCGGCCGATCGAATAGGCCAGCACCATGCGGCCCGCAGCGAGTCCGATCGCGGCGGTCACGCCGGCAGCTGCGCCGCCACCGGGCGTCGGGCACTTCTCGCCGAGTGAGCGGAGCAGCGATTCGACCTTGAGTTCCTGAAGTTCCATAGTCAGCCTCTGATCTCGGCACCGACTTCGGCCCGGAATGCTGCAATGAGCGACTCGATGGGGCCATCGACTTCTTCGTGGGTCAGCGTACGGTCCGCGGCTCGGAAACGCAGCCGCATGCTGACGGACTTCTGTCCATCGGGGATGCCTTTGCCGCGATACACCGTGACGAACTCGGTTGCTTCATGGTGCGGCATGTCCAAACCATCTGCGATGGCGACGAGCTGCGCCCAGGTGATTGATTCAGGCACGATGAGTGAAAGATCCCGCTCGATCGCAGGGTGTTCTGGCAGGCGGTGCGCTTCCCGCTCCGGCAGGTCCGTTTGCATGAAGGCTTCGGGGCGAATGGCCCCAGCGAGCCATCCACCGTCGCCGGGGGCGACGGCTTCATTCAGGCGACCGATGTGTCCGACACAGACATCATTGATCGAGACGGCTGCGGCCGGGGCAAGCCACGACAGATCGGCGCAAGGCTCGACCGTGACGGCGGCGTCCACGCCAGCGAGTGCCCGAGCGACATGATCGACGATGCCGCGAAGTGGTCGGATGCCGTCTGATGCGATGCGGACATCCATCAGGAGTCCAAGTTCCAAACTTTCAACATCGGTGCCGTCGGCAGCGCGGTGGAAGGTGCTGCCCAGTTCAAAGAGGCTCAGATCATCAACGCCCTGATCGGCATTGTGCCGGCGGACCCGCAGCAGACTTGGAATGATGGATGGCCGCAGCACCGGCTCGCCTGCAGCGCGGGTTTCGTGTACTTGCCGCGAAGAACATCCGCTGGGGAGAAAGGCTGCTGCATCCTGCTCACTGATGAGCGTATGCGTGACGGTCTCGATGAATCCGTCAGAGACAAGTGCCGCAATCATGGCCTCGGCTGCGCGGTGGTCCGGTGGATCGGCAGCCGGCGCGATGGTGAGCGTCTCCCGGACGGGGACGGCGGCAAAGCCGTGCATCCGCATGATCTCTTCGATGAGGTCGACTTCGCGGTGGATGTCTCCGCGGTGCCAGGGGACGGTCGCGGTGATGACACCGCCACTCAGGGACGGCTCGAAGCCAAGTCCTTCAAGCATTTCGACTTGCGTACCGTCGTCAATGTTGATTCCGAGCAGATCGCGGCAGCGAGCGGTTCGCATCGTGACAGCCGCTCTGGCTGGCAGATTCTCACCGCCGGTCAGGACGCCTGTCGCGAGCGTGCCGCCCGCGGAGTCGATGATGAGTTGGCACAATCGCTCGGCGGCTTCGTTGACCTGGCCGGGCGAGACACCTCGCTCGAATCGGAACGAGGAGTCGCTGGAGATGTTGTGCAGGCGGCTTGTGTGCCGCACCATGACCGGATCGAAGGTCGCTGCCTCGACGAGGATGTTCTTTGTTGCGTCGGTCACCGCCGTCAGCGCGCCGCCCTTGACACCGGCCAGGGCGATCGGTTTCTCGGCATCTGCAATCACCAGTTCGGTGCCGTTCAGTTCGATCTCGGTTGCGTCTTCGCCGATTGGCAGAAACTTCTCGCCCTTGCGGGCCATGCGAACAACGATCTTGTTGCCCGCGAGCGTGTCGAGGTCGAAGACATGCGTTGGCTGGCCGAGTTCAAAGAGCACGAAGTTGGTGGCATCGACGAGATTGGAGCGGGGGATGTCGCCGCGGGCGATGAGCCGCTCGCTGATGTGCGATGGTGAGGGTCCGACTGTGATGTCGGTGATGACGCGGCCGGTGTACAGCGGGCAGTGCTGCGGTACTTCGTTATCGAGCGAGGCGAAGGTGTCCACCTCCGGGCCGTTGGCCTGAGGCGAGCCCACCGGGACGAAGAGCGTGCGGTTGCTCAACGCAGCGATTTCGCGGGCGAGCCCGACGTGGCAGGTGCAGTCGCCTCGATTTGAGGTCATTTCAAAGTCCTGCCGGACATCGCCGGGCAGGTCCTCTCGCCCCTCGAGCGGGAAGCCGGCGTGGGTGAGCAGGTCGGCCTGCTCATCGGCGTCGGCGGGGCGGTCGAGGTAGTCGTTGATCCAAGCCTCTGATGCGTACATGGTGGGTAGCGTATCGCCCGGCGCGGGCTCGCAGGGCGTACACTTGCCGCCATGCTTCGAGGCCGGTTTTTGCTGCTGTTGGCGGTGCTGCTCACTTCCTGTTCGACGACGTCGCGTCGGGTGGACCCATTCGGGGCCGTCCCGGACGACTTCTCGGTGGACCTGACCATTCTTTCGCGGCCGCAGGGCGATCGGGCGGACCAGCGGACAAGTCGAATCGTGCTCGAGCCGGATGGCGGTTTGCGGTATATGGCCAAACGAGGCATCGGCCCGAACACGTTTCCCCCCCTGATTCGGAGGCTCGATCGTGAACAGATGGCTCGGGTCTGGGATTCCGCCGCACGATTGGGATTGACCGATCCAGATGTGGCAGACGTGGATGCCGATCTGCGGCGAGTCAAGCCACCGAGTCGCCGCGGCTGCGTATGGCTGCTCGTCTTGACAGGTGATGGCGATCGCTGGAACTTCACCCGCGCCGCCGAAGGCGACGAGCAGCCCGACGCGGCGATCGTGGCCTTCGGGCGTGAACTCGGCGCGCTCGCGTGGGCACCAGACCGAGCGACCCACGTGGCCAAAGCGGATCCGGTGCGGTGGGACTACGGACCAGATCCATGGGCGGCCTACCGCGGCGAGGTTGCGGAGCCGGTATTGGTGGCGGCGGTGACGCCCAAGCCTGAACCGAAGGTTGTGCCCCCGGCCCCGCCGCCAGCACCAAAACCCGAACCGAAGGTTGTGACGCCGCCCCCGCCCCCAGCACCGAAACCTGAGCCGAAGGTTGTCGAGCCACCCCCAGCACCGAAACCCGAACCGAAGGTCGTGACGCCGCCGCCGCCCCCGGAACCGAAACCCGAGCCGAAGGTCGTGACGCCGCCGCCATTGCCACGCAGGTCGATCACCAGCCCATCGACTCCCTCTTGCTCCATTTGTGCAATGAGG